>Ga0076929_101055_pt1 | contig 10980 bp, 9 predicted proteins | sample HotLakConUCCSL28_FD_87104 | JGI IMG/M metagenome (GOLD analysis project Ga0076929, IMG submission 87104) | Hypersaline microbial mat communities from Hot Lake, Washington, USA - Hot Lake Consortium UCC-SL28 (version 3) (version 3) | ecosystem: Environmental > Aquatic > Thermal springs > Hot...
CGCAGTTCGGCGAGGCGATTCTCATCGATTGCCATTCTATGCCGCACGAGGCTGTCGAGAGCCCGACCATAGCGGGAGGCCGGCGCCCGCAGGTGGTGCTCGGCGACAGGTTCGGCGCGGCGGCTGCGCCGGCGGTGGTGGAACGGGTGGAGCAGGCATTCTCGGATGCGGGTTTTCGCGTCGTGCGCAACGCGCCCTTCGCAGGCGCCTATGTGAGCCGCCACTACGGGCGCCCCTCGCGGAATCAGCACGTGGTGCAGATCGAGATCGACCGCGCGCTCTACATGGACGAACGCAAGATCGAGCCCCTGCCGGAGTTCGATCTGTTCCGCCGGCGCCTCGAGGGTGTCATCGGCGAGATCGTCGGTCTCGGCCGGGTGCGCCGCCCCCTCGCCGCGGAGTAGCGCCGGCATGGCTTCGAGGCGACTTCGCCCCGGTGCTTCAGCGAAGCGAACGTCCCTTCACGATGGCATCCGCGCCGAACCTCGCGCGGATCGCGTCCGCGGCCCGCTCGGCCCGCGCGCGCCGCTCGGCGCCGGGATCGAGAAGATCGCCGGACGCTCGTGCATCGCCGGCAGCGCAGAGTTCGCTGAGGCCCACCCCGAGGAGCCGGAAGGGCGCCTCGCCCGAAACCTGCACGAAAAGGCCGGAGGCAGTGCGGTACAGCGTGTCGGCAAGCTGGGTAGGCTCGCGAAGCGCGATGCGGCGCGAGAGCAGCCGGAAATCGGCGCGCTTGAGCTTGAGCGTGACCACGCGGCCGGAAAGCCCCTTGGCCTTCGCGCGATCTGCCACCTTCTAGGCCATGCGCCACAGGTGGCCGTCGAGAAGCTCCGGGTCGGCGATGTCTTCGGCGAAGGTGCTTTCGTTGGAGATGGATTTTTCCGCCCGGTCGCGCGACACGGGCCGGGTATCCTCGCCGCGGGCGAGGTGCCAGAGCCGCTCGCCGAGGCTGCCGAAGCGGGCGTGCAGATCGCGCCGTTCCCAGCGCAGCAGGTCGGCGAAGGTGCGAATGCCGGCGGCCTCGAGCGCCGCCTGCCCTGCCGCTCCCACGCCCCAGATCAGCCGGACGGGCCTGTCGCGCAGGAAGTCGGCCGTCTCCGCGCGGCCGATCACCGAGAAACCGCGCGGCTTGTCGAGATCGGAGGCGACCTTGGCGAGGAACTTGTTGTGGCTGAGGCCGACGGAGCCTGTCAGCCCGAGTTCGTCGCGCATGCGCCGCACCAGCCGCGCCAGCATGGCCGCCGGCGGTGCTCGGTGCACCCGCTCTGTCCCGCGGAGGTCGAGGAAGGCTTCGTCGAGCGAAAGCGGCTCGATCGCCGGGGTCAGCTCTTCCATCATCGCGCGGATCGCGCGGGAGGCCTCCGCGTAGGCCTGCATCCGGGGCTTCAGAACGACCGCATCGGGGCAGAGCTGCAACGCCTTGAACATGGGCATCGCCGAGCGGACGCCGCGGATGCGCGCCACGTAGCAGGCGGTAGATACGACCCCACGCCGTCCGCCGCCGATGATGACAGGCTTGCCTTCGAGCGAAGGATCGTCCCGCTTCTCGACCGAGGCGTAGAACGCATCGCAGTCCATGTGCGCGATCCCCAGCTCGAAGAGTTCCGGGTGGCGCACGACGCGCGGGCTGCCGCAAGCCGGGCACCGGGTTCCGGCTTCGAAGGTTTCGAGGCAGTCGCGGCAGAGGGCGGACATGGGCGCAGCGTAGAACGCCACCCGCTCCGGAGCAACGCGCGCAGCCATGCCGGGCCGGGCCGAGGGCCGTGGCCGTGCCAGCCATGGACATGAGGCGAGGCCCCGCCGGTGGCGCGTTTCACGGAGCGAAGCTGGCGCTCTTCATCGGCGAGGGTCTGCTGGTCTACCTGCGCGACGATGACCCCGGTATTCCTTGGCCCGCGTTCTGGGATCTGCCCGGCGGAGGACGGGAGGGGACCGAGAGCCCCGTCGAATGCGTTCTGAGGGAAACGCACGAGGAATTCGGTCTGCACCTATCGGGAGACGATCTGGTGTATTCTCGCGCGGAGCCGGCTGCGCAGGGGGCGCGAGCGGTCAGTTGGTTCTTCGCCGCGCATCTTCCGGCCGCCGCAGCAGGGGAAGTGCGCTTCGGGACGGAGGGGCAGTGCTGGCGCATGGTGAAGCCCGCGGCCTATCACCGCCACCTGCGCGCCGTTCCCCATCTGAGGGCCCGTCTCGCCGCTTACCTCGCATGGCGCGCGCGGGCGCAAGGCGCCTGATCCCCGAGCCAATCGCGTCCCCGGTGCCCGGGCCTGCGGCATCCGCGCACGGCTCGCCGCACGGCAGTGAAACGCGCGAGGATTTCATTTGCGGAAAATGGTGATTCGTGGCATCGCGGCGCCGTGAACCAGTCGCGCCGGGAGAGCGCGGGTCCGCCGCCGCCGAAGGAGCAACCGCCCCGGTAAACTCTCAGGCAAACGGACCGGTACGGCTGCAACACTCCGGAGAGCCGCCCGCGAGGGCGCACCGAAGGAGCAAGTCGCGTTCCCGGCGTTCTGCCCGGTGGCGGTGAAACTCTCAGGTTCGAAACGGAGGGGGCATGGACGCAGCCGAGAGGAGCTGACCATGACCCATATTGCCGTGATCGGAGCCGGGATAACCGGCGTTACAACCGCTTTCCAGCTTCGCGAACAGGGCCACGACGTGACCCTGATCGACCGCCACAGATACCCGGCGATGGAAACCAGCTACGCCAATGGCGGCCAGCTATCGGCATGCAACGCCGAGGTCTGGAACCAGCGCGCGACCCTGCTCAAGGGTCTCAAGTGGATGTTCACGCCGGGCGCGCCGTTCCTGCTCAATCCGCGACCCTCCTGGCACAAGCTGAGCTGGCTGGCGGAGTTCGTGATGGCGATCCCGCGCTACCGCATGAACACCGTGCAGACGGCGCGTCTTGCCGTGGCCGCCCGGGCACCGCTGCTGGCGATGGCCGAGCGCGCCGGTCTGGCGTTCGACCTGCGCCGGCAGGGCATCATGCACGTCGTTTCCACCGAGGCGGAGATGGTTGCCGCGCGCCGGGTGAGCCTGCTGCTGGCCGAAGCCGGCGTGGAACGCCGCGAGCTCGAGGCGGGCGAGGTGCGTGCCCGTGCACCCGGGATCGACGGGCCGATCGCCGGCGGCTTCTTCACCGAAAGCGACATGAGCGGTGATATCCATCTCTTCACCGTGGGGCTGGCGCAGTGGCTCGAGAGCACGGGCACGGTGCTGCGGCTCGGAACGAGGGTGGACGGGCTGCGCCCGGGCGCCGAAGACGTGCGCCTCGTGCTGGACGGCGAGGAGGCGCGGTTCGACGGCGTCGTGATTGCCGCGGGCGTGGCCAGCCGGGCGCTTGCCCGGGCTGCGGGCGACCGGGTGAACGTGTATCCCGTGAAGGGCTACTCGGTGACGGTCGCGCTCGAGGACGCCGCCAGCAGGGCGGCCGCCCCGGAGGTTTCGCTGGTGGACGACTCCGCGAAGATCGTGACGTCCCGCCTTGGGGAGAATCGCCTGCGGATCGCGGGAACGGCCGAGCTCAACGGCTTCAACCGCGATATCCGTGCCGACAGGATCGCTCCGCTTCTGGAGTGGTGCGGCCGGCGGTTCCCGGCGGTGCGAACTGAGCGCGCCGAGCCCTGGGCCGGATTGCGGCCGATGATGCCCGACATGATGCCCCGCGTCGGCGGCGGCCAGCATCCGCGCGTGTTCTACAACACCGGCCACGGCCATCTTGGCTGGACGCTTGCCGGCGCTACGGCGGTTGCCGTGGCCAGCGCCGTTACCGAGGGGTTGCGCACCCAAGCCGGGCGCACGCATCCCGTGCGGGCCATGGCGCAGCCCGGCTAGCCCGGCGCTTCAGGCGATGGAAGCGAGTATGGCTTCGGCGGCCGCCCGCGGATCGGCCGCCTGCCACACCGGGCGGCCGACCACGATATGGTCGGCGCCAGCTTCGAGCGCCGCCGCCGGCGTGGCGACGCGTTTCTGATCTCCGAGACCTGTGCCCGGGGGGCGCACGCCGGGCGTGACGATCAGCTTGCCCGCCGCACCGGGGAGGGCGCGGATCGCCCCGGCCTCCTGCGGCGAGGCGATCACGCCGTCCGCTCCTGCCTCGAAGGCCCGCGCGGCCCGCTCGGCCACGAGCGCGCCGAGCTCTCCGGGCACGATCATCGCAGAATCGAGATCCGCCCGGTCCTGTGAGGTGAGGAACGTCACGGCCAGGATGCGCAGTCCGGAGCCGCCCGCGCCTTCCCGCGCCGCGCGCACCACGGAAGGATCGCCGTGCACCGTGAGGAGATCGAGATCGAAGGCGGCCAGCCCGCGTACCGCGGCCTGCACCGTCGCGCCGATGTCGAAGAGCTTGAGATCGAGGAAGATGCGCTTGCCGTGATCGTCCTTCAGCTCGCGCGCAAGCCCGAGACCGCCGGTCGTGAGCATGCCCAGCCCGATCTTGTAGAAGCCGACCGCATCTCCCAGCGTGCCCGCAAGCCGCAGGCCTGACAGCGCATCGGGAACGTCGAGTGCTACGATGAGACGGTCGTCGGGCATGGTGGTCCTCTCCTGGCGGTGCGCCCCGGTGCACTGCGCGCCCGAGGCGCCCGCGTCAAGCGCTCGGATGCCGGCTCGGGGGCAGGCTCCGCGCCGCGCCCGACTTGCGCGGGAACGGCTCGCTTCCCATATCCCAAGCCGAGGCTCGGAGGGGTGTGCCGCAGGGCGGGCATTCCGGATCGGGCGCTTGAAAAGGAGAGAAAAGATGAACTTGGAGAAGTTCACCGAGCGGTCGCGGGGATTCCTGCAGGCGGCTCAGACGATGGCGTTGCGCGAAAACCACCAGCGTCTCGCGCCGGAGCACCTGCTCAAGGCCCTCATGGATGACGAGGAGGGGTTGGCGTCCAACCTCATTCGCCGCGCAGGCGGCGCTCCCGAGCGCGTGCGAGAATCCGTCGAGCTGGCCGTCTCGAAGATCCCCCAGGTGACCGGCGATGCCGGGCAGGTCTACCTCGACGGGCAGACCGCAAAGGTGCTCGACGAAGCCGAGAAGATCGCCACGAAGGCCGGCGACAGCTTCGTGCCCGCCGAACGCATCCTCATGGCGCTGGCCATGGTGAAATCCAAGGCGCGCGAGGCACTGGAGGTCGGCGCGGTGAGCGCCCAGAAGCTCAACGAGGCGATCAACGATATCCGCAAGGGGCGTACTGCCGATACCGCAACGGCCGAGGAAGGCTACGAGGCGCTCAAGAAGTATGCGCGCGACCTGACCGAGGCCGCCCGCGAAGGCCGGATCGACCCGATCATAGGGCGCGACGACGAGATCCGCCGTGCGATGCAGGTGCTCAGCCGCCGCACCAAGAACAACCCCGTGCTGATCGGCGAGCCCGGCGTGGGCAAGACGGCCATCGCCGAGGGTTTGGCCCTGCGCATCATCGACGGTGACGTGCCGGAAAGCCTGCGTGACAAGCGGCTCATGGCGCTCGACATGGGCGCGCTCATCGCCGGGGCGAAATACCGCGGCGAGTTCGAGGAGCGCCTGAAGGCGATCCTGAGCGAGATCACCGCTGCGGCGGGGGAGATCATCCTCTTCATCGACGAGATGCACACGCTGGTCGGCGCCGGGAAGGCGGACGGCGCGATGGACGCGTCGAACCTGCTCAAGCCCGCACTGGCCCGCGGCGAGCTGCACTGTATCGGCGCCACGACGCTCGACGAGTATCGCAAGCACGTGGAGAAGGACGCCGCGCTTGCCCGGCGGTTCCAACCGGTGATGGTTGCCGAACCCACGGTGGAAGACACCGTGAGCATCCTGCGCGGCATCAAGGAGAAGTACGAGCTGCACCATGGCGTGCGCATCTCCGACAGCGCGCTGGTGGCCGCGGCGACGCTCAGCCACCGCTACATCACCGACCGTTTCCTGCCCGACAAGGCGATCGACCTGATGGACGAGGCCGCCAGCCGCCTGCGTATGGAGGTGGACAGCAAGCCCGAGGAGCTTGACGCGCTGGACCGCGAGATCCTGCAGAAGCGGATCGAGGCCGAGGCGCTCAAGAAGGAGGACGACCAGGCCTCCCGCGACCGGCTGGAGCGCCTCGAGAAGGAGCTCTCCGAACTCCAGCAGCGTTCGGCGGAGATGACGGCGCAATGGCAGGCCGAGCGCGACAAGCTCGGTGCCGCGCGGGATCTCAAGGAAAAGCTGGACCGGGCCCGCGCAGAGCTCGACCAGGCCAAGCGTCAGGGGGATCTCGCGAAAGCGGGCGAGCTGTCCTATGGCGTGATCCCGCAGCTCGAACGCGAACTGGCCGACGCCGAGCGGAGCGACGGCGACGTGATGGTCGAGGAGGCCGTGCGGCCCGAGCAGATCGCGCAGGTGGTAGAGCGCTGGACGGGTATCCCCACCGCAAAGATGCTGGAGGGTGAGCGCGACAAGCTCCTTCGCATGGAAGAGGAACTGGGCCGCCGCGTGATCGGCCAGCGCACCGCCGTGCGGGCGGTGGCGAACGCCGTGCGCCGTGCACGCGCCGGCCTCAACGACGAGAACCGCCCGCTGGGCAGTTTCCTGTTCCTCGGGCCCACCGGCGTTGGCAAGACCGAGCTGACCAAGGCGTTGGCCGAGTATCTGTTCGATGACGACAGCGCGATGGTGCGGATCGACATGAGCGAATTCATGGAGAAGCACGCCGTGGCCCGCCTGATCGGTGCGCCGCCGGGCTATGTCGGCTACGACGAGGGCGGGGTGCTGACGGAAGCGGTGCGCCGCCGCCCGTACCAGGTGGTGCTCTTCGACGAGGTCGAGAAGGCTCATCCGGACGTCTTCAACGTGCTCCTGCAGGTGCTCGACGACGGGGTGCTGACCGATGGTCAGGGTCGAACGGTCGACTTCAAGCAGACGCTCATCGTGCTGACTTCCAATCTCGGCAGCCAGTCACTCAGCCAGTTGCCCGACGGAGCCGATCCGGCCGGTGCGCGGCGCGACGTCATGGATGCCGTGCGGGCGCATTTCAGGCCCGAGTTCCTGAACCGTCTCGACGAGACGATCATCTTCGACCGTCTCACGCGGGCGGATATGGACGGGATCGTGGAGATCCAGGTTGCGAGGCTGCAGAAGCGGCTCGCCGGCCGGAAGATCGTGCTCGATCTCGACGACGGCGCCCGGCGTTGGCTTGCCGACGAGGGGTACGATCCGGTCTTCGGCGCACGGCCGCTCAAGCGCGTGATCCAGCGTGCGCTTCAGGACCAGCTGGCCGAGATGCTTCTGGCCGGCGAAATCGACGAGGGCGATCGCGTGCCGGTCAGCGCCGGCCAGGACGGCCTGATCGTGGGCGAGCGCGTGGCGCGCTCCGACCGGCAGCCGCCGCAGGTCGCCGTTCTGCACTGAGGGGGAACCGCCGGCAGGCTGGGCGAGATGCCCACCCTGCCGAGGCCGGTCCCTGCCCTGGCAGCGTTCGAACGAGCGTCGGAACGAAAACGGGCCGCCCGTGGGGGCGGCCCGTTTTGCGCCAGTTCCCGCCGCGGGCTCAGTGGCCGGGGGGCAGGAGTACCGCATCGATCACGTGGATCACGCCGTTCGAGGCCTCGATATCGGCGGTGGTCACGGTGGAGTTGTTGACGGTGACGCCGTCGGTTCCGTCGACATGCACATTCGCGCCGTTCACGGTCGCCACGTTCAGGCGCTGGCCGGCAAGCTGGTCGGAGGTCACGTTGCCGGGGACGACGTGGTAGGTCAGGATCGCCTGAAGCGTTTCGATGTTCTCGGGCTCCAGCAGGCTTTCGACCGTGCCGGCGGGCAGCGCGTCGAACGCGGCGTTGGTCGGCGCGAAAACGGTGAACGGGCCATCGCCCTTCAGGGTATCGACAAGACCGGCCGCAGTAACGGCGGCGACGAGCGTCGAGAAATCGTCGTTCGACGCGGCGATGTCGACAATATCGGGTTCGCTGGCTGTCATCATCATGTCGGCGCAGCCGGCGGTCAGCGCGACAAGGCCGAACACGGCGGTGGTCTTGAGTGCGAAGCGGCGGTTCATGTCAGGATCTCCCCTCGGGGTCGTTTCTCTCTTTGAAGCCAGGCGGGATCATCCCGCCTGGCGTGTTCTGCAGATGCGGTCTTACGACTCGGGCGGCAGGATCACGGCGTCGATCACATGGATCACGCCGTTCGACGCTTCGATGTCGGCGGCCGTCACGTTGGCATCGTTGACGGTCACGCCGCCCTCGGTGCCGATGGTGATCTCGGCGCCATTGACGGTGGCCGCCATCATGCCGTCGCTCAGATCGGTCGACATCACCTTGCCGGGAACGACGTGGTAGGTGAGAATCGCCGTAAGCGTCGGGATGTCCTCGAGCAGCGCTTCCACGGTGCCTTCGGGCAGTGCCGCGAAGGCTTCGTCGGTGGGCGCGAAGACGGTGAACGGACCTTCGCCCTTGAGCGTTTCCACGAGCCCGGCTGCTTCGACCGCGGCGACGAGGGTGGTGAAGGTGCCGGCTTCGACGGCCGTGTCCACGATGTCTTTCGAGTGACCCATCGAGAATGCGGGCGTGGCGAGGGCACCGGCGAGGGCCAGCGTGGCGAATGTTCTGCGGAACATGATGCAATCTCCCTTGATCTGTCGATCATTGACGATGTCTGGCTGACATCACCCGCTCTACGGCGATCCATGCGGCATCGGATCAAGCTCACATTTGCGCAAGCGGGGTTGCTTTCGGCGAGGACACCGCTAAGCACGGCGTTTCGCACCGGACAATCACCATATCGCGATCACGATTGATGTGCCGTGATCTCCGGCACCGGTCTTCACGCGCGCCGCCCCCGCCCGCAACCGATCTGTCGGTCACGTGAACCCGCGCGATTTGCCCGCAACCCCGCGAGCCTTATTTTGATGGTGGCATCTTGCGACGGGAGGACCCCATGGCACATCGCTGGAAGAACGATTTGCGCCCCGAGGACGCAACGCCCGAGCGGGTGTACCTGAACCGTCGCGCGATCATCGCCGGTGCGGCCGCGGGCCTTGCTTCAGCCGGGCTCGCGACCCGGCCCGCCGAAGCGGCGACCGAACTGGAGCCAAATACCTGGGAGGAGATCACCTCCTACAACAACTTCTACGAGTTCGGCACGGACAAGGGTGACCCCAAACGCCACGCCGGAGCGATGACGACCGAGCCGTGGTCGATCGTGATCGACGGGATGGTGCGCAAACCGGGCACCTACGGCTTTGCCGAGATCATGGATGGCCAGCAGGTGGAAGAGCGGATCTACCGGCTGCGATGCGTCGAGGCATGGTCCATGGTGGTGCCGTGGAACGGCTTCGAGCTGAAGGACCTGCTCGACCGGGTCGGGGTCGAGGCTGGCGCCCGCTATGTCGCCTTCGAAACGCTCTACCGGCCCGAGGAAATGCGCGGCACACGCTGGCCGGTTCTGGAGTGGCCCTACCGCGAGGGGCTGCGGCTGGACGAGGCGATGCATCCGCTGACAATTCTTGCAACCGGCCTTTACGGAAAGCCGATGCCCAACCAGAACGGGGCTCCCATCCGCCTCGTGGTGCCGTGGAAGTACGGCTTCAAGTCCATCAAGTCGATCGTGAGGATCACGCTCACGGATACCGAGCCGCCCACGTCTTGGAACATGAGCCAGCCCAACGAGTATGGCTTCTATTCGAACGTGAATCCCAACGTCGACCATCCGCGCTGGAGCCAGGCCACGGAGCGGAGGATCGGTGGCGGCCTGCTCGCACGGCGTCAGCCCACGCTGATGTTCAACGGTTACGAGAGCGAGGTGGCAGGGCTTTACGAGGGAATGGACCTGGCACGGTTCTTCTGATGGCCGTTGCGACGACCCTCAATTCCGCCGTCCGCAAGGTGCCCATTTGGGCCGTGTACGGAGCGGGACTGCTTCCTCTTGGCTGGCTTGTCTGGCTGGCGCTGAACGGCGGTCTCGGGGTCGAACCCGTCGAGACGCTGGAACACAGGCTGGGGCTCCTCGGCCTGCAGTTCATGATCGGCACGCTGGCAGTGACGCCACTGCGCCGTGCGACTGGCGTGAACCTCGTGAAGTTCCGCCGCGCCCTGGGTCTGCTGACGTTCCTCTACATCGTGCTCCACCTGCTCGTCTGGGCGCTGCTCGACGTTCAGACGGTCGGCGCGGTTTGGGCGGATGTGGTCAAACGCCCGTTCATCACCGTCGGAATGGTGGCCTTCGTGCTGATGGTGCCACTCGCGGCGACTTCCTTCGACCGGGCAGTGCGCCTGATGGGGGCAGCGGCCTGGCGGCGCCTGCATCGCCTCACCTATGCTGCCGCCATCCTCGGAGCGGGGCACTACGTGATGCTCTCGAAGGGCTTCCAGCTCGAACCCTTGCTCTATCTCGCCGCAGTTCTCGGCCTGGTCGCGGCCCGAATCCGGCCGCCGCGGCGACTCGAGTCTGCCTGAGCGTGCGTCGGCTGCTCCTCGGCGCGGTGAGTCTGGGGAGGGTCTTGGGGGCAAGTCTGTGAGGAACCCAAGATGTGGGGGCGGGCGTTCCTCAAACGCCTAACGATGATGCGCAGGCACGAGCTGGCGGCGATCGATAATTGCGCCAACTCGCTGATTTTCCGTAGAAATCCACTGGTGTGAAAAAAATGTCATGTTCCCCCAAAAAAGCTCTTGCGGACCCCGGGCCCCAGCCGTAAATACCCCTTCACCGACGCGGCGGACACGCCAAGGCGGCAACAAACAGAGACGGATCGGGCGGGCGGCGCCGCAAGTCAGGGCGCAACCAGTCTGGTTTTTGTCTCTACGCTCTTTGAAATCGCGAGTATCTGAAGAGATATGCGGGCGGTTTGGTTCGTTCGATGGATCAGCCAACGCATATCGGCTCACTAGCCCCTCGGGGCGATGATGTGAGTGTCAGCTTCACTGTTTGAGCAGGTTTCGGTTTCCAAGAGAAACTGAAGCACGCATCAAGCAGATGACTTCCCCGTCCCTAGCCGGGCGGGGAGATGTGCAGAGGTTCGAACGTCAAGGATACGC
>Ga0076929_101058_pt1 | contig 10936 bp, 9 predicted proteins | sample HotLakConUCCSL28_FD_87104 | JGI IMG/M metagenome (GOLD analysis project Ga0076929, IMG submission 87104) | Hypersaline microbial mat communities from Hot Lake, Washington, USA - Hot Lake Consortium UCC-SL28 (version 3) (version 3) | ecosystem: Environmental > Aquatic > Thermal springs > Hot...
TCGGCCACCTCCACGATCTCGTGCATGGGGGCGATGTCGCCATCCATGGAATAGACGCTCTCGAAGGCCACGATCTTGGGAGCGTTGGCGGGCAGCGCCGCCAGCTTCCGGTCGAGATCCTCGGGATCGTTGTGCTTCCAGATCACCTTCTGGCAGCGCGCATGGCGAATGCCCTCGATCATGCTGGCATGGTTGAGCGCATCCGAAAGGATCACGGCGTCGGGCAGGCGGCTGCCCAGGGTCGAAAGCGCCGCCCAGTTGGACACGTAGCCCGAGGTGAACAGGAGCGCCGCCTCCTTGCCGTGCAGATCCGCGAGCTCGGCCTCGAGCTCGAGGTGATGGATGTTGGTGCCCGAGATGTTGCGCGTGCCGCCGGCCCCGGCGCCGCATTCCTCCACGGTGCGGGTCATCGCCTCGATCACCGCCGGGTGATGGCCCATGCCAAGGTAGTCGTTGGAACACCAGACGGTCACGTCGCGGGGGTTGCCCCCGGTATGGTCGGCCGCCTTGGGAAACCGCCCGCACTGGCGCTCCAGCTCCGCGAAGACCCGGTAGTTGCCCTCCTGCTTGAGGGTGTCGAGCTGGGCTTGAAAGATCCGGTCGAAATCCATCTGGCGTTCCCTTGCAGTCGTTCTTTTCTTGTCAGGTTTCGGTGTTCTTGGCGGCCGCGTTTCCCGGCAGCATCCAGCGCCACAGCTTCTCGTCCGGCAGCGGCAGGATCATGAACCAGTGTTCGAGCAGCGCGAGCGCGGTCAGGGCCGTGAGCAGGGCGAAGCCCGCCGTCTCGGCGGGCGTTCCCGCGGTCACGAGCCGCTCCAGCCAGAGCGCCACGGCAAAGCTCAGAAGCGTGACCGAAAGCGGAAACACCTCGTTGAGCGGCGCGCGCCGGAAATAGCTGGGCAGATGCGCCAGCGGTGCGGTCAGGAACTCGGTGTTGATCTTGGGCACACCGAGAAAGAGGTTCAGCTTGGCCGAGACCCGGGCGAAGAAAAGCACCGCGAAGATCCAGAACCCCAGCGTGTTCTCGGCCCCGCGCGCGGCCAGGAGCATCAGCACGAGCGCGGTAGCCAGCAGGATCTCGTGATGGGCCAGCGTGCCGCAGGCGGCACGGAACCGGCGCCACCCGCGCATGCCCGGCGGACAGGGCGCCCGGTTGGGCCCGGTGATGATCCCGGTCAGGAAGGCCAGCTCGATCCAGCCCCAGATCGCAAGCGCGGAGAAGAACGCGAGGTAGACGCCGAACAGCGAGGCGTCGCCGAGCGAGGCTCCGTAGCCCGCGATGCCGAAAACGAGGAACGGCAGGCCCGAGAGGGTCGCCCACAGATGCGCGCCGTCGCCGGCACGGTCCGCCCGCTTGACGACCAAGAGGATGGCGCCGGTGGAGAACCACCAGAGGAAAAGCGCCACCACCACGGCGAACCAGGGCGACATTCCGGTCATCGCGCGGCCCTTCCCTCATCTTGGCCCAAATACTCATGGCGCCCCGGCGCAGCCCATGCCGCGCCGGGAGCAGGGAGGTATGCCCGGATCGGGCTCAATAGGCCGGCTCCAGCCGCACCTGGGCCGGGGCGTCGTGTCGCCGGGCCGGGATCGTGTAGAGCGAGACGAAGGCGAGCGCCGCCTTGCCCATGCCCAGCCCGCGCCTCACGAGGCCGCCAAGGCCACCCTGCTTCTTGCCGGCGTCGATCTGGCGCGAGGCCGCCTCGAGCCGGTTCAGCGTCGGGATCCAGCGCGGGTGATCGATGTCGAGCGTGATCGGGAACACCTGCTTGGAGATCTCCGAGGTCTTGCGGAACACCTCCTGCCCGTACCAGGTGGTGTCCACGCCGAGCGCCTCGTGGAAGGCCGGCCGCTGGTGGTCGCGCACCCACATGGTGGAGAACACGGCCGTCAGGAAGAACTTGATCCACAGCACGTTGAGCCCCGAGGTGAGCTTCGGATCGGTCTTCATCAGAAGGGCGAAGGCCTCGCCGTGGCGGAACTCGTCGTTGCACCACTCCTCGAACCACTTGAAGATCGGGTGGAAGCGATACTCGGGGTGCTTCTCGAGGTGGCGGAAGATCGTGATGTAGCGGGCGTAGCCGATCTTCTCGCTCAGGTAGGTGGCGTAGTAGATGAACTTCGGCCGGAAGTAGGTGTACTTCTTCTGCTGGGTCAGGAAGCCGAGGTTCACCGCGATGCCGGCCTCGCGCAGGGCATCGTTGATGAAGCCCGCGTGGCGGGCCTCGTCGCGCGCCATGAGCTGGAAGAGCCGGGTGATCTCCTCGTTGGAGCCGCGGCGCTTCATTTCCTTGTAGAGCACACAGCCCGAGAACTCGGCGGTGCAGGAGGAGATCAGGAAGTCGATGAACTCGCGCTTGAGGTTCGGCTCCATCCCCTCCCAGTCGACGTGGTCCCAGTCCTCGTTCTTCTTGAAATGCCCCTTGTTGGGGTCGCTCACCATCTCGGCGATCAGCGGATCCCACTCGGCGCGGACCGGGGTCACGTCGATGGCGTCCATCTCGTCGAAATCCGTGGTGTAGAAGCGCGGCGTCAGGAGCGTGTCCTGCATCGCCACGTCGGTGGCCTTCTCGGAGGTGAACTCGTCGCTCGTGCCATGGCGCGAGACGGTGGAATGCGTGCCGTTCATGGCCGCCGGATCTGCCTGCACGTTCATGGCCGTACCTCCTCGCTGAACGAGAACTCGCAGAGTTCCATGAACTCCAGGTCTCCCGTCATCCGCGTCCAGAGACGCTCCACGCCGCTGGCGCGGGTGATGATCGCGGTGCGGTCCTCGCGGACGACCTCGCCATAGGGCGCCATGATCTCGGGGCCCTGCACCATCACCTCGTCGCCGGGGAAGACCACGGCGCCGTTGTTGAAGCGCACATGCGCGCTCAGCTCCTCGAAGCGGTGGCTCACTTCCACCGTGCAGGGAGCGGTTTCTTTCGTTCTCGTGAACAGTCCCATCCTTCGGTTCCCTCTCTTCGGATGTCAGTCGACCAGCCTGGCGAAAGCGGCGACATTGTCTTGCCCGTAGCCGATCAGCTCGAGCGTCCAGCCTGTGGAATCGTCGATCAGGGCGATCTTGCCGTTCTCCCTGCGGACCACGCGGATCGGTGCGCCGGCAGGGGCACCCTCCAGCATCCGCTTGCGGCCGACGACGCGCCACACGGTTTCTATGAAGCCCGCGCGATTCGCGTCGCTGCGGGCCAGGGTTTCGCCCTCGGGTGTCACGACGAACACGGTTCCCGTGCCGTCGGGTTCGAGCAGGATCGTGCGCTCGGCAACGATCCGGACATCCGGGGCCACGCCCACGAGCGGGCGGTCGGTGACCCTAGCGAAGGCCACGAGCGCAAGGCTCGTGAGCGCGAGGATGAGCATCGCCCGCACGAGCACGATCGGGATCATCTCCTTGTCGCGTTCGGCGAGGCGCTGCTCGGGGGTCATGGTGGTCATGGTCTGGCCTCCTCTCACTCGGCCGCCACGGCCGCCGGGCGGGCGGCGTGCTGGTCGATTCGTTCGACGCGCGGTTCGGCAACCCGTGCCTCGGCCGCGTCCGCGAGAATGCGGGCCACCGCCTCGGCATCGGGAATGCAGCGCAGCGCCGGCTCCGTGCGGCCCATCCGCCACGGCCGGACATGCGGCCATGTCATCAGGTAGCTGACCCGGGTCTCGCCGAGCAGCTGCAGGGCGATGGTTCCGGTGCCGCCGCGCCGCAGATCGAGATGCGCGTTTCCGATCCAGGTGTAGGGCAGGTTGAGGTTCATCACGAGCGCGGCGCCGATCCGCATGGACACGCGCTTGTTGGTCAGCGTGTAGACGGTGGCACGCGCCTGAATGTGGGCGATGCCGGCCAGAAGGCCGCACACCACCAGCCCGGCCACCGCGAACGGCACCGCGTGGCCGAGCGCCTCGGCCAGCGGGTAGGCGGTGGACGACACGCCGATGCGCCACACCGCGAGGAGGGCGAAGTAGCCCGCCACCCATCGCAGCGCGAGCGCTTCCCGTGCGAGCGCCCAGCCGTCGGGCCGGCCCTGCCAGAGGATCGTCTCACCCTCCGGCAGTGCCTCGGGCAGCCCCTCGATCGGCTCGAAGGCAAAATCGTCGTGCATGTCGTCCTCCCCTTTCCTCAGAGCTGCGGCTCGAGCCGCTCGGCAGAGGCGTAGAGCTTGCCGCCGGCGTAGTAGGCCGAGATCTTGTCTTCCTCGAGCAGCGTCACCTGGGTCGCCGACTTGGTGGTCGGCACGTCGGCGAAGTGCTCCTTGAAGATCGACTGGATCTGCACCCGGTCGGCCTTGATCTTGGTCAAGGGAACCGGAACGAGGCGGGTTCCGCCGCCGATATCCTCGTTCAGCTCGATCGACAGGTAGCGCACCAGCTGCTCGGGTTCGTCCACCCACATGTCGTCGATCCGTCCCACGACCTCGCCGTCGCCGGCCTGCACCGGCAGGCCGCGCGGATCGCGCCCGGCCGAAACGCGGAAGCTCTCGAGCGCCTTCATCGGCACGATCTTGGGGTGGCCCTTGCCGTCAAGCTCGGGCACGTCGCGGCGCGGTGCCCAGGACGCGGGGCCGACGCCGTCCTTCATCGGGTCGCCCGTGGGCACGAAGGGCGAGCCGGCGGCCTTGCTGGTGGGCGCCAGCGCCACCTCGCGGGCCTCGCGCGCCATGTCGGGCACCGTCACCTCGCCGCGGCCGTGGGGCAGCTTGAAGGTCTTGGGCGCAGGCAGCGGAAACGGGCCCTGGTTCGGCGCGATCTCGCCGTCGTCCGTCTCCAGCGGATAGCCTTCCCGCATGTTCTCCGTCTGCAGGTAGTAGACGAGCAGCGCGAAGAAGATCCAGAAACTCCAGATCGCGGCGCTTGCCAGATCGAAGTTCCCAAAGAATTCAACACCAACCATGATTTATACCTCCTGGGGTTAGGTCGGGAACTCGGCGAGCCCCAGCTTCGCCGCGCCTCCGGGTCGGGATGGGAGTGCCCGCGCCCGCACCAGCGGGCCGAGAGCGATGAGCGTCATGAAGAGCAACGCGATTTCGACGTGATAGACGACGGAGTAGCCCGTCGCGGGCGACGCGAGGCCGGCGCCGAGCGACCCCGAGACGGCGGCCGCGCCCACGACATCGCGCAGCGCGCCGCCGATGAAGATGGAAACCCCCGCCGCGGTGGCCTGCGCCGCGCCCCACGCGCCGAGCGCGAGGCCCCGCCCGGCGAGCCCCTGGGCGGGCATCGTCATCGCCGCGGTCAGCGTGGCCACGGAGAAGAGACCGCCGCCGAAGCCGATCAGAACCGCGCCGGTGAAGAAGAGCGGGGCGGAGTTCAGCGGGGCCGCGAAGATCACGGCGGAAAAGGCGATGAGCCCCACGAGCAGCCCGCGTGCGCCCATGCGGTAGGGATCGACCTGCCTGAAAAGCCAGCGCGCCGCCAGCGCGAAGCCGGCGAGCGCCCCGGCCGCCCATGCCGCCGTCAGCAGCGTGGTGGCGCCGACGCTCAGGCCGAGGATCTCGCCGCCGTAGGGCTCGAGCAGCACGTCCTGCATGTTGAAGGCCATGGTTCCGAGGAAGACGACCACCAGCAGCCGGCCGGCATCGCCGCCATTCACGAAATCCCTCCACGCATCGCGGAACCTCGGCTGCGGCGCCTCGCGCTCGGCCTTGCTCATGGGGTTCACGCGCTCCTGCTTCCAGAGTGCGACCACGTTGATCAAGAGCGTCAGAACGGCTGCGCCCTGCACCACCTGCACCAGCTTCAGCCCGTTGAAATCGCGCAGCAGCCAGCCCACCACGATGGCCGAAACCGCCATCCCGAGAAGGAACATCACGTAAAGCAGCGCCACGACCCGGGGCCGCGTCTCCTCGGTGGCGCGGTCGGCGGCCAGCGCGAGCCCGGCGGTCTGGGTCATGTGCATGCCGAGGCCGGTCAGCAGGAACGAAAGCGCCGCGGCCACCTCGCCGGCCCAGGCCGGGCCATGGACGTAGTCGCCCGAGAGGATCAGCAGCGAGAAGGGCATCAGCGCGAGGCCGCCGAACTGGTAGAGCGTGCCGAACCACAGGTACGGCACCCGCTTCCAGCCGATGGCCGAGCGGTGATTGTCGGACCTGAACCCGAGCAGCGCCCGGAACGGCGCGATCAGGACGGGCAGGGCGATCATCGCCGCCACGATCATCGCGGCGACGTTCAGCTCGACGATCATCACGCGGTTGAGCGTGCCAAGGAGCATCACCGTCGCCATTCCGACGGAAATCTGGAACAGCGAGAGCCGCAGCAGCTGGCCGAGGGGCAGATCGTCCGAGGCCGCGTCCGAGAACGGCAGCATCTCGATCGTGAACCTGGTCAGCGGATGGCGTTCGCCCTTCTTCAGCATGGCCTGAACTCCAGGCAGGTGGAGATGTAGAAGCCCGAGGTCACCCGCTCCACTTCCCGCAGCCGGCCCTTCGCGCCGGCGTCCCGCGCCGCCTGCGCCAGCCGCGCCGGCGCGTGGGGGATCATGGTGGGCGAGCGGTCCCCCCGCGGGAACACCTTCCCGAGGCCCCAGAACGCCATCAGGAAGGCCGTGCGAGGCGCCACGGTGAACACAACGCTGCCGCGCACCCGCGGCGCGAGCCCGGCGAGCGCGGCGCCGATGTCGGGGGCGCGGTAGTAGATCAGGCTGTCCATCGCCAGCACATGGTCGAAGCGGCCCAGCGCGGGGGCCAGCATGTCGCCGGCGTGGAAGGTCACGCGGGACGCGTCACGCGCGGGCAGGCGCGCGGCGGCGATCTGCACGAGCTTCGGCGAGATGTCCACGGCCACCACCTCGGCGCCGCGGGCGGCGAGTTCCGCCGTCATCTGCCCCGCGCCGCAGCCCGCGTCGAGCACCCTCAGGCCGCCGAGATCCTCCGGCAGGCACGAGAGCATCGCCGCGCGCATGCGGTCACGGCCCTCGCGCACCGTCTGGCGTACCCGGCTGACCGGCGCCGTGGAGGTGAGCCGGGCCCAGGTCTCCGTGGCGTGACGGTCGAAGTAGTCCTCCACCCGCGCGCGGGTGGCGCCATAGCTCGCCGCGGCCCCCGCCGGAGCGGGTGCCGCGAGGGACCGGGGCGCCCCCGGGCCGGACCGCGCGGGAGAGGCGGTGTCGGGCATCAGTCGAATCCCAGCAGCTCGAAGATCTCGCGGTCCGGCAGCGGCGCCGGCGCCAGCGGATCGGTTCCGCGCCACAGCGTCTCGGCAAGGCGGATGTATTCGGCGCGGGCCTCCACGATGTCCTGGTCGTCCGGCATCTCGAAGAGGGTCTTCTTCTTGAGCCGCGAGCGTCGGATGGCGTCGATGTCGGGCATGTGGGCGATCCGCTTGAAACCCACGGTGGAACAGTACCGGTCCACCTCGTCGGTATCGCGCGAACGGTTGGCCACGCAGCCCGCGAGGCGTACGCCGTAGTTCTTCGATTTCGCCTGGACCGCGGCGATGATGCGGTTCATCGCGTAGATCGAGTCGAAGTCGTTGGCGGTCACGATCACGGCGCGGTCGGCATGCTGGAGCGGTGCCGCGAAGCCGCCGCACACCACGTCGCCCAGCACGTCGAAGATCACCACGTCGGTGTCCTCGAGCATGTGATGCTGCTTGAGCAGCTTGACCGTCTGGCCCACCACGTAGCCGCCGCAGCCGGTGCCGGCGGGCGGCCCGCCGGCCTCCACGCACTGCACGCCGCCGTAGCCCATGGTCACGAAATCCTCCGGCCGAAGCTCCTCGGCGTGGAAATCGACCTCCTTGAGAATGTCGATCACCGTGGGCTGCAGCTTGCCCGTGAGCGTGAAGGTGCTGTCGTGCTTGGGATCGCAGCCGATCTGAAGCACCCGCTTGCCCAGCTTGGTGAACGCCGCCGAGAGGTTCGACGAGGTGGTCGATTTCCCGATCCCGCCCTTGCCGTAGACGGAGAAGACCTTCGCCCCCTCGATCTTCATCGAGGCGTCCTGGTGCACCTGCACCGAGCCTTCGCCGTCCTCGCCCTTCAGCACCGGCGGGGCCCCGAGGCCGCGGGCCTTTAGTCCCTCCTGTTCGCGGGCATTCGCGCGCGCGGCGGGAGGGTTCTTCATATCCAGTGGGCTCATCGCGTCTCTCTCCCGATCCTGTCTGCGGGCGCCGCCCAACGGCCGCGCCCCTTCATCTTGGCCGAAATACTCCGGGGGAGCGCGAGGGGGCCGGCCCCCTCGCCCCGGCGCCGCGGGGCGGCGCATCCGGGTGCCGCGATCCCGCTCATTCCGCCGCGATCCCTTCCAGCCGGTCTTCCAGCGCGTCCGCCGCGTCCTGCAGCGCCGCGAGGGTCGCCTCGTCGGGGGCCCAGTAGGCCCGGTCGGAGGCCTCGAGAAGCCGGTTCGCCATCCGCACCGAGGCCTGCGGGTTGAGGCTGGCCAGCCGCTCGCGCATCGCCGCATCGAGCACGAAGGTCTCGCTGAGGCGCTGGTAGACCCAGGGGTCCACCTGCCCGGTCGTCGCAGACCAGCCCATGGTGTTCGTGACCTGCGCCTCTATCTGGCGCACGCCTTCGTGCCCGTGCCTGAGCATCCCCTCGAACCACTTGGGGTTGAGGCTGCGCGACCGCGTTTCCAGGGCCACCTGGTCCGCGAGGCTGCGCACCTTGGCGCCGCCGCGGGTCTGGTCGCCGATATAGACGGGCGCGTCCTGCCCGCCCTTGGCGCGCTTCACCGCGCGGGCGATGCCGCCGAGCGTGTCGAAGTAGTGATCCACCGTGGTCACGCCCAGCTCGACCGATTCGAGATTCTGGTAGGCGAGGTCCACGTCGCGCAGGGCCTTCTGCAGCAGGCCGGCATGCTGGGTGGCCTTGCCGTTCACGCCGTAGGCGAAACTCTTGCGCGCCTCGTAGGCATCCGCGAGCTCGTCCTCCTCGCCGAAGGCCGAGCTGTCCACCAGGACGTTGACGTTCGAGCCGTAGGCGCCCTCGGCATTCGAAAAGACGCGCAGCGCGGCCGTCTCCATGTCCACCCCCATCTCCTCGGCATAGGCGAGCGCATGGGCGCGGATGAAGTTGTGCGCCGGGTCCTCGTCGGCGATGGCGCATTTGTAGGCCGCCTCGGCCAGCATCCGGGTCTGGAGCGGCAGCAGGTCGCGGAAGATGCCCGAGAGCGTCATGATCACGTCGATGCGGGGCCGGCCGAGCTCGTCCAGCGGCACGAGATCGGCCCCGCAGAGCCGGCCGTAGCCGTCGAAGCGCGGCCGGGCGCCCATCAGCGCCAGCGCCTGGGCGATGGGCCCGCCGTCGGACTTGATGTTGTCGGAGCCCCAGAGCACCAGCGCCACGGTGCGCGGCAGGCTGTCGTGGGTGTCGAGCAGCACCTGCGCCAGCTTTGCGCCCTCGGCCATGGCGAAGGCGGTGGGCATGCGGAACGGATCGAAGGCGTGGATGTTGCGGCCCGCGGGCACCACCTCGGGCGAGCGGATGAGATCGCCCCCCGGCACCGGCGCGATGAAACGGCCACCGAGGGCGCGCATCAGGCCCGACATCTCGTGATCGCCCTTCAGCCCCGCGCGCACCCGCTCGCGGGTGGCCGGGTCGGTGTCGGCCATCAGGGCGAGGTGCTCCTCGATCTCGGCGTCGCCCGGCGCGCGGCCCATCACGTGCAGCCCGTCGGGGATAAGCGCGTCCTCGGTATCGAGCAGCTTGAGCCAGAGCGTATCCGGGTCCTGCCCGGCAAGGTCCACCGCCTCGGCCTGCACCTCGATGAGGGCGGCGAGGTCGTCCCGCTCGGGAGCACCGGGGGCGAGGCCGCGGTAGCGCGTCAGGCTGTCCTTCAGCTCCGAAAGCCCCTTGTAGAGCCCCGAGGTGGCGAGCGGCGGGGTCACGTGGGTGACGGTCACCGCGTTCGAGCGGCGCTTGGCGAGCGTCGCCTCGCTGGGGTTGTTGGAGGCATAGAGATAGACGTTGGGCATGTCGCCGATCAGCCGGTCGGGCCAGTCGCGCGCGCCGAGTCCGGCCTGCTTGCCGGGCATGAACTCCAGCGCGCCATGCATGCCGAAATGCAGAAGAACGTCGGCCTTCAGCGTGTTCTTGAGCCACAGGTAGAAGGCCGAGAAGGCATGGGTCGGCGCGAAGCCCTTCTCGAAGAGAAGGCGCATCGGGTCGCCCTCGTAGCCGAAGGTGGGCTGCACGCCCACGAAGACCTTGCCGAAATGCGCGCCGAGAATGAACACGCCGCGCCCGTCGGCCCGGATCTTGCCCGGAGCCGGGCCCCACTGGGCCTCGATCTCCGCAAGCCAGGGGGTGCCCGCGACGATGTCGTCGGCGCTCACATGGGCAGCCACGTTGGCTTCCTGTCCGAGGCTGCCGGCGTTGCCCTCCAGAATCGCGGCGCGCAGGGCGTCCACGCTCTCGGGCGGCTCGCAGTCGTAGCCCTCGGCCTTCAGCCGATGAAGCGTGTTGAAGAGCGATTCGAACACGCTCAGGTAGGCCGCCGTGCCCACCGCGCCCGCGTTCGGCGGAAAGCCGAAGAGCACCACGCCCACCCGGCGCTCCGAAACCTCCGAGCGGCGCAGGCGGGCGAGCTTCTCCGTGCGGGCGGCGAGCACCTCGATCCGTTCGAGGCAGGGCGCCATCACCTTGGTCTCGCAGAAGGCGTCGCAGCGGCGGTCGCAGCCCTCGCAGGCGCCGCGGCCGTGGCGGCCGGCGAAGACGGTCGGGTTGGTGGCGCCGTCGATCTCCGGGAGGGCGATCAGCATGGTGGTTTCCACCGGGCCGAGCCCGCCGGAGCTGGAACCCCACTGGCCGAGGGTCTGGAACTCGAGCGGGTGCGCGGCGATGTAGGGAATGTCGAGGCCCGCGAGGGTCTCGACCGCGGCGGCGCTGTCGTTGTAGGCCGGGCCGCCCACGAGGCTGAAGCCGGTGAGCGAGACCAGCGCATCGATCTTCGCGCCGGTCTCGTCGCGAAAGAACCGCTCGATGGCCGGCCGGCCGTCCAGCCCGCCG
>Ga0076929_101059_pt1 | contig 10935 bp, 10 predicted proteins | sample HotLakConUCCSL28_FD_87104 | JGI IMG/M metagenome (GOLD analysis project Ga0076929, IMG submission 87104) | Hypersaline microbial mat communities from Hot Lake, Washington, USA - Hot Lake Consortium UCC-SL28 (version 3) (version 3) | ecosystem: Environmental > Aquatic > Thermal springs > Hot...
GCAGGGCGGCAAGAGCGTCAATAGCTTTCTGCGGGCGCACGCGCCTCGTTTCTCAGGCGCGGAGCGTCTTGGCCAGCACCAGCGCGCCCTGCCGCGCACCTCCCGGCGCGGCGAGGTAGCCCGGCCGGCGTCCGACCTCGCGGTACCCGGCGCCGGCGTAGAGCGCGCCGGCCGCCAGGTTCGTTGCGGCCACCTCGAGAAACGCGCATTCGGCATCCCTGCGGCGCGCCTCCTCCTCGAAGGCTGCGAGGGCCGCGCGGGCCAGCCCGCGGCGCCGGGCGCTCGGGGCGGTCGCCAGGGTGAGCAGCTCGGCCTCGCCCGCCGCCGCCTGGCCGAGCGCAAAGCAATGCCTGCCGCCAACGAGGAAGATGGCCGGACGCGCGAGAAGGCGGCAGAATTCCTCTTCCGTCCACGGCCGCGGAAAGGTGAAGGCCGCCGCGTGGAGCGCGGCCAGCGCGGCGGGGCTCATGGCAGCAGCGCAGGCGGCGCCTCGCGCGGCGGCGCGGCATCGGGCGCGCGCAGGTAGAGCGGCGCCGGGCGTGCAGGCGCGGTGCCGGTGGCGCTGGCGGCCGAAGCGCGCTCGCAGGCCAGCCGTGCGACCGCCTCGGCGATGGGATGGGCCGGGGCGCATGCCGTTCCGCCGAGTTGCGTGGCAAGTGCCTCCGCCTCTTCGCCGACGACCGAGAGCCCGGGCGCGCGCCAGCCGTCGGGCGGCGCCCCGCCCGGAGCGAGGACCGGGCCCTCAGCCCCGGGGCCGAACCGTTGAAGGTAAAGCCCGCCGCGCCGCGCATCGATGCTCGCGAGCACCGGCCCGGCGGTTCCGAAAGCGAGCGCCTCGAGCCCGCTCACCCCCAAGGCAGGTACACCGAGGCCGAGGCCGAGGCCACGCGCTGCCGAGACGGCGATTCGCACCCCGGTGAAGTTTCCCGGGCCGATGCCAACACCGAGCACGGCGAGGTCGCTCCAGCCGAGCCCGGCCTCGGCCAGAAGTTCTTCGAGCATCGGCAGCAACCGTTCGGCCTGGCCGGAAGCCATTGCCTCGCTGCGTTCGGCCAGCACGCTGCCTCCCGAAACGAGCGCGCCGGCGCACCGGGCGCCGGCGGTATCGAAGCCGAGGCAGATCATCGCGGCAGCGCCGGGTGCGCGGCGCCACTCAGGCGGCGACGGGCCGTACCTCGAGCACTTCGGGGATGTAGTGCCGCAGCAGGTTCTCGATGCCCATCTTCAGGGTCAGCGTAGAGGAGGGGCATCCCGCGCAGGCGCCCTGCATGTGCAGGTAGACGATCCCGCGGTCGAACCCGTGGAAGGTGATGTCTCCCCCGTCCTGGGCGACCGCCGGGCGCACCCGGGTATCGAGCAGTTCCTTGATCTGCCCGACGATCACGGCGTCGGGGCCATCCTCGTGATCGGCATGTCCGGAGCCTTCCGGCTGCTGGCCTTCGATCGCAGCGGCACCGGACTGGTAGTGCTCCATGATCGCGCCGAGGATCGCCGGCTTGACATGGTCCCACTCGGTTTCGGCGCTCTTCGTGACGGTCACGAAATCCGTGCCGAGAAATACGCCCGCAACCCCGGGAACCTCGAAGATTCGCCGCGCCAGCGGCGAGCGCCCCGCCGCTTCCCGTGCCGGGAAATCGGCCGTGCCGGCTTCCAGCACCGTCTGGCCGGGCAAGAACTTGAGGGTCGCCGGATTCGGCGTGGATTCGGTCTGGATGAACATGGGCAGCACCTCCGCGGCTAACCCGACATATGCAGTCGGGCATTCTCTCTGTCAACAGTTTAGAACGATTCTAAGCGACGTCCAGGCCCGTCGGCGGCGCCTCAGGTGATCGCCTCGAGCCGTTCCTTGGACAGGTCGCCCGGCACGATGGTCATCGGCACCGGCAGGTGGCCGGCGCTCTTGGACAGCGCCGTGACGAGGGGCCCCGGCCCCTTCGTGTCGGTGCTGGCGCCGAGCACCAGGACCCCGATGTCCGGGTCTTCCCGGATCTGGGCGAGGATCTGCGGCACCGGCTCGCCCTCGCGGATCACGAGTTCCGGGTCCACCCCCTGCTTGTCGCGCATCCACTTGGCGAACACCTCGAAATGGGCCTGGGTGCGCTCGCGCGACTCTTCGCGCATGATCTCGCCGACGCCGATCCAGTGGTTGAATTCCTCGGGCGGGATCACCGAGAGGATCGCCACGCCGCCACCGGTGTGGGCGGCACGCATCGCGGCGAACCGCATCGCGTTCAGGCACTCTCGGCTGTCGTCCAGGATCACCAGGAACTTGCGCATGGAAAATCACTCCCCGGCGCGATCATGGCCGCTGGCGCGCATCGGCGCAAGCTGGCGCGGAACGCCGTCAGCGCAGGGTGAGCCGCGAGACATCGGCGCGGATCGACGTGGCGGTGTCGTCGCTGTCGGCGGATACCGCGATGCCCACGAGCGCACCCGGCGGCGCGCCGAAGGCGCAGGCGTGGTCGGCCGCGAGGTCCACCGCAACCGCCCCGCCGCCGTCACCGGCCGGGCGGAGCGCCACCGTCTTGCCGCGCGGGCCGAGATAGGGGCTGTCCTGAAAACGCGGCTGGCCCCCGGGCCCGCCCCAGACATAGGCGAGCACGCGCGCCTCCTCGGCATCGAGCAGGCGGCGGATGCCGGCGCGGCGCGCCTCGGGCGCCGACGCCTCGGGCAGGAACACGAAGTAGAGCGCAAGATTGCGGTCGTCCCCGCCCTTCCGCCGCAGATCGGTCGGAGGCACCGAGCGACTCACGCTCCAGTGCCAGCTTGCGCCGCGGGCCTGCCACGCCGTTTCCGGCACCGGACGCCACACGAGCGAGACCGTACCGTCGGAAGCGACGCCCAGCCTTTCGCCCTCGAAGCTGTAGGAATTCGAGGAGAACAGCGCAAAGCGCTGCTCGTTCCAGCTGTCGTCGAAAAGGATCGGACTTGCTGCGCCGGCGGGAAGCGCCGCCAGCAGCAGGGCCGCGAAAGGCGACAGCTTGCGCAGGGCGCGGAAGGCAGGATGACGCAGCACGCGCATGACCTCACCATCCCCGAGCGCCGCCGGCGATCAAGTCACGTCGCCTCACGAGGTCGAGAGCGCCCAGTCCCAGTAGAGTTCGCGGACCCGCCGGGTGAGTGGGCCGATCTGGTAGGCGCGGTCGTCGAAACCCGTCACCGGCATTACCTTCGTCATGTTGCCGGAGAGGAACACCTCGTCGGCGGTGCGCACGTCGTCGAAACTCAGCACCGTCTCATGGACCGTCACGCCATCGGCCCGCAGATTGGCGATGTGGCGGGAGCGGGTGATGCCGGCGAGGAAAGTGCCATTCGGCACCGGGGTAAACACCTCGCCGTCGCGCACGATGAAGACGTTGGAGGTGGCGGCTTCCGCGAGGTTGCCCATGGCATCCGCGACCAGCGCGTTGGAAAAACCCTTGGCGCGGGCCTCGGCCAGCATCCGCGCGTTGTTCGGGTAAAGGCACCCCGCCTTCGCGTTGACCACGGCACAATCGAGAGTGGGCCTGCGGAAGCGGGTGGTGGTGACGGTGGCGCTCGCGCCGGCAGGCGGCATCGGCGCGGCCTCCAGGCAGATCGCGGCGGCGGTCCCCTCGGAGCGCGGAACGATTGCCGTCTCGTCGCCGCCCGTGGCCCAGTACATGGGGCGAATGTAGATCGCCATCTCGCGGGGGTAGGCGGCGAGCCCCTCGCGGACGAGCGTCACCATCTCGTCCACCTCGAGGGTGGGCTCCAGCATCAACGCCCGGGCCGAGGCGTTCACCCGCGCGCAGTGCGCCTCCAGATCGGGCACGAGGCCATCCACGGCACGGGCGCCGTCGAACACGCTGCTCCCCAGCCAGGCACCGTGGTCGGCCGCGCGCATGACGGGCTCGTCCCCGTCGTGCCAGCGGCCCTCGAACCAGGTGCGAATGTCCGTACCGAAAGCCATGTGCGTTCCCCGTCTGGAAAGAGCGCGCGCTCGAGGCCCGCGCCTGATGATCCTGCTCCGTCCGCCCCGCCGGGGGCATGTGCCGCCGCGCCGGCGCGGCGCGGCCTCAGCCGCTCAGGCCGACGATCTCGTAGGTGCGCGCCAGCACCGGCGCGGCGATGGCACGGGAGCGCTCGGCCCCTCTGGCGAGCGTACGATCGATCTCCGCGGGCTCGCGCATCAGCCGCGTCATCTCGGCGGAGATCGGCGCGATCCGCTCTACGGCACGTTCGGCGAGGAGAGGCTTGAACTCGGCGAAGGGCCTTCCGCCCACCTCGGCAAGCACGTCGGCCACGGACTCTTCGGCCAGCGCGGCGTAAATGCGCACGAGGTTGGCGGCCTCCGGCCGGTCGGCGAGTTCGGCCTCGCTTTCAGGTACCGGGGCCGGATCGGTACGCGCCTTGCGGATCTTCTGGGCGATGGTGTCGGCGTCGTCGGTCATGTTGATCCGGCTCATGTCGGAGGGATCGGACTTCGACATTTTCTTCGTGCCATCGCGCAGGCTCATCACGCGGGTGGCCACGCCCTCGATGACAGGTTCGGTGAGCGGGAAGAACTCCACGCCGAAATCGTTGTTGAACTTCGCCGCGATGTCGCGCGTCAGCTCGAGATGCTGCTTCTGGTCCTCGCCTACCGGAACGTGGGTGGCGTGGTAGGCGAGGATGTCGGCCGCCATCAGCGCAGGGTAGGCAAAGAGCCCGAGCGACGCGTTCTCGGCGTTCTTGCCGGCCTTGTCCTTCCACTGGGTCATGCGCTTCATCCAGCCCATCCGCGCAACGCAGTTGAAGATCCACGCCAGCTGGGCCTGTTCGGGCACCCGGCTCTGGTTGAAGAGGATGGAGCGCGCCGGATCGATCCCGGCGGCGAGATAGCAGGCGGCAAGCTCGCGCGTGTTGTGCCGCAGCCGCCCGGGCTCCTGCCAGACGGTGATGGCGTGCAGATCGACCACGCAGAAGATGCACTCGTGCGTGCCGGCGTCCTGCATCTGCACGAAACGCTTCATGGCGCCGAGATAGTTGCCGAGCGTGAGGCCCCCCGACGGCTGAATCCCGGAAAAGACCCGGAGGGCAAAGGCGGTGTCGGGCATCGGGGGGCTCCGTCGGAGGTGCTGGCAATCGGCTGCGGCATCGCTTACCCATGCCCCCGCAGGCCGTCAAGGAAGCCCCCGATGCCCAAAGACACGGCCCCCGGGCGCGGCTCGCCGCCGCCATCGCCGGGCCCCGAACGCCCGCAGCCCTCGCTGCCGGGCCCGCTCAACCCGCTTCCGCCCGTGGTGGTCGCGTTGTTCCTGATCATCGCGGGGGTCGAGGCGTTGCTCGGCCTCGGCGCGCGCGGGATCGTCGGCGGCCCCTTCGCCGCCGGCTGGCGGATCGAGGCGATCGAGCGATTCAGCTTCTTCCCGCAGCTTCTGGCCCGCGATCTGGAGCTTGGCGTGCCGAGCGCAGACACGGTGATGCGCCTGTTCGCCTACCCCTTCGTGCAGGCCAGTTTCACGCAGGCGCTCTTCGTCGGCGTGTTCCTTCTGGCGCTCGGAAAGCTGGTGGGCGAGGTGATGGGCACGCTCGCGTTCCTCGTGGTCTTCTTCGGCTCGGCAATCGGCGGGGCGCTCTTCTACGCGCTCGTCCTCGGGGCGGAGTTTCCCGTGATCGGCGGGTTCCCGGCCGTCTACGGGCTGATCGGCGGATACACGCTGATCCTGTGGGTCTCGCTCGGGCGCGCGGGGCAAAACCAGTACCGCGCCTTCACGCTGATCGGCCTGCTGCTCCTTGTGCAGCTCGTGTTCGGGCTGCTGTTCGGCGCGCGGACCGACTGGGTCGCCGATCTGGGCGGCTTCCTGAGCGGCTTCGTGCTCTCGATCCTCGCCGCGCCGGGCGCGGTCCGGGCGATCCTGCGCCGCATCCGGCGCGGGTAGCCGGCGCGCCGTCCGCACCCGCAGGCGCGAACGCGCCCGTCAGCCGCGCCGGGCGAAGGCGCCGCGGAGATCCGAAAGGCGAAAGGCCCCCAGCACCAGCCCGGCCAGCCCGTAGACGACGATACCGCCGAGAACGAGCGCGCCGAGGGCCGCGTACCGAAGCGTCGGCGTCACCAGGGGCACCGCCAGGACATGCGCGAGGGCGAGAAGTGCCGCGCCCATGATCGCCGAGGCGGCGGCGATCCGTCCCAGGCGGCGCACGAGGCGGGCGTCCATCCGGGCCTCGGCGCCCATGTCGCGGCTGCCGCGCCAGAGCAGGAACACCATCGCCCAGCCAGCCAGCGTGGTGCCCCAAGCCGCAGCCTCGAAGCCGATCAGCGGCGCCAGCCCCACCGCAAGCACCGCGTTCACGACCATGGCGCCCACCGCGTAGCGAAACGGCCGGCGGGTATCTTCCCGCGCGAAGAAGAGCGGCTGAAGCACCTTCTGCAGCGTGAAAGCCGGAAGCCCCGCGCCGTAGATCGCCAGCGCGAGGGCCGTGGAGGCCACGTCCGTCGCGCCGAAGGCCCCGCGCTGGAACAGGACCGAGATCACGGGCACCGGGATCACGATCAGGGCGACCGCGGCGGGAAGCGTGAGCGCCAGCGAAATCTCGGTGGCGCGGTTGAAGGCGTTCTGCCCGCCCGCGCCGTCGCCGGCCCTCAGGCGTCGAGACAGATCGGGCAGCAGCACCACGCCGATGGCGATGCCCACGACGCCGAGCGGCAGCTGGTAGAGCCTGTCTGCATATCCCAGCCAAGCGATCGCGCCGTCGAAAAAGCTGGCAACCTGCCGGCCGACGAGAAGGTTCACCTGCACCACTCCGCCCGCGAGCGCCGCGGGCGCTGCGATGATCGCGAGCCGCCGCAGCTCGGGCGTGAGCCGCGGGCGGCGCAGAACGAGGCGGAACCCCGCCCGGCGCGCGGCCTCCCAGACCAGCGCAAGCTGGGCGACCCCGGCCACCGGCACGGCCCAGGCCAGCGCATCGCCCACCGACCAGCCCGCCCGCACCGCCAGCGCGATGGCCGCGATGAACGTGAGGTTCAGCAGGATCGGCGCCGCGGCGGCTGCCAGAAACCGCCCGGTGGCGTTGAGCACCCCAGAAAGGAGGGCCGCCAGCGACACGAAGACGATGTAGGGAAAGGCGATCCGCCCGTAGAGCACGGCGATATCGAAACGCTCGTCGCCGAGAAAGCCGCTCGCCATCGCAACCACCAGCCAGGGCATCGCCACCAGCGCCACGAGCGTGACCCCGAGCACCAGTGCGAAGAGCGCCCCGAAGGAATCCCGGGCGAAGCCCGCCGCATCCTCCCCGCCCTCGAGCTTCTTGGAGAACATCGGCACGAAGGCGGTGTTGAACGCGCCCTCGGCGAAGAAGCGGCGGAACATGTTGGGCAGCGCGAAGGCCACCATGAAGGCCTCGGCCACCGGCCCGGCTCCGAGCGTTGCGGCCATGAGGATGTCGCGCACGAAGCCGAAGATTCGCGAGAGCAGCGTCCAGGCGCCGACGGTGAAGATGCCCGCTGCGAGGCGGATGGGCCTCAAGAGGCCGCCCTCTCCACGCCATCCTCGATGGCTTTCCGCAGCCGTGCCTCCAGCGCCTTCTGCTTGGCGTGGGAGTGGTACTTCAGGCCGAACATGTCCTTGACGTAGAAGGTATCGACCGCCTGCGCGCCGTATGTCGCGATCAGCGCGCTGGCGATATACACGTTCGCCGAGGCCATGGCGCGGGTCAGATCGTAAAGCAGGCCCGGGCGGTCGCGCGTTTCCACCTCGATGATCGTGTAGATGTCGGAGCCCTCGTTGTCGAAGGTGATCGAGGTCGGCACCCTGAAGGCCCGCTCGCGCTTCTTGATGCGGTCGCGGCTCGCCAGCGCATCCGTGGCCTTCACCTCGCCGCCGATGATCTTCTCGATCATGCTGCGCAGGCGCGGCAGCTTGGCCTCCTCGAAGGGCGCGCCGTCCTGATCCTGCAGCCAGAATACCGCGGTGGCGTAGCCATCCTTCGAGGTATAGGTCCGCGCATCGACGACATTGGCCCCGACGAGCGCGAGCGCTCCGGCGATGCGGCTGAACAGGCCCGGATGATCCGCCATGGCAAGGCACGCGCGGGTGGCGTCGCGGTCGACATCGGTCGTCAGGTCGATGGCGATCTCGTCGTTGCGTATGGACCTCAGGAGCCGCGCGAAGACCGCGTGCGCCTCCACCGGCAGGCCCTGCCAGTACGGCCCGTAGTGACGGCCCGTCTCCTCGCGCATCTCCTTGCGGTCCCAGTCGGGCAGCGCGGCACGCAGGGCCCGCTTCGCCTCGGCCTCGCGCTTGTCTCGGTTGAGATCCTCGAGCCCGGTCTCCAGCGCGGCGGCTGTATCGCGATAGAGCCGGCGGAAGAGCATCGCCTTCCAGTTGTTCCAGGTGCCCGGCCCCACGCCGCGGATGTCGCACACGGTGAGCACCGTCAGAAGGTCGAGCCGCTTTCGGTTCTTCACGGCCTTGGCGAAATCGCGCACGGTGCGCGGGTCGGCGAGGTCCCGTTTCTGGGCCATGTCCGACATCAGCAGGTGATAGCGCACCAGCCACTCCACTGTGGCCGCGTCTTCCGCCCTGAGCCCGAGGCGCGGCGCCACCTTGCGGGCGATCTGCGCGCCCAGCACCGAGTGATCCTCCGCGCGCCCCTTTCCGATGTCGTGGAGAAAGAGCGCAAGGTAGAGCACCTTGCGGTTCACGCCCTCCTTCAGGATGCGGCTGGCGATGGGCAGGCTCTCGGCCAGCTCGCCGCGCTCGATCCGGGCCAGGGTGGAAACGCATTGGATGCTGTGTTCGTCCACCGTGTAGTGGTGGTACATGTTGAACTGCATCATCGCCACGACGGGCGCGAATTCGGGGATGAAGGCGCCCAGCGCGCCAAGCTCGTTCATGCGCCGCAGCGCGCGCTCGGGATTGCCGTGCTTGAGCAGCAGATCGAAGAAGATCCGCACCGCCTCCGGATTGCTGCGCAACTCGTCGTCGAAGAGATGCAGGTTGGCCTTGACCATGCGCATCGCGTCGGGGTGCAGCAGGTAGCCGGTGCGCAGCGCCTCCTCGAAGAGCCGAAGAAGGTTCACCTTGTCCGAAAGGAAGCGCGCGGGATCGGCAACGGTGATCCGGTTGTGCTTGATCTCGTAGCCCTCCTTCACCGGCTTCTTGCGGGAGAACAGCCGAACGAGGCTCGGCGCCTGCTTGACATGCGCCGCTTCGAGCCCGGTCAGGAAGATGCGCGTCAGGTCTCCCACCTGGGTGGCGTGGCGGAAATACTCCTGCATGAAGTGTTCCACGGCACGGCGGCCGCCGCTATCCGAATAGCCCATGCGCTCGGCCACCTCGACCTGGAGGTCGAAGGTCAGCTGATCCATCGCGCGCCCGGTCAGCAGATGCAGGTGACAGCGCACCGCCCACTGGAAATCCTCGGCCCGGCAGAACAGCTCGAACTCCTCCGGAGTGAACAGGCCCCGGTCCACCAGCTCGCCGGCATCGCGCACCTCGTAGATGTACTTGGCGATCCAGAACAGCGATTGCAGGTCGCGCAGGCCCCCCTTGCCCTCCTTCACGTTGGGCTCGACCATGTATCGCTGTCCGCCCTGCTTGCGGTGCCGCGAGGCCCGCTCTTCCAGCTTGGCTTCGATGTAGTCGCGGGCGGTGCCCTTGAAGAGATCCTGCCAGAGCCGCCGGCGCAGCTCGACGGCGAGCGCCGCGTCGCCGATAAGAAGGCGGTTTTCGAGGAGCGTGGTGCGGATGGTGTAGTCCTCGCGGCCGAGGCGCAGGCAGTCCTTGACCGTCCGGGTGGCGTGGCCGACCTTGAGCTTCAGATCCCACAGGATGTAGAGCATGCTCTCGATCACGCTCTCCGCCCAGGGCGTCACCTTGTAGGGCGTCAGGAACAGCAGATCGACATCGGACTGCGGGGCCATCTCGTCGCGCCCGTAGCCGCCGACCGCGAGCACGGCGAGACGCTCGCCCTCCGTGGGCGTGGCCAGCGGATGCAGATACCGCGACGCCACCTCGAACGCCGTCGTGACCAGACCGTCGGTGAGATACGCATAAGCGCGCGTCGTCTCGCGCGCGGCGAAGGGGTGCGCGGCGAATGCCTCGGCGATCGCCGCACGGCCGGCCTTCGCGGCGGCGGAAAGCCTTGCCACCGTGGCCGCGCGCATCGCGCGGGCGTCATCGGCGGTGGCGGCATCCTCCGCAAGGCCGGCGAACACGGCCTCGCGGTCGAAGATCTCGGAAAGCGGGCAGATCAGCCGCCCGGTGTCGGGGGCGGTCTGGCCCGGGCCGGCCTCAGAAGCCAGCCCCGCCGAAGGCTCTGGGAGCAGGGTCAATCACTGTCACCTGGTTGTCGCGGATTTCTGCCACCGTCAGTCCCCGCTCATTAGTCCCGTCGGGCCGCAAACGGAAGACGCCGCCGACACCCTGGAAGCCGGCTGCCTGGGTCAGGGCCGACGCCGTCAGCGCGTTCGCGTCGCCCTGGGCGACGAGCGCGCCGATCGCGGCGATGCCGTCGTAGGCGAGGCCCGCGATGGGATGCGGCGGGGCACCGTAGGCACTGGTGTAACGGGCGCGGAAACGGGCAGCCATGCTCGGATCGGGCAGGGCGAACCAGCCGCCCTGGACGCCGGGCAGGTCGAGGGTCTGGGGCGGGATGTCCCAGCGGGTCAGTCCCATGAACTGGATCTGCGCCGGGTCGATCCCCGACTCCGGCAGAAGCTGGGCAAGTAGCGGCAGCGCGCCCGCTGTGTCGGACGCGAAGAAGATCGCGTCCGCACCGGAACGCCGAGCCTCGTCGCGGATCATCGGGATCGCGTTGACGACGCCCTGCTGGGAGAACTCGTAGCTCGCCGTCGCCACCACGGTGACCCCGGCGCGGGCGGCAGCGCTGCGGATCGCGTCGCGGCCGAGCTCCTCGGCCACGGTCCGGCCATGCACGACCATGATGCGGCTTCGTCCCTGCGAACGTGCATAGGCCAGCATGCGGTCGGCG
>Ga0076929_101060_pt1 | contig 10924 bp, 8 predicted proteins | sample HotLakConUCCSL28_FD_87104 | JGI IMG/M metagenome (GOLD analysis project Ga0076929, IMG submission 87104) | Hypersaline microbial mat communities from Hot Lake, Washington, USA - Hot Lake Consortium UCC-SL28 (version 3) (version 3) | ecosystem: Environmental > Aquatic > Thermal springs > Hot...
AGCCTCGGCCGGCCCGCGGCCTGGGCCTGGCACCGGCGCGCCTACGCCCGCCGCCTGATGTGGGCGGGCGAAGCGGCGCTGGCCTACCGGGTCGCCGCGAACCACCACCTGGCGGAGGGCGCCGATTTCGCCGATCTGGAATGGCTGGCGGGCTACCTGGCGCTGCGCGACCTCGGCCAGCCCGACACTGCGCTTGCGCATTTCCAGTCCCTGCGCGCATCGGTGGCGACCCCGATCTCCCGCGGGCGGGCCTGGTATTGGGAGGGGCGCGCCCACGAGGCGGCCGGCAACCCGCTCGCGGCCTTCGCCGCCCATGCCGCCGGGGCCGCCTACCAGACCAGTTTCTACGGGCTGCTGGCCGCCGAGCATGCCGGGCTTCCGCGCGATCCCGCCCTTGCGGGCAACGATCCCCTGCCGGACTGGCGCAGCGCGGGTTTCCGCAATGAGCCGCTCTTCGGGGCCGCGTTGCACCTGCTCGCCGACGGTCAGGACGGCTCCGCGCTGTGGTTTCTCGGCGTGCTCGCCCGGCAGCTTTCGGGGCCGGAGGCGGAGGCGCTTGCCGGGTTCGCCATCGAGGTCGGCGGGCCGCGGCTCGCGGTGCGCGTGGGCAAGGCGCTGGCCGCTGGCGGCGCGGTGGTGCCCGCCGCCTACTTCCCCTTGCATCCCCTAGCCGATGGGCTGGGCAGCGATGAGGCCGCCCTCGCGCTCGCGGTGGCCCGCAGGGAGAGCGAGTTCGATCCCGGCGCGGTTTCCGGCGTGGGGGCGCGCGGGCTGATGCAGGTGATGCCCGCCACCGCCGAGGCCGTGGCCCGCGATCTCGATCTTGCCTTTCGCGAAACCCTGCTCACCGAGGACTGGGCCTACAACGCGGCTCTCGGGGTGGCGTATCTGCGCGACCTTAAGCTCCGCTTCGGGGCGTCGCCGGTGCTCGTCGCGGCGGGGTACAACGCCGGGCCGGGGCGTCCGGCGGGCTGGATCGCGGAGTTCGGCGACCCCCGCGAAGAGGCGCTCGACGTCGTGGACTGGATCGAGCGGATCCCCTTCGCGGAAACCCGCAACTACGTGATGCGGGTGACGGAGGCGCTCCCGGCCTACCGGGCGAGGCTTGCCGGCGCGGTGGATTCGCGCAGCTTCATGCAGGATCTGCGCGGGGCCTACCCGCTGCGGCGCCCGCAGCCGCGGCCCGCGGCCCTGGGCGCGCCCGCAACCGCGCGGCCCTCGGCTAAGGATCCCGAGGTGACCCTCGGGGCGGAGCCCGCCGGGCCGGAGCCGGCGCCTCCCCGGGTGCTGCCGCGGCCACGACCGGAGGGGCTTTCGAGCGGCTCCGCAACAGAGTGAAGATGCCCGCCACCACCACCATCGCCCCGCCGACCGCCACGTTCCAGGAGACCGTTTCGCCGAAGACCGCCACGCCGATGGCCGAGGCGAACACCAGCTGGAGATAGGCGAAGGGCTGGATCGCGCTCGCCTCGGCCACCTCGTAGGCGCGGATCAGGAGCCAATGCCCGGTTGCGCCGCTCACGCAAAGCGCGGCCATCCAGGCCCAGTCGGGCGCCGACATTGGCTCCCAGAACCAGATCCCGACGATGGTCATCGCGACCCCGCCCGTGGTGCCCGTCCAGAAGAAGCTCGTGGCGGCGGTTTCCTTCCGGGCGGCATAGCGCGTGAGCAGCCCGTAGAGCGCGAACATGGATGCCGAGAGGAGCGGGATCGCCGCCGCCGGCGCGAAGACGCCGAACCCGGGCTGCAGGATCACCAGGACGCCGGCGAACCCCACGCCGATCGCCGCCCAGCGCCGCCATCCCACGCGCTCGCCCAGCACCGGCCCGGAAAGCGCCGCGATGATCAGAGGGTAGCAGGCGAAGACGGCATGCGCCTCGACAAGGCCGAGGAGCGCGAAGCCCAGCACCATCACGCAGATCTCCACCGCGAGCAGCAGCCCGCGCCCGGCCTGCAGCAGCGGCTGGCGCGTCGCCGCGGCGGCACGCAGCCCCCCGGCCCTTCGGGTCGCCACCCAGATCACGAAGGCGGCGAAGAACCAGTAGCGGATCATCACCACCATGAGCACGTTGTATTCCCGCGCCAGGTGCTGGGAGATCCCGTCCTGCACCGAGAAGACGAAGGTCATGGCGATCATCAGCAGGATGCCGAGCCGCGTGTTCTGCTCCGTCATGGCTTGCGCGCCCGCGTCATGTGCCGCTTGGCGCCGAAGCCTGGCACGCGGGTCACCTCGAAGCCGGCCGCGGCGAGAGCGCGCCGCACGGCGCCGGCCGCCGTGTAGGTGGCCGCTGTGCCGCCCGGCGCGGTGTGCGCGGCCACGGCCTCCAGAAGGGCCGGTTCCCACATCGCCGGGTTCCGGGCCGGGGCGAACCCATCGAGGAACCACGCGTCCGCCCGGCCCTGCCAGCGCGGCACCGTGCGCCGCGCATCGCCGGGCACGATCTCGAGCACGATGGCCTCGTCTTCCCAGCGGCGCGCGCCGGCGGCATAGGCGGCCAGAAACCCCTCGGCCGTGGCGCCGACGGCGGGGAAGGCGCCGAGGGCGCGCGCGATGTCCCCGGCGGCCATGGGGAAGGCCTCGAAACTGGTGTAGCGCAACCGGCCCGGCACTTCGGCCGCCGCCCAGGCGGCGCGCGCGACGAGCATGTTGAGCCCGGTGCCGAATCCCGTCTCCGCGATGGCGAAGCCCGGGCGGAAGCGGGCTGGCAGATCGTTTCCGCCGAGAAACACGTGGCGCACCTCGCCGGGGCCGCCGCCGCGCGCGTAGTAGCTGTCACCGAACCGGCGGCTGACCGGGAGATCGCCGTTCCAGTCGATCTCGCAGGCCTGGGGCGCTGGCTGGTCTTGCATGGCGTGCTGCCCTATCGGTGGGGCCCGAGCGGCCCGGATCTCGCCGGGGCGCCGCGCGCGGCCCGGAGCGGCGCGACAATGGACAGGAGGCCCGGCAATGGCAACGGTCGACGTCACGGTGATGGGCGCGGGGATCTTCGGCCTCTCGGTCGCCTGGGCCTGCGCGGCGCGCGGCGCGCGGGTGCGCGTGATCGACCCGGACGGGCCGGGGGCCGGCGCCTCGGGCGGGCTCGTTGGTGCGCTCGCGCCCCATGCGCCCGAGGCGTGGACGGAGACGAAGGCGTTCCAGCTCGAGAGCCTGCTCGCGGCGGGGGCCTTCTGGCGGGCGGTTGCCGAGGCCGGCGGCGGCGATCCTGGCCATGCGCGGACCGGAAGGCTGCAGCCGGTCCCGGACGCTGCCGCGCTCGCCCGCGCGCGGGAACGGATCGGCTGCGCGAAGGCTCTGTGGGGCGACGCCGCGGAGTGGGAGGTGGTGCAGGCAACCGGCTCCTGGGCGCCGGCAAGCGCCACCGGCTGGCTGGTGCGCGACACGCTCTCGGCCCGGCTGCACCCGCGCCGGGCGCTGGCGGCGCTGGTGGCGGCGCTGACGGCGGCGGGCGGCGCGGTCCTCACGGCGGGAGAAGCGCGCGGGGCGGTCGTCTGGGCGACGGGCGTGCGCGGGCTCGACGCGCTCTCGCGGGATGTCGGTGCTCCGGTGGGCGCGGCGGTGAAGGGGCAGGCCGCCACGCTCGGCTTCGACGCCGGGCCGGATGCGCCGCAGATCTACGCGCCCGGGCTCCACGTCGTACCCCATGCGGATGGAACGGTGGCGGTGGGCTCGACCGCGGAACGGGAGTTCGCGCCGGGCTCGGAGACCACCACCGACGAACGGCTCGATACGGTGATCGAAGCGGCGCGGGCGGCGGTACCGGCCCTCGCCGGAGCGCCGGTGCTGGAACGCTGGGCGGGCCTGCGGCCCCGCGCGCGCAGCCGCGCACCCATGCTCGGGCCGTGGCCCGGGCGGCCTGGCCATTTCGTTGCGAACGGCGGCTTCAAGATCGGGTTCGGCATGGCTCCCGGGGTCGCGGCGGCAATGGCCGACCTGGTGCTGGAGGGCCGGCGCAGTTACCCCGAAGCGTTTGACGTGGCCGCCAGCCTGACGAGCTCTGCCTCGGCGCGCAGCGCGTCCATCAACTCCTGAAGCCGGGTCGCGTAGCGGGGGCTGGCCAGCCGCCCCTCCACATCGAAGGCCTCCGCCGCACCGGCCACCAGCAGTTCGGAGACGGTCAGGAGACGCGGGCCGAAGGGCACGAGGCACTGGCGCATCATCGTCTGCGCGCGCTCGCCGCCCGAGCGCCCGGCGGTGGCCGACATCAGCGCGACCGGCTTGCCGCGCCATGGCGCCCCTTCGGTGCGGCTCACCCAATCGAGCGCGTTCTTCAGAACTCCGGATATGCCCTTGTTGTATTCCGGCCCCGCGATGACCACCGCATCGGCCGCGGCGATCTGCGCGGCAAGCCGGGCGACCTCAGCCGGGATTCCCTCGGCGCGCTGCAGGTCGCCGTCGTAGAGCGGAAGCCGCAGGTCCGCCTCCACGAAGGCGGCCGGTGCGAAGACGCGCGCGGCCTCGCGCATCAGCGCGCGGTTGCGCGAGCCCTCCCGCAGCGAGCCGGCGATGCCGAGCAGGGCGAAATCTGCCGCGCCGTTGGCGGCGGCGGGCGCGCCGGTCGACGGGGCGGTGGCGCGGGGTGGATCGGTTGGCACGGCGGGCTCCTCGGCAAGACGTGACCGAGCTAAGCTCCCGGCCGGTGCCCGTGCAACCCGCGCGCATGCACAGCGGTTGTGCACCGAGGTGCGATGGCGCAGGTTTGCACCGCGCGACAGGATCACCATGAGGGGAGGCTGGAGTGGCCGACATCCTGATCACGGGCGCGGCCGGCCGGGTCAGCACCCAGCTGCGCCCCTACCTGCGCCGCCGCTACGGTGCCCTGAGGCTGACGGATATCGTGGCCGTTGCGGATCTTGCCGTGGGCGAGAGCTTCGTGGAAGCCGCGTTTGCCGATACCGCCGGGCTGGACCGCGCCTTCAGGGGCGTGCGCTGCCTCGTGCACCTGGGCGGGCACTCGACGGAGGCACCGTGGGAAAGGATCCTGCGGGACAACGTGGAAGGCGCGTACGCCGTGTTCGAGGCCGCGCGCCGCGCGGGGGTGGAGCGAGTGGTCTTCGCCTCCACCGGCCACGCGCAGGGCTTCCACCCCAGAGCCCGCCGGCTGGGGCCAGATGCGCCCGTCCGGCCCGACGGTCGCTACGGCGTGTCCAAGGCCTTCGGCGAGGCGCTGGCATCGCTCTACGCCGACAAGCACGGGCTGCGCTGCCTGACCATCCGCATCGGCAACGTGAATGCGCGCCCCCGGGACAGGCGGACGCTGTCGAACTGGGTCCATCCCGAGGATCTCGCGCAACTCGTCGCGATCGGCCTCGAGCATCCCGACATTCACAACCAGATCGTCTACGGCATCTCCGAAAACCACCGCAGCTGGTGGGACAACGCCGCCGCCGAGCGCCTGGGATACCGCCCGCGCCACGCCTCGGAAGACCACGCCGCCGAGGCACTGGCGGCGCGTCGGCGCCCGGACCCGGTTGCGGATACCTTCCAGGGCGGGTCTATCTGCAGCGTGGAGTTCGACGGCGACATGGAGCGCAGCAGATGGGCATGAGACACGGCGGCCAGATCCTGGCGGCGCAGCTTGCACGGCTCGGGGTCGAGCGGGTCTTTTCGGTGCCCGGCGAGAGTTTCCTCGCCGCGCTGGACGGGCTGCGCGACAGCGGCATCGAGATCATCACCGGCCGCCACGAGGGCGGTGTGGCGATGATGGCGGAGGCGGCCGGAAAGCTCGGCGGCGGCGCGGGCGCCGGCGTGGGTTTCGTGACCCGCGGCCCGGGGCTGAGCAACGCCATGGCCGGGCTGCACGTGGCCCGCCAGGATTCGACCCCGATGGTGCTCTTCGTCGGCCAGATCGAGCGTGGCCACCGCGACCGGGAGGCCTTCCAGGAGGTCAACTACCGGGCGGTGCTGGGGCCCTTCGTGAAGTGGGTCGCCGAGATCGACCAGACCGAGCGGATCCCCGAATACGTCAACCGCGCCTTCGCGCTGGCCCGCTCCGGGCGGCCAGGCCCCGTTGTGCTCGCCCTGCCCGAGGACATGCTGGCCGCCGAGGCCGACGTGCCCGATCTCGCCGCGCCGGTGCGCCGGGCGACGGCCGACTGGGCGCCCGCGGCGCGCGACATCGCCGAGCATCTCTCCCGCGCCGAACGCCCGCTGGTGCTGGCGGGCGGGCCGCTGTGGAGCCAGCAGGCCGCCCGTACCCTCGCCAGCTTCGCCGAACGGCAGGCGCTTCCCGTGGCCACGGGTTTCCGCCGGCAGGACTACATCGACAACCGTCATCCCGCCTTCGTGGGGGATCTCGGCGTTGGCGCGAACCCGCGCCTCGCGGCGCGCCTGCGCGAGGCCGACCTGCTGCTGGTGCTGGGCTCGCGCCTCGGCGATATCGAGACCGCGGGCTACACGCTGCTCGATCCGCGCGCGCCTGGCACGGCCATCGTGCATGTCCACGCCAGCCCCGACGAGCCGGCAACGACCTATGCGCCGCGGCTGGCCGTGGCCGCTCCCGCGCCCGAGATCCTGCCGGCGCTTGCCGCTCTCGAACCGCTGGGCGGCGGCTGGTCCGGATGGGCTGCGGAGGCGCGCGGCGAGTACGAGGCATGGAACACGCCGGCGCAGACGCCGGGGGCGCTGAAGCTCGAGCAGGTGGTGCACCGGCTTTCGCAGACGCTTCCCGACGATGCGATCCTCACCAACGGCGCCGGGAACTTCGCCGGCTGGCTGCATCGCTATTTCCGCTATCGGCGCCACGGCACCCAGCTTGCCCCCACTTCGGGCAGCATGGGTTACGGCTTTCCCGCGGCCATCGCCGCCAAGCTCGCGCGGCCGGGGGCCACGGTGGTGTGCCTTGCGGGCGACGGCGATTTCCAGATGACGCTCAACGAGCTCTCGACCGCGGTGCAGTACGGGGCGGCGGTCGTGGTGCTTGTCGTTAACAACGGGCGCTACGGCACGATCCGGATGCACCAGGAAAAGCACTATCCCGGCCGGGTTTCGGGCACCGATCTGCACAACCCCGATTTCGCCGCGCTGGCGCGGGCCTATGGCGGCTTCGGGGCGCGGGTGGAGCGGACGGAGGATTTCGAGGCCGCTTTCGACGCTGCGCTGGCATCGGGGCTGCCCGCGGTGATCGATCTCGTCGTCGATCCCGAGGCGCTCAGCACCGGTCAGACCCTGAGCGGCGCGCGGGCCGCGGCGCTGGGCAACGCCTGACCGGAGGGCCTGCTCCCCGTGGCCGCAGCCCGGACGCGCAGCACCCCGGCCTGGGAGGGCCGGGGTGCTGCCTGCCGTGGCGCGGTTCGCGCGCGGATTATTCCGCGGCGATCGCCTCGGCGGTGCGGGGGCGGCCGAAGTGCTGGCGGTTGAGGAAGACGACGAGCGCGATCATCGCAACCTGTAACGCCACGGCGACGGCCGAGATGGCCCAGTAGGCGGTGCCGAACTGCGCCACGAGGCCGGCGGCGACTAGCCCCTTGTTGAGCCAGAAGTCAGGCATCACCGAGAGTGCGACGCCGGGGCAGACCAGCGCATAGGCGCCCGGCGAGGGCTGGCCGCCGAAGAGATGGCGCGCGGCATAGCCCACGCGGGCCAGGACGAAAAGCCCGAACACCGCGAAGAGCGCCTGCACCGAGAGGATGCGCGTGAGCATCATCAGGTTGTCGCCGCTGGTGGCGTGAGTATCGAAGTGCACGTGCAGCCCGTGGCCCTGGCGCAGCATCAGGATGCCGGCGACGGTGAGGATCGGGATCAGCACCAGGAGGGTGGGCGCGGCCTCGCTGGCAACGCCGTTCTCGAGCATCGAGCGCGTGCCGAGCACCAGCGCAAGCACCACGATCAGCGCCGCGGCGGCGAGGAAGAAGGTGGATGTCACGAGGCTTATGCCGGCAAGCAGCGGGCTTGCGGAGAGCGCGGCGGGGGCGGCGAGACCGACGCCGACCATGGCCAGCGCGAAGCCGGGCAGCATCTGGGCGTAGGAGTTGTTGGCCGAGCAGTTGAAGCCGCCGGCGCCGATGACCCGCCCGAGGAAGGCCCCGATCATGCGGAACGCGAGAACGCCGATGGCGAGAAAGGCGACAAGGGCCAGCGGGAAGAGGTACTCCACCACGTTCCACAGCCCCGGCACGAAGACGAGGCCGAGGATGAAGCCCACGTTCACGCTCATCGCCAGCGCCAGCGGCATGGCCAGGAGCTGGGTTTCGGCGTTGCTGCTGCTGAAGGCGGCGAAGCCCTCGGCACGCCGGAAAGCGGGCAGTTGCCGGAGGTTCCAGACGAGGTAGCGCAGGTTGAGCGCTGCGAAGACGGCGATGCCGGCCATGGCCGCGACGATCATGCCCTGCATGAGCGGTGTGCCGGAGGCGAAGGCCGCGGCGATATCCTCAAAGATGGGTACCGGGCGCTCCGGGTGGGGCACCCAGAACATCAGCCACATGAAGAAGGTCACCGCGAGGCCGCCAGCCCCGAGGGATGCGAGAAAGTAGAGCGGTGCGTAGCGCTCGGCCGGTCGGGTGGACATGGTTGGTCTCCTCATATTCATATCTGAATATATGTATAAACATTCCGATATGCGAATGTGAAATGACAGGGTGTCGCACCCCGATGGCCTGGCATGAAGCGTCCGTATTCACGTTTCCTTAGGGATTCCCGGCACAGGCAGGGCCATGCTCCGGGATGCTCCCCTGTTCTGCCGGCTCCGGCCGGCCCGGTCGGCGGCGCTCGCGGCCGCTGCCATTGCCGTTTCGGCCTGCGATACGCCGAGCGCGCAGTTTGCCGGCGCGCCGGTGCAGCGGATCACGGTGGCTGGCTCGGATTTCGACGTGCGGGTGGCCGATGGCTGGGCGGAAGCGATCCGCACCAACGCGGAGTGGGCGCCGCGGCGCGACAGCACGCTGGCACGCGCGCTCGCCGCCATCGAACTTGCGTCCGGGTGCGCCGCCGATCGCGAGCGGATTCGCGGTGACCAGGCGGTGCTGCGCGCCCGGCTCGACTGCGCGGCGGGTGCCGGGCCCGCGTCCCCGCCGCCCGAATTCACCTGCCGCCCGGTGCGTGCCGCCGCCCGTGCCCCGGAGTGGGTGTGCCTTCCACCGCCCGGCTTGCCTGGGCCAATCTAACCAGATTTTGTGGATAAGCGGCAAGAACGCGCCAAATAACGGCTCCACCACGTTGACAGCACCGGGCGCGGGCCGCTCCAATGTCGCCGTCCGACTCGGCCCGCCCCGGAAGGAGCGCCCGCACTTGCGCATCACCCGCCTGCGCCTCAATGGCTTCAAGAGCTTCGTCGATCCCACAGAGCTGGTGGTGGCCGACGGGCTCACCGGCGTTGTCGGGCCCAACGGCTGCGGCAAGTCGAACCTGCTGGAGGCGCTGCGCTGGGTGATGGGCGAGAACCGCCCCACCGCCATGCGCGGGGGTGGGATGGAAGACGTGATCTTCGCAGGCGCCGCGACGCGACCGGCGCGGAACTTCGCCGAGGTGGCGCTCACCATCGACAACTCCGAGCGCCGCGCCCCCGTGGGTTTCAACGAGGAGGACTGGCTGGAGATCACCCGCCGGATCACCCGCGACGTCGGTTCGGCCTACCGCGCGAATGCGCGCGAGGTCCGCGCCCGCGACGTGCAGATGCTCTTCGCCGATGCTTCCACCGGGGCCCACTCGCCGGCGCTGGTGCGCCAGGGACAGATCTCGGAACTGATCAATGCCAAGCCCAAGTCGCGGCGGCGGGTGCTCGAGGAGGCGGCCGGCATCTCGGGGCTCTACCAGCGCCGCCACGAGGCCGAGCTGAAGCTTCGCGGCGCCGAGCAGAACCTCGCCCGTGTGGACGACGTGATCGAGCAGTTCGGTGCCCAGCTCGCCCAGCTCGCGCGTCAGGCCCGGCAGGCGGCGCGCTACCGCGAGATCGGCGAGGCGCTGCGCCGTGCCGAAGGGCTGCTGCTGTGGCGGCGGTGGGGCGAGGCCGACGCCGCTCGGCTCGATGCCGACGAGGCGTTGCGCGCGCGGATGCTCGAGGCCTCCCGTGCCGAAAGCGAGGCGCGCAGGGCCGGGGAGCTTGCGGCCGAGCGCAGCGAGGCGTTGCCCGCGCTGCGCGAGGAGGACGCCACCGCCGCTGCCATCCTCCAGCGGTATCTCGTCGAGCGCGACACGCTGGCCGCCCGGGCCGAGCAGGCCCGCGAGACACTGGAGGCACTCCGGGCCCGCGCCGCGCAGCTTGGCGCCGACACCGAGCGCGAAATGGCCCTCACGGCCGACGCCGAGGGCTCCATCGAGCGGCTGAAATCGGAGATCGCCCGGCTGGAGGAGGCCGGAACCGGGCACGAGGCGCAGCTCGCGCGCCGCGTCGAGGAAGCCGAGGCGGCATCCGCGGCCTTCGGCGACGCCGAGGCCCAGCTTGCCGAGCGGACGGAGGATGTCGCCCGGCTCGCGGCGCGCCACCAATCGGCCGAACGCCTCGTGGCCGACAGCCGGCTCACGCTCGAGCGCAGCGCGGCCGAGGCCGAACGTGCGGCCCGCACCAGCGCGGATGCGGCGCGCGCCGCCGAGGCGGCGGCGGCGGCCGAGGCTGCCGCGGGCGATGCCGAGGCCCGTGCGACGGACACGGCGCGCCGCGCCGAGGAGGTGCTCGGCGAGGCCGAGGCGGCCCGCGCGGCGATCCAGGAACGGGAGGCCACGGCGCGCGCGGCCCATTCGGAGGCCGAGGGCGAGGCGGCGGCGCTCCGCGCCGAGGCGGCGGCCCTTGCGCGCCTCGTTGCGCGCGACACCGCCGAAACCGGCCAGATCATCGACGATCTGCGCGTGGAGCCCGGGTTCGAGGCGGCGCTCGGCGCCGCGCTGGCCGACGATCTGCGCGCCCCGCAGGTGGAGGGCGACGCGCCCTCGGGCTGGGCCTCGCTGCCCGATTACGCGGCGGTGCAGCCCCTTCCCGGCGGCGTCGCGCCGCTG
>Ga0076929_101062_pt1 | contig 10916 bp, 7 predicted proteins | sample HotLakConUCCSL28_FD_87104 | JGI IMG/M metagenome (GOLD analysis project Ga0076929, IMG submission 87104) | Hypersaline microbial mat communities from Hot Lake, Washington, USA - Hot Lake Consortium UCC-SL28 (version 3) (version 3) | ecosystem: Environmental > Aquatic > Thermal springs > Hot...
ATCCTCGTTCAGTGTCGCAACCGAACAGAATCACAACTGACTGAAATCACTCAACTCTTTTCGGGTCGGGCTCTCAGGCATCGACACCCGGAACAGGCCGTTGATTGATCTTCGCACAGGCGGTGGTCAGACAGGAGGAACAGCTGAACCGGTTGTTCAGTCAGAGGAAAACAACAGCCTCCTCAACATGGATGGCTTCAACCCTGAGGAGTATTCGACGTCTCCATTGCCCCAGGATCCGGTCCCGGGCCCAAATGAGAATTACCTTGGTCCTCGCCCGCCGACCAGTTTGCCTGGCGATGGCCTCGAGGGTGAGGGTTGGGTGCCGCCCGGACATCGAACCCAGAATACCTGGTTGACAGACGATGTACGTATCACGGGCAATACCAACGATTCTGCCTGGGGATCGGTGACGACCAGGTATACTCTTGCGGATGGCGGCAGCCTCATTGGACGCGTGTCCCAGTCACCAGAGGATGAAAACGCCAGTTACTATCTCGCAGGGCGCGTAAATTTCAATGTTGGTGAAGGGAGCGGTCATGTCCAGATTGCCCATGACGATCCAAACTGGACCGGCGCGCGTCAACGCATCTCCGGCGGGGTCGAGGTTCCGCTAGGCAATGGCGCTATCGGATTCACAGTCGGAACCAACCTGGACTCCGATGCGATCCAGGCGAACGCCTACTATGGCGGCAATGTCGATGATACGACATTTCGTGTCGGCGTAAATACCTCGGATCCGACGCTTTTCGGCGGGAATCCAACAGTGACCGGCGAGCTCAACATTCGCGATGACGGCACAAGAGGCTGGGGCGCAAGGCTTTTCGGCTCTTTCAGTAATGATCGTGGGCTGCAAGGCGGAGCCAGAGTGCTGTTCGAGTTCTGATCTCCAAAAGCTTTCTGACGACCGGAAGCATACCGCATGCTTCCGGTCATTCTCTGGCGGTTCAACCCTGAGGCGCGCCCGTATAGCCCTCCTCCGCCTCCGGATAGAGTGGCGCGGCCACCGGGGTGGTGCGCGGCAGGGTCTGGAAGCGGCCTTGCTGATCTGCAGGCACAGGCGCGCGGGCCTTCAGGCGCCATACGGCGAAGCCGACGGAGAGGAAGCCGACAACGGCGGTGAAGAGGAACAGGCCCGGCGGGCCGGCAAGGTTCATCACGCCGGCGGCCAGCAGCGGCCCAACCGTCGCACCCGCGGAATAGGTCAGCACCAGCCCGCCGCTGGCTGCGATGCGCTCTTCGCGTTCGAGGTGGTCATTGGTATGGGCCACGCAGAGCGGGTACAGCACGAAGGCGATTCCGCCGAACACCGCGCCGAGGATCAGCAGTGCAATCTCGCCGCCTGCGGGTGCGGCGATCATCGCCACAGAGGTCAGCGCACCGGCGATGATCACCCCGACGATGACGAGGCGCCGGTCGATCAGATCGGACAGGCGTCCCACGGGCCATTGCAGGATCACGCCGCCGAAGATTATGGCGCTCATGAACCATGCCGTCTGCCTCAGGTCAAAACCGACCCCCGAGGCGTAGACCGGCGCCAGCGCATAGATCGCGCCGATCACGAGCCCCGAGGAGATGCAGCCGAAGATGCCCAACGGGGAGGCCTCGTAGAGACGCTTGAAGCTCAGCGAGGCGATATCCGGCAGAAGCGGTGGCGCCATCCGCGTCATCGCCACCGGCACGGCGGCGAGGCTGAGCACCACCCCCATCATGATGAAGAGCAGAAAGCCGGTCTCGTCCGGCACGCCGATCATGAACTGGCCGGCGGACTGGGCGAGATACATGCAGCTCATGTAGCTGGCGAGCAGCGCGCCGCGATTCTGCGTCGTGGCACTGTCATTGAGCCAGCTTTCGATGCAGACGAACAGACCGGCCATGCAGAAACCCTGCACGAAGCGCAGCACTGCCCAGGGAATCGGATCAAGATGGATCGGATAGGCAAGGGTACTCGCCGTCACGATCGCCGTGAAAGCGGCGAAGGCACGGATATGGCCGATGCGGGTGACGATGCGGAAGGTCTGCAGCGAACCGACCGTCAATCCGCCGAAATAGGCCGCCATGACAAGGCCGATGATCGGCGTCGCCAACTCCGCCTCGTTCATGCGGATGCCGAGAATCGTCCCGAGTGGTCCCGACCCGGCCATGAGCAGGATAGTCGCGACCAGAAGGACCAGGACCGGGCGCAGCGCGTCTTTGAAGGCCATGATGGGAATGCTCTGTCGCAGGAGTTCAAGGCAGGTCGAGTGCCTGCAGGGTGTGGCGGATTTGGGGCGCAGGCAAGCGATTTCGCAAGCGAAATCGTAAGGCCTGAAACTCTTTCCATGACTGGTTTTGCGAAGTATCGACATGCGCTCGGCGGAGGTCCGTTCCGGCGGCGATCTTTCGATGAAAAGCGTAAAATTTGAGCAACCTTAAAATGCGTTTTGCGCAGGGGAAGCCCCTTTATCCGCCATGGTCCGGATGGCGAAGGGCGGATTTCGTGCCACACTGATGATTCGAGACGAATCGGTCTGGAGCCGTTTCCGTTTCAGGAGCGCCTGCGACGCAATGTGATCTGGCTCCTGCCGCATTTGCCGGGCAACCTGTCTGTAAATCAGCAGGTTAGCTGAGGAATGTGACGCTTGATGGAGGCAGATGCATGTATCCGAGCGACGACCTCTTCTCCTCCTTCGCCCGCAGTTACGAAGCGCGGCGCGAAACGGAAATGTCCCTGTCGGACTATCTGGAAGGCTGCCGGGACGACCCGATGATGTATGCCAGCGCGCCCGAGCGCATCCTGGCGGCGATCGGCGAGCCGGAAATGGTCGACACCTCCCGGGATTCCCGGCTCGGGCGGATCTTCATGAACCGCACCATCCGCGTCTATCCCGCCTTCGCCGAATTCTACGGCATGGAGGAGACGATCGAGCGCATCGTCTCCTTCTTCCGCCACGCGGCGCAGGGGCTGGAGGAGCGCAAGCAGATCCTCTACCTGCTCGGCCCGGTCGGCGGCGGCAAATCCTCGCTGGCGGAGCGCCTCAAGGCGCTGATGGAGGTGCATCCGATCTATGTCCTCAAGGCCGACAACGAGATCAGCCCGGTCTTCGAGAGCCCGCTCGGCCTGTTCGATCCCGAGCGCATGGGCGAGCAGATCGAGGAGCGCTACGGCATTCCGCGCCGGCGCCTGACCGGGCTGATGAGTCCCTGGGCGCTCAAGCGGCTCGACGAGTTCGGAGGTGACATCTCGCGCTTCAAGGTGGTGAAGGTGAACCCCTCGCGCCTGCGCCAGATCGGCATCGCCAAGACCGAACCGGGTGACGAGAACAACCAGGACATCTCCTCCCTCGTCGGCAAGGTCGATATCCGCAAGCTGGAGACGCTGTCGCAGAACGACCCGGACGCCTATTCCTATGCGGGCGGGCTCAACCGGGCCAATCAGGGCATGCTCGAATTCGTCGAGATGTTCAAGGCGCCGATCAAGATGCTGCATCCGCTGCTCACCGCGACACAGGAAGGCAACTATGTCGGCACCGAGAATATCGGCGCGATCCCCTTCCAGGGCATCATCATGGCCCATTCCAACGAGGCGGAATGGCAGAGCTTCAAGACAAATAAAAACAACGAGGCCTTCATCGACCGGATCTACGTGATCAAGGTGCCGTATTGCCTGCGCGTCACGGAAGAGGAGCAGATCTATGACAAGCTGATCCGCACCTCCGAGCTGGCCGAGGCGCCCTGTGCGCCGGGCACGCTGGAAATGCTGGCGCGTTTCGCCGTGCTGTCACGGCTGCGCGAGCACGAGAATTCCAATGTCTTCTCGAAGATGCGCGTCTATGACGGCGAGAGCCTGAAGGAGGTCGATCCGCGCGCCCGCTCGATTCAGGAATACCGCGATGCGGCCGGAGTCGACGAGGGCATGGACGGCGTCTCCACCCGCTTTGCTTTCAAGGTGCTCGCTGCGACCTACAACCACGACACCACCGAGATCGCGGCTGATCCGGTGCATCTGATGTATGTGCTGGAGCAGACCGTGCGGCGCGAGCAGCTGCCGGACGAGCAGGAAAAGCGCTATATCGAGTTCATCAAGGCCGAACTCGGGCCGCGCTATGCCGAATTCATCGGCAACGAGATCCAGAAGGCCTATCTGGAGAGCTATCACGATTACGGGCAGAACGTGTTCGACCGCTATGTCGATTACGCCGATGCCTGGATCGAGGATCAGGATTTCAAGGATCCCGATACCGGCCAGTTGCTCAACCGCGAACTGCTCAACCAGGAGCTGACCAAGATCGAGAAGCCCGCGGGCATCGCCAATCCGAAGGACTTCCGCAACGAAGTGGTGAAGTTTTCGCTGCGCTCGCGGGCGAGCCATGGCGGCAAGAACCCGTCCTGGACCTCCTACGAGAAGATCCGCGAAGTCATCGAGCGGCGGATGTTCAGCCAGGTCGAGGATCTGCTGCCGGTGATCTCCTTCGGGTCGAAGAAGGACAGCGAGAGCGAGAAGAAACACAGTGAGTTCGTCGACCGAATGACCGAGCGCGGTTACACCGAGCGTCAGGTCCGCCGGCTCGTCGAGTGGTACATGCGTGTGAAACAGGCGGGTTGACCGAGAGGAAGACCCGCGAAACGGGGCGACCGGATGCATATTGTCGATCGCCGCCTCAATCCCGGCGGCAAGAGTCTCGCCAATCGTCAGCGCTTTCTCAGGCGGGCGAAAGCCTTGGTCAAACGCGCGGTGCGCGACACCACCCGCGACCGCTCGATCCGTGATGTGGAGAGCGGCGGGGAGGTGTCGATCCCCGGCGAGGGCGTGCGCGAGCCGCGCTTTCACCGCGCGGCGCAGGGCGGCATGCGTGATTACGTGCTGCCCGGCAACAAGGATTACGTCGAAGGCGAAACCATCCCGCGCCCGCCGGGCTCCGGCGGGGGAGGCGGGTCACAGGGCAGTCCGGACGGGGAGGGCGAGGACGAGTTCCGCTTCGCGCTCAGCCACGACGAATTCGTCGATCTCTTCCTCGAGGATCTCGAACTGCCCGATCTGGCCAAGCGCAAGCTGGCGACGACAGAGCAGGTGAGCTGGCGTCGCGCCGGCTTCTCGGTGACCGGCTCACCGGCCAACCTCGCCCTGACGCGCACCATGCGCAATTCGCTCTCACGCCGCATCGCCCTGCGCCGACCCCGGCCGGAAGCGGCGGCGGCACTGGAGGAGGAGATCGCGACGCTGGAGCGGACGGGCGATGATCCGGTGCGGCTGCTGGAAGCGCGCGAGGAACTCGCGCGCATGCAAAAGCGGCTCAAGGCGATCCCCTGGATCGACCCGATCGACCTGCGCTATCGCCGCTCGGAACCGCATCCGCGTCCCGTCGCCCAGGCGGTGATGTTCTGCCTGATGGATGTCTCGGGCTCGATGACCGAGCATATGAAGGATCTCGCCAAGCGCTTCTTCACGCTGCTCTATCTCTTCCTGAAGCGGCGCTACAAGCATGTCGAGATTGTCTTCATCCGCCACACGCACGAAGCCTCGGAAGTCGATGAAGAAACGTTCTTTTATTCCCGCGAGACCGGCGGCACCATTGTCTCGACGGCGCTGGAGGAGATGCAGCGCGTCGTGGCCGAACGCTACCCGCCGGAGGAGTGGAATATCTACGCCGCCCAGGCTTCGGATGGCGACAACACCTCCTCGGATAATCCGCGCGCCTCTGAACTCCTGACGAACACGATCCTGCCCGCCTGCCAGTATTTTGCCTATCTGGAGGTGGGGCGCGAGGATGATCCGGCGCCGATGGGCTTCGGCTATCGCCAGAGCGATCTGTGGCGACTCTACGACCTGTTGCGTCAGGGCGGCGAGCAGATCGCCATGCGCAAGGTGCGCCACCGCCGCGACATCTACCCCGTCTTCCGCGAACTCTTCCAGCGCAAGCAGGGTGCAGACAAGGGAGCCGGCGCATGAGCACGAAAACCGCGCAGACAGCCGTGAACCCGCCGCAGAAGCCCCGTCTCTACGAGGGGGCGGACTGGGATTTCGAGACGCTCCGGCGCATCAACGAGGCCTGCGAGGAAATCGCCATCGGCGAGCTGGGTCTCGACGTCTATACCAACCAGATCGAGGTGATCACCGCCGAGCAGATGCTCGACGCGTATTCCTCGATCGGGATGCCGCTGTTCTACAAGCACTGGTCCTTCGGCAAGCATTTCGCCACGCACGAGGCCTCCTACCGCAAGGGCATGCGCGGGCTGGCCTATGAGATCGTCATCAATTCAAACCCGTGCATTTCCTATGTGATGGAGGAGAACACGACGACGATGCAGGCGCTTGTCATCGCCCATGCGGCCTTCGGGCATAACCACTTCTTCAAGAACAATTATCTGTTCAGGCAATGGACCGATGCCGACGGCATTCTCGATTATCTCGAATTCGCCAAGGGCTATATCGCCGAATGTGAGGAGCGCTACGGCCACGGGCCGGTCGAGCGGCTGCTTGATGCCGCGCATGCGCTGATGAACCAGGCAGTGCACCGCTATCCGCGCAAGATGCAGCTCGACCTGCGCAGCGAGGAACGGCGCGAGCGCGAGCGGCGTCAGCATGAAGAGCAGATGTACAACGATCTTTGGCGCACGGTTCCGGTCAAGGAACGCACGGACAGCGACGATGCCGATCTGGAGCACCGGCGGGCCTTGCTGCAACTCCCGCAGGAGAACCTGCTGTATTTTCTGGAGAAGAGTGGCCCTAAACTCGCGCCCTGGCAGCGCGAATGCCTGCGCATCGTGCGGCTGATCGCGCAGTATTTCTACCCGCAGGGGCAGACCAAGGTGATGAACGAGGGCTGCGCCAGCTACGTGCATTACGAGATCATGAATCGGCTGCACGAGACCGGGCAGATCGGCGACGGTGACATGCTCGAATTCCTGCGCTCGCATACAAACGTGGTCTACCAGCCGGAATTCCACGAGCGGCATTATTCGGGCATCAACCCCTATGCGCTGGGTTTCGCCATGATGAAGGATATCGAGCGCATCTGCCGCGAGCCCACTGAGGAAGACCGCGTCTGGTTCCCCGATATCGCGGGCGTGGGCGATCACATGCCGGTCCTGCGCGATATCTGGGCGAATTACCGCGACGAGAGCTTCATCCTGCAATATCTGAGCCCGCATCTGATGCGCAAATTCAAGCTCTTCCACGTGGCCGATGACGACAGCCAGCCCGACATGCTGGTCGATGCCATCCATGACGAGCGCGGCTACCGCCGCCTGCGCCGCGCGCTCGCCAGGCAATACGACGTCGCCTGGCTCGACGCCGATATCCAGATCGTCGATGTCGATCTCGCCGGTGACCGCCGCCTGATCGTCCAGCACAACGTCCTCAACCGCATCCCCCTCGACGAATCCAACGCCCGCCGGACCCTCCAGCACCTCGCCGATCTGTGGGGCTACGAGGTGATGATGAAGGAAGTCGACACGCAAACCGGTGAGGTTCTGAAGGAGCACCGGGCGGTGGCGCGGGATCGGATTGTGTGAGGGGGGGACAATCATGGAGATCGGCCGCAAATTATTTTAGAATAAGGGTTTTAGCTGCATCGGTAGAGTTTGTTCGTCGGGAGAGTTGAGTAATGGGCAAGCAGACACAGTTTGCCGTGCACTCTTGTGGGTAGCAATAAATACAACTAAAAATTGTTCAATTTCGCCCAAAGCATCGCTTTGCACCGCTCCTTCAGCGCCTCAAAGGGCAGTTTCTCCGCAAACGCACGCTCCAATAGCTGAAGAGTGAGCCATACCGAAGAGAGCGTCTTTGTACGCGCGCTGATCCATTCCATGCACAGGGGCGGCGCGCCCGGCCTGACGGAGTCGGATGGTGCGCTCTGAAGCCTCGTTTCGGCACATCACAGGCTGATGCGAGGATCGGCCATCCGGCGCCTTTTCGCCGCGCATTGCCGATGCGGGCCTACGGACGCCATTACCGCTTGGTCGGATCCGATGGGTCTGCGGTCCGTTTCCCGCGTTTGCCCGCCGCAGCCTTGCCCGCCGCGACCTTGCCGGCTTTTTTCTTGCTCACGGATTGAGCCGCCGCCTCGCCATCAGCTTTCGTGAAACGCTTCTTCCACTTCTTGTCGGATCCTGCGCCTCCGGCGCCGGCTTCGGAGAATTTACCGGAGGTTCGCGCCTTCCGATGGCTGGCCGGAGCGTCGATCTGCGGCGCACCGGAAGCGCGCCGGACGGTGACGCCTTTCTCGAGGCTGCCTTGTTTTCCCAATGCGCTCATGAATTTCGCAACGCTCGTCTCGGCGATTTCCACGAGGGTCTCGGATTGCTGGACGCGGATTGCGCCGATCGCATCCTTGTCGAGCCCTCCGGAGCGACACAGCAGCGGCAGCAGCCAGCGCGGCTCGGCACCGTCATCGCGTCCGACCGACAGGGTGAACCAGACGCTCGGGCCGAAGCGTGCATGCGCCTTCGCAGCTGGTCGCGTATCGACCGGGACGAGTTCCTCGGGCGCCGAGTGCCTGGCGCGATACTGGCGCAGATAGGCTGCTGCAATCGCCTCCGGTGAATACAGGGCGAGCAGCCGGTGAGCGAAAGCCGCTTCTTCGTCGGTGACATCCATCGACCAGTCGGGATCGGCGAGCAGACGTTCCTCGTCGCGGCGCAGGATCTCGTCCGCTCCCGGCGCAGTGATCCAGTCGGCTGTTACGCGGGCGCTCGCCAGCAGACGCTCGGCCCGCTTCACCGCCTTCGGCGGCACAACCAGGGCGGAGATGCCCTTGCGTCCGGCGCGGCCCGTGCGACCGGAGCGATGCAGCAGGCTATCGGCGTTGCTCGGGAGCTCGGCATGGATCACGAGTTCGAGATTGGGCAGATCGATGCCGCGGGCCGCGACATCGGTTGCGACGCAGACCCGGGCGCGACCGTCGCGCATCGCCTGAAGCGCATGCGTGCGCTCCGTCTGGCTCAGCTCACCGGAAAGACTGACGACGGCAAAGCCGCGATTGGAAAAGCGCGCAGTGAGCCGGCTCACCATCGCGCGGGTATTGGCGAAGACGATGGCGTTTTGCGCCTCGTGATAGCGCAGCACATTGATGATGGCGTTTTCCGCGTCCTGAGCGGCGACGCGCAGCGCCTGATAGGCGATGTCAGCATGCTGACTTGCCTCGGACTGGGTTTTCACCCGCACGGCCTCGCGCTGGAAACGCTGGGCCAGTTTCGCGATCATCGGCGGCACGGTCGCCGAGAACATCAGCGTCCGGCGCTCCGGCGGAGCCTTGTCCAGCATGAATTCCAGATCTTCGCGAAACCCGAGATCAAGCATCTCGTCCGCCTCGTCGAGGACAATGACCCGCAATCCGGTCATGTCGAGGGATCCGCGCTGGATATGGTCCCGCAGGCGGCCCGGCGTGCCCACGACGATATGGGCGCCGCGCGCGAGGGTGCGGCGCTCGTCGCGCATGTCCATGCCGCCGACGCAGGAAGCCATCCGGGCGCCCGCCCTGGCATAGAGCCAGCCGAGCTCACGCATCACCTGCGCGGCCAGCTCCCTCGTGGGTGCGACGATCAGGGCCAGCGGAGCGCCCGGGGGGCCGAGCATGCCTTCCGCATCCAGAAGCGTGGGAGCGATCGCGAGCCCGAATCCCACGGTCTTGCCCGAACCGGTCTGGGCGGATACCAGCAGATCGGCTTCGCGCAGGGCGGGATCGGTGACCGCCTCCTGGACCTGGGTAAGGCTATCATAACCGCGCTCGGCGAGCGCCTCGGACAAGGTATGGATCATGGAAGGCCAATCTGCGGAGGATATCGGCGCCGCAGCCTTGCGCGGTCCGCCGGCACGAAACGTGCGATTCAGGTTCACGTAACGCAACGCGCGGATCATGTATACTGCAGAAAACAGGCATCAGGCGCGTGGCGCCCGGGATCCTTCACCCGCTCCCCGTGATCGGCTATGCCACGGGATGGCTTCGATCGCAGAGGGTTGCGCATGCTTCCATGGATACAGCTGGCCACGGCGCAAACCCCGGAGGGGGATAGGCTCAGGCTTCTGCGCCGGGGCGATGAATTCTCGATCCGTCTCGAAGGCGGCAACGAGCTGATGAACAGCCGCCTCGGCGGCTCGGAGGAGGCGCTCGCGACGCTTGCTTTCGACCAGCTGGCCGGTCAGACCGCGCCGAGCATCCTCATCGGCGGGCTCGGGATGGGTTTCACCCTGCGCGCCGCGCAGGCGGTCGCGTCCCCGGATGCGCGGCTGATCATCAGCGAAATCGTGCCTGAACTGGCCGACTGGGCCAGGCAGCACATGAAGGCCGTATTCGGGGATTGTCTCTGCGACCCGCGGGTGGAACTGAGGGTGGGCGATGTCGGCGCCGCCATCCGCGAGGCCGGGGAAAAATTCGACGCGATCCTGCTCGATGTCGATAACGGGCCTGACGGCCTCACGCGCTCGGAGAACGGCAGCCTTTACGGGGAGGCGGGATTGCATGCGGCACGCGCAGCGCTGACCCCCGGCGGCGTCCTCGCCGTCTGGTCCGCAGCGCCGGACACGGCATTTGCCAAGCGGCTGGCCCGGTGCGGCTTTGCGGTCACGCCGCATAGTGTCCGCGCCAGCCGCTCCCGGCGCGGTGCGCGCCATACGATCTGGATCGCCGTGCGCCGGCCCTGACAAGGCGATGATTTCTGTCCGTTCGTTCAACCACAGCGCATCACCTGAATGCGCCTGACAATCATCAAGCATGTACAGGCCGCGATCAGGGCGAGGCAGGTGGCGCTGACGGGGTCGGTCAGAAGGACGGTGGGATCACCGCGTGAAAAGAGCAGGGTGCGGCGCAGGTATTCCTCGAAGGCGGGGCCGAGGATGAAGCCGAGAACGAGCGGGGTCGGTTCCAGCTTCAGCCGCAGCAGGACCCAGCCGAACAGGCCGAAACCGAAGATCGGAAGAGCGTCGTGTAGGGAAAGAG
>Ga0076929_101063_pt1 | contig 10914 bp, 10 predicted proteins | sample HotLakConUCCSL28_FD_87104 | JGI IMG/M metagenome (GOLD analysis project Ga0076929, IMG submission 87104) | Hypersaline microbial mat communities from Hot Lake, Washington, USA - Hot Lake Consortium UCC-SL28 (version 3) (version 3) | ecosystem: Environmental > Aquatic > Thermal springs > Hot...
CACGGGCCCATCTGCCCGCCGCGTCGCTCACCCGAACACGTCTTCCAGCACCCGCCCGACCCGGCTGGTTGAGCCGGCATCGTCCAGCGGGTCGCGCCGCAGCCGGTGCCGAAGCGCCGAGGGCGCCACCGCGCGCACATGTGTTCGGCCCACCGCGGGCGCCTTCTCGAAGGCCGCGAGCGCCCGTGCGGCCTTCAGCAGCGTCAGCTCGCCGCGCAGCCCGTCGGACCCGAGGGCGAGGCACAGCTCGGCGCAGGCGCGAAGCGTATCGTCCGGGGTTTCGATGGTCTTCATCGCCTTTCGGGCGGCGGTGATGCGGCGGCGGACCTTGGCATCCTCGCGCGCCCAGTGCGCCATGAACCCCTCGTGGTCGGTCTCGTAGGCATCGCGCCGGCGCACCACCTCTATCCTCTCCTCGATGTCGCGCGGCGAGGCGACCTCCACCGAGAGGCCGAAACGGTCGAGGAGCTGGGGCCTCAACTCGCCCTCCTCGGGGTTGCCGGAGCCCACCAGCACGAATCGCGCGGCATGGCGGATGGAAAGGCCCTCGCGCTCCACCACGTTCTCGCCCGATTGGGCGACGTCGAGCAGCAGGTCCACGATGTGGTCCTCGAGCAGGTTCACCTCGTCGATGTAGAGATAGCCGCGATTCGCCCGGGCGAGCAGCCCCGGCTCGAAGGCCTTCTCGCCCCGCGTCAGCGCCTTCTCGATGTCGAGCGCGCCCACCACGCGATCCTCCGTGGCGCCGAGCGGCAGGTCGATCACCGGGGTCGGGCGGATCTCGGCCTTGGCGGGGGGCACGGCCGCCCACTGCGGGCAATCGGCGATCCGTTCGGCGTTGACGGGGCAGTTGGGAATGGCGCGGATCGGCGGCAGCAGCGCCGCCAGGGCGCGAACCGCCGTGGATTTCCCCGTTCCCCTGTCGCCGAAAACGAGGACGCCGCCGATCCCCGGGTCGATCGCCGTGAGGATCATCGCCTGCTTCATCTCGTCCTGCCCGACGATGGCGGAGAAGGGAAAGGGGTGTCTCATGCGGCGTGTTCCAGTCGTTGCAGGGGGCTTGCGCCCTCCCATGTGCCGGTATCGCCGAGAACGGCGAAGCGGGCATAGAGCTCTTCGCGAAACCAGGCACCGGCGCGCACCGCCTCGATCGCCTTCTGGTGCGGCCCGGCCGGGTCGCGGGCGAAGCGGGCCATGGCCCCGGCATCGGGCCAGATCGAGAAGGTCACCTGTTGCATCAGGGGCACTTCGCCGATCCCGATCTTGAAGGCCACGTTCGGATCGGCGCCGATGACCTTCGAGATGCCGGGGGAGTGACGCCAGAACTTCGTGGCCTTGCTCGGGCGCACGGTGGCGCGGGTGAGGGCGGCGATGGGCCCCGCGGCGCCGCCGGTGCCGCGATCGGGGCGGAACGGCGCCTGTCCCGACCACTGGCCGCGCGCCGAGACGGGAGCGAGAAACACGGTCCAGCTTTCGCGGGCGCGCGCCCGGTACCGCGCGAAGATGCGCGCCCCGGCGATCCGCTCGCGGGCGATCCGCTCGGAGGGCCAGGTTGCGAGAATCGCCATCACCTGCGTGTTGGGCACCGGCGTGAACCCCTCGCCCGTGCCCGAGCCGCAGAGCTTCCAGAAACCGATGTCGGGCACGCGGGCCATGGCCGGGCGCGCGGCACCCATCATGGCGAGCGCCCAGAGCCTGTCGGCCCAGGGGCCGAATCGGAACAGGCTGAGCGTGGCCGTCTGGCCCATGCGCGCGGTCTCCGTCGCGGTGTCAACTTTTGTGGACAGTATAGGATGGCGCTGCAGATTCAACTAGACGGACAGGATGTAGCACCTATTCTGATTGTAAACTAAAGTGGACACCCGTAACGTGAGGCCAAGATGACGACGCTCGATCCCAGACTGGCCGAGATGGCCCGGGGCACGCGGCGCCCGCCCGCCATCGTGATCGGCGCGGGGCTCGGCGGGCTCGCGGCCGCGATGCGGCTGGGGGCCAAGGGCTACGCGGTGACGGTGCTCGACAGGCTCGACAGGCCGGGCGGGCGGGGCTCCTCGATCACCCGCGAGGGGCACCGCTTCGATCTCGGGCCGACCATCGTGACCGTGCCGCAGGTCTACCGCGACCTGTGGGCCGCGTGCGGGCGGGACTTCGACGCCGAGGTCGATCTGCGGCCGCTCGACCCGTTCTACGAGATCCGGTGGGAGGACGGCTCCAGCTTCAGGGCCCGCCAGAGCACCGAGGCGATGGAGGCCGAGGTCGCCCGCCTCTCTCCGGGCGACGTGAAGGGCTACCGACGCTTCCTCGAAGACGCGCGGCGTCGCTACGTCGTGGGGTTCGAGGGCATGGTGGCCAAGCCCATGCACCGGGCGTGGGAAACCATCAGGGTGCTCCCGGAATTCGCCGTGCTGCGGGCCGACCGGTCCATCCTCGGGCTCGCCCGGCGCCGGGTGCGCGACGAACGTCTGCGCATGGCGCTTTCGTTCCACCCGCTCTTCATCGGCGGCGACCCCATGCACGTGACGTCGATGTATGCGCTGGTGAGCCATCTCGAGAAGGAATACGGCGTTCACTACGCCATGGGCGGAGTGCAGGCGATCGCGGATGCCATGGCCCGGGTCATCGAAGACCAGGGCGGGCGCTTGCGGCTGAACACCGAGGTGGACGAGATCACCGTGCGCAACGGCGCCGTCGAGGGCGTCGTGCTGGCGGGGGGAGAGGCGCTGCGGGCGCCGCTCGTGGTTTCCAACGCGGATGCCGGCCACACCTATTCGCGCCTGCTGCGCAACCGTCCGAGGCGCCGCTGGAGCGATGCCCGGCTCGGCCGCGCGCGCTGGTCCATGGGCCTTTTCGTCTGGTATTTCGGCACCCGCGGCACCGCCGGCAAATGGAGCGACGTGGGCCACCACACGATCCTGAACGGGCCGCGATACGAGGGGCTTCTGCGCGACATCTTCATGCGCGGGCATCTCGCGGACGACATGAGCCTCTACCTGCACCGGCCCTCGGTGACCGATCCGACCGTGGCACCCGAGGGCGGCGATACCTTCTACGCGCTCTCGCCGGTGCCGCACCTGGGCTTCGAGTCCCCGGTGGACTGGCAGACCGAGGCGGAGGTTTACCGCCGCAAGGTGGCCGCGGTCCTGGAGCGGACCATTCCCGGCTTCGAGGCACATCTTTCGGCCTCCGAGATCTTCACGCCGGAAACCTTCCGCGACCGTTATCTTTCTCCCAACGGCTCGGGATTCTCGATCGAGCCGCGCATCCTGCAATCGGCGTGGTTCCGCCCCCACAACGTGAGCGAGGAAGCCCGCGGGCTGTTCCTTGCCGGGGCCGGCACGCACCCGGGCGCCGGGGTGCCAGGGGTCGTCTCCAGCGCCGAAGTGCTCGCCAAGATGGTGCCCGACGCCTCCGGCGCGAGGCAGGCGGCGGCGCTCCTGGAGGCCGCGGAATGACCCCCGAAGCCGATCTCGCCCACTGCCACGCCGCGATCCGCACCGGCTCCTACTCGTTCCATGCCGCCTCGCGGCTGCTGCCGGCGGATGTGCGCGACCCCGCGATCGCGCTCTACGCCTTCTGCCGCCTCGCCGACGACGCCGTGGACGAACACCGCAACAAGGCCGCGCAGGCCCTCTGCCTGCGCGACCGGCTGGACCTGATCTACGCCGGCACGCCGCGCAACGCCCCCGAGGACCGCGCCTTCGCGCGGGTGGTGCAGGCCTGCGAGATGCCGAAGGTGCTGCCCGAGGCTCTCCTCGAGGGGCTGGCCTGGGATGCCGCCGGCCGGCGCTACCGGACCCTTTCGGAGGTGTTCGACTACTCGGCCCGGGTCGCCGCCGCGGTGGGCGCGATGATGTGCGTGCTCATGGGCGTGCGCGATCCGCGCGCGCTCGCCCGCTCCTGCGACATGGGCGTGGCGATGCAGCTGACGAACATCGCCCGCGACGTGGGCGAGGATGCCCGTGCCCGGCGGATCTACCTGCCGCTGGAGTGGATGGCCGAGGCCGGGCTCGACCCGGAGTGCTTCTTCGCCGATCCGCTGCCCACGGCGGAGGTGCGCGCCATGGTGCGCCGACTGCTGGCGGAGGCCAACCGGCTCTACCTGCGGGCCGATCCCGGCATCGCGCTCCTGCCGATGCGGGCGCGGCCGGGGATCACCACCGCGCGGCTCGCCTATGCCGGGATCATCGGCGCGATCCGCCGCAACGGGCATGATACCATCTCGTTCCGCGCCCGCACCGGGAGCCTGCGCAAGATGGGGTACATGGCCGAGGCCGTTCTGCTGGCGGCAGGGGGGTCGGTGATGCCCCGGTCGGCGGTGATCTATGCCGATCCGCTGCCCGAGACCCGCTTCCTGGTGGAGGCCGCGGCCGGGGGCCGGACCGGCGCGCTGCCGGGCTGGGGCGAGGGCCGCGGCGGGGCGGTGCTGGAGGCCTTCGCGGCGCTCAAGGCACGCGAAACGCGACGGGGGCTGGAATCGCGGGGCATGGAGCCTAGTTAAAAGGGCTTAACGCCCTCGGCAAAGGCAGCCCCGATGGATTGGTCCGTCTTCATCGTCTTCTTCGCGGCCTGCTGCGCGGCAGCCGCGACAGGCTCGCTCTTTCCCCCCGGACAGTGGTACCGCGAGATCGTCAAGCCCAGCTGGACGCCGCCCGACTGGCTCTTTCCCGTGGCGTGGACGGTGCTCTACATCGCCTCGGCCGTGGCGGCCACGCGCGTGTCGTTGCTCGACGGCGCGGCGCTGGGCATGGCCTTCTGGGCGCTTCAGATCGCCCTGAACACCCTGTGGTCGCCCGTCTTCTTCGGCCTCAGGCGCCTGCGGGCGGCGCTGATCGTGGTTGCCGGCCTCTGGGTCGCGGTGCTGGGCGCGCTGCTTTCCTTCTGGATGCTCGACCGGATCGCCGGGCTGCTCATGGTGCCCTACCTCGCCTGGGTGACGGTGGCCGGGGCGCTCAATGCCTGGATCTGGCTGAACAACCCCGAGCCCGAGCGGCAGGAGGCCTGAGCGGGCCGGGGGCGCTGCCCCCGGACCCCCGGAGTATTTCCGCCAAGATGAAGGGCAGATGCCACGCGGGACCCGGGCTTGTTGAGGGTGCCGCGCTCGCGCTATGGCCGCGCGGAGACCCTGCCGCACCGGAGACCCGACCGATGGCCCCTTCCCCGCCCCGCGCCTGGCAGCGCATGCTTTCGGGACGGCGGCTCGACCTGCTCGATCCGACGCCGGTGGACATCGAGATCGAGGACATCGCCCACGGGCTGGCCTTCGTGGCGCGCTGGAACGGACAGACCCGGGGCGACTGGCCCTACTCGGTGGCGGAGCACTCGCTGCTCGTGGAGCATCTCTTCGGGAAGCTGGCGCCCGCCGCCACGGCGCGGTGGCGGCTGGCGGCGCTGCTTCACGACGCCCCGGAATACGTGATCGGCGACATGATCAGCCCGGTGAAGGCGGCGGTGGGGCCGGGGTACGGGCAGCTCGACGCCCGGCTCGCGGCGGCGATCCACCTGCGGTTCGGCCTGCCCGCCGAGGTTCCGGCCGGCGTCAAGCGCCAGATCAAGCGGGCCGACCGGATCTCGGCCTATCTCGAGGCGGTGCAGATCGCGGGGTTCCGCGAAACGGAGGCGCAGCGGTTCTTCGGGCGGCCCGATCCTGCGCTGGTGGCCGATTGCACCATCGTGTTGCGCCCGCCAGCGGAGGTGCGGGCGGCCTATGCCGCGCGCCACGGCGCGCTTCTCGCCGAGATCGGGGCGCCGCGCTAGAGCACGTAGCGCGAAAGATCAGCCGATTTCGCGAGCGCTCCGAGATTCCGCTCGACGAAGGCGGCATCCACCTCGACCTCGCTGCCTGGCTTGTCGGGGGCGTCGAAGCTCAGTTCCTCGAACACCCGTTCCATGACGGTATAGAGCCTGCGCGCGCCAATGTTCTCCACCGTGGTGTTCACTTCCGCCGCGATGCGCGCCAGTGCGGCGATACCGTCATCCGTGAACCGGACGGCCACCTCCTCGGTGCCGAGGAGCGCCGCGTACTGGCGGGTGAGGGCGTTGTCGGTTTCGGTGAGGATGCGCACGAAATCCTCCTCGGTGAGCGGCCGCAACTCCACGCGGATGGGCAGGCGGCCCTGCAGCTCGGGCAGGAGATCGGACGGCTTGGCGATGTGGAACGCTCCCGAGGCGATGAACAGGATATGGTCCGTCTTCACCGGGCCGTGCCTCGTGGAGACGGTGGTGCCCTCGATCAGCGGGAGCAGGTCGCGTTGCACCCCCTCGCGGCTGACGTCGGCGCCCCGGGTTTCGGCGCGGGCGCAAACCTTGTCGATCTCGTCGAGGAAGACGATCCCGTTCTGCTCCACCGCCTCGAGCGCCGCGCGCTTGACCGTCTCGTCGTCGAGCAGCTTGTCGGCCTCGTCGGAGATGAGCAGGTCGTAGCTTTCGGCCACGGTCATGCGCTTGCGGGTGGTGCGCTGGCCGAAGGCCTTCCCGAAGAGATCGCCCAGGTTCATCATCCCGGCACCGCCCCCGGGAACACCGGGCATGTCGAACATGGGCATCTGCGGGGCGGAGTCGGCAATCTCCAGCTCGATCACCGTATCGTCGAGGTCGCCGGACTTGAGCTTGCGGCGGAACATGTCGCGCGTCTGTTCGCGGGCACCCTCGCCGGCGATCGCCTCGATCACCCTTTCCTCGGCGGCGGCGTGGGCGGCGGCGCGCACGTCGGCGCGCATGTGCTCGCGCGTCATGGCGATCGCGGCGTCGGTGAGGTCGCGGATGATCTGCTCTACGTCCCGGCCCACATAGCCCACCTCGGTGAACTTCGTGGCCTCCACCTTCAGGAACGGCGCGCGCGCCAGCCGCGCGAGGCGGCGGCTGATCTCCGTCTTGCCGACCCCGGTGGGCCCGATCATCAGGATGTTCTTGGGATAGACTTCCTCGCGAAGATCGTCGGGCAATTGCTTGCGGCGCCAGCGATTGCGGAGCGCCACGGCGACCGCGCGCTTCGCATCCCGCTGTCCGATGATGAATCGATCGAGTTCGGAGACGATTTCGCGGGGCGTGAGGTCTGTCATGGGCTGCCTTTCCTGCTGCGCGTCTCACCTAGGCGCAGCGCGCGGGAATGTGAAGCGCGCCGGGCGCTTCCACCGCCGCGGGAACGTATCGCGGCAAGGCCGGGAACGCGGTGCGCCCTGCCGGGCGGGCGGGGCGCGGGCGGCAGAAAACAGTCACCGTTCCGGCCCACCGGCTCGAATCCTGCGCAGGCGCCGCCCCCTGCGTCGGGAGCCTTCAGCCACCGAGCTTCCGGCACAGGTCGTCCAGCTCATCGAGGCTCTTGTAGCGGATCGTGATGCTGCCGCCCTCGGCCCCCGCGGGGTGATCTATGCTCACGCCCATGCCGAGCGCCGCGGAAAGATCGCCTTCCAGGGCGCGGGTATCGGCGTCCTTGCCGCCCGAGGGCGCGGGCACTCTCGCGGCGGCGCCACCCGGCTTTTCCTTCTTCGTCAGTTTCTCGGCCTCGCGCACCGAAAGGCCGCCGGCCACGATCCGCGCGGCGAGCGCGGATGCCTCGGGGTTCCCCACGAGGGTGCGGGCGTGCCCGGCCGAAAGCCTGCCGTCGCGCAACAGCACCTGCACATCCTCCGGCAGGGAGAGCAGCCGGGTCAGGTTCGAGATGTGGCTGCGGCTCTTGCCCAGCGCCTCGGCGAGCTTTTCCTGGGTGTGGCCGAAGCGGCCCATGAGCTGCTGGAAGCCCTGCGCCTCCTCGATGGGGTTGAGATCGGCGCGCTGGATGTTCTCGATGATCGCGACCTCCAGAACCTCGATCTCGTCGTAGTCGCGCAGGATCACGGGCAGGTTGTGGAGTTGGGCGCGCTGAGCGGCGCGCCAGCGGCGTTCGCCCGCCACGATCTCGTAGGTGCCGCGCTCGCGGGGGTTGGGACGCACGATCAGGGGCTGGATGACGCCGCGCGCCCGGATCGACTGGGCCAGATCCTCGAGCCCGGCCTCGTCGAAACTGCGGCGCGGCTGGTCGGGGTTGGGATGGATGCGCTCGATGGGCACCTCCACGGGGCCGCCGCCCGGCTGAGGCGCCGCGCCGGCAGAGGGCGCCGCGGCGGCGGGGCCGACGGGCTCGGCCTGCACATCGGCCATGAGGGAGGCGAGGCCGCGCCCGAGGCCGCGCCTGGGTTTTCCGGCGGTGCCGTCCTCCCCGCTCATGCCGCCACCTGCGTGTGCCGGGCGAGCAGTTCGCGGGCGAGGGCCCGGTAGGCCTCCGCGCCGCGCGAGGTGCTGTCGTATTCGAGGACAGGCAGCGCGTAGCTCGGGGCCTCGCTCACGCGCACGTTCCGCGGAATGACCGTGGCGAACACGAGATCGCCGAGGTTGTCGCGGGCATCGCGTTCCACCTGGTGAGAAAGGTTGTTGCGGGCATCGTACATCGTCATCACCACTCCTTCGATTCGCAGGCGCGGATTCGCCGTCTGGCGGACCTCGCGGATCGTCAGCAAGAGCTGCGAAAGCCCCTCGAGGGCGAAGAACTCGCTTTGCAGGGGCACCAGCACGGAATCCGAGGCGACCATGGCGTTGACGGTGAGCAGCGAAAGCGAGGGCGGGCAATCGACGAGCACGATGTCGAAGCCGTAGCGTGCAAGGGCGGGCTGGCGGAGCGCGTCGTGCAGCAGGAAACTTCTTTTTTCGTTAGCGACGAGTTCGATGTCTGCCGAGCTGAGATCGGTGGTGGCGGGTATCAGCGAAAGCCCGGGCACACGGGTTTCGCGGATGACGCTTTCGACCGGCGCTTCCTCCAGGATGAGATCGTAGCTCGTGGCCTCCCGCTCCGAGGCTTCCACCCCGAGACCCGTCGAGGCGTTCCCCTGCGGATCGATGTCCACGAGGAGCACCTTCTGCCCGGCCTCGGCCAGCGCGGCACCAAGATTGATCGCGGTCGTCGTCTTGCCGACGCCGCCTTTCTGGTTGGCCACGGAGATGATGCGAGGCGCCGGTCCGCGGGACGTCTCAGGCACGGGTGATCTCCCTCACTACAAGAACGCTGGCCTGTGGATCTGTTCTACTCATATGGCTTTCCAGCACGAAGCGCCATTGCTTGCGCGCCACTTCGATCTCTTCCTGCGCCCTCGCTCCCTTCGGGAAGAGCGCGAGCCCGCCTGCCGCCATGTGCCGCTCGGCAAGGCCCAGAAGCGTGTGCAGCGGGGCCAGAGCGCGGGCGGAGACCACCTCTGCCCCAAGCGGCGCGATGGCCTCGGCGCGTTCGGCGCGGACGGTGACGTCGAGCCCCATGCCCCGGGCGGCCGTCCGCAGGAAACTCGCCTTGCGCCGGTCCGATTCCACGAGCGTGACCCGCGCGGCCGGCGCGCGCTCCGCCAGCACGGCCGCGACCACGAGCCCGGGGAAGCCGCCGCCGCTGCCAAGGTCGGCCCAGTGCTTCGGCCCCGGCGGCGCGAGCGAGACGAGCTGGAGCGAATCGGCGATGTGCCGCTCCTCGAGCTCGTCGAGTGTCGACGGCGCCACGAGGTTGATCGCCGGATTCCACTTGCGCAGGAGCACCGCGAGCACCGCGAGGCGCGCGGATGTTTCACGTGAAACATCGGGCGGGCCGCCTCCGGGGTTCATCGCGCGGGCACCCCGGCGCCCGCCCCGCCCGAGGGCGATGTTTCACGTGAAACATTCCGGGTCGAACACCGTCGGCCGGGGGCGGGCATCCGGGGCATTCAGGCGGAAAGGCGTTGCGCCTGCCGAAGCTTGGCAAGGATCAGCGTCAGCGCGGCCGGCGTCATCCCTTCGATCCGGCCGGCCTGGCCGAGCGTTGCCGGCCGGATGCGGGCGAGCTTCTGGCTCAACTCAGCCGAAAGGCCGGGGACGGCGTAATCGAAATCCAGCGGGATCGGGTGCGCCTCGTCGCGGCGCAGTGCTTCCACATCCCTGCGCTGCCGCTCGATGTAATGCGCGTAGAGCGCCTCGCGGGAGAGTTGCTCCCCGATCTCGGCGGGGGCTCCGGCAAGCTCCGGCTCCAGCGCCACGAGGTTTTCGAGCCCCACGCCAGGGAAGGCGAGCAGATCCATCCCGCTGCGGCGCGCACCGTCCTGGTTGATCGCGATGCCTGCCGCTGCGGCCTGGCTTGGGGTAACCGAAAGCGCCAGAAGATGCCCGCGCGCAGTCTCCAGCGCCTCCATCTTCTCACCGAAGGCGCGGGCGCGCGTCTCCCCGATGCAACCCGCGAGCAGGCCGATGGGCGTCAGTCGCTGATCGGCGTTGTCGGCGCGGAGGGCAAGCCGGAACTCGGCGCGCGAGGTGAACATGCGGTAGGGCTCGGCCACGCCGCGTGTCACCAGATCGTCGATCATCACGCCGATATAGCTGTCGGCCCGGCTGAAGATGAGCGGCTCCTCGCCGCGCACCGCGCGCACGGCGTTCAGGCCGGCCACCACGCCTTGCGCCGCGGCCTCCTCGTAGCCCGTCGTCCCGTTGATCTGGCCGGCGAGAAAGAGGCCGGGCACGTCCTTCACCGCCAGCGCGGGCGTGAGCGCCCGCGGATCGACGTAATCGTATTCGATCGCGTAACCCGGCTGGAGGATCCTCGCATTCTCCAACCCCGCGATGGAGCGGACGTACTCCTCCTGCACGTCCACGGGAAGCGAGGTGGATATACCGTTGGGGTAGATCACGTCGTCGCTCAGGCTCTCGGGTTCGAGGAATACCTGGTGCGAAGGCTTCTCCTCGAACCGCACGACCTTGTCCTCGATGGAAGGACAATAGCGGGGGCCGACACCTTCGATATGCCCGCCATACATTGCCGAGCGGCCAAGGTTCGCCCGGATGATCTCGTGCGTTCGGGGGTTCGTGTGGGTGATCCCGCACGCGACCTGCCGGGCCTCCGGCGTGCCCCTGGACAGGAACGAGAAGAGCACCGGA
>Ga0076929_101064_pt1 | contig 10908 bp, 11 predicted proteins | sample HotLakConUCCSL28_FD_87104 | JGI IMG/M metagenome (GOLD analysis project Ga0076929, IMG submission 87104) | Hypersaline microbial mat communities from Hot Lake, Washington, USA - Hot Lake Consortium UCC-SL28 (version 3) (version 3) | ecosystem: Environmental > Aquatic > Thermal springs > Hot...
GGCCGGGTAGAGCGCGTGGTAAAGCGCCCGCTCTCCGCCCGAGACGGTGCGTGGCACGGCGTGGTCGATCACCTCGCCCACCGCGTAGTCCTCGAAGAACCGGCCCGGGTTGGTTTTCACGTCACTGGTCTCCGAGCTTGAGGTCCGGGCTGTATTCCGCATCCACCTCCTTCGTGACCGCCTGCCCGCAGCGCATCACGCCGTTGGCGGCATCGAAGGCATAGGTCGGCGAGCCGTGCAGCGACCAGCCATTGGCCAGCGCCGCGCTCACCTTGTGGCAAAAGGCCGAGGTATCGTCCCCGGTGAGGAAGCGGTAGAGCGTGGTCATCCGAACGGCCACGGTCCGAGCCAGCCGTGCACAAGCGCCACGACCGTGAAAACGACAAGCGCGATCACGCCAATTCGGATCTCGGTTTTCATGCCGCCCCATTCCGGTGGGGTCCACTCGGGTCCGGCCCGGTTGATCACGACGATTTCCGCAAGCGCCCAGGCCAGGAGCCCGCCGAAGAGGATGAAGGAGGCAAGATCACCGTTTACGAGCAGGTGTGCCACCGCGAAGATGGAAAACCCGATGAGCTGGGGGTGGCGCAGGCTCGTGCCGATCTTGTTGCGCGGGCGCCCCGGCGGGCTCGCGCCGCTGGCATAGACATAGAACGCCAGCAGCATCAGAAGGTTGTTGATGCCGGTCAACGCAACCGACCGGCCCCACCAGATCGGCCCGTCGGCCGGCCGGTATCCCCACCACATCAGGGCGACGGAGGCAAAGAGCAGGACAGCGACAAGGCCCTTGCCCGGGTCGCCGAGCCGTGCCCGCGGCCCGGGGGCGACGCGTTTGAAGAAATGCGCGCCCCACCAGAGCGCAACGCCGAGAACGAGCCAGATCATGCCATCATGCTCCCGCAGGCATATCGGTGTGGGTGTTTGCCTCAAGCTCCTCTATGGCGGCCGCCTTGGCAAGAATGGCGCGCGCCGTTTCGACGTGCAGGTTCTCCACGATGCGTCCGTCCACCACGGCGACCCCCAGCCCTTGGGACGTGGCTTCGTCGAAGGCCGCGATCTGGCGCCCGGCGAGGTCGATCTCGTCGGCCGTCGGTGCGAAGGCGGCGTTTGCGATGGCGACCTGCGCGGGATGGATCAGGGTCTTGCCGTCGAAGCCGAGGTCGCGGCCCTGGGCGCATTCGGCCTGCAGCCCCTCTTCGTCGCGGAAGGCGTTGTAGACGCCGTCGACGGCCACGATCCCGTGGGCGCGCGCCGCGAGCATGCAGTGCTGCAGGGCCGTCAACAGCGGCAGCCTGTCGGAGCGGGAGCGCACCCCGAGATCCTTCGCGAGGTCGTTCGTGCCCAGCACGAAGCCTTCGAGCCGGGGGTGAGCGGCGATGGCCTGCGCGTTGAGCACGCCGAGCGGCGTTTCCATCATGGCCCAGATCGCGACGTCGGGCCGAACGAGTTCGGCAAGTGCATCGAGATGCTCGGGACCGTCGACCTTGGGCAGAAGCACGGCGTCGGCCTCCGCGGGAAGGGCGGCTGCATCTTCGGCGCCCCACGGGGTGTCGAGCCCGTTGATCCGAACGATCCGTGCCCGAGGCCCGTATCCCCCGGCCGCGAGAGTTTCGCCGAGCAGGGCGCGCGCGTTGACCTTTTCCTCGACGGCCACGGCGTCTTCCAGATCGAAGATGATCGCGTCGACGGGCAGGCCGCGCGCCTTCTCCATGGCGCGTTCCTTCGAGGCGGGAATGTAGAGCACCGATCTGTACGGGCGTGCGGTCATGATTCGTCCCCCGGGGTTTGGTTGTCGCGGTTTGATGGGCCGAAAGCGTTGCCGACTGCAAGCGACCGGCGGTGTTGCGCCGGGCTCGGTGCGTTAACCCGGTTTACCCCGGCACCGTGCAGCCTCGGCGGACCTTGCAACCCGGAAGGATCGCCCATGCTCGCTTTCGCCCCGCCGCCGCTCCGCCCTGCCGCCGCGGCCCTTTCGCTCGCCTGCGCCACGTTCTGGTGTCCCGGGGCGGTGCTTCCGGCAACGGCTCGCACCGCGCCCGCCTGCGCCGAACGCGGCGTCATCGCGGCTCAGCTCGGCCAGCTCTTCGGCGAGCGTCCGCAGGCCATCGGGCTCGGCTCGGGAGGCCGCGTGGTCGAGCTCTTCGCCTCTCCGGAAACCGGCACATGGACCATCGTCGTCACGGAGCCGGGCGGTATGGCGTGCATGGTCGCCAGCGGAGAGGCCTTCGCCATCCTGGCGGAGCTACCCGGCGAGGACGCCTGAGCATCCGCTGCGTTCAGGCGATTGCCTGCCAGATCGGCCGGGCCCCCGCGATCCCGAGAACCGAGACGGTGATCGCGAGGAAGAACGGCTGGGACAGAACGCGGTGGGCGCTCACCCCCTGCCATGAGCCGGCGAGCGCCCCCGGGACCGGCATCAAGGCCGTGGTCATCTTTTCTTCCGTAAAGACCCCCGGGACCCGTGAACGGGATGGCCTTCATGTCGCTGGTGATCGGGGCGACGAGCACGGTCGTCGCCTGGTATCCCGTCTTCCCGAGCCCACGGGCCAGCAGGTAGGCGGCCACCGGCGGGCCGCCCGCATTGCTGACGAAGCTGGAAAACCCCGCGGCAGCTCCGAGCGCACGGCCCGCGCCTCTCTGCGGTGACGCCCGCGGCGCCGCCGCTGCGGGGCGGAGCCTGACGGAAAGATGCCATCTCACCAAGGCCAGCGCGATGCACCTGATGAAGAGGCGCACGGCATCGGCATCCGCGATGCGCCAGAAGGCCGCAGCGAGCACCACCCCTGGCACCGCGCCAGCGTCAAGCACCAGGGATTCGGCGCGGTCCCGACGCTTGCGGTTTGCGCCAAGGGCCGCGACATCGATCACCAAGAGGTGCGGCAGCAACACCGCCACCGCGACCGCAGGCTCCACCGCCTCCGCCAGGATCGGCACGGCGACGAAGGAGGCGCCGGAGCCGATGCCGCCGTTGGAGCTGCCCGCGAGCACGACCGCCGGCACGGCCAGCACGAAACAGAGCGGATCGAGGGGTGTCGGGCCTCCCGGAATGCCTCCTCGTTGCCGCGCCCCGCGGGCGGGCAAGGCCGCCGCTCCGTTGCGGCGGGCCGGGCATCCCCGGCTTGCGCGGTGGCAGCGGGCACTATAGGCAACGCGACGACCGCAACCGACCGGAGACAGGATCCATGGCCAGACCGAAGATCGCGCTGATCGGCGCGGGCCAGATCGGGGGAACCCTCGCCCATCTCGCCGCCCTGAAGGAACTGGGTGACGTCATCCTCTTCGACATCGCCGAGGGCGTTCCTCAGGGCAAGGCGCTGGACATCGCCGAAAGCGGGCCGTCCGAAGGTTTCGATGCCGCCCTCAAGGGTACCAACGATTATGCCGATATCGCCGGAGCCGACGTGTGCATCGTGACGGCGGGCGTGCCGCGCAAGCCGGGGATGAGCCGCGACGATCTTCTGGGCATCAATCTCAAGGTAATGAAGGCCGTGGGCGAAGGGATTCGCGACAACGCGCCCGACGCCTTCGTCATCTGCATCACCAATCCGCTGGACGCGATGGTCTGGGCGCTTCGCGAGTTCTCGGGCCTGCCCCATGCGAAGGTGTGCGGTATGGCGGGCGTGCTCGATTCGGCGCGGTTCCGTCACTTCCTCAGCCTCGAGTTCGACGTTTCCATGAAGGACGTGACCGCCTTCGTGCTCGGCGGGGACGGTGACACGATGGTGCCGCTGGTGCGCTATTCCACGGTCGCGGGTATCCCGCTGCCCGATCTCGTGTCGATGGGCTGGACGACGCAGGAGAAGCTGGACGCCATCGTCCAGCGCACCCGCGATGGCGGCGCCGAGATCGTGGGGCTCCTGAAGACGGGGTCGGCCTTCTACGCGCCGGCGACGTCGGCCATCGAGATGGCCGAAAGCTACCTCAAGGACCAGAAGCGCCTGCTGCCGTGCGCCGCCTGGTGCGACGGGCAGTTCGGGCTCGACGGGTTCTACGTCGGCGTGCCCACGGTCATCGGCGCCGGTGGCATCGAACGGATCGTCGATATCAAGCTCACCAAGGACGAGCAGGCGATGTTCGAGAATTCGGTGAACGCGGTGAAGGGCCTCGTGGAAGCCTGCAAGGGAATCGACGCGAGCCTCGCCTGACGCGGGGGAGAGGCGCCGCAGTTCCGGCGACGGCGATACGGGCCCCCGCACAGCCGCTGCGGGGGCCTTTTGCGTTTGGGAAGGGCAGGGTGCAATGGCCGAGCAAACCACTTCTCCGGAGGGATACGTCTTCGGCGTGAGCGGCGAGGGATATGCGCGCCTTGCCGCCCGTGCCGCGATGACGCTGCGCAAGGTTGCGCCCGGCGCGCAGATCGACATCTTCACCGACGCAGAGGTGCCCGAGGGCGTCTTCGACCGCATTCATCAACTGGAAAAGAGCTGGTTCCGCCCGAAGTTCGAGGCGCTCCGCCGCTCGCGCTTCGAGCGCACGGTGTACCTCGATGCCGACATGTTCATCCTCGCCGACATCTCCGACGTCTTCGAGGTGCTCGAACGCTTCGATTTTGCCGCCGTCCACAGCCAGCGCCGCAATTCTGCCTGGTCGACCGAGTTGTGGCGCCGCCCGCTGCCAGCGGCCTTCCCGCAGATCAACGGCGGGCTTCTCGGGGTGCGGAAATCGCCGCGGACGCTTGCATTCATCGACGAGGCGGAGCGCATCATGGATGCGGAAGGGCTGAAGAAGGACCAGCCGCTGTTCCGCGAGATGCTTTTCGACAGCGATCTTCGCATCGCGATCCTGCCGCCCGAATACAACCTCACCGAGTTCCGTTGGGTGGAGATGTACACGCCGCGCCATGGCGCCCCCCGGGTGCTGCATCATTTCAAGCTGCACGCGCATATCTGGAAGGGACGGCAGGAGATCGGCAGCTTCGACGCCCTCGTCGGCCCGCAGCTCGCCGGGCACATCCGGCGGCTCATCGCCGTGGATCGCGCCATCCGTAACGATCCCGATGCGCCCGCCAAAGCGAGCGCCTGGCAGAAGCGCTTCGGGCTGCCGCTGGTGGACCAGGGCCCGCTCGGCACGCTGCGCCTGATCTGGCTGCAGGCATGCAAGGCGATCCTGGGCAGGTTCAGCCGCTAGAAGCGCCCTCCAGTCGCGCGAGCTCGGCGTAGTCTGCAGCGTAGACGGCGCGGATGGTTTCCCGGCTGCGGGCCGAGACCGGCACCTCCATCGGGGCCGAGCGCTTCTCGTGGAAACTGCCGGCGATCGGGGGGGTCGCGGTCACCTCGTCGATCCAGCGCATCACCGGGCCGAGACCGTCCTCGAACCGGAAACGCCGGTCGCCCGGCAGCAGGAACGCCGTCTGCGGGCGAAGGTGGCCGTCGTAGAGGTTTGGCTGGCGAGCGCTGCGGGCCAGCGCGAGGCGCAGCCACCGGTCGAAATCCAGCTCCAGCGCGAAGGGCGGGAACGAGACGCGGCGCGTGGCGCGTCCGCGCAGGCGGCCGAGGCCGCGCAAGGGCAGATTGATGGGGTTGATCCCCGGCCCCGCCTTGACGCGCATCTTGTAGGCGCTCACGAGCCGGTCCACCGGATCGCGGAGAACTCCGAAACCGAAATCGTAGAAGTCCCCCGGCACGAACGCCCGCCGCACCTCGGCGGGCATGTGCTGCGGCGTGGATGCCGACCAGCCGAGCTTGCGCGGGTGGCGCAACGCCACGGCCCCCTTGGCAGCGAGATAGGACTCGATGCTGGTGCCCCCGGTCTTGGGCACATGGGCGAAGTAGAGCACCTTGTTTCCGATCCGCGCGAGCGGCATTCACCTGCTCCGTTCGTTCCGATTGCCGTTGGTAGCAACCGTCGCAAGTGATGCAAACCCCTCTGCCGGGCTGCATCGCCACAGTTTGTGATCACACTTTTTCCGCCCGTGATCACAAATGTCGGATTTTCTCCCCATGCGACGAAAAAGCGGTTCATACCGCCCCGAGACCCGTGCTTTACGGGGCGAAACCAATCAGAACGGGACAGTTTCATGAACATCCACGAGTACCAGGCCAAGGCGCTCCTGCGCTCCTACGGCGCGCCGGTCTCTGACGGCCGCGTCGTCCTGCGCGCCGAGGAGGCCAAGACGGCGGCCAGCGCCCTCGACGGACCGCTCTGGGTCGTGAAGGCGCAGATTCACGCCGGCGGCCGGGGCAAGGGCTCCTTCAAGGAGGCCGACGCCGGCGAGAAGGGCGGCGTGCGCCTCACGAAGTCGGTTGAGGAGGCCGCCGAGGAAGCCAAGCGGATGCTCGGCCGCACGCTCGTGACGCACCAGACCGGCCCGGCCGGCAAGCACGTCGGCCGCATCTACATCGAGGACGGCTCGGGCATCGAGACCGAACTTTATCTCGCGCTGCTGGTGGACCGCGGCTCCTCGCGCATCTCGTTCGTCTGCTCCACCGAGGGCGGAATGGACATCGAGGAGGTCGCCGCGGCGACGCCCGAGAAGATCCTCTCTTTCAGCGTCGATCCGGTGACGGGCTACCAGCCCTACCACGGCCGGCGGATCGCCTTCGAGCTCGGGCTCGAGGGAGGGCAGGTCAAGCAGTGCGTCAAGCTGATGGGCACGCTCTACAAGCTCTTCGTCGAAAAGGACATGGAGATGCTCGAGATCAACCCGCTCATCGTCACCGACGGCGGGGATCTCAAGTGCCTCGACGCCAAGATGGGCTTCGACGGAAATGCCATCTATCGCCATCCCGACATCGCAGAGCTGCGGGACGAGACCGAGGAAGATCCCAAGGAACTCGCCGCCTCCAAGTACGATCTCAACTACATCGCGCTCGACGGCGAGATCGGATGCATGGTCAACGGTGCGGGGCTCGCCATGGCGACCATGGACATCATCAAGCTCTACGGTGCCGAGCCCGCCAACTTCCTCGACGTCGGCGGCGGCGCGACCAAGGAGAAGGTGACCGAGGCGTTCAAGATCATCACCTCCGATCCCAACGTGAAGGGCATCCTGGTGAACATCTTCGGCGGCATCATGCGCTGCGACGTGATCGCCGAGGGCGTGGTCGCCGCCGTCAAGGAGGTGGGCCTCAAGGTGCCGCTGGTCGTGCGGCTCGAGGGCACGAACGTGGAGAAGGGCAAGGAGATCATCAACACCTCCGGCCTCGACGTGATCGCCGCCGACGACCTGCGCGACGGCGCCGAGAAGATTGTGAAGGCGGTAAAGGGTTAGTTCATGTTCAGGAAGCTGTTCGGAGGATCATCGGGAGACGGCGGCGCGCCGCCCCCGCCGCGGGAGCCCCGCTCACCGCACGAGGACGCGATCCGGGAGATATACCGGATCGCAAAGTCGAGCATGATGGAGAAGAACCCGCTCTTCACTTTCAAGGATGCCTTTCTTCGCAAGGAGGGCTTCGTCCAGCGTGACTGGGGGAAAGTCCAGCAGGTGATCGACGAGAAGAACGGCATCCAGTTCGAGCTCGAGGACAGCTTCATGCTGATCGCCCTGAAGGAAACGGACATCTCCGCGATGGTGAACAGCTTGAAGCACGTGATCCGGGACGTCTTCCGCGTCGAGGCCGAGTTCCGTCGCGACGACAGTTTTGCCTCCATGCCGAACTTGCACCGGGCCGAATTCCGGGTCGCGCCGGATACCCTGCATCTTTACCGCATCATCACCTATTCCGGCGTTGTCCCGGGCGGAGGCGGAACCGAGGTCGAGGGCACGCATGTCGCCCTCAGCTACGAGTTGGGATGGTAGAAATGATCGTCATCACGCGGCCGCGCCACGCCCCCGCACACTAGATCACAAAGACCAGAAGGAAGCGCCAGCATGGCCGTACTCGTCGACGAAAACACCAAGGTCATCTGCCAGGGCTTCACCGGCTCGCAGGGCACCTTCCACTCCGAACAGGCCATCGCCTACGGCACCAAGATGGTCGGCGGCGTGACGCCCGGAAAGGGCGGGCAGGAGCATCTCGACCTGCCGGTTTTCAACTCCTGCCACGAGGCGGTGGCCGTCACCGGTGCCAACGCTTCCGTCATCTACGTGCCGCCCCCCTTCGCCGCGGACTCGATCCTGGAAGCGATCGACGCCGAGATCCCGCTGGTGGTGTGCATCACCGAGGGCATTCCGGTGCTCGACATGATGACGGTCAAGCGCGCGCTGGAAGGCTCGAAAACCACGCTGATCGGCCCCAACTGCCCCGGCGTCATCACGCCCGATGCCTGCAAGATCGGGATCATGCCGGGCCATATCCACCGGCGCGGCTCGGTGGGTGTCGTCTCGCGCTCCGGCACGCTCACCTACGAGGCGGTCAAGCAGACGACCGATGTCGGCCTCGGGCAATCCACCTGCGTCGGAATCGGCGGCGATCCGATCAAGGGCACCGAGCACATCGACGTGCTGGAGTGGTTCCTCGCCGACGATGAGACCACGAGCATCATCATGATCGGGGAGATCGGCGGCTCCGCAGAGGAGGAGGCCGCGCAGTTCCTGGCCGACGAGAAGAAGCGCGGGCGCTGGAAACCCACCGCCGGCTTCATCGCCGGGCGCACCGCGCCGCCGGGCCGCCGCATGGGCCATGCCGGTGCCATCGTCGCCGGCGGCAAGGGTGGCGCCGAGGACAAGATCGAGGCCATGCTTTCGGCCGGCATCGTGGTGGCCGACAGCCCCGCCGGGCTCGGCGAGGCGGTGCGCAAGGCGATCGGGTGAGCCTGGCGGGCCACATCGCCACGGGCTACCGCAACTATGCCCGTTTCGCCGGCCGCAGCCCGCGGCCGGAGTACTGGGTTTTCGCGGGGTTTCTCTTCGTGGCGCAGGTGGCCTGCTTTCTCGTCGCACCGATGGTGGCGCTGGCGTTCCTTCTGGTTTCCGCCCTGCCGGGGGCGGCCGCAGCCGTGCGCCGCCTGCACGACAGCGGGCGCTCGGGATGGTGGATCGCGGCGCCGGCGCTCGTCACGCCGGCCTGGCTTCTCGTCTGGATCGGGTCCGCGGCCTCGGCCCTCGCGGTCCGCAGCGATCCGCTGGACGACCCGCGCTACTTTCTCGCCGCGAGCGCCGTGATGGCAGCGGTGGCGATGATCCTCCTTTGGCTGCTCACGGCGCCGTCGCAGCCCGGCCCCAACCGCTACGGTCCCAACCCATACGAGGCGACCCAATGACCGACCAGAGCCCCAACGACCTCTTCCGCGCCAGCTCCTTCATGCAGGGGCACAATGCAGAGTATCTCGAGCAGCTCTACGCGCGATACGCGGCCGATCCCGCCGCGGTGGACGAAGCCTGGGCGGAGTTCTTCCGCGCGATGGGAGATCCGGAGGCGGAGGTGCGCGCCGAGGCGAAGGGGCCTTCCTGGGCGCGGCCCGACTGGCCGCCCACCCCGGGGGACGATCTCACCCAGGCGCTCGACGGCCAGTGGCAGCAGGCCGAGCTGAAGGACGCGGGCACCAAGATCGCGGCGAAGGCAAAAGAGGCGAAGGTCGAGCTGAGCGACGAGCAGGTCAAGCGCGCGGTGCTCGACAGTATCCGTGCGCTGATGATCATCCGCGCCTACCGGATCAGGGGCCATCTCGCCGCCGACCTCGATCCGCTCGGGATGCGCGAGGCCACGCACCACCCCGAGCTCGATCCGGCCTCCTACGGATTCACCGAGGCCGACATGGACCGGCCGATCTTCATCGACAACGTGCTGGGGCTGCAGATCGCCTCGATGCGGCAGATCCTCGAGATCGTGAAGCGCACCTACTGCGGCACCTTCGCGCTCCAGTACATGCATATCTCCGACCCCGAGCAGGCCGCGTGGCTCAAGGAGCGGATCGAGGGCTTCGACAAGGAGATCCGCTTCACCCGCGAGGGCCGCCGCGCGATCCTCAACAAGCTCGTCGAGGCCGAGGGCTTCGAGAAGTTCCTGCACGTCAAGTACATGGGCACCAAGCGTTTCGGGCTCGACGGCGGCGAGGCGGCGATCCCGGCGCTCGAGCAGATCATCAAGCGCGGCGGCGCGCTGGGCGTGAAGGAAATCGTCTTCGGCATGCCGCACCGGGGCCGGCTTTCGGTGCTCGCCAACGTGATGCGCAAGCCCTACCGCGCCATCTTCAACGAGTTCCAGGGCGGCAGCTCCAAGCCCGAGGACGTGGACGGCTCGGGCGACGTGAAATACCACCTTGGCGCCTCGTCGGACCGCGAGTTCGACGGCAACAACGTGCACCTCTCACTCACGGCCAACCCAAGCCACCTCGAAGCGGTCAACCCGGTGGTGCTGGGCAAGGCACGCGCCAAGCAGGAACAGCTGGGCGACAGGACGCGGCAGAAGGTGTTGCCGGTGCTGCTGCACGGCGATGCAGCCTTCGCGGGCCAGGGCGTCGTGGCGGAGTGCTTCGGGCTTTCGGGCCTCGTCGGCCACCGCACGGGCGGCACGATACACCTGGTGATCAACAACCAGATCGGCTTCACCACCGCGCCGCATTTCTCGCGCTCGTCGCCCTATCCCACCGACATCGCGCTGATGGTCGAGGCGCCGATCTTCCACGTGAACGGCGATGACCCGGAGGCCGTCGTCCATGCCGCGAAGGTCGCCACCGAATTCCGCCAGAAGTTCGGCCGCGACGTGGTGATCGACATGATCTGCTACCGGCGGTTCGGGCACAACGAGGGCGATGAGCCCATGTTCACAAATCCGCTGATGTACAAGGCGATCAAGACCCACAAGACGACCCTCTCGCTCTACACCGAGCGACTGGTTGCCGACGGGCTGATTCCGGAGGGCGAGATCGAGGACATGAAGGCCGCCTTCCAGGCGCACCTCAACGAGGAATTCGAGAGCGGAAAGGAGTTCCGCCCGAACAAGGCGGACTGGCTCGACGGGCGCTGGAGCCACCTCGACAAGCAGGGCAAGAAATACCAGCGCGGCAAGACGGCCATCAAGCCCGAAA
>Ga0076929_101065_pt1 | contig 10905 bp, 10 predicted proteins | sample HotLakConUCCSL28_FD_87104 | JGI IMG/M metagenome (GOLD analysis project Ga0076929, IMG submission 87104) | Hypersaline microbial mat communities from Hot Lake, Washington, USA - Hot Lake Consortium UCC-SL28 (version 3) (version 3) | ecosystem: Environmental > Aquatic > Thermal springs > Hot...
CCTCCACGCCGAGTTGCCGGTGCTGCCCCGGCAAGAGTGCTTCAGAGCACGGCGAGGCAAAGCTCGGTGCGCACCTGCTCGGGCGGAACGCTTTGCGGGTCGTCGACGTATATCTCCATGGCGGCGGCTTCGCGCAGGCTCGCCCCGCCCGCCGAGGCGATTGCTTCCGGGGTGAAGCTGCGCCAGGCATCGGCCAGCCCCTCGTAGGGACCCCGATAGGTGAGCACGGCATAGCGCCCGCCGGGAACCTCGATCGTTTCCAGACCTTCGGGTGGTGGCGCGTCCGCCGCCCAGACCGCTGCCGCATGGCTGCGCAGTTCGGCCTCCGGAGTTGTCTCGGGACTGTCGTGGTAGAGCCCGAGCCAGCCCCGGGTTGCGCCATGGGCATCGGCTTCGCCGAGAATGCGGCCGAGCGCCTCGAAGGCGGGTGCGATCCGGTGATACGGACCGGAGTGCGGCACGCCGACGACCGTCATCGCCGGCAGGTCGCGGATCTCGATATCGGGCATTGTCTCCTCCTTTCGCGCGGACGCACGCAGCGCCCGCGCGAAGCATAGCAGTTTCCGGGCGACTTCGCGCGCCGGCGCGCCGCGGCGCCCATGCCGTTGCGATTGCAAATCGAGCCGCGCCGCCACTATATGCGGCCGAGCCGGGACGGAGCGTTTATGACCAACTACCTGGAATTCGAAAAACCGCTCGCCGAGATCGAGGGCAAGGCCGAGGAGCTGCGCGCGCTTGGCCGTGCCAACGCGGAGATGGATGTGGAGGCCGAGGCCGCTGCGCTCGACAAGAAGGCTGCCGATCTGCTGGCCGATCTTTACCGCAACCTCTCGCCCTGGCGGAAATGCCAGGTGGCCCGCCACCCCGAACGCCCCCACACGAAGGATTACATCGAGGCGCTCTTCACCGAGTACACGCCGCTGGCCGGGGACAGGGCCTTCGCCGAGGACGACGCCGTGATGGGCGGGCTGGCGCGGTTTCGCGACCGGCCCGTGATCGTACTGGGCCATGAAAAGGGGCACGACACCCAGAGCAGGATCGAGCGCAACTTCGGCATGGCGCGTCCGGAGGGCTATCGCAAGGCGGTTCGGCTGATGGACATGGCCGATCGCTTCGGGCTTCCGGTCATCACGCTTGTCGACACGCCCGGCGCCTATCCCGGCAAGGGCGCCGAGGAGCGTGGCCAGTCGGAAGCGATCGCGCGCTCCACGCAGAAGTGCCTCCAGCTGGGTGTGCCGCTCGTCTCGGTCATCATCGGGGAAGGCGGCTCCGGCGGCGCCGTCGCCCTGGCCTCGGCCAACCGCGTGGCCATGCTCGAACACTCCGTCTACTCGGTGATCTCGCCCGAAGGGTGTGCCTCAATCCTGTGGAAGGACGCAGAGAAGATGCGCGAGGCAGCCGATGCGCTGCGGCTGACGGCACAGGATCTCAAGCAGCTGGGCGTCTGCGACCGGATCATCTCCGAGCCGCGCGGCGGCGCGCACCGGGGGCGCGAAAAGGCCATCGCCTCGGTGGGCGATGCCATTGCCGGGATGCTTGCCGAACTGGAGGGCATGCCGGCGAAAAAGCTGGTTGCCGACCGGCGCAAGAAGTACCTCGGGCTGGGCGCCAAGGGTCTCGCGGCCTGAGGTCGCGGCCAAGCCTTCACTCCTGGGGCCTCAACCCCCGGGAGGGTGCGGCGGCCGAGCCGTACGCCGACCGCCGCTCCCGCCATCCTGACCGGAACCCGCCCGGCGCGCGTCGCGGTCTTCCGCCGGGCCAACGGGGGTATCGCTGCGGCCGGGTCGGGCCATGGGCGTGCCCTTTCAGGCCGTCGGGCGCTCGTCGCCGCCGGAGTGCCGCGTGCTCTTTGCGTCCGGCTTATCCGTTGTGCCAGGTGGCCGGGGAGTGCCTGCGGCGGAAACGCGACCGGACGGCACGAAGCCTGCCTCCTGCATGAGTTGCCCCGAGGCGTGCTCCACCTCCTGCTCCAGCCGCTCCATGAAGGCCGGCACGGGGAGGCCGGGGGCGATCTCGGGCAGAAACTCCACGACCGCGAGGCCGGGTTTCCGCCCGATCCCGGTCCGGGGCCAGAACACGCCGACATTGGTGGCGGCCGGCACGCATGGCTGTGCGAGGCTCTCGTACAATATGCCCGCGCCGATCTTGTAGGGCAGGTACGCGTCCGGAGCCACGCGCGTGCCCTGCGGGTAGATGATGAGCTGGCCGGGCAGGGCACGGCCCGAGGCGACACCGGCCTGCATCTGCGCGATGGCCTGGGCGCGACGCCCGCGCTCCACCGGGACGCAGCCGATCCGCAGCGCATACCAGCCGAAGAGTGGCGCCCATCGCAGCGAGGATTTCATGATGAATTTCGGGCGCGGCAACACCGAAACGAGCAGGATGATGTCGAAGAAGCTCTGATGCTTGGCAGCGATCAGGGCTTCGCCGGTCGGCACCTGCCCGCGGATCTCCGAGCGCAGTCCAACCATCCAGCGCGCGCTCCAGCGCACATAGCGGCAATAGGAGCGGATGCCGGCGTAGGCGCCGCGCCGGTCGAGCGCGGCCCAGGGCGCGAAGGCCAGCGCCATCACCCCCATTGCGGAGTACATCTGCGCAACGAAGACCAGCGAGCGGACCCATTGCAGCAGGCCGGTTCCGGCGCTCACGTGGTCTGCTCCAGCATCCTGCGGGCCGCCCAGCGCGTCGCCGCCCAGCCGACCGCCGCCGCCAGCGGCGGAACGGCCAGCGGCCAGAGCCAGTGCGCTCCCTGGAAACCAAGCCCGGTGAGGAAACCGCCCGCCGCATCGGCGCGAGGCAGCAGGGCGACCGCCGCCATGCCGGCCAGGGTCCCGATGCCCGCGCCGGCAAAGGCACGCAGCGTGAACCGGCGCACGAAGGCACCGGCGATGTATGAATCGCGCGCGCCGACGAGGCGCAGCACGCGGATCACCTGCGCATTGGCGGCCAGTGCGGCGTTGGCGGCCAGCGTGATCATCGCTGCAGTGGCGCCCGCGATCAGCACCAGGGCGAGCCAGCCCAACAGCCTGATACGGGTCGCGGCCTCCACCAGCGGCCGGCGCCAGCGGGTGTGGTCGTCAAGCACCGCGCCGGGCACTTCCGCCGAGAGGCGCAGGCGCAGGCCCTGGGCATCGTAGCCTTCGTCGCTCTCCACGATCTCGATCAGTTGCGGGATGGGCAGGGTCTCGACCGGCAGATCCGCGCCGAACCAGGGCTCGAGCAGGGCGCGCTGTTCGTCTGGCGAAAGCGCCCGCGCCGAGGCCACGCCCTCCGTCGTTTCGAGCACGCGCAACGCGGCTGCGGTCTGCGCCTCGACCTGCCCGACGGGGGCCGAGATGCGCAGCGTGGAGGTGCGCGCCAACTCCTCCGACCATCGGTCGGCGAGGCGCCCGGTGGCCAGCGAGAGCGCCAGCGCGAAGACCGCGAGAAATGCCATCGCGCCTGCAGCGAAAACGGTGAGCCGTGCGGTGAAGCCGGTGGGCGGAACGGCACGATCGGCCTGCGGGTCGACGGCGAGCAGGCTCCCGAACGCGAGAAGGAGGCGGCTCACAGGTCGGCCCCGGCAAGCTGGACCCGACGCGCGGCAATACGGAGCACGCGCGCCGAAACCTGCGCCTTCGCGGCGCGGATCAGGTTGAGATCGTGGGTTGCCACCAGCACCGTCTTGCCCATCCGGTTGAGCTCGATCAGCAGCGTCAGCAGGCGCTTTGACATTTCCCAGTCGATGTTCCCGGTGGGCTCGTCGGCCAACACGATCTCGGGCGACATGATCACCGCGCGGGCCAGCGCCGCCCGCTGCCGTTCGCCCCCCGAGAGCGAGGGCGGCAGTGCGCCGGCGTGGCGCTTCAGGCCCACCCAGCCGAGCAGGTCCTCGAGATCGCGGGCATGGGAAGACGGCTCGCGCCCCGATGCCGTGACCGGCAGCAGCACGTTCTCGGCCACCGGCAGGTGATCGAGGAACTGGCAATCCTGGTGGACGATCCCGATGCGGCGGCGGGTGAGGGCGATGGCATCACGGTCCATGGCGCGGGTATCCGCACCGAAAAGCAGGACCTGCCCTGCGGTGGCCATGAGCTCTCCGTAGCAGAGCTTGAGGAAGGTCGTCTTGCCAGCACCCGAGGGCCCGGTCAGGAAGTGGAAGGATCCCGGTTCGAGCTTCAGCGTGACCCCGGAGAGCAATTCTCCCCCGCCATAGCTGTAGGCCACGTCTTCCAGCTCGATCACCGTAGTCCCACTCCCTTTCGCCCCGGCCCGGCCGGGCCTGCGGCGGGCCGCTCCGCCTTGGTCGCTGCCGGTGCCGCCAACGCGGCCCGCTTGTCGACCGGCGACGGCCTGCGCTGCCTGTCAGGCTGGCACTTCTGCCCCACTGCCGCAAAGCATGCAATCGCGGGACGGGCAAATCCTTCCCCTCGCGGGGCGAGGTTGTTAATAGTGCTCAAGGTTCTTTTGGGGCGCGTCGGCGGCAATCCGCGCGCGAGGGGCGGTAATGCGGCTGGTTTGCCCGAACTGCGATGCCCAGTACGAGGTGTCCGACGATCTGATCCCGGAGGAGGGGCGCGACGTTCAGTGCTCCAATTGCGGTCAGACATGGTTCCAGCGCCCGGCCGAATACGACGCCGAGCTGGCGGAGGATCTCGGCTACGAGGTGTTCGAACCCGAGCCCGTGGCGCCGGAACCTGCGGCCCCGGCCCGGAAGGATGAGGATCGCCCCTACCTGCGAGACGCCCCGGAGGCAGCCAAAGCCGCCGACGCGGGCGGGCGCACGCGGCGCCGGCTCGACCCGTCGGTCGCCGAGGTGCTGCGCGAGGAGGCGGCCTTTGCGGCAAAGGCCCGCGAGGCGGGGCTCGAGAGCCAGCCCGATCTCGGGCTGGACGAAGCCGGGGAGGCACGCCCCCGCCGGCCTGCTCCCGGGCGTGGGCGCCCGGCACCCGACACGCTCGCCAAGGTGCTGCCCACCACCGTGACGCCGCCGGGCTCCCGCCGCGACCTGCTGCCGGACATCGACGAGATCAATTCGAGCCTGCGCGCGGGTGATGACCCGATCCCGGCGCCGCGCCCCGGGCCTTCCGCCTACGACGGCGATCCGCGGGCGGGGCGGCGCGGCTTCCGCATCGGCTTCGCCGTGGTGGTGCTGTTCGCGGCTGCGCTTCTTTCGATCTACACCTATGCCGGGCAGATCGCCGAGGCCTGGCCGCCCGCGACGCCCTATCTCGAAGCCTACGTGATCCGGGCGGACGCGGCACGGGCATGGCTGGACGAGGGTTTCGCCGCGCTGACGGCCCGGCTCGAGGCCATGATGCAGTAGGCTGCCTCGGCGTGCGGGGCGCGCTCTTTCGGAAGGGGCCCGCAGCGCGTATATCCCCTCAATGGCCAAACCGAAGACCGACCCCAACTACAAGGTGATCGCCGAGAACCGCCGGGCGCGGTACGACTACGCGATCGAGGAAGACATCGAGTGCGGCATCATGCTGGTGGGCTCGGAGGTGAAATCGCTGCGCGAAGGGCAGGCGAACATCGCGGAGAGCTATGCCAGCGTGGAGGAGGGGGAGCTCTGGCTCATCAACTCCGCGATCGCGCCCTATGCCAAGGCGCGCAGCTTCAACCACGAGGAACGCCGGCGCCGCAAGCTGCTCGTTTCCCGCAAGGAGCTGGCGCGCCTCTGGCAGGCCACGGCGCGCAAGGGGATGACCCTCGTTCCGCTCGTGCTCTACTTCAACCACCGCGGTCTCGCGAAGCTGAAGATCGGGATCGCCAAGGGCAAGAAGCTGGCCGACAAGCGCGAGACCTCGGCCAAGCGGGACTGGGCGCGCCAGCAGCAGCGTCTGCTGCGCGAGCGCGGTTGAGCATGGGCCGGCGCCGGAGCCCGCGCCCCGCTTGCCAGCGCCAGACCCCCGCGGTAGGCACTCTGCGGCCGGTTCGATGCGAAGGAGGCGACGATGCGTGAAGACGATCCCCGAACGCTGGTCTCCACGAGCTGGCTGGAAGCGCATCTCAACGACCCGGACCTGCGCGTGCTCGACGGGTCATGGTACCTGCCCGATGCCGGCCGCGACCCCCGCGCCGAGTACAACGAGGCGCATGTGCCCGGGGCGCGCTTCTTCGATATCGACGAGATTTCCGATCAGCGCTCGGAACTGCCGCACATGGCGCCCCCGCCCGAGAAATTCATCAGCCGCATGCGCTCGCTCGGCGTGGGCGACGGGCACCAGGTGGTGGTCTATGACGGGGCCGGCATCTTCTCTGCCGCGCGGGTGTGGTGGCTCTTTCGCCTGATGGGCAAGCCCGACGTCGCGGTGCTCGACGGGGGTTTGCCGAAGTGGAAGGCCGAGGGACGTGCGCTGGAGGACCTGCCGCCGATCCTGCGCGACCGGCACATCACCGTCGCCCGCCAGAACCACCTGGTCAAGGACGTCACGCAGGTAGCGGCAGCGGCGAAGCTGGGGCACACCCAGGTTGTCGATGCGCGCTCCCCGTCGCGGTTCCGCGGGCAGGAGCCCGAGCCGCGGCCCGGGTTGCGGGCGGGGCACATTCCCGGTGCGCGCAACCTTCACTACCGCGAGCTCCTGAACGAGGACGGCACCATGAAGGAGGATGCCGGCTTGCGCGCGGCCTTCGAGGCCGCGGGGGTGGATCTCGCGCGGCCCGTCATCACGAGTTGCGGCTCGGGTGTCACCGCGGCGATCCTGAGCCTTGCCCTAGAACGCCTCGGCCACCGCGACCATGCGCTCTACGACGGGTCGTGGTCGGAGTGGGGCATGTTCCCCGATCTCGACATGGCTACCGGAGACACCTGATGCTGACCGACCTGAAAGAACAGCCGAAGGACAAGATCCTCGCGCTTGTCCAGATGTTCCGCGATGACCCGAGGGAGCGGAAGATCGACCTCGGGGTGGGTGTCTACCGCAACGCCGAGGGGCTGACCCCGGTGATGCGTGCGGTGAAGGAGGCCGAACGGCGCATCTGGGAGAGCCAGACGACGAAGGCCTACACCGGGCTCGCCGGCGACCCGGCCTTCTCGGAGTCGCTAACGGGCATGATCCTCGGATCCGCGGTCGAGGGCGCGCGCGTGGCCGCCGCGGCCACGCCGGGCGGCACCGGAGCCTGCCGGCAGGGATTCGATCTCGTGCGGATGGCCGCGCCCGGAGCCACGGTGTGGCATTCGGATCCGACCTGGCCGAACCACCTGTCCATCCTCAAGCACATGGGCATGCCGCACCGCCCCTATCGCTACTTCGATGAATCCACCCGGGGCCTCGACTTCGACGGCATGATGGCCGATCTTGCCGGCGTGAAGCGGGGTGACGTGGTGCTCGTGCACGGCTGCTGTCACAACCCCACGGGTGCCAACCCCACCGTGGCGCAGTGGCGTGAGCTGGCCGCGCTGCTCAACCGGACGGGCGCCGTCGCCATGGTGGATCTCGCCTACCAGGGGTTCGGGGACGGGCTCGAGGAGGATGCCGCGGCCACCCGGCTGCTCGCCTCCGAGCTGCCCGAGCTCATCATCGCGGCAAGCTGCTCCAAGAATTTCGGGATCTACCGCGAGCGCACGGGGCTGCTCATCGCCATCGCCGCCGATGCCGCCACGCGCGAGCGCACGCAGGGCACGCTCGCGTATCTCAACCGGCAGAACTACTCGTTCCCGCCCGACCACGGCGCGCGGATCGTCAGCACCATTCTCGGTGACGAGGCTCTGAGCGCCGACTGGCGCGCCGAGCTGGAGGAGGTGCGGCTCGGCATGCTGGCGTTGCGCGAGCAACTCGCCGCCGATCTCGCCCGCCGCACGAACTCCGATGATTTCGCCTTCATCGCCGAGCATCGGGGCATGTTCTCGCGCCTTGGCGTGCCGCCCGAGACGGTGCTCCGTCTGCGCGAGGAATACGGGATCTACATGGTGGGCGACAGCCGCATTAACATCGCCGGCCTCAACGCGGCCACGGTGCCGATCCTGGCCGACGCGATCGCGCGCACGCTTTAGGCCGGGGAGAAGCGGGCACGCGACCGGCTGTGGCCGCCCTCAGACGAAGTTCGCGTCCGTCCAGAGATCGATGTCGAGCTCGTTGCCCACGAACGCGGCCAGTAGCAGTGCATCGGGTACGCCTTCGTCCTGGGTGATCCCGAAGAGGAGCTGCGTCTCGCCCTGCTCGGCCGTTTCGGCGGTGATGAGAAAGCCGGTCTCACCGTCTTCCAGCACAAGCCGTTCGAGCGTGCCGTCTTCCTCGAGCGCGTCCTCGAGGCCGCTGGCGCTCGTGATCCCGGTGCCGGTCAGGCGGAGGATGAATCCTCCGATCTCGATGTCGCTCGAGACGAATTCCAGCGCGGCCGCTTCGAAGGCCGAAAGAAGCTCGGCCTCGGCGAGATCTGGATGGGAAATCGCGTCGCCGGCGTCGCCCTGCCGGAACCCGCCAACCAGATCGGCGCCGTTTCCCTCGAGCGGATCGAAGAGCACGTAGGTGTCGACGGCCTGCACCTCTTCGGAGAAGTCGAGCACATCGCTGCCCGGCCCGCCGACCAGCGTATCGGCTCCTTCGCCGCCGAAGAGCATGTCGTTGCCGCCATTGCCCACGAGCAGGTTGTCCCGCGAATTTCCGATCAGCCAGTCGTCGCCGGCGCCGCCCACCGCCGCCTCGATCCAGCTGCCCGACGAGATGGTGAGCTGCCCGGCATCGGAGATGTAGCGATCCTGCTCGCCGATCCAGCTCCAGCTCTCCGGCACAAGGTTTATCACCACCGGAACCGTCGCATCGCCTGCGTAGATCGTGTCGGCGCCGCCGCCGTCGAGCACGAAGGTGCCGCGCAGGGTGGAGAACTCGTAGAAGTCGTCTCCCGCTCGGTAGTCCGGCGCCACGCCGTAAAGATGGGCGAGCGCCATCAGGTCGAGCGGGCGGAATTCGCCGTCCCAGTAGCTCGGGCGATCACTGTAGGTCATCGCCGTCCACTGGCTGTTGTCCTCGCGCACGCTCAGGGTCGAGGCCGAGGTTTCGGGATCCTCCGTGGAAAAGCTCTCGCGAGCCGCGGTGCACACGCTGCATCCGCAGCGCGCAAGGGGCGCATCCCCGAAGAAGCCGGCGGCCTCGAAGGGATGCTTGAGCCCCAGCGTGTGGCCGAGCTCGTGCAGCAGCACCTCGTAGTCGAAATTCGTCCTGTTGCCCTGGAAAGCCGGCTGGGTCAGGCTCGCGTCGATGAAGATGTCGAAGCCGACCGGGAAGAGCGAGGGAAAGTAGGCATAGGCGGCGATCTCGGGATCGCCGATATCGTTGACCTGAACCGCGATCGTGTAGAGGTCGAACACGTCCTCCGTTTCGGCGAACTCGATGTCGATCTTGCCGGAGACGGCTTCGGTCATCTCGCGGAATGCAGTTTGCATTGCCGCGCTCGCGGCTTCCCAGTTCTGCGCGTCTTCCGGCGGCAGGTAGATCGGCGGCGTTTGCGGGAAGGCGTAGTTGAGCGTCTGGAACTCCTGCAGCACCGCGGCTGGCACGAGGCGGATATCGTCGCTGAGCAGCGCGTCGATCCAGTAAGCGTCGGTTTCGCCGGGAGCGAGATCGGTGGAACGGGATGTGTCGATGGTGTCCGGTTCCGGGCCCCAGGTGAGATCGGGCGGCTCGCGATCTGGCGGTTCGTTGCCGCCGCCGTCTCCGCCTCCCCCCCCGATGCCGCCGTCATCGGGGCCGCCGCCTCCGCTCCCGCCGCAGGCCGCAAGGATGCTGGCCAGAAAGCCCCACTGGAGGCTCTGCACGGTTGGCCGGGCGAGATACGGCGAACCCTTTGGCCGAAGCTTCACCGACACGCGACCCTCTTTCGCACACTACTGAAAGGCCCGGTCACCTGAGCCCGGGCGGCACGCTGCCAACTTGCGCGGAAGTGCCGCGCTAGGCAACCCGCTACGGCCCTGCTTCGCGGCATGGTGTGCCGGCAGGCGATGCCTTGCCGAAACGCAAGGGGCCCGGGCGTTTCCGCCCGGGCCCGCGTCGCGGCTGCGACGATCGTTTCGGGGATCAGCCCTTGGTGAAGTCGGGATAGGCTTCCATCCCCAGTTCGGAGACGTCGAGCCCGTTCATCTCGGCTTCCTCGTCGACGCGGATGCCCATCACCGCCTTCAGGATCAGCCAGACGATCAGCGACAGCACGAAGGTGGTGCCGATGATGGCGACCATCCCGACCAGCTGACCGCCGAAGGTGGCCTCGCCGTGGTAGCCGCCTGTCAGCAGCACCGCGAGCGTTCCCCAGATCCCCGCGAAGCCGTGAACCGGGATCGCACCGACGACATCGTCGATCTTGAGCTTGTCGAGGAGCGGCACCGTGAGCACCACGATCACACCGCCGATGGCGCCGATGATCAGCGCGAGGCCCAGCGACGGAGCCAGCGGCTCGGCCGTGATCGAGACAAGGCCCGCCAGCGCGCCGTTCAGCACCAGCGTGAGGTCGGGCTTCTTGTAGAGGATCGTGGACAGGATCAGCGCCGCCATGGCGCCTGCTGCGGCGGCCATGTTCGTGTTGGAGAAGATGCGGCTGATGTCGGCGACGTCGCCGGCCGAACCCATGGCGAGCTGCGAGCCGCCGTTGAAGCCGAACCAGCCGAGCCACAGGATGAACGTGCCGAGCGTGGCGAGCGCCAGGTTGGAGCCCGGCATCGGGTTCACCACTCCGCCTTCCTTGGAGTACTTGCCGATCCGCGGGCCGAGAACGATCGCGCCGGCCAGGGCCGCCGCGGCGCCGCAAGCATGCACGACGGTCGAGCCGGCGAAGTCGGAGAAGCCCATGTTCTCGGACAGCCAGCCGCCGCCCCACTGCCAGGAGGCGGTGAGCGGGTAGATGAAGCCCGTGAGCACGGCCACGAAGATCAGGAACGGCCAGAGCTTGATCCGCTCGGCCAGCGCGCCCGAGACGATCGAGGCGGTGGCGGCG
>Ga0076929_101067_pt1 | contig 10898 bp, 8 predicted proteins | sample HotLakConUCCSL28_FD_87104 | JGI IMG/M metagenome (GOLD analysis project Ga0076929, IMG submission 87104) | Hypersaline microbial mat communities from Hot Lake, Washington, USA - Hot Lake Consortium UCC-SL28 (version 3) (version 3) | ecosystem: Environmental > Aquatic > Thermal springs > Hot...
TTCGGCGGGCGTGCGGAAGGTGCAGCCCACGAGGACCGGGCCGAAGATTTCCTCCTGCATGAGCCGGTCGGAGGGGGCGAGGCCGGTGATGAGGGTGGGCGGATAGAAACAGCCGGTAGCGGGAATGTCGGTGGCCGCGCGGTAGACCTCGCCGCCCGAGCCCGCGACGAGATCGGTGATCGTGCGGAGCTGCACCGGGTCGACGATGGCGCCCACGTCGATGCACTTGTCGAGCGGGTCGCCGAGGCGGAGCTTGTCCATCCGGTCGCGGAGGCGGGCATGGAAGGTCTCGGCGATGCCCTCCTGCACCAGAAGCCTTGAGCCCGCGCAGCAGACCTGCCCTTGGTTGAACCAGATCGCGTCGACCAGCCCCTCGACGGCGCTGTCGAGGTCGGCGTCGTCGAAGACGATGTAGGGGGACTTGCCGCCGAGTTCGAGCGTGAGGGCCTTGCCAGACCCGGCGGTCGCTTCGCGGATGCGGCGTCCGACACCGGTCGACCCGGTGAAGGCGATCTTGTCGATATCTTCGTGATCGACGATGGCCGCACCCGTCGCCCCGTCGCCGGTGACGATGTTGACGACCCCGGGCGGCACGCCCGCCTCGCGGCAGATGTCGGCGAAGAGAAGCGCGGTGAGCGAGGTGTATTCGGCCGGTTTCAGGACGACCGTGTTGCCCATGGCGATCGCCGGCGCGATCTTCCAGGAGAGCATCAGGAGCGGGAAGTTCCACGGGATGATCTGGCCGCAGACGCCGAGGGCCTCGCGGTTGGCGAGTTCGGTGTCCTGCAACTCGGCCATGCCGGCGTGGTAATAGAAATGGCGGGCGACCAGCGGGATATCGATGTCGCGCGCCTCTCGGATCGGCTTGCCGTTGTCGAGGGACTCCAGCACCGAAAAGAGCCGCGACTGCTTCTGGACGATGCGGGCGAGGGCGTAGAGCACGCGGGCGCGCTTGTGGCCCGGGAGCGCTGCCCAGCCCTTCTGGGCCTTCCGGGCGGCGGCGACGGCGTCATCGACGTCCTTCGAGGTGCCTTGGGCGATCTCCGCGAGCGTTTCGCCGGTGGCGGGATTCCTCGTGTCGAAGGTCCCGCCCGGTTTCGTCCAGCCGCCGCCGATGTAATGGCCGAAGCGGCCGCCATGGGAGGCGATCCAGTCCATCGCCTCGGCGCGGCTTTCGGGGGCCGGTCCGTAGTCCATGGTTTCGAAGATTTCGGGGACGTTCATCGTCTCTCCTCCAAAGGCAGGTTCACCCTGGCTCAAATATCCTGGATTCGACTCACGCCAGCCCATGCCTGTAGCCCGCCGAATACCGGCCGGTCACGTGGTGCTCGAGTTGCCGCTCGATGTCTCCCAGAAGCGAGGAAGCCCCGAACCGGAAGAGGTCGGGGCGGAGCCAGCGGTCGCCGAGTTCGTCCTTCATGAGCGCGAGATAGGTGAGCGCGTCCTTCGCCTTCGAGATGCCGCCGGCGGGCTTGTAGCCGACGCGGATGCCGGTGGCCTCGTGGTAGGCGCGGATCGCGCGGAGCATCACGAGGCTCACGGGCAGGGTGGCGTTGACGCCCTCCTTGCCGGTCGAGGTCTTTATGAAGTCCGCGCCGGCCATCATGCAGACGAGCGAGGCGCGCGCGACGTTGCGCAGCGTGCCAAGCTCGCCCGTGGCGAGGATCGCCTTCACATGCGCCTCGCCGCAGGCGGCGCGGAATGCGGTCATCTCGTCGTAGAGCGCCTGCCAGTCGCCGGTCAGGACATGGCGGCGGGAGATGACGATGTCGATCTCCTTCGCGCCCGCCTTCACGCTCTCCTCGATTTCCGCGAGCCGCAGGCGGAACGGCGAGAGCCCCGCCGGAAAGCCGGTGGATACGGCGGCGACGGGAATGCGACCTGCGACGGCCTCGACGGCCGTGGGCACCATTTCGTGGTAGACGCAGACCGCCCCGGTGGTCACCGGCCCCATGCCGAGGGCGTCGAGAATGTCCTGGCGCACGGGGTTCAGCGCCTTCGCGCAGAGCCGGCGCACCCGTCCTTCTGTGTCGTCGCCCGAGAGCGTCGTGAGGTCGATGCAGGTGATCGCTCGGAGGAGCCAGGCGGCCTGGAACTCCTTCTTGACCGACCGCCGGCCGGGAAGGGTCGCCGCGCGGCGCTCGATCGCGGAGGTGTTGGCCTGCACGGTCCGGACCCAGTCGAGGTCGAGCGGAAGGCCCGCGTTTCGGGGCTCATGCACCTGCGGCAGGTGACGGGCCACGGCGGCATGGGAACGTGTCTGGATGTCGGCTGGCACGACGCTGGTCTCGACCGTTGGGAACGAACGAAACGTCGCACGCGGCAGGGGTCGCCGCAAGTGGTGCAGGCCCCCCGGCTGGCCTCAGATGAAGCCGAGCTTCCGGATCGCGGCCTCACCGCGCTTGCGGCGCTCGAGATCTCCCGAAAGCACGTCACTGTTGAGTGTCCGGACCGTCAGGCTCAGGCGTCGGTTCTGGCTCTCACGACTGACGAAATCCCAGATCTCGCGCTCCGACATGGCACCGATCTTCTGCGCCAGCCGGCTGTCCCCGGTTTCCAAGTGATCCATCTCTTCCCCCGATTCACTTGGCGCGACGCTCGGCGATTCGCGCCGCTCCCGCAATGATTCGTTCCCGGTCCGGCAAGGTTCCGCGGAAACGCGTCGAGCGGGCTCTCAGCCTACCGACTTCCGCCAGCCGGACTTCGCGGCGTCAAGCCTGTCGGCGGGGATCATCAGGAGCGCGGCATCGGTCTGGTCGGAGAGGTAGACGAGGCAATCGCCGTCGTCGGGAGCGCGGCCGATGGCGACGAAGGACGGGCCGTCGCCGTGTCGGAGCCTGTCGAGTTCGGCCATGTCCGCGGAAGCGGCGAAATCGCGCAGCCGGCCGGCGAGCGTCGCGTCGCCGCCGGTTTCGGTGACGCGTCCCGCCGCGAGGCGAAGCCAGGCGCGCGAAAGCGACGGGGCGACGCCGAGAAAGTCGTCGACGGGGCCTGCGGGTCCGCTTTCCGCGGCCGAGGCGAGGTCGACGCCCCAGGCCGAAGCGAGGGCGGCGGCGGTGGTGCCGGCGGCGAAGTCTCCGCCCCTTTCCGCGGGCGGAGCTGTTCTGACCCGAATCGGGGCGCCGCCGGGCAGGGCCGAAACGAGCGCGTCCCTCAGACGGCCGAGCAGGGCGACGTCGGGCTGCGTCAGCGAGCGGCCCAGAATGTCCCGCGCGCCGGATGCGCCGGGACCCTCGGCGGCATCGACCGTGATGAGCCGGCGGTTGCCGGCGGACACGACGACGCGGCCCTCGCCGCGGCGGAAGGTGAGCGTTCTGAAAAGCACGGTCTCGTCCACCTCGCGCAGAATGGCGGCGAGCGCCGAGCCATCTGGGCCGGGAGCGAGTTCGCGGCCTTCGGGTGACGGGGTTTCGGATGCGGCGAGCTTCGCGATCCGTTCGGCGAGCCGGCGGGTGTTCTTCATCGCCCGCCCTCCCCCGGCCCGCTGCGGCCAAGCAGGTCCTGCGCTGCGGCCCAGACGGTGGCCTGCGCGACGGGCTCGGCGACGATGAGGATCAGCGCGTCGGAGGGTTCCGACAGCGAGCGGATGAAGAAGCGGCTTTCATCCCGGCCCGCGAAGACGGCCGCGAAGGGCGGTTCGCCATCGAACAGCGGCGGCTTGGCCGGCCCGTCGAGGCATTGCGCGGCCAGATCGCAAAGCGCATCGATCTCCTCGCGCCGCGGCGGCGCCTCGGCGCTCACCCGCAGGACCATGCGCGCGGAGAGGTCGGCGTAGGCCGCAAGACGGCATCCTGCCAGCCCCTCACGCAGGGCGTCTAGTTCCTCGCTGAAGGAAATGTCGAACACTCCCGGAGCTCCAACCGTGTCAAGAGCTAAGGGAATTTCGCGGAAGGTGCCAGCCCGACGTCGCCCCCGTCACGTCAATTGGCGTGGACGGCGCGCGGGGCCGGCCGCTCGCTGCGCCGGGTGCTCGGGCGCAGGCCCGTGCGGGGGGTGACACGCTTCGGCACCACGCCGCCGGACGTCACGCCCGGACGGGTCTCGCCGGTATCTTCGTCCGCGGGGCCCGTCTCGGCGAAGGCGAACGGAGCCGTTACCCGCGGCTGGCCCGCCGCGGCGTCGCCCTGCAGCAGTTCGACGAGTTTCGTCGTGAAGTATTCGGCGCCGCTCGCTTCCCAGGCCTCCCTGTCCTCGCCGGCCTCGATGGCCTGAAGCAGGGAGATCGGAAGGACCTCGGCGAAGAGACCGTCGGTCTCCCTGCGCACCCGGCGCAGGAGGCGCTCCCGGTCGTTCCGGGAATTGATCTTGTCCATCCGCGTCAGCAGCAGAAGGCTCTTGGCGTGAAGCTGCGGCGGCAGGCTTTCCCAGACCGCGGCCTCGGACTGGCGCCAGGCCTGGGTGGCATGGGTGCACCAGATCACCGAGGTCGCGTTGTGGATCACGCGTTGCCATACGTTCGCGGCCATGGACGGGTCGGAAATGCCCGGCATGTCGATGATGTCGCAGATTTCCAGCACGTCGGACTTTCGGAAGATCCGCACATAGGCGGTGTCCGCGACCTCGATCCCGGCAAGGTGGTTAAGGTCGACCGGCACGACGTTGCCCTCGAGGTCGACCCTGTAGGGCGGCTGGTCGCCATGGGCGATCCAGACCGGCGGCAGCTGCGTCGCGGTGACCTGAACCGGAAGCGATTGCGTGCCGATCAGCAGGTTCGAAAGGGTGCTCTTGCCCGCGCTGAATTCCCCCATGAGCGCGAGGCATGGCTTCTCGGGGGCGGGTCGGGCCGCCGCTGCCTGGTTGTCTTCGCTCTCGGTCATTTCCATTGCCCTCGTTCGGTCACGCGGCGAGCTTCTCGAGCGTCGCCACGGTGCGTTCCAGTTCGTCCCGCTGGATCTTGCCGCCGGCCTTGCCGAGCGACAGGTCGGAGGTGTCCGGGTCACCGATCTTGTCCAGCACGTTTTCGAGGATGGACCTCTGCTCGGACAGGAAATCCGTCATCAGTCGCGAGGCATCGGCACGGATCGCCCGGGCATTGTCGCCCCTCAGCGCGTCGATGATCGGCAGGGTCTCGGCCTCGATCATCTGCGCGAAATCCATCGCGTAGTTGGAATAGCCGCGGCGGCGCTGCCACCAGCGGCTCCACCAGGAGCCCTTGAGGTCGAGCGCGATCGTCTGGCCGAGAAGCACCGGCGGCGGCATCCGCAACGCGCGCGGCGCCTCGACCTTGAAGCTGTCCCTGGCGAGGCCGAAGGAGGTCTGATAGAGCCCCTCGATCTCGGCCGCGGCCTTGCCGATCTCGCGCTTGGAGGCCGTGGCGAGGTTGCGGCCGAAGACCTGGTAGGCCGAGCGCAGGAGCACCCGGAAGCCCGTCGGGTCGTATTCCCAGACGACCCCGTCGCCCTCGCTTTCGAGATGGGCGAGGAGCGAGGAGGTCGCGCGTTCGAGAAAGCTGCGATGCGACCGCTCGAGGCGGCGCTCGAAGTCGTCGACGGTGGCGTCGAGTTCGGCGTCGAAGGCCGACTGCGCAGCTGCGGCGATCTTCTCGAACGAACGCTGGAGCATACCGGCGTCGACATCGAGGCCGTCGGCATCGACCGGGAGAGCGTCGCAGCCCGCCGCAGCGCGCACGCCGTTCGCGAGGTTGATCGCCGAGCGCGCGGCCTTCTCGACCGCTTCGCCTCCGACGCCCTCGTCGATCCGCTCGGCGATGGCCCTGTAGAGCGCCGGCACGCCCGACAGCTCCCAGATGACTTCCTGCACAGAGAGTTTTTCGGCGGGAACCCGCAGTTCCTCGTCGGCCCAGTTCAGCAGCGCCGCGGAGCTTGCCTCCGACATCTCGTCGAAGGCGCCCGACAGGGCCGTGTTGGCCCAGCCGGCACTTCCGAACAGGATCTCGACGCCCTCGGGGCCCTGGTGCTGGGCGAGGGTCTTCTCGATCGAGGCGCGGATCTGCGGCACCTCGTTCGCGGGGTCCCGCAACTCGTCGATCCGGTTGACGAAGATGATGACTTCGCGGGACTTCACGTTCGAGATCAGCCGTATAAGCGCCATGTCGACCGTCGACAGCGCCTGGTGTGCGGAGAGCACGACGACGCACATCCGGCTTTCCCGGATCGCGCGGATCGTGATCTGCTCGCGCATCATGAAGGTGTCGTTCACGCCGGGGGTATCGCGGATGCAGAGCTTCATCGGCACGCCGGGAACGTGAAGCGTGAGATCGGCGGACTTGGTGATGTCGGCGAACCGGCCTTGGGACGTGGAAGTCTCGGTATCGGTCTCGAAATCGTCGCCGAGGCAGACGTAGCGTTCGATGAGGTCGCTGTCGATGTAGCCGTAGTCGTGGCTCTGGCCGAGCAGCATCTCGAACTTCCGGCCGAGCCGGCGCTCGGATTTCCTGCGCATCTCCTCGACCTGGGCGCGGACCTTGTCGAGCTCTTCGGCCGCGCCGGCCCGTTCGGCCAGTTCGCCCACGCGGCCGCCCCTGTCCACGAGCCGGGCCCATTCGCCCTCGTCGAAGAACGAGAAGCTCGCGGCCCGATCCTCCGGCGTCGAGCCGGGGGAGAGGCGCAGCGACGTGACCACCGAGGTCCAGGGGTTCACATCTGCGGGCAGAAGCCCGGGCCAGCCGATCATGGCGTTGACGAGCGATGTCTTGCCGGCTTTCACCTGTCCGATCATCGTCACCGAGGGTTCGACCTGCGCGAGTTGGTGACCGAGGCGCCGGGCACTCTTCGCGGTGGTCTCGTCGCCGATCTCGATCAGCTTTTCGAGCGCCTCGGACAGGTCCGAAACCTTGTCCTGAAACGGCTGGAAACACCGGAAGGTCTCCCTGAGCAGATCTTTGCCCTGGGGGTCTGCCGCATCAAAGGTGCGCTGATGATCGATTTCGATATTCATTTCGTTCCTGAGCTGGTGCCACTCGATCTCGCCCGCCCCAGATACTGGCAGACCGGGGACCAATGGCCGCCAGCACCCGCTGCGATCCCATTTCAGCAAACATTTCAGCGCAACATGGCGAAACTATGGCGTGGTTTCGGCGGCGGGCGCCGAAAAGAACGGTCAAGTCTAGGCGACGCGGGCCTGCTCGAGGTCGCGCTTGATCTGGAGCAGAAGCGTGACCGCTTCCGCGGCGGGGCCGGGGGCATTCTCGAGCTGGAGAAGCGTCATCATTTCCGTGGCCTGCGCGAGATCGTCGGCGAGCGGCGCGAGATTGGCGGGCAGCGGACTGCCGTCGAAGAGGCTCTGGAGGGCATCGGCGGTGTCCGCGCAGCATGCCAGCACAGCACCCGGATCGTCGGGCCTGGCGCGCAGGGTCGCGCCCGCCGCCTGCAGTGTTTGCAGCGCCTTTCCGGATGTATCGACGAGCTTCGGCAGGGGCCTCGAGGCATTGCGCCGCACTTCGCCGAGTCGGTCGGCGAGACTCGACGGGCTCATGGGCTCCGGGGCTTTCGGCTGCGGCCCTTCCGTGACGGGTTCGAAGCCGCGTGGCGCCTTTTGGCTCTCCATGGCGACCGGCACGGGCGACGGCGGGGCCGGCGACGTGCCGGCCGGCGCCGCGACGAGGCGGGGTCCGGGCCGGTCGCTGACCGGTGACGCGCCTTCCGGGGCCAGGGACCGGGTCGGCTGTCGCGGTGTCGAGGACCTGCGGCGCATCATCTGTGAGCGCGGTCGGGTGCGGGCGCGGGACCGGGGGCGGTCGCCGCCGGAGCCCTCCTCCTCGTCAGGTTCGATCGCGTAGCGGGCGAGGAAGAGCTCGGCCTGGTCGAGATCGGCCTGGCGACCGCTCCGGGCGTGATCGAGCAGGGCCTTCACCAGTGTCTCGGCCCCGCTGCCGGCCCAGAGCGACTCGTCGCGCGGTCCGCCTTCCAGCGCCTTGAGACCTTGCAGGGTCGCGAGCGGGAAGAGACCGGCGAAGTCGGTCCGGGCCACGTCGGCAAGCTCCAGAAGAGTGTCGGCGAGACGGTTCTTGCGCGCCAGCTTGTCGGCTTTCGTCAGCACGAGGAAGGCGTGGTCGCGGAAGCTGTCCTGCAGTTCCGCCCAGATTTCGCGTTCGGCCCGACCGAAAAGCGGCGAGCACCAAAGGACGATGTCGGCGCGCCCGGTCACCTCTGCGACCGCCTCGCCGTCATCGCTGCGCGCTTCGATGAGCGCGATGCTCTGCAGGATCGAATGCGGCGCGGCGATGAGAAGCCTTTCCGCGTTCTCCACGTCTGCCAGTTCGTCGTCCTCGGGCGCTTCAAGCCGGCCGTCGGCATAGGAGGCTTCGGCGAGAAACGTATCGCCCGGGACGATTTCGATGATGCGGGCGCTCGATCTCTCCGGCAGGACGGGGTCGCCCAGAAGCAGGTTGACGAGCGCCGACTTGCCGCTCCCCGCGGGCCCCAGGAGGGCGACGCGCACCGGCCGCGACAAGTTTTCGCAGAGCGCCCGCCCGCGCGTGCGCGCACTGTCGGGAATGCCCCCGAGCGCGAGTGCGGCTTCGAGCTGCGAGACGATATCGACTGTTGTCATTGCGCCCCCGGCCGTTCGCTATGGCATAGCGCGGTAGGCCACCGCTGCGGTAAACTGCACCGGCTCGTTCTGCCCGGGTTGTCCGTCGCGGTCCTCATCCTCCTCCACGGAGGCGCGGACGAGGTCGGCGGCCAGCTTCGCCAGAGGGTCCGCCATTACCGCCTCGGTCTTGATGACGGTGAACGAAATGTTGTCCTGGGCCGGGTCGTCGAGGTCCTGGAGCGCGTCGAGAAGAGCGCGGGCGATGGTCGCGGCGGGCTTGGCGAGCGTGTGTCTCAGGATGGCGATGATCTCGCGGTCATCGAGAAACTGCAGGCCGTCGCTGGCCGCGATGAGCACGTCGCCATCCTCGAGGAGGAAGGGTTCGTCGCGGCAATCGATCGCCTCGATCTCGTCGCCGAACAGCACCGAGGTCAGCGCGTTCCGGTCGGGGTGGTTCAAGGCGTCGTCCTCGCTGAGGGCGCCCGCGGCGACCATGAGGTCGATCTGGGGCGCCATCGAGTGATCTTCGTTGAGCTGGGTGAGCCTGCCGCCCCGGAAGAGCAGAAGCGGCGAGTCCCCGATCGAGATCCAGTAGAGTTTTCCGTTGTCGATGACCGGCGCGAGCAGGGTCGAGCCCATCCCGTCGGTATCGGGATTGGTTTCGGTATGCGCGCGGACGCATTCGTTCGCGGCATAGGCCGCATTCCGCAGCACTTCGCCGATATCGGCGGTCATGCCCTCCACGTCGCTCGACTGGAACATCAGCTCGCTGAAGACTTCCGTGACGACGATCTTCGAGGCGACGTCACCCGCGGCATGGCCACCCATGCCGTCGGCGAGGACGGCAAAGCCGAAATTCGCACCGATCGGAAAATCCGTCGCGAGAGCGTCCTCCTGGTGGTCGCGCTGGCCGAGGCTCAGGACCGAAGCCGCGTCGAACCGGAATTCAGGCACTTCTGGCATGGTCGTTGTCATCCCCTGAATTCTCCGCCCAGGTGAATTCCTCGCCGCAGAGCGCGATGAACTTCAAGGTCGTTTCGCCGATGCGGATCTCGTCGCCATCGTAGAGTTCCTCGGTCGAGAGCACCGGCTTGCCGTTCAGCCGCACCACGTTCGACTTGCCGCCGTGGCCGAGGAAGAACTGGGTGAGCTCATCGTCGAACGCGATCGCGGCGTGGTTGTCGCGGCTGATCGACGTGTCGCCGAAGTCGAGTTGCACGGCCTGGTCGTCGCCGCGGCCGATCTTCGAGACGCCCGACAAGAGCGAGAAGCTGTGACCGACGCCTGCACCCTGGGTGACGACGAGCCAGCCCACCGGGAAGCGGACCGGGCCGCTGCCCGTGGCGGTCTTGCCGGCAAACACGTCGGCGGTGTCCGATTTCGCCTGGAAGCCCAGAAGGCGGGTCTTGACCCGACCCGCGCGGCGAACCGGAGCAGAGGGCGCCGCCTCGGAGGTCTCGTCGTTCTCTTCGGCGTCCGCGGTTTCCGGTCCTGCCGCCCCGAGATCGAGATCGAGGTCGCGCACCGGCTCCTCCGCCGCTTCGGGCTCCGCCGCCGGCTCGTCCTGCCGGTCGAAAGCTGTCACGTCGACCGGAGCATCGGGTTCGTCCTGCTCGTCGGTGTCGATGGCCTCGAGACCGTCGTCCCAATCGTCGAACCCGACGGTCCCGCGGTCTTCCTCCGGCGCATCACCGTCGGGGTCCGGTTCATCTTCGTTTTCCGAAGGCTCGATGCGCTCCCCGGTGTCGGACTCGATCGCCGGCGCGGAAGCGGGCCCGAAGGCGGCACGGATGTCGATTTCGGTCTCGTCAAGGAGGTCGTCGTCCTCGTCGTCGGCCCTTGCGGTCGTCGCGGCGCTTTCGGCGGCGATTTCCGCCTCGAGGGCTTCCCGCTCGGCTTTCAGAATGGCCTTCTGGCGCTCGAGCGCGGTCTTCAGGTCGATCTTCTCGACGTCCATGGTGGCCTCCGCAGGTGCATTGTTATCAGGAAGTACTTCGATTTCCGGTACGGGCTCCGCGAAAGGTGTCATCGCGGCATCTTCGGTATGGGCGGTGCCCGTGCGAAGCTGGCTCGCGGTCATCGGGCCGGCAGCCGGCAGGCTCGCTGTCGGGACGGCCTCGACGGCAACGGGCCGCGTGCGTGGTCGTGACAATGGCCGGCTCACCGGCTCGGACCGTGGCGAGCGCTGGCGAACCACGTTGGCGAGGTCCTCGCGGTACTGGACCTGGGCGTCGGCGTCCATCGCGGGGTCGCGGCCGACGACGCGCTTCAGGACGCTGTCCGCCTTCGTCGCTGCCGCGGCGGCCTTCAGATGGGCCATGGCCTGACGGCGCCGGGTCGCGGCGTCGTCGTCATACATCTTGGTGGGTGTTTCCTCGAAGACCCGGTCGCCGTCCTCGCTTTCG
>Ga0076929_101068_pt1 | contig 10856 bp, 9 predicted proteins | sample HotLakConUCCSL28_FD_87104 | JGI IMG/M metagenome (GOLD analysis project Ga0076929, IMG submission 87104) | Hypersaline microbial mat communities from Hot Lake, Washington, USA - Hot Lake Consortium UCC-SL28 (version 3) (version 3) | ecosystem: Environmental > Aquatic > Thermal springs > Hot...
CGCCAGCCGTCGGGCTCATGAACGGGCTGAAGCTCGCCACCGAGATGCTGCTGCACGAGGGGCTCGACAACGTCTTCGCCCGGCACCGGCGCATCGCCGAGGGGGTGCGGGCCGCCGCCGGGGCGTGGGGGCTTGACCTTTGCGCGGTGCGGCCCGAGGTCTATTCCGACAGCGTCTCGGCGGTCCGAACGCCCGAAGGGTTCAACGCGACCGAGATCGTGGCAAGGGCGTCTGAACATTACGGCATGGCCTTCGGCGTGGGCCTCGGCGAGGTTGCGGGCAAGGTGTTCCGGATCGGCCATCTCGGCCAGCTCACCGACGCGCTGATGCTTTCGGGTCTCGGCGTGGTGGAGATGGCCATGGTCGATCTCGGGCTCGACATCAAGCTCGGCAGCGGCATCGCGGCGGCCCAGGAGGTCTATCGCCACGGCGCGAAGAGCACCAGCAAGAGGGAGGCCGCCTGATGAAGGACGCGCTCGATCTTCCGACCTATGACGACGTGGTCGCGGCACACGAACGCATCGCGCCCTACATCCACCGCACCCCGATCCTGACGTCGAGCCATTTCAACGCGCTCACCGGGGCGGAGTTGTTCTTCAAGTGCGAGAACTTCCAGAAGGCCGGCGCGTTCAAGGTGCGAGGGGCCTGCAACGCGGTCTTCGGGCTTTCGGACGAGGTGGCGAAGAAGGGTGTTGCGACCCATTCGAGCGGAAACCACGCGCTGTCGCTCTCCTATGCCGCCGGCCGGCGGGGCATTCCCTGCCACGTGGTGATGCCGCGGACGGCCCCCGAGGCGAAGAAGGCCGCGGTGCGGGGCTACGGCGGACAGATCACCGAATGCGAGCCCTCGACCTCGTCGCGCGAGGCGGTCTTCGCCGAGGTGCAGGCGGCGACGGGGGCGGAGTTCGTTCATCCCTACAACGACCCCCGCGTGATCGCGGGCCAGGGGACGTGTTCGCGCGAGATGATGGAGCAGGTCGAGGGTCTCGACGCGGTGATCGCGCCCATCGGCGGCGGCGGCATGGTGTCGGGCTCGTGCCTGACGCTCTCGACCATCGCGCCGCACGTGGAGATCTATGCCGCCGAGCCGGAGCAGGCCGACGACGCCTACCGGAGCTTCAAGGCCGGCCACATCATCGCCGACGACGCGCCGGTGACGGTGGCCGACGGGCTGAAGGTGCCGCTGAAGGAGCGCACCTGGCATTTCGTCTCGCACCATGTCACCGACATTCTCACCGCGTCGGAAGACGAGATCATCGAGGCGATGAAGCTCACCTGGGCGCGGATGAAGATCGTGATCGAGGCCTCCTGCGCGGTGCCGCTGGCCACGATCCTGAAGAACCCCGATATTTTCGCCGGCAAGCGCGTCGGCGTCATCATCACCGGCGGCAATGTCGACCTCGACACGCTGCCCTGGATCAAGAGCTGAAAAGGAGCACGACATGAAGGACATTCTCGACATGGACGAGATGGAGGTCGGCTTCGACATTCCGGCCAAGGTCGGCATGGACGAGGCGGATATCCAGACGCCCTGCCTCGTGCTCGATCTCGACGCGCTCGAGCGCAACATCGTCAAGATGGGCGACTATGCCCGCGACCACGGGATGCGCCACCGCATTCACGGCAAGATGCACAAGTCGGTCGACGTGGCCCTGCTTCAGGAGAAGCTCGGGGGTGCTGTGGGCGTGTGCTGCCAGAAGGTGTCGGAGGCCGAGGTCTTCGCGCGCGGCGGGATCAAGGACGTGCTGGTGTCGAACCAGGTGCGCGAGCCCGCGAAGATCGACCGGCTGGCGCGGCTGCCGAAGTACGGCTGCCGGACCATCGTCTGCGTCGACGATGTCGCGAACGTGCCCGACCTTTCGGCGGCGGCTAAAAAGCACGGCACCGAGCTTTCGTGCTTCGTGGAGATGGACGTGGGCGCGGGCCGTTGCGGGGTGACGACACCCGAGGCGGTCGTGGAGATCGCCAAGGCCATCGACGCCGCGGACAACCTCACGTTCCTCGGGATCCAGGCCTACCAGGGCGCGATGCAGCACATCGACAGCTACGAGGAACGCCGGGGCAAGACCGAGGTCGCGATCGCGATGGTGAAATCGGCGGTCGACGCGCTTGAGGCGGTCGGCCTGAAGCCGGAACTCGTCTCGGGCGGCGGCACGGGCTCGTATTACTTTGAGTCGAACTCGGGGGTGTTCAACGAGCTTCAGTGCGGCTCCTATGCCTTCATGGACGCCGATTACGGGCGCATCCTCGATGCCGACGGCAACCGGATCGACGCCGGCGAGTGGGAGAACGCGCTCTTCATTCTCACCAGCGTGATGAGCCACGCCAAGCCCGACAAGGCGATCTGCGATGCGGGTCTGAAGGTGCAGTCGGTCGACAGCGGGCTGCCGTTCATCTACGGGCGCGACGACGTGAAATACATCAAGTGCTCGGACGAGCACGGGGTCATCGCCGACCCCGAGGGCGTGCTGAAGATCAACGAGAAGCTGAAGCTCGTCCCCGGCCATTGCGACCCGACCTGCAACGTCCACGACTGGTATGTCGGCGTGCGGAACGGCAAGGTCGAGGCGGTCTGGCCGGTCTCGGCGCGCGGCAAGGCGTATTGATTTCGGATCGCTTGCGCGATCCGACCGGCCGGGGGCGCTGCCCCCGGACCCCCGGGATATTTCCGGGCCAATGATGAACGGGCGGCGCGTCCGGCCCGCGGGAGAAAGACATATGTGGATCGTACCGGAAGCCGCGATCGGCGACCTGATGACCGAGGAAGCCGCCTTCGGGGCGGTGGAGGCGGTGTTCGGGGCGATGGCGTCGGGGGACGCCTACAACTTCCCCGTGATCCGCGAGGCGATCGGCCATGCCGACGCGCTCTACGGGTTCAAGTCGGGCTTCGACCGCAAGGCGCTGAACCTCGGCGTGAAGTCGGGCGGCTACTGGCCGGGGAACGCCGACAAGGGCATTCCGAACCACCAGTCGACGGTGTTTCTCTTCGATGCCGACACTGGCCGGCTGAAGGCGGTGGTGGGCGGCAATCTTCTGACGGCGCTCAGGACGGCGGCCGCGTCCGCGGTGTCGATTGCCCATCTCGCACGGACTGACGCGATGGTGCTCGGGATGATCGGCGCGGGCCACCAGTCGGCCTTCCAGATGCGCGCGGCGGTGCGGCGGCGGGCGTTCGAGAAGGTTATCGGGTGGAACCTGCACCCCGAGATGCTGACGCGCCTCGCGTCGACGGCGGAGGAACTCGGGCTGCCGTTCGAGGCGGTGGGTCTCGAAAGGCTGGGAACGGAGGCGGATGTCATCATCACCATCACGTCGAGCTTCGAGGCGACGCTGAAGAACGACGTTGTGCGGCCCGGCACGCACCTGGCCTGCATGGGCACCGATACGGTCGGCAAGCAGGAGGTCGAGCCCGCGATTCTCGCGCGCGCGACGGTCTTCACCGACGAGGTGGCGCAATCGGTCACCCTCGGGGAGGCGCAGCACGCGGTTGCGGCGGGGATGATCGAGGAGAGCGACGTCAATCCCATCGGCCGGGTCATCAACGGCGATCACCCGGGGCGGACGAGCGACGGGGAGATCACGCTGTTCGATGGCACCGGGGTGGGCTTGCAGGACCTCGCGGTGGCGTCGGCGGTGGTCGAACGGGCGATCGAGACGGGGGTCGCGGTCGAGGTCGATTTCTGAGGGAACGCGGAGCTTGCCCCGGGACGCGACGCGGGTTCGGGTGAGAGCCGCGCGCGGGAGCTTGCCGGCGAGATGCCGGGACGGCGGCGGATATCACCGAAGCGCACCGATCTCGACGAGGCGGTCGTATCTCTCCTGATCGAACCACCAGAACTCGTCGCCGCGGCTGTAGGGCGGCTTGATGTCGGGCCGGCCGAACACGTCCCAGTAGGCGATCCAGTGCTCGCGCTTCGACCATTGCGGCACCCAGATGTGCTTGGCGCGCAGGACACGGTCGAGGGCGCGGACGGCGATGTCGAGATCGTCGCGGTTCTCGGCTCCGAGCGCCGTTTCGATCAGCGCGTCGACCACCGGGTCGTTCACTCCCGAGAGGTTGAAGGTGCCCGGAGCATCGACGCTTTCAGAACCGAAGAGCGAGCGGAGCTCGACCGAGGGTGTCAGCGGAAGATTGAAGCGGGCAGGAATGACGTCGTAGTCGAAATCCTCCTGGCGCTGCTGCATCTCGGCGGCATCGACGAGGGTGAAGCGGGCCTCGATCCCGAGGCGGCCGAGATTCTCGACATAGGGCAGGACGATGCGCTCGAAGGCCGGCCCGTCGTCCAGAAACTCGACGGTGAGCTTCCGGCCATCCGCGTTGCGCCGCGTTCCGTCCGCCGCGACCTCCCAGCCGGCTTCGTCGAGAAGGGCGCCGGCCGCCGCGATGAGGCGGCGGTCGGCGTTCTGGGCACCGCTCACGGGCGGCGAGACCGCCGGTTCGGTGAACACTCTTTCGGGCAGCGCGTCGCGGTGCGGTTCGAGAAGCGCGAGTTCGGCACCCGTCGGAAGCCCCGTGGCCTCCATCGGCGTGCCTTCCCAGAAACTGTCGGTGCGCCCGTAAAGGCCGTAGAACAGCGTTTCGTTCGACCACTCGAAATTGAAGACGTAACTCAGCGCCTCGCGCACCAGGGGGTCGGCGAACTGGGGCCGGCGCATGTTGAGCCAGAAGCCCTGGGCGCCGGCGGCCCGCCCGTCCGGAATGGTCTCGCGGACGACCCAGCCTTCGTCGAGGGCCGGAAAATCGTAGGCGGTGGCCCAGAGCGCGGAGAAGAATTCCTCGTGAAAAAGGTAGTTGCCGGATTTCAGCGCCTCGAAGGCCGCCGTGTTGTCGGCGAAATACTCGTAGGTGGCGCAGTCGAAGTTCCAGACGCCGACATTCACCGGGAGGTTCGCCGCCCAGTAATCCTCGTTCCGGCAATAGCGCACGGAGCGGCCGGCGTCGGCGCGGTCGACGACATAGGGTCCGGAGCCGAGTGGGGGCTCGAGCGTCGAGCGGGTGAAATCCACCGCCTCGTAGTAGTGCTCGGGCAGGATCGGGATCGCGCCTGCGGTCTGGATGAGATCGCGGGCCGAGACGCCGCCGGCGAAGTCGATGCGCACGCGGTCTGGCGCGAGGGCCGTGACGGTCTCGATGTCCTTCAACTGAAGGCGGTAGAGCGGCGAGCCCTCGGATTTCAGGATCTCGAAGGTAAAGACAACGTCATCGGCGGTGACCGGCTCGCCGTCGGAAAAGCGCGCTTCGGGGCGGAGGTTGAACACGACGTGGCGGCGATCCTCGGGGTACTCGATGCTTTCGGCAAGAAGGCCGTAGGCGGCATCGGGCTCGTCCCAGGCGCGGGCGAGCAGCGTGTCGTAGATGCGTTCGAGGCCCTGGGCCGGTTCGCCGTCGAGGATGAAGAGGTTGAGGCTGTCGAAGGTCTGGGAGGCGAGCGCGCCGCGGAAGCTGATGAAGCCGCCCTTCGGAGCGACGGGGTTGACGTAGTCGAAATGCGGAAAGTCGGGGGGATACTTCAGCTCTCCGAAGGCCGAGATGCCGTGGCTCGTGACGAGGTCGTGGTCTTCGGCGAGTGCGGCGGGCGCGGAGAGAAGGGCGAGGGCGGCGAGGAGGGCTGGGCGCAAGGCGGTGTCTCCGGCGGAATGTCTGTTACAGGGACGATAGCGGATGTCGCGCTTTGTTCCAGTGCGATGGGCGGTTCGCCATGCGCCGGGCGACGGAACAGCGATTGGCGCCGGCGCGACGGTCCTCTAGGCTCACGGCAGGACGGGGAGGGCGAGATGGGCGAGACGGTACCGGTGGCGGCGCGGCGGGGCTCCGCGTGAGCGGCGGGGTCGCGGTTCTGGGAGTGTTAGTGGGCGATTGCGCGTTCCGCGCGGAACGGCCGCCGAGAATGGGCGAGACGCTACTCGGCAAGTCCTTCGTTCTCGGCCCCGGCGGCAAGGGCTCGAACCAGGCGGTCGCCGCCGCCCGTGCCGGGGCCGAGGTGCGGTTCGTGTCGAAGCTCGGCGCCGACGCCTTCGCCGATCTCGCGCGGAGCGTCTGGGCCGAGGCCGGGGTGACGCCCGAGGTGAGCGTCGATGCCGAAAGCTACACCGGCGCGGCCTACATCTTCATCGAGGACGCCACCGGCGCGAACGCGATCATCATCAGCCCCGGGGTCGCCGGCACGATCGCGCCCGCCGATGTGGAGGCGCGGGCAGAGGTGATAGCGGAGGCGAAGGTGTTTCTGACGCAGCTCGAACAGCCGCTCGACGCCGCACTTCGCGGCCTCGAGATCGCCCGGGCGGCCGGGGTGCCGACCATTCTCAATCCGGCCCCGTCGGTGGCGCTGCCGGACGACATGCTCGCACTCTGCGACATCGTCACGCCGAACGAAAGCGAGGCCGAGGGACTCACCGGTATCGCCGTGAAGTCCCTTGATGACGCGGAGCGAGCGGCCGATGCGCTGATCGCGCGGGGGGCGGGGGCGGCCGTGATCACGCTGGGAGAAAACGGTGCGCTCTACCGGGGCGCCGGGCGGACGCGGCATGTTCCGGCGATGTCGGCAGGCCCCGCGGTGCACACGACCGGGGCGGGCGATGCGTTCAACGGAGCCCTCGCCGCCGCGCTGGCCGGCGGGGCCGACTTGGTCGATGCGCTCGACTTCGCCACGGCGACTGCGGCGATTTCGGTGACCCGGCCGGGCGCGGCCGCCTCGATGCCGCTGCGCCACGAGATCGACGCGCTCCTGGCGCGGCGGGGCTGAAGCCGGCGAAGAAGAGCGGCATTTCCGAGGCGCCGTACAGAAAGATGGCTTCGCGGGTGGGGTCGGAATACCAGCGGCCGACTCCGTCGCGCCGGAGCGGGACGTCACCGCCGCCGAGCAATTCCCTGCGCATGTGGTAGCGCTGGTCCGGCCAGGGATCGAGGTGATGGCGGATGCCTTCGCGATCGGCGCAAGGCAGCGTGCCCGCGAACCGTGGAGGGCAGGCGCAGGCCATGTGCCGGCAGAGACCGGGGCGGGGCCGACGCCTCCTGTCGAACCATCTTCAGGATGACCTCCACATGCTGCGGACCGCCTTCCTGAAGAACCCGCGTGAGATGGTGTCGGTGGTGAAGAGAAGCCGACCGTCGCGGAGCGCTTATTGTCCCCCGGGGGTCGAGCGAGGCCGGGTCATAGTCGATGGCGAAGTCGATCGGCGGCTGGCCCGGGCTCCCGATCACGGTGCGGCCGATCACTGTCGCGGTCGCGTCGGCGCGCGAAATGTCCTCGATCACCGCCTCGAATGTCGTGCCCGGCGGCAGCGCGATCCGCTCGCGGATCATCGCGGTGCCCGTCATCGTGTCGGCCGACGCGGTGGAGATGAACGCGAGGCCTATCTTTCGACGCCGCTCTTCGAGGGCATCCCCGAGGGGATGACGGAGGAAGAACAGGCGATCTCGCTCTCCACGCCATCGGCGCAGATGGCCGCGGAATAGGGCGAGCTCGGGCGCGGCTTGCCAGAGCGGACGCAGACCGGGTCAACCGACGTCCGTGCCGTGCGAGAGTAGCCAGCGGGCGAAGGTTTCGGTCGCCTGCCCGCCCCGCTTGTTGCGGGCGACGAGGTAGAAGGCGTCGTCGGGGGTCAGCGTGGGCAGGCCGGCGGACACGAGATCGCCCGAGGCGGTCAGCGCGCCGGTGATCGAGCGCCAGCCGAGCATCATGCCGTGCCCGTCGAGGGCGGCCTGGGTCGTCTGGACGTAGTTCGTGAAGGTCTGACCGCCTTGCCGCACGACCGGCTGACCCGTGGCGCGCAGGTAGTCGGGCCAGGTAAGCCAGGAGGTCTCGGCAGATTTCACATTGAGCAGCGACACCACGGCCGGCGGCACCGGCCCGGCGAAGCGCGCGCGGACGGACGGGGCGCAGACGGGCTCGACCGCCTCGTCGAAGAGGTGATGCACCACGCCGTCGCTCCAGCGCCCGTGCCCGTAGCGCACCGCGAGGTCGATGCCCTCGGCGAGTGCGGGAACCCCCGACTGCGCCGTCATCACGTTGACGAAGAACTCGGGGTGATCGCGGTAGAAGGCCGAAAGGCGTGGCATGAGCCAGTAGGTCGCGACGCCGACGGAACAGGCCACGGTGACGGTCCGGCCGCGCTGGTCGTCGGCCAGCCGCAGCGCGTCGAGCGCTTCGGCGATGCGCCCGAGCCCTTCGGTGATCGCGGTGGCCATCGCCTCGCCCGCCTCGGTGGGGCGTGCGGGGCGGCTGCCCCTGTCGAGGAGCGGCACGCCGATGTGGTCCTCGAGCTGTTTCACCGCCTGGCTGATCGCGGGCTGGCTCACGTTGAGCTCCGCCGCTGCCGCCTGCACCGAGCCCGTGCGGACGACCGCGGCGAAGGCGGTGAACAGGCGGAGGGGCGGCAGCGCTGGCAGCATAGCATAACTCTGGGCTTATATTTTCTTCAACGCAATCGGCGTTTCGCGAGGTCCGGGCCGGGCCTAGCGTCGTGATGGGAGAAGCCTCGCGAAAGGGCAGGACATGGACGGCGCACAGATCGGAACCGTGGTGCTGGAAGAGCAGGGGCTGAGCGTGCTTCTGGCCGATGGCAGCCCGGCCTACTTCAATTCCTGGTGGCTGAGGGACAATTGCCCGACCTCCTTCGATGCCGAGACGCGCGAGCGGACCTTCGACATCTTCCATCACGCCACGACACCGCGACCGGCCGCGGCCCGCGTCGAGGGCGACGTGCTGATCGTCGACTGGGCCGGGGAGGGGCATGTCTCGCGCTATCCGCTCGCGATGCTCGCCGGCTACGCCGCCGGTGCGCCGCGCCCCGACCCCGCCGACCTGCCGCGCCGGGCCTGGTTCGCCGACCACTACCCGAACCTCACCCGCGTCGCGCACGCGGACCTCCTCGAAAGCGGCGGGGAGCGGCGACGCTGGATGGAGGCGCTTCTGGTCGAGGGCGTCGCCATCGTCACCGACATGCCCGACAGCGACGAGGCACTGACCCGGACGGCGGAACTTGCCGGCACGATCCGCCCGAGCTTCTTCGGCGCCTATTTCGACGTGCGCACCCATGTGAAGCCGACGAACCTCGCCTATACCTCGAAAGCGCTCGAGCTTCACACCGACGTGCCCGCCGAGGAACTCGCTCCGGGCATCCAGTATCTGCACTGCCGCGCCAACAGCGTGACGGGTGGGCTCAACCTCTTTCTCGACGGCATGGCGGTGGCGAACGACCTGCGCGAAGCCGACCCCGAGGCGTTCCGGTTGCTGAGCGAAATCGAAGTGCCCTTCTACAAGGAACACGACGACATCGACATGCGGGCGCGCCAGCGGGTGATCGAACTTGACCGGCATGGCGAGGTGTCGGGCGTGACGCTGAGCCAGCACATGGCCGACATCTTCGACCTGCCCCAGCGGGTGCTCGACAGCTATTACCCCGCGTTCGTCCGCTTCGGGCGGATGTTGCAGGACAAGAAATACGTCATGCGGTTCACGCTGAGGGCCGGCGAGTGCATCACCTTCGACAATCACCGCATCGTGCACGGCCGCGAGGCCTATTCGGCAACGAGCGGTGAGCGCCATCTGCGCGGCACCTACACCGACCGGGGGGAGTTGCGCGGGCTCTACCGCGCACTGGTCTCCGAGGGGCGGTTCCGGTGAAGGACCTGCCCGACGAGACCGCACAGGCGCTCAGGGCCGATCTTGCCGCCGCCTTCCGGCTGACCGCCCGCTTCGGCTGGCACGAGTCGGTCGGCAACCACTTCAGCGCGGCGTTCTCCAGCGACGGGCGGCACTTCCTGATGAACCCCAGGTGGCGGCATTTCGCGTCGCTCCGCGCCTCCGACCTCCTGTTGCTCGATGCCGACGATGCGCGCGTGATGGAGGGGCCCGACGCGCCCGACGCCTCGGCCTGGACGATTCACGGCGCGCTCCACCGGGCACGCCCCGAGGTGCGGGTCGTCCTGCACTGCCATCCGCCGCACGCGACGGCGCTTGCGGCGCTCGAAGACCCCTCGATGCCGGCCATCGACATGAACACCGCCCGGTTCTTCGGCGACCTCGCCATCGACCCCGAGTGCGGCGGCATCGCCGACGACGACGCCGAAGGCGAGCGCATCGCGGCGGCACTCGGGACCTGCTCCACGCTCCTCATGGCGAACCACGGGCTGACCGTCACCGGCGCCACGGTCGCGGAGGCTTTCGAGCGGCTCTATTTCTTCGAGAAGGCCGCGCAGACGGTGCTTCTCGCCCTCGGCACCGGACGGCCGCTCGCGGTCATGCCCGACGCGGTGGCGGCGCACACGGCGGAGGGCTGGAAAGCCTATGCCGGGATGGCGGATGCGCATTTTTCACATCTGAAGTCGGTACTCGACCGGGAAGAGCCGGACTACCGCGACTGACCGCGATCGGGCAGTCTCCGGAACGAAACACCGCCTGGGCGACTTGGCGAAGATGGGAGACGGCATGAAGACAGGCTTCATCGGATTGGGAAACGTCGGTGGCAAGCTCGCCGGCAGCCTCCTGCGCAACGGCATCGGGGTGCGCGTCCACGACCTCGACCCCGCACTCGTGGCGGAGTTCGTGTCGCGCGGCGCGGAGGCGGGCGGCACGCCCGCCGAGATGATGCGCGCCTGCGACGTGGTCATCACCTGCCTGCCGTCGCCGGCGGCCTCGGCTCTCGTGATGGAAGAGATGCTGCCCGAGATGGGGCCGGGCAAGATCTGGATGGAAATGTCCACGACAGATGCCGACGAGATCCTGCGGCTCGGCGCCGAGGTGGCGGCGCGGGGCGGCAGGGCGGTCGAATGCCCCGTCTCGGGCGGCTGCCACCGGGCCGATACCGGCAACATCTCGATCTTCGCGGGCGGGCCGCGCGACGCGGTCGAGGCG
>Ga0076929_101069_pt1 | contig 10851 bp, 10 predicted proteins | sample HotLakConUCCSL28_FD_87104 | JGI IMG/M metagenome (GOLD analysis project Ga0076929, IMG submission 87104) | Hypersaline microbial mat communities from Hot Lake, Washington, USA - Hot Lake Consortium UCC-SL28 (version 3) (version 3) | ecosystem: Environmental > Aquatic > Thermal springs > Hot...
GCATGGAAAGATCGTCGCTCATCAGGAGCCCTGCGAAGCCGATGCGCTCCCGGATCGCGGCGATGGCGGGGGGCGAGAGGGTGGCGGGACGGTCTGCATCCAGCGCGGTGTAGACGACATGCGCGGTCATGCCCATGGGCAGGTGTGCCAGCGCCCGGAACGGCGCGAAATCATGCGCCTCGAGAGCCTCCAGCGGCGCCTCCACGCGCGGCAGTTCGAGATGGCTGTCGAGCCGTGCGCGCCCGTGCCCCGGCAGGTGCTTGAGCACGCCGAGCACACCGCCCGCGGCCTGCCCGGCCGCCAACGCCGCTCCCGCCTCGGCCACGATGGCGGGAGCGGTGCCGTAGAGCCGGTTGCGCAGGATGGCATGGGTGCCCGCCTCGGCGATGTCACCGAGGGGCGTGCAATTCACGTCGATCCCGACGGCGGCGAGTTCGGCCGCCATCACCCTGCCCCGCACCCACATGGCCCTCGCCAGCCGTTCGCGCGGCACGCGCGCGGCCTGCTCGAGCGCCGGCAGGCGGGACGGCCAGTGCGGCGGCCCCATCCGCTGCACACGGCCGCCCTCCTGGTCGATCGCCACCGGCGCGTTCCGGCCCACGGCCTCGCGCAGGCCGCCAACGAGCCTCCTCAGAGCGTCGGGCGACGTGACGTTGCGGGCGAAGAGGATGAATCCGAACGGATCGGCCTCGCGGAAGAAGGCGGCCTCCCCGGGCGCCAGTGCCGGGCCGCTGCATCCCAGAATGACGGCCGCCGGGGCTCCCATGCTCTCAGCGCGTCACGACGGGGATGCAATCGGTGTTCTCGGCCACCAGCGTGGCGCAGAAGCGGCGCGCCTCGGAAAGATCCTCGAACCCCACGACGCGCAGGCGGAAAAAGCTGCGGCCGCCCGAGGCCGCCTGCTGGACGACCCGCCCCTTGCCCTCGAAATAGGCCGCGAAGCGGCTCGAGATGCGCACCCATTCGGCCAGCGCCGTCTCGCGGCTGTCGTAGGCGCCGAGCTGCACGAGCCGCGTTCCGGGAGAGATGCTTTCGGGGTCGACCTCGCGGGGCGCCATCACGGCCGCCGTCGTCTGTGCCGAGGGGGTGCTCGCGGCGAGGCGCGCGCCCGGCCGGAGGCTCGGGCGGTCGGAGCGGCCCACGGCGCGCGCAGTGGCAGACACCAGCACGGGTTCGGGCGCCGCGGCCTCCACCGGCTCGAGCGGACTCAGGGGCTCGGCATCGCGGGCCAGCTCGTCGGCGAGTTCCAGGATGGCCGCGGCATCGAGCTGCTCGGTGCGGCTCTCGACCTCGCCCAGCGGCTGGGCCTGCGCCAGGCGGGGTGCGAGCGCGGCGCTGGTGTCGACAACGCCGAGGGGCGTGTCTTCCGGCGCCAGCTCGGCGGGCGGCGGGGCCAGCACCACCCTGTCTTCGGGCGGGGCGGCGCCGCCTTCCTCGGCAACCCGGTTCACGGCGAGCCCGGTGTTGGGAGCGATCTCGCCGCCCGGCGCCTCCGGCGCAACGCGCATCGGCCCGTCGAGCGCCTGCACCACGGGCACGCCGGAGACGTCGCGCATCACGAGCTGGTATCCCCAGGCGACGATGCCCGCCAGCAGGGCGAGCGAAACGATACCACCGACAACCTGAAAGGCGTGCCCCAAGGCACGCGCGACGCCGCGCTCGGGCGCGTCACCCGTCTCGGTGAACTCCTCGTTCATCTCCGCCTCACTGCCTCGGCTCGCGCGCCATATGGGCCGGCGCGTGCCGTCCGGGTTTCCGCGGCCTGCCTCGACCCCAACCCGTGCGCCTTGCTCAGCGCATCTCGTCGACCGGGGTCACCCCCAAGATACCAAGACCGGACGAAATGACAACGGAAACGGCGCGCGCCAACGCGATTTTGGCAAGGCTCGCCCCCGGCGCGTCTTCCCGGAGAAACCGCAGGGAGGGCTCGTCGTGGCCTCTGTTCCACAATGCGTGGAACTCCGAGGCCAACTCGTAGAGATAGAAGGCCACCCGGTGCGGCTCGTGGGTGCGTGCCGCGATCTCCACGAGGCGCGGCCATTCGGCGATCTTGCGCAGCACGGCAAGCTCCGCGGGGTGCGAAAGCCCGGCCGGATCGGCCGCCGCCAGCGCTGCATCGTCCACCGCAAGCCCTGCCTCGGCCGCCTTGCGCAGCACCGACATGACCCGCGCATGCGCGTATTGCACGTAGAACACGGGATTGTCCTTCGACTGCTCCTGAACCCGATCGAAATCGAACTCGAGGGGCGCGTCGTTCTTGCGGGTCAGCATGTGGAAGCGGGTCACGTCGGCGCCCACCTGCTCGACCACGTCGGCAAGGGTCACGAAGGTGCCCGCGCGCTTGGACATCTTGAAGGGGGCGCCGTGCTTGGTGAGCTTGACCAGCTGCGTGAGCTTGACGTCGAGCGGCACCCGTCCGCCCGATAGCGCCGAGACCGCGGCCTTCATGCGCTTCACGTAGCCGCCGTGATCGGCGCCGAAGACGTCGATCAGCATGTCGAAGCCACGCTCGATCTTGTCGAAGTGATAGGCGATGTCGGGGGCGAAATACGTCCAGCCGCCGTCGGACTTGCGCACCGGGCGATCGACGTCGTCGCCATGGGCGGTCGAGCGGAAGAGCGTCTGCTTCCGGCGCTCCCAGTCTTCCGGGGTCTTGCCCTTGGGCGGATCGAGAACACCCTCGTAGATCAGTCCGGCCTCGTCGAGCCGCGCAAGCGCCGCCTCGATCCGCCCCGTCCCGTAGAGCGATTTCTCCGAGAAGAAGACGTCCATCGTGACCCCGAGCGACGCGAGATCGGCCCGGATCAGCTCGAGCATGGCATCGGTGGCGAAGCTGCGCACCTCGGCCAGCCACTCCGCCTCGGGCTTGTCGAGATAGGCGTCGCCCACCTTCTCCTTCAGCGCCTTGCCCACCTCGATGAGATAGTCGCCCGGATAGGTGCCGTCCTCGAAGGCCACGTCCCGCCCGAGCGCCTCGAGATACCGCAGGTAGACCGAGCGCGCGAGCACATCGACCTGCGCACCGCCGTCGTTGATGTAGTATTCGCGGGTCACGTCATAGCCTGCGTAGGCCAGCAGCGAAGCGAGGGCATCGCCGAACACCGCGCCGCGGGTATGGCCCACGTGCAGCGGCCCCGTCGGGTTCGCCGAGACGTACTCGACGTTCACGCGCTGCCCCTCCCCCATGTCCGAGCGGCCGAAGTCCTCGGCACCGAGCACCTTCGCGGGAAGCTCCTGCCAAACGTCTTCGTCCAGCCGCAGGTTGATGAACCCGGGGCCGGCGACCTCGGCACTCTCGATCCGCGGGTCCGCCGCCAGCCGCGCGGCCAGCTCTGTCGCGATCTCGCGGGGCTTGAGGCCCGCCGGCTTGGCCAGCACCATAGCGGCATTGGTGGCCATGTCGCCGTGGCCCGGATCGCGCGGCGGCTCCACCGTCACCGCAGAGAAGTCGAGGCCGGCCGGCATCCGGCCGTCGGCGGCGAGCGCGCCGAGGGCGTCGAGCGTCAGGGCGCGGATATCGGAAAAGAGGTTCATCGGGTGCATCCCAAGGGTCGCGGGCGGTTTATCACGCAAACCCGCCGCGTCAACGCGGGCGGGGCGCGCATGCACATGCCCGGAGGCGACCACAGGCCGGCGCGCTTTGGGCACGCGGACCGTCTCAGCAGCACAGCCGCGCGTGTTCCTGCAGGGCGAAGCGGTCGGTCATGCCGGCGATGTAGTCGGCCACGATTCGGGCGAGTTCGGTCTGCCCGGCGGCGGCGGCCACGTCTTCGCGCCATTTGCCGGGCAGATCAGCCGGGTTGGAGAGGTAATGCGGAAACAGCGCCTCCACCACCGCGGTAACCTCGGCCCGCTTGGCCATCACCTGGGGCGCCCGGTACATCCGCGTAAAGAGAAAACCGCGGATCGCGGCGAGATCCTCGAGCAGCGCCGCGGAGAAGGCGGCCACCGGAGCGCCGAGGCGGCGCACCTCGTCCACGCTGCGCGGATCGGCCTCGGCGAGCCGCTTGCGCGTCGTGTCGATCACGTCCGAGACCATCTGCCCGAACACCCGCCGCAGCGCCTCGTGGCGCCGCCGCTTTCGATCGAGCCGGGGGTAGCGCCGGTCCACCTCCGCATAGGCCTCGCCGACCATCGGCAGCGCGGCGATTTCCTCCTCGTCAAAGAGCCCGGCGCGCAGCCCGTCGTGCAGATCGTGGTTGTTGTAGGCGATATCGTCGGCCAGCGCGGCGACCTGCGCCTCGGCACTGGCATGGGTTTCGAGCTCCAGCGCCAGTTCGCTGTCGCAGGCGGCCATGGCCCAGGGCAGCGGGGGTGCGACCGGGCCATTGTGCTTGGCGATGCCCTCGAGGGTGTCCCAGGTGAGGTTGAGTCCGTCGAACGCGGCATAGTGCCGTTCGAGCCGCGTGACGATCCGCAGCGCCTGCGCATTGTGATCGAAGCCGCCGTGGGGGCGCATCAACGCGTCGAGCGCATCCTCCCCGGTATGGCCGAAGGGGGTGTGGCCGAGATCGTGGGCCAGCGCCACGGCCTCCGTCAGCGCCGTCTCCAGCCCCAGCGCCCCGGCGATGGTGCGCGCCACCTGCGCTACCTCCAGCGAATGGGTGAGCCGCGTTCGGAAGCTGTCTCCCTCGTGAACGACGAACACCTGCGTCTTGTGCATGAGGCGCCGGAAGGCGGAGGAATGAATGATCCGGTCCCGGTCGCGCTGGTACGGCGAGCGGAAGCTGCTCTCCTCCTCGGCGATGGCACGGTCGCGGGCCCGGGGCGGGTGGGCGGCGAAGGCTGCGAGCATGGCCTCTCCTCCACGGCAGGACGCCGCTGTTGCACGGGCCGGCCCATGGCCGGGGCCGGGCTTGATCCCGGCACGGTTTCCCGCTCCTAGCTCATCGGTTCGGCGCAGAAAACCGCCTCTGCGCACTCGAGGCCCCGGCTTGCGCCGTCTCCCGCGCCTCCTTATGTTGGCGGCAGGCCGCGGAGAACGAACCTTGCTCACATTGCCCCCGAAAGTCACGAACCGTGCCTTCGAGCGGCTCGCCGAGATCGGTGCCGCCGCCGAAGGCAAGGCGCTCAGGATCGCCGTCTCCGGCGGCGGCTGCTCGGGCTTTCAGTACGAGATCAAGCTCGATGCGCCGGGAGACGGCGACCTCGTGCTCGAGGGCGCGGGAGAGAAGGTGGTTGTGGACAGCGTGTCGTTGCCGTTCCTCGCGAATGCCGTGATCGACTTCTCCGAGGAGCTGATCGGCGCCCGCTTCACCATCGAGAACCCGAACGCCTCCTCCTCCTGCGGCTGCGGCACCTCATTTTCCATGTAGTCCGAAAAGCTGCGCGCCTGCCGCGCCCTGCGAAGCCGCACGGTGGCCGCTGCAGCGCGGCCTGCGAGGGCACCGCGCTCCCTGTCGGGCACCGGCGTGCACGAACCGCCCCGATGCCCGGCAGATCAAGGGCGTGCAAGCGTACCGGTGCGCGGGTTGGAAGCGCATGCCGCATGCACCCCGGGCAAGGCGCAGCGGGCAACCTCACAACAGCGCGAACGCAGGTGCGGACCGACACGCGGCAACGCGCGCGAACGGCCGTTCGCGGCGGCGAAACCGTGAGCTTGGTGCGCCCGTGCAGGCGCACCTGTGCGCCCATGCGCCTTGACGCCGGCAGGCTCAGGGGCGCGCCGGCAACCTCGCGAAAACTTCACGATCTGAACGAAATCTTGTGAATTTATCGTGGGTTGCGAATACCGGCCCAGGCGCACACCTCTCGATCACCGAGGCGCGAAAGTGACCTCGCCAGAAACCGAAACAGACACCACATCCGAAAGGTCTTACCATGAAACTCTCGATGACACTCGCCGCCGCTGCCACCGCCATCGCCGCTTCCGCCGGCGTCGCTTCCGCGGCAGACTACAGCTACTTCGGCCTCATCGACGAAGAGCAGAACCGCGGCTCGCGCATCGAGCTCGGAACGGTGCGCGCCGACGCGGGCGGCATCCTCGAGATCCGCCAGTTCCACCGCGGCGTGGTGGGCGACGTGCTCGGTTCGGTGGCCCTGAAGGCCGGTGCCAACAACCAGGTGCAAGTGCCCGTGCCGGACACCAACTTCAATGATGTGATCGCGCAGATCGTCTCGCCGACCGGGGAGGTTCTTGCAACGCGTGAGATCGATATCAACTAAGGCGAACGATGCGGAGGTCTCCAGCCCCGCTTCGCCCAAGGCCGGGCCGGCGCGCAGCTCCACGCGCCGGCCTACTTCTTTGCGGACGGCGCCGCGCCCGGCGGACCCGGCCGCGCGATCAGTCTTTCGGCCCTTGCTCCTGCCCGCCCCCGCCTGCCGGCTTCTCGCCTACCTCCCGTGCATCCGGCGCAGTGCTCGCGCCCGCTGCGCTCTCCGGACCGGGGCTCGGCAAGGCCAGCGTCTCGTCCGGAAGCCGCTCTGGCAGCTCGAGATCGAGCCGTCCCGTCTGCGGATCGACGATCACCTTGGGCTTCTCGGGAAGGGCCGCGATCGCCGTGTTGAGGTCCTCCAGCATCCGCGAGAAGGCCTCGCGCTGGGTTTCCGGCTTGGCCGCCGCGGCGGGCTTCGCCCCGAACAGGAATCTCAACATCGCATCGCGTCCTTCGCGGCCTGATCCAGTACATCTTCAATGTAACCGGCTTGTGCGCCGCTTGAAGGGCCGCCCGCGGATTTCCCCGCCGGCGCATTGGGCGCACCCGAGCCTTGCCGCCGCCGCGCGCCTCGGGCAGAACCGGGCAGGAACGGAGCCCGGCCCATGCGTATCGCGACCTTCAACATCAACGGCATCAAGGCGCGCCTTCCCGCGCTGATGGCGTGGCTCGAGGAGGCGCGCCCCGACGTGGCGCTCCTGCAGGAGATCAAATCGGTCGACGAGGCCTTCCCTCGCGAGCTCATGGAAGACCTTGGCTACCAGGTGGAAACCCATGGGCAGAAGGGCTTCAACGGCGTTGCGATCCTGTCGCGCCTCCCGCTCGAGGATGTGACGCGCGGTTTGCCCGGCGACGACACCGACGAGCAGGCCCGCTGGATCGAGGCAACGGTGATCGGGAGCACCGCGGTACGGCTCTGCGGGCTCTACCTGCCGAACGGCAACCCCGCGCCGGGCCCGAAATACGACTACAAGCTGGCCTGGATGGAGCGCCTGAAGACACGCGCGCAAGACCTTTTGAACTCTGAGGAATGCGCCGTCATGGCCGGGGATTACAACGTGATCCCCGAGCCCCGAGACGCCGCCCGCCCCGAGGCTTGGGCGCGCGATGCCCTCTTCCTGCCGGAGAGCCGCGCCGCCTTCCGCCGCATCCTCAACCTCGGCTACACGGACGCCTTCCGCGCCCGCACCGAGGCGCCGGGCCACTACAGTTTCTGGGATTATCAGGCCGGGGCCTGGGACCGGAACGACGGCATCCGCATCGATCACCTGCTGCTCACCCCGCAATGCGCCGACCGACTGCTGGACGCCGGGATCGACGCCGAGATGCGCGGGCGCGAGAAGCCCTCCGATCACGTCCCGGTCTGGGTGGACCTCGACGCGTGAAGGCCGAGACCCGGGCGCTACCGTCGCTTCAGAACCGCTGCGCCGTCGCGTCGAACCGGTAGAGCCAATCGAACCGCGAAACGACCGCTCCCGGCGCGAGCCGGCCGGCGAGGCCGAGCGCGAGATGGGCCGCCCGCCGGGTCACCGCGCCGCGCAGGTGGTAATTGCGCGCGTTGCGGCTGGCCGCATCGACGGCACGCCGCACCCTTGCCTGCCGCGCTTGCTGGTAGGCGGTGAGCGCGGCGTCTGCGCCGGCCCGGGCATCCAGCGCGGCGGCAAGCGCCCAGGCATCCTCGAGGGCGAGGTTCGCGCCCTGGGCAAGGAAAGGCAGGGTCGGATGGGCCGCGTCGCCGAGGATCGCCGCGCCGCCTGCGTGCCACCGCGGGGCAACGGGGTGGCGGAACAGACCCCACAGGTGCACGTCTTCGACCCTGTCGAGATCGGCACGGATGCCGGGAGAAAACGTTGCGAACGCGGCGCGCAGGTTGGCCGGATCGTCGCGATGCGCCCATCCTTCCTCTGCCCAGGCCCCGCGTTCCTCGACGGCCACGAGATTGAGGCGTTTGCCGTCCCCGATCGGATAGCGGACGAGATGGCGGCCGGGGCCCATGTGCACCTGCAGGACAGGCGGTTCGGGCGCATCGAGCGGCACGGTGGCCCGCCATGCGACCTGCCCGGTGAAAAACGGCGCCGCCGCCGCGTTCAGCGCCTGACGCGTGAGGCTGTGCAACCCGTCGGCACCCACCAGCAAACCCGGTCGCAGCGTGGTGCCGTCGGCGAAGTGCAGGCATGGCGGATCGAGCGTGATCGCCTCGGCACGCAGCCCGAGCACGATCTCGGCCCCGGCCTCGCGCGCGCCCGCGGCCAGGATGTCGATCAATGCCGCCCGGTGAAGCAGCAGGTAGGCGCCGGCGGCGCGATCGAGGCGCATCCGCAGCACCGCGCGTCCGGCGCGGTAGTCTCGAAGCACCACCGCCTCGGCGCGCTGCGCCCGGGCCGCCACCGCCGATTCGAGGCCCAGCCCGCGCAGCACGGCCGAGCCGTTGGGGCTGATCTGCAGGCCGGCCCCCACCTCGCGGATCGCCTCGGCCTGTTCGAGCACCGTGACCCGCGCCCCGCGCAACGCCAGCGCTCGCGCCGCCGCGAGGCCACCGATCCCGGCCCCGAGGACAACGATGTGACGCCCCTTCAGCATCGACCACCCGCCCCGGGCCCGACCCGGGGCCTCGCTGCAGCCGTCGCGCCCCGGAGGCGGAGAGGCCCCGGGTCGGGCCCGGGGCCGGTCTCGCCATGCGGCGCCGTCGCGCCCCCTTGTCGATGGCACGAAAAAGGCGCCGGAAACCCGGCGCCTGCGGCGGGATCCTCATGTAAACCCATCAATCGTCGCGGTGTACCTTCTCGCGGCGCTCATGGCGCTCCTGCGCCTCGAGGCTCAGCGTCGCGATGGGGCGGGCATCGAGGCGCTTGAGCGAGATCGGCTCCCCCGTTTCCTCGCAGTACCCGTATTCGCCATCGTCGATCCGGCGCAGCGCAGCATCGATCTTGGCGACCAGCTTGCGCTGGCGGTCCCGGGTGCGCAGCTCCAGCGCGCGGTCGGTTTCCTCGGAGGCCCGGTCGGCGATGTCGGGGATGTTGCGCGCGCCCTCCTGCAACCCCTCGATGGTGTCGCGGCTGTCGGCCAGCAGGTCGGCCTTCCAGGCAAGGAGCTTCCGCCGGAAGTACTCGAGCTGACGATCATTCATGAACGGTTCGTCTTCGGCGGGGCGGTAGTCGTCCGGCAGAAAGGTCTCGGCTTTCATTGCGCTCCCCTCGGATCCCGGTTGCGAACCAGCGAACATGCGGCCAACGCTCTGTGTCATCCGGTCCCCTTTCCGGCGCCGATGTAGCCCAAGGCCCATGGCTTGTCACTAGCCAAAAGCCGCCCGGCGCGGGGCTTGCAGGCGCCCCCGCCGGTGGTAGGCTGGTCCGGAACGGCGAGAGCGCAGAGGCATGAAACCGAGGGAGCGCATGCGGGCACGGCGCAAGGCGGGCACGCCATGAAGACCGCGCGGGCGGGCGTCGAGATTCGCCCGGTCGTGGCGGCTGACGAGCCTGTCTGGCGTGCGCTCTGGACGGGATATCTCGAGTTCTACGAGACCGAGGTCTCCGAGCACGTCTACCGAACGTCCTTCGCACGGCTCCTGGATCCGGACCCCGCCGAGTACTCGGGCCTGCTCGCGGTGGCGGATGGCCGGCCGGCCGGCCTCGCCCATTACCTCTTTCACCGCCACATGTGGCGAATCGAGGATGTCTGCTACCTGCAGGATCTCTTCGTGGCTCCCGAGGCGCGCGGGCGGGGCCTCGGCGCGGCGCTGATCGAGGCCGTCTACGCCGCCGCCGATGATCGCGGCTGCCCCCGCGTCTACTGGACAACGCAGCATTTCAACGCCGACGCCCGCCGCCTTTACGACCGGATCGGCCGCCTTACCCCCTTCGTGAAGTACGAGCGCCCCCCGCTCTGAATGTGGCGATCTTGCGGCGGCTCCCGCGCCTGCGGAACGGCCACGGCGGGCTCGATCGCGCGCGCGAATCCTCCGGATCGGAAACAGACGGGCCCGCTGCGCGCCTTTCGCTCTACTTTCGAAACGCAGGTCAGATTTCGCCTGACATGCGGCCCGTTCCGGCCATAGGCTTGCCACGATCCTGCCACGATGCGTCCCGGGGCGCGTCGCCCCGCCCGCCGGCGCCTGCCAGCGCCACCGTCATGAACCCGCCCGTTTATCGGGCCTTCTCCCCCACGGACCCCATGCTCGCTCGCGTCGCCGCTTCCCTTCTTTTCGTTGCGCTCCTGACCGGATGCTCGACCGTCCCGACGGTTGCCGCCCGTACCGCACCGGCCACGGTGGTGGGGCTTCCACAGATGAAGACCTTCGCAGCCCCGCGGGCGCAGGCGCCGCAGCGCGCCAACTCCGAGATCGCGCGGGACGTGCTGGATCTCGCCTTCCGGATGGAAAGCGGACGCGCACTGCCCGTGCTGTCCCGCTTCGAAGGCCCGGTGCGCGTGGCCGTCACCGGTCAGGTTCCGCCGAGCCTCGGCCCGGATCTCGAACGCCTTGTCGCGCGGCTGCGCACCGAGGCCGGGCTCGACATCGCACCGGCCGCGCCCGGTGCCGCGGCACAGGTGGTGATCGAGGCCGTGCCCCAGGCCGAGATGCGCCGCGCGGTGCCCTACGCCGCCTGTTTCGTCGTGCCCAACGTGGCGTCCTTCGCCGAGTTTCGCCGCTCCCGTCGCGCGCAGCTGGTCGACTGGACCCGCGTCGTCCAGCGCACCC
>Ga0076929_101073_pt1 | contig 10829 bp, 11 predicted proteins | sample HotLakConUCCSL28_FD_87104 | JGI IMG/M metagenome (GOLD analysis project Ga0076929, IMG submission 87104) | Hypersaline microbial mat communities from Hot Lake, Washington, USA - Hot Lake Consortium UCC-SL28 (version 3) (version 3) | ecosystem: Environmental > Aquatic > Thermal springs > Hot...
CGCCGCCTTCCTCCACAACCTCGCCGACGCGATGGGCTCCGTCGCGGTGATCCTGGCGGGCTCGCTGGTCCTGCTCTTCGGCTGGCACATCGTCGATCCGGTCGCGACGCTGCTGATCGCGGGCTACATCCTCTGGCAGTCCTTCGCCGAGATCGGCCCGGTCATCCGCATCCTGATGCTCGGAAGTCCGCCGGACATCGACACCGGCGCGGTGCTGGAGACGGTGCGCGGTGTCGACGGCGTCGCGGACATCCACCACGCCCATTTCTGGCAGATGGACGAGCATCGCAATGCGCTCGACGCGCACATCGTCGTCGCCGAAGGCCGCTGGGGTGAGGCGGATGCGATAAAGGCCGACATCAAGGCGTCGCTCAGCGACCGCTTCGGCATCGGGCATGCGACCCTCGAACTCGAATGCGCCCGGCATGCCTGTCCCGAGCGCTCGGTGATCGGGGGCGCCGGGGACAGCGGCCCGGAACGGGCGCATGGCTGAGGCTTCACGACAAAAAGGCCCCGCCCGCACGGGCGAGGCCGACCATCCGGCGCAAGCGGACGGGCCTCAGGTCTTCGCGAGGGCCCGGAGCATCCATGCGGCCTTTTCGTGAAACGCCGACCGCTGCGTGGCGAGGTCCTCGGTCACCGGGTCGTTGCGGCTCCCGGCCAGTTCGATGAGGGCATGAAACCGGTGCGCCACGCGCTCGTGGTCATGGGCGAGATCGAGACACATGTCGCCGGCCGACGGCAGTTCCTTCTCGTCCTTCACCACGGAAGCCTTGATGATGTCGTCCATGCGGCCGGGCGCCATGCGGCCGAGCGCGCGGACACGCTCGGCGAGTTCGTCGGCCGCCTCGAACATCTCCTCGTACTGCTCCTCGGTGAGATTGTGCACCGCATAGAACAGCGGGCCTTCCACGTTCCAGTGGTAGGCATGGGTCTTGAAGACCAGCCGGTAGGTGTCGGCCAGGACGTCGCAGAGCCCCTCGGCGATCCCTTCCACATCCCGGACGCCCGTCTCGACCTTGTCGGTTCTGGAAACGACGTTCAGCGCGTCGGTCATCGTATTCTCCTTCGTTTCGGTCCGGGGAAGAACACGGCGGATGCAACAAAGGTTCCCTCTCGCCTTGAGCCGTCACCCTCTCGCGAGACGTTCCAATGCCGCGGAGAGTTCGGGTGTCGTGAACGGCGGCGGCACGAAAACCCAGTCGAGCGGGTCTTCGTCCTCTATCGGCGTGTGTATCGCGCAGACGCGCGCCTTGCGCATGTCGAGCAGGCGCCGCAATTCGGGACATCGAAGCTCCGATGCGGTCGCGTGCAGCACCGTCACGACGTTGCCGGTCGCATGCTGAAGCGCGGTGCACAGTTCGTCGATGGTTGTGGAAAGGCGGATACGGGCTTCGGGCAGGACTTCGCGCACAGTCTCGCGAATGTCTTCGCCCACGACCGGGTCCGGCGTGAGCACAACGAAAATTGGCAGCAAGGCATTCTCCCCCAGGCAGGAACCAAAGCTGTCGAGCGCATCACCCCGGTCCGCGAATCGCACCGAAGCGGTAAGCTGAAGCTGAACCTTTCAGCCGCCGGGGGCATTAAACTGGGACATACCGGCTGAAAAAGAAGCGAGACCATGACAACGCCCTGCGACAGATGTCCCCTGCGACGGTCTTCGGCTTTTCACCCCTTCAGCGAAAGCGAACTGGCCTTCATGAGGCGGTTCAAGGTCGGCGAACTGAAGATCGAGCCCGGCACACCCATTCTGATGGAGGGGTCGAACGCGCCGCAGCTCTACACGGTGCTGCAGGGGATGGGCCTGCGCTACAAGCTCCTCGAATCCGGCGGGCGACAGGTCGTCAACTTCGTCTTCCCCGGCGATTTCCTCGGCCTCCAGGCGGGTGTCATGGACGAGATGGGGCATTCCGTGGAGGCCACCACGTCGATGACGCTGTGTGTCTTCGACCGCAAGAATCTCTGGCAATTGTTCCGCGAACAACCCGAGCGCGCCTACGACCTTACGTGGCTGGCCGCGATCGAGGAGCATTTTCTCGGAGAAGGTTTGCTGACAATCGGCCAGCGCAGCGCGCTGGAAGCGGTCGGTTGGGCCCTGCTGCGGCTGTCCGAACGCGCGGAGGCGCTGGGGCTCATGCGGGACGGTCGGATACCCCTGCCGTTCCGGCAGCAGGACCTTGCGGACGCGCTCGGGCTTTCCGTCGTGCACACCAACAAGACGCTGAAGAAGCTCCGCGAACGGCAACTCGCCGGATGGACGAACGGCGTGCTCCAGATCCCCGATCGCGACAAGCTTGCGGAGGCTGTCGGAGCCGATCGCGGTGACGGTCGCATGGCCCGTCCACTGTTCTGAGCACGGCCACGGCCAGGCCGTCCGCCGGGGCCGTCCGGCTCAGCCGGGCACGCGCGAACTCCGCGGCCCCGCGATCAGCCAGATGATGAACCCGAGGAGCGGGAGCAGCAGGATGAGCAGCGTCCAGAGCACCTTCGCGCCCGTGGAAGCCGACGATCCGACGATGCTGATGATGGCCCAGATGTTGAGAACGAGCAGGATGAACCCGCCGATGCCGTAGAATTCCATGTCGCTGTCTCCTTGCGTTCGACACCGGTGAAAACGTTCCGTCGCAGGCAGAGTTCCGACCGAAAAGATCGAAGCTGTCCGGAACCAATCCAAGCCGTGCGTGTTGCGGCTCTGAACCGGCCGTCGGCGGACGACGCGCACGGCAGTCCGAAAAAGTGACGATGAGGCGTTCCGATGACACGCATTCCTCCCAATCGACTGACCGGCTCGCTCTCCGTGCTGGCTGTCGCGGTCTCGCTCGCCGGGCCGGCCCCGGCCCAGGACGCGAACTTCACCGGTCCGGAAGATTTCTCGGCCCTTGCCGAGGCGCGCCTGCCCGCCGTGGTCGGCATCGTCGCCACCGCGCCCACGCCGCAGGAGGGTCAACCCGGCCTGCCGATGCCCATGCTGCCGCCGGGGCTCGAGGACTTCTTCGGAGGGCCGTTGCCGCAGCCCCAGCCGCGCGGACCCCGCCAGGCGCTCGGGTCGGGTTTCATCATTTCGGCCGACGGATACGTCGTGACCAACAACCACGTCATCGCCGGGGCGGACGCGATCGAAGTCATGCTCGACGGGGACCGCTCGATGAACGCGGAAATCGTCGGCACCGACCCCGCGACCGATATCGCGCTTCTCAAGATCGACGGGGCGGACGACCTGCCCTTCGTTGAATGGGGCTCGTCGGACGATCTCGAGATCGGCGAGTGGGTCGTCGCGATCGGGAACCCGTTCGGTCTCGGCGGCACGGTGACCGCGGGCATCGTCTCGGCGCAGGCGCGCGACATCCGGTCCGGTCCCTACGACGATTTCATCCAGACCGATGCCGCGATCAACAGCGGCAATTCCGGCGGCCCGCTCTTCGACGCCACCGGCGAGGTCGTCGGCGTCAACACCGCGATCTTCTCGCCGACCGGCGGCAATGTCGGAATAGGCTTCGCCGTGCCCGCGCATGTCGTGTCGCGCGTGGTCGACGATCTGCGCGAGGACGGTCGGGTCGACCGCGGCTGGCTCGGCGTCCAGATCCAGCCCGTCAGCGACGAGCTCGCGGCGGCGTTGGGCCTCGAGGAGGCGCGCGGCGCGCTCGTCAACGACGTCGTTCCGGACTCCCCGGCCGAAGCGGCCGGTTTCGAGAACGGAGACGTCATTCTCGCGATCGCGGGAGAGGACGTCGAGACGCCTCGCGAACTGGTCTTCGCCGTTGCCGACCGGCCGATCGGCGAAGCGGTCGACCTGACGGTCTGGCGCGAGGGTGAGCGCGAGACCCTGAGCGTCGAGATCGCGCGCCAGCCCGGCGCCACCATGGCCGCCGCGCCCGGTGGCGAAGAGGGTGGCGAGGAAGGGCAGGATGAGGCGGCGCGCCTCGGCGTGACGCTCGCACCGCTTTCGCAGGAGCTGCGGGCGCAGTTCGAACTGCCTCCGGAAGTGTCGGGTCTGGCGATCCTGGCGGTCGAACCCGAAAGCCGTGCGGCGGACGCCGGTCTCGTTTCCGGTGATGTGATCGTCGAGGCCGGCGGTCAGCCCGTCGGGGATGCCGCCGACATCACCGATGCCCTGACGGCGGCCGAAGCCGAAGGCCAGCCGATGCTGCTGCGGGTATTCCGCGGCGGAAGCCACCAGTTTCTCGCCGTCCCGCTCTCGGAGAACGAGGGCTAGCGGCGCGCGGACATAAGAACACCTCCCGCCCATCCCTGCGGGAGGCACAAGCCCCGCCGGACCTTCCCCTTCCCCTTCCCGTCCGGCGGGGCGCCCTTTTCTAAAGACACCTCGCCGAAGAGGGAAGGGCTCAGGCCGGGAGCGCCTCGGCGGCGGCGAAGAACATCGCCTGGCTGACCGCAGAGCGCACCTGTTCTTCCGTATAGGGCTTCGCGATCAGAAACGTGGGTTCGTGCCCCTCGCCCGTCAGAAGCCTTTCCGGGAATGCCGTGATGAAGATCGTGGGCCGGTATCCGTGGTTCTTGTAAAGCCGGCCAACGGCATCGGCACCGCTCGAACCGTCGGCAAGCTGGATGTCGGACAGGATGAGGTCGAAGCCCGGATCTAAATCCGCAAGGCGAAGTGCGGCCGCCTCCGTGCGCGCGACCCCCGTCAGTTCGTGCCCCATCCCCTCGATGATGTGCTGGAGGTCGAGCGCGATGATCGGCTCGTCCTCGATGATCAGGATGCGGCCGGAGGTGCTGCGCGACATTTCCTGGAACGCGGTGTCGATCAGGCGCGCGGCCTCCTCGGTGTCGATCCCCATGATCTGCCCGACCGCCTCGCTCGAAAACTCCTCGATCGTGTTGAGAAGCAGCGCTTCACGGGTGTTCGGCGTGAGGTTGCCAAGATGAGTCTGCGCGCTCCGGGCCAGCCCGACTTCCGCATCCGCGGGCATCGGGGAGACGGGCGTTCCGGTGGAGGTCCAGATGAGGTGGAACGCCCTGAAAAGCGCGATTTCGTCCGTGCAGTCCCCGTCGTAGATCGACGGGTCCGCCAGGATCGCCTCGAGAGTGGCGGCGGCATAGTGATCGCCCGTTTCGCGGCTGCCGGTGAGCGCACGGGCGTAGCGTCTGAGAAAGGGAACATTGCGGCCGATTTCCCGGGCACGGCTCGGGCTGACAGGCGTGGTCATGAGGGATGGTATCCATCTTTTTTGGCGACAAGATGGAACCGAACGCCCAATGTGGTGTTAAGGTTCCACGAAAACGCAGCCCGAGGTCACGCCGAGAATATGCCGCCCAAGCGCGCGAAGCGAAATCCGAAGGTCGATGAGGAAATCGACCGAAATCTCAAACGTGCCTTCGATGCAGCCGCCGATGAGCCGTTGCCGGAACGGCTTCTTTCGCTTCTCGAGAAGTTGAGAGCGGCGGAGGGCGCACCTGCGTCTAAGCAGCGCGCCGGGGGTGAGGAATAGCCCGCCCGTCGCGTTGCCGTCTCCCCCGTGGCCCGGCGCCAAGAGCGCTCCTCGCCCGCACCCGTGACCGAGGGCATCGGGGCTGCGTCCCGCGCTGACGACGGATTGCACGGCGACCTAGTCGGCGGCGTCGCAGGGGCGGCTCGGATGCCCCTGTCCCGGCGCGCGATGCGGTGAAGTTCAGACCGGCTCCCGCGCCCCGAAGATCGCCGAGCCGACCCGGACATGGGTCGCGCCTTCCGAGATCGCCATCTCGAAGTCGGAACTCATGCCCATCGAGAGGCCGGGCAGCCCGGTCTCCTCGGCCATGCTGCGCAGGAGCCGGAAATGGGGCAGCGGGTCGTCGTCGAAGGGCGGGATGCACATGAGCCCCACGACCGGCAGCGACAGGCTGCGGCATTCGTCGAGCAAGGCACCCGCCTCGCCGGGCCGCACACCCGCCTTCTGCGGCTCGGCGCCCGTGTTGACCTGCACGAAAAGCTCCGGGCAGGCGCCGGTCTCGTCGGCGATGCGCGCGATGGCGCGGGCGAGCTTCGGGCGGTCGACGGTATGGATCGCGTCGAAGAAGGCCATCGCCGCGCGGGTCTTGTTCGACTGCAACGGGCCGATGAGGTGAAGCTCGATATCGGGGTGCACGGCGCGGAACTCCGGCCAGCGCTCCTCGGCCTCCTGCACCCGGTTCTCGCCGAAGACCCGGTGCCCGGCCTCGACGACCCCGGCCACCCGGTCGCGCGGCTGCACCTTCGAGACGGCGATGAGCGTGACCGAGCCCGGCGCGCGCCCCGCCTCGGCCTCGGCGGCCCGCACGCGGTCGGTGATGTCCTGAAGTCCCATCGCATTCCCATGCCAGACCGCGCGCGGGACGAAAACCCCCTCCGCCCGGAGCCGGAGGCTCTCGCCCCACGCGGGCGTCGGAAGTTCATCGTCCCGCCCCTGCGGGCGTCAGAGGTTCATCGTCCCGCCGCGCGGGCGTCAGAAATTCATCGTCCCGCCACGCGGGCGTCAGAAGTTCATCGTCACCCCGAAATCGGCCACCGTGCGCGCGCCCTCGGGCGCCGCGTCGGTCTCGATGCGGCCGAGCCCGCCCGACACCGTCAGCCCGTCCGACAGCGGCACCGACATGCCGATCCCGTAGGCGTCGCCCAGCCCCGCCTCGGGGTCGGCCTCGGCCCCCGTCGCCTGCGCCCAGGCCGCCGTCACGTTCGCCCGGCCGGTGTCGACCGAGAGATCCAGCCCGTAGCCCTGCCCGCCGTCAGACCAGTCCGAGTAGAGCCCGTTCACCGCCACCGGCCCGAAGCTGTAGCCCGCCATCACGCTCACGGCGGAGTTCGCCGCATCCGCGTCGTCGACATAGCCGAGCCCGAGGTTGAAGGTTTCCGTTCCATAGGCCGCCGAGACCCCGAGCGCGCTTTCGTCGCCGACCTCGGCGGTGGCGATCAGCGTGACGCCGCCGCGCGACCAGGTGTATTCCACGTCCGCGCCCGCCGTGGCGTTGCGGAACTGCTCGGCCACGTCGTCGATGCCCAGCCCCGAAAAGCCGGGGTCGCGAATGCCGAAACCGTCGGCGGCGGGGTCGACCGCGCCGAGGCGGATGGTGCCGAAGGCGCCCGAGAGAAAGACCTCCGCGTCGTCCACGCCGGTTTCGTCGACGTCGACGAAGGCGCCGAAGGTCAGCCCGCCATCGCTCTGCCCCGACCCGGCGATGACGAAGTTCACCTCCGTATCCGTCGAGACCTCGCCGTCGGGGTCACCCGAGTCGTAGACGAGGCCGGCAGAGGCCGTGCCCGAGAGCGACAGCTCCTGAGCCTCGGCGGCCGTGGCCATGGCCGCCAGCAGAAAAGGGAAGACATGCACCCAGCGCATTTTGCGAGGTCCGGACTGCTCTGTTGGGAAGAACGTAGGCGCTGCGGGGGTGTTCGTCCAGTCGCGGGGCATCGCGCAAAGAGAAAGGCGGGCCCGGAGGCCCGCCTTCCATCGAGGTCGGTGCTCTGAAAGATCAGAACGACATGGTCAGGCCGAGGTCGGCGACCGTGCGCGCGCCGCCTTCGGTGGTCGCGCCCGGGGCAACGTCGGGCTGGACGCTGCCGACACCGCCGGCAACCGAGAGGCCACCGCCGAGCGGAACCTCGAAGCCCACGCCGTAGCTGTCGCCGAGCGGGCCACCGGCCGAAACGCCCGAAGCGTTCGAATAGGCTGCGGTGATGGTCGCCGCACCGGTATCGTACGACACGTCGACGCCGTAGCCTTCACCACCGCCGGTGCCAACGCCGCTCCAGTCGGAGTAAATGCCGTTGACCGAGATCGGGCCCTGGCTGTAGCCAGCGGCGATCGTCCAGGTGTTGTTCTCAACACCCGTAGCGTCCGGGCCACCGTCGTCGCTCAGGTCAGCACCATCTCCGTCAGTGATGTACCCGATGCCGCCCGAGAAGCCCTGGGCTTCATACTCGACCGCAACCGCATAGGTATCGTCACCTTCCCATGCGGCAGAAGCCATGAACGTCAGGCCAGAAGCAGCGTAGAAGTAGTGCACGTCTGCACCACCCGTCGCCTTCTTGAACTGCTCGGCCGCGTCGTCGACGCCGATGCCGTCGTAGCCGATGTCTGCGATGCCGAATTTGTCGGTCGCGGGGTCGATGTCGCCGACGGTGACCTTGCCGAACACACCCGAGATGAAGACTTCCGCGCCATCAATGTCAGATTCGTCGATGTCGATGAAGGCACCGAACTCGAGGCCGGTGTCGGTCGCGCCGGAGCCCGTAATCTTGAAGTCGACTTCGTTGTTGACCGTGACTTCCTCGGCAGCGTCAGCGTCGTACTGGAGACCCGCGCTCGCGGAGCCCGACAGCTCGATGCTCTGGGCGGACGCGAAGCCGGCCGTGAGCAGGAGAGCGGTCGAGGCAAGAAGAACCTTTTTCATGTTTTCCCTCGTGCATAAAAGGTTAACTCAACCCGATTCGTTCCGGGCTGATTGAGACGTGTCTCCGATTTGCGGACCCCGATTGCAAGAAACCCCTCCCCCCCGCCGGAATCAACTGAACCGGATGGTGCAGTCTTGCCACAGTGCGCTTTCGCGCCCGCGAGGCCCCCGCAAGGCATTGTTCCGCAAGGGCTGCGGGCCAAGGGCCTTGCCGCCCCGGAATCGCTAAGATACACGGGAAACAAGGCGTATCAGGGGGTGCATCACATGGCTGGCAGCAAGATGAGGACGGCCGTGGCGGCCACCGCCCTTCTCGCCCTCGCGGCCTGCGGCGGCGACCAGAACCGCGGCATCTTCGGCTCCGAGCGCGACCGCGACCGCGAGTTCGCGGCCACGGACAACATCCGCCCCGGCTCCGAGCGCGAGGGCGGCTTCTTCAGCCTCTTTCGCGACAACGTCCCGCCCGACGTGACCGTCGAGGTCAACAAGTACCTCTGGAACGCCTCGCTCGAAGTCCTGTCGTTCCTGCCGATCCAGACGGTCGACCCGTTCTCGGGCGTCATCGTCACCGGCTTCGGCCGCCCGCCCGGCGGCGGCCGCGCCTACCGCGCCACGGTGCTGGTGCAGGACCCCGCCCTCGACGCCCGCTCACTCACGCTGTCGCTCCAGACCCAGTCCGGCCCGGCGAGTGCGGAAACGGTGCGGTCGGTCGAGAACGCGATTCTCACCCGCGCGCGGCAGTTGCGCATCCGCGACGCCGGCCTCTGAGGCCCAGAGCTTTCGGCCACTGGACCCTTGCCGGGCGCGGGGCTAAACCCGGTCCCGACCTCCCGGACGGACGGACCCATGGCGCGCTACGACCCCTCGACCCTCGAACCGAAATGGCAGGCCGCCTGGGCCGAGGCCGAAACCTTCCGCGCCGTCCGCGACCCGAAGAAGCCCAAGTACTACGTGCTCGAGATGTTCCCCTACCCCTCGGGCAAGATCCACATCGGCCATGTGAGAAACTACACGATGGGCGACGTGATCGCCCGCCAGAAGCGCGCGACGGGCCATTCGGTGCTGCACCCCATGGGCTTCGATGCCTTCGGCATGCCCGCCGAGAACGCCGCGATGAGCGAAGGCGGCCACCCGAAGGACTGGACCTATTCCAACATCGCCGTGATGAAGGACCAGATGAAGCCCTTGGGCTTTTCGATAGACTGGTCCCGCGAGTTCGCCACCTGCGACCCCGAGTATTACGGCCAGCAGCAGGCGCTCTTTCTCGACTTCCTCGAGGCGGGCCTCGTCTACCGCAAGTCCGCCACGGTGAACTGGGACCCGGTCGACATGACCGTGCTCGCCAACGAACAGGTGATCGACGGGAAGGGCTGGCGGTCGGGCGCCGAGGTCGAGCGGCGCGACCTCACGCAATGGTTCTTCCGCATCTCGGATTTCTCCGAGGAGCTTCTCGAGGCCATCGACGGGCTCGACAACTGGCCCGACAAGGTCAAGCTGATGCAGCGCAACTGGATCGGGAAGTCGCGCGGCCTTCAGTTCGCCTTCGAGCGCACCGACGGCGGCGAGCCGATCGAGGTCTATACCACCCGGCCCGACACGCTCATGGGGGCGAGCTTCGTCGGCATCTCGCCCGACCATCCGCTGGCGCGCAATTTGGAAAAAGCCGACCCGGAAGTTGCCGCGTTTTGTACAGAAGCCCGGCGCGGCGGCACCACCGAGGAGGCGATGGAGAAGGCCGAGAAGCTCGGCTTCGACACCGGCCTTCGTGTGAAGCACCCGCTGAACCCCGACTGGGAACTGCCGGTCTGGATCGCCAACTTCATCCTGATGGGCTACGGCACCGGCGCCATCTTCGGCGTGCCCGCCCACGACCAGCGCGACCTCGACTTCGCCCGCAAGTACGGCCTGCCGGCGGAACCGGCCTTCGTGCCCGAGGGCACCCTTCCCGCGCCGATGACCATTCTCGAGGCCCAGTTCGCCGAGGGCGATATCGCCGAGGTCGACGGGGTGCATTACTTCAAGCTGCACGACAACGCCTATGTGCCGCCGAAGACCGAAAAAGTCCGCTGGATCAACCACTTCGCCGGCCTCACCGAGGCCACCGGGCAGGAGGCCATCGACGCCACCATCGCCTATGCGGAACGCGAAGGCTGGGGCCGGGGCGTCACCCAGTACCGCCTCCGCGACTGGGGCCTCTCGCGCCAGCGCTACTGGGGCTGCCCGATTCCGGTCGTCCATTGCGAGGCCTGCGGGGTGGTGCCCGAGAAGAAGGAGAACCTGCCGGTCGAACTGCCCTATGACGAGGACGGCAGGCCCATCGACTTCAGCGTCCCCGGCAACCCCCTCGACCGCCACCCCACCTGGCGCGACACCCCCTGCCCGAGATGCGGAAAACCGGCGAAACGCGAGACCGACACGATGGACACCTTCGTCGATTCCTCGTGGTATTACGCCCGCTTCAC
>Ga0076929_101074_pt1 | contig 10813 bp, 9 predicted proteins | sample HotLakConUCCSL28_FD_87104 | JGI IMG/M metagenome (GOLD analysis project Ga0076929, IMG submission 87104) | Hypersaline microbial mat communities from Hot Lake, Washington, USA - Hot Lake Consortium UCC-SL28 (version 3) (version 3) | ecosystem: Environmental > Aquatic > Thermal springs > Hot...
GGCGGGTCGTCCCGCAACGGTCGCGACAGCGCAGGCCGGCGCCTTGGCGTGAAGCTCTTCGGCGGTCAGGCGGCCATTCCGGGCAACATCATCGTCCGCCAGCGCGGCACCAAGTGGTGGCCGGGTGAGGGCGTGGGCATGGGCAAGGACCACACCATCTTCGCAACCGCCGAGGGCGCCGTGACCTTCCACAAGGGGCTCAAGGGCCGAACCTTCGTATCGGTGCTCCCCACGGCGGAGGCCGCCGAGTAAGCGAACGCGCAGCGCTCAGAGTTCATGGGGGATCGGCGCGGGCCGGTTCCCCTTTCTTCGTTTCCGCCGGGAGGAGCCAATGGTGGACATGACCGTGCCCGAAGGCCAGCCTGTGGTGACCGCGCAGCGCGTGACGCTGAGGCCGCTCACCACGGGCGATACCGGGCTGCTGCATCTTTATTGCAGCGACAAGCGGGTGGCCCGGATGACCCGGACGATCCCGCATCCCTATCCGCCGGGGGCGGCCGAGGCCTTCATCAAGGCGGCGCTTGCGCCGGAGCGCAAGGGCCTCGTCTGGGCCATCGAGGCGCGGCGCGACGGGCGCTCCGAACTGATGGGCGTGATCGGGCTGGAGCCGATGGATCGCGGCCAGTGCGAGATCGGCTACTGGGTGGCGCCCGCCTTCTGGAACTCCGGGCTTGCAACCGAGGCGGTGGGCGCCCTGCTTTCGGCCAATCCCATGGGGTGCGCCTGCGCGTTCGGCAGCGTCTTCCAGGACAATCCCACCTCGGCGCGGGTGCTGATGAAGAACGGCTTCGATTACATCGGCGACGCGGAAGCGTTCTCGGTCGCGCGCGGCGGGATCGCGCCCACCTGGACCTACTCGAAAAAGCTCGCTCAACCCACTTAACGTGCTGTATTTTCCGGCGGCAATTCGCTGGCCAGAAGCTGCAGGGCGTGGTCACGCGCGGCGCGCCGCACACGCGCGCGGCCCTGCGCGCCGAACTCCACCGTCTCCGCCTGCAGCCCCGCGGGCCCGGCCAGCGCGAAGCACACGCGCCCCTCGGGCTTGACGCCCGAGCCTCCGGGCCCGGCAATGCCGGTGATCGCGACGGCGAGATCTGCGCCCGATACCGCCAGCACGCCAATGGCCATTTCGCGCGCCACCTCCTCGGAGACCGCGCCGTGGGCGTCCAGCGTGCCGGGCTTCACACCGAGGAGCGCGATCTTGGCCGCGTTGGCGTAAGTCACCACGCCCCAACCGAACACGTCCGAGGCGCCGGCAGGGTCGGTGAGGGCGGCGGCGAGCATCCCGCCGGTGCAGCTTTCCGCGGTCGCGATGGTCAGCCCCGCGGCCCGGGCGCGATCCAGCACGTCGGCGGCGGCGCTCACAGCCCGAGCCCCAGATGCACCGCCGCCGCGGCGGCCGCGACGGCGATCGCGGCGAGCAGGCCGGCGATTACGTCGTCGAGCATCACGCCCATCGCGCCCGGGCGCCGGTCTGCCCAGCCCACGGGGCCGGGCTTCCAGATGTCGAAGAGGCGAAAGGCAAGAAAGGCGCCTACCCAGCCGGGCCAAGGAAAGACCCAGGCGGCCGTGCCCGCCGCGGCGAGCCCGAGGGAGAGCGGCAGGAGCGCGATCCACATGCCCACGACCTCGTCGACGACGATCCAGCCCGGGTCCTTGCCGGCGCCGTGGCGCTCCTCGGCCGCCACAGCCCAGAGCCTTGCCGCGAAGAGCTCGGCCGTGGCCGCCGCGAGCGCTGCCGGTCCGCCCAGCCCGTGCAGCAGCCAGCCGCAGGGCAGGGCGGCGGCGCTTCCCCAGGTGCCCGGCGCGGGGCGCAGGAAGCCCGTGCCGCCGAAACTCGCGAGGAGGCGGCTCGCCCGCATCAGCCCCTCGCCACGAGGGTGACGCTGGCGAGCGCGGCGATGCCTTCCTCCCGGCCGGTGAAGCCGAGCCGTTCCGAGGTGGTGGCCTTCACGCTCACCCGTCCGGTCTCGATATCCGCGATCTCGGCGAGGCGTGCGCGCATCGCTTCGGCATGCGGGCCGATTTTCGGGCGTTCGCAGATCAACGTGAGGTCGATCGCGGTGATCGCGAAGCCGCGCTCCACGGCGCGCCCGGCGGCGTGGCGCAGGAAGATATCGGATGCCGCGCCCTTCCACTGCGCATCGCTCGGCGGGAAGTGCCGGCCGATGTCGCCTTCCGCCAGCGCGCCGTAGATCGCGTCCGTGACCGCGTGCAGCCCGACATCGGCATCCGAATGGCCTTCGAGCCCCCGGTCGTGGGGGATCTCCAGGCCGCAGAGAACGAGCGGCCGCCCGTCCGCGAAGCGGTGTACGTCGAATCCGTTGCCCGTGCGCACGTCCATGATGCCCCTCGCTACCTGCCGTTCGGCCCGGGCGAAATCCTCGGGCGTGGTGATCTTGAAGTTGTCGCCCTCGCCGGCCACGATTTCCACGGCGATCCCGGCGGCCAGCGCCACCTCGACATCGTCGGCGGCGGTGCCCGTGCCGGCCATGGCGCGCGCTTCGTGAGCGGCCAGGAGCGCCGCCCGGTCGAACCCCTGTGGTGTCTGGGCGCGGAAGAGCCCGTCGCGCGGCGCAGTGGCAAGCACCAGGCCCTCGGTCCCGCGCCAGAGCGCATCCGTCACCGGGAGCGCCGGTGCGGCGGCCGGGCCGCGGCCGAGCGCCTCGGCAACGCGGGCGATGAGCTCGGGAGACGCAAACGGGCGGGCCGCGTCGTGCACCAGCACGCGATCGGCCCGGCTGGCGCGCACCCCCGCAAGCACGCTTTCTGCGCGCGTCGCGCCTCCGTGCACGGTGCGAATCTTCGCTCGGCCCTCAGTGGCCGGGAGCGCGGCGAAGAGCGCGCTGTCGCCGGGATGGATCACCACGACAACCTCGTCGACAATCGGATGCGCGGCGAAACGGGCCAAGGTACGCGCCAGCACGGGAACCCCGGCCACGGCTCGGTACTGCTTGGGGACGTCGCCCCCGGCACGCGTGCCGCGTCCTGCGGCGACGATGATCGCGGAGAGACTCAAGGCGGGAGTTTCCTTTGCCGGGCGCATCGCGTGTCTAGAACCTGCGATGCGCGCTGACAATGCGGCCCTGAGCGCGGGCCAAATCGCCTAATTTTTATGCGCATCGCGATTTCTCCGAACGAGGGTGCGCGCCGGGTTTGCAACGCCGGGCCCGGCGCGATACCTGACGAAGTGCGCACAAGGATTGAGCATTTGACCACCCTTTCGGCAACTCCGCCTGCAGCTCCCCTGGTATTCCTCGCGCCGCTCGCCGGGATCACGGACCGTCCGTTTCGCGATCTCGTGGCCGGCTTCGGTGCCGATCGCGTGGTCAGCGAGATGGTGGCGAGCCAGGAGATGGTGCAGGCCAAGCCCGGGGTGCGCGAGCGCGCCGAACTCGGCTTCGCCGCCGAGGACACCGCCGTGCAGCTTGCCGGCCGCGAGGCGCGCTGGATGGCCGAGGCCGCGCGCTTCGCCGAGAGCTCAGGCGCGCGGATCATCGACATCAACATGGGCTGCCCGGCCAAGCGCGTGACAAGCGGCCTGTCGGGATCGGCGCTCATGCGGGATCTCGATCACGCGGCGAGCCTGATCCGCGCCGTTGTGGGGGCCGTGTCGGTGCCGGTGACCGTGAAGATGCGGCTGGGCTGGGATGACGCGTGCCACAATGCGCCGGAGCTTGCGCGCCGGGCCGAGGCCGAGGGCGTGCGGCTCGTGACCGTTCACGGGCGCACGCGTTGTCAGTTCTACAAGGGCCGGGCGGACTGGCGCGCAATCCGCCGCGTCGTCGAGGCTGTGGGCATCCCGGTCATCGCCAACGGCGACATCGACGGCGCCGAGGCGGCCCGTGCGGCGCTTGCAGCTTCGGGCGCGGCGGGGGTGATGATCGGGCGCGGCGCACAGGGCGCGCCCTGGCAGATCGCCCAGGTCCGCACGGCGCTTGCGGGCGGGCGAGCCATGCCGCGCCCGCGGGGCAGGGCGCTGGCGGAGGTGGTGCGCCGCCACTACGAGGCGATGCTGGCCTTCTACGGAGAAGATCTCGGCCTGCGCGTCGCGCGCAAGCACCTGGGCTGGTACATGGAGGGTGCGGGCACGCCGGCGCCCCTGCGCCGGGCGATCCTCACCGAGGCTGCGCCGGCGCGGGTGCTCGGCCGGTTGGAGGAGGCGCTTGCCGACGGCTCCGCTTGCCGGCCGGCGCCGGACGGCGGCAGCCTTTCGGAGGCGGCGGCATGATCTTCGGGGCTCAGCTCTGGAACTCGCTGCCGGTGCCGGCGCTCCTGCTGGACGCACAGGACCGGATCCTCGATTGCAACCCCGCCGCGGAGGATTTCCTGAACATCTCGGTGCGTGCGCTCAAGGGGGCACCGGTCTGGGACAAGGTGATGGTGGACGCCCCGCTCGAGGACGCGTTCGACCGCGCCCGCCGGGATATGGCCCCGCTCTTCGTCAACGACGTGGACGTCGGCGGCGGCGAGCGCCCGCCGGCGCAATGCAACATTCAGATCGCGCCCATGCTCGGATCGGATGGCCAGATGCTCATGCTGATCTCGCCCCGCGATCTCGCGGCCCGGTTCACCCGGGCCACCAACGCCAAGACGGCAGCCCGCTCGGCCATCGGCATGGCCGAGATGCTGGCCCACGAGATCAAGAACCCGCTTGCCGGGATCACCGGTGCGGCGCAGCTGCTGTCCATGAGCCTGCCTCCGGCCGACCTCGAGCTCACGGATCTCATCGTGGCCGAGACGCGCCGCATCCTCGCCTTGCTGGAGCAGGTGGAGCAGTTCGGCAACCTGCGCCCGCCCGAGACCAAGCCTGTCAATATCCACGATGTGCTCGACAGGGCGCGCCGTTCGGCGATGGTGGGGTTTGCCGCCCACATGCGCATCGTGGAAGACTACGATCCCTCGCTGCCGCCCACGCTGGGCGATTCCGATCAGCTCCTGCAGGTGATCTCGAACCTTCTCAAGAACGCCAGCGAAGCGTCGCCCGAGGGGGGCACCATCCGCCTGCACACCTACTACGAGCTTTCGCTGCGCCTGCGTCGCAAGGATGGCTCCGGCAGCGCCCTGCCGCTGCAGATCGAGGTGATCGACGATGGCCCCGGCCTTCCGCCCGAGATCGCGGGCGACGTGTTCGACCCGTTCGTCTCAGGCCGCGAGAACGGCACCGGGCTGGGGCTCGCGCTCGTTTCAAAGATCATTTCCGAGCATGGTGGCTGGATCTCGGTGGACAGTGCGCCCGGGCGCACGGTGTTCCGGATCTCGCTGCCGGTGGCTCCAAGACAGAAGGGAACTGACTGATGGACGGCACCGTTCTCGTCGCCGACGACGACCGCACGATCCGCACCGTTCTCACCCAGGCGCTCACGCGCGCGGGCTGCAAGGTGCACGCCACCTCGAGCCTCGTCACGCTCATGCGCTGGGTGGAGGAGGGCAAGGGCGACCTCGTGATCTCGGACGTGATGATGCCCGACGGGAACGGCCTCGAGATGCTGCCGAAGATCGGCCAGGAACGGCCGGGCCTGCCCGTGATCGTGATCTCGGCCCAGAACACCATCATGACCGCGATCCAGGCCGCCGAGGCCGCGGCCTACGACTACCTGCCCAAACCCTTCGATCTGCCCGACCTGATGAAGCGCGCAAGCCGCGCGCTGGAGGTGAAGCGCCGCGCGCCCCAGCCGCGCCGCGCCTCCGAGGAGGCCCGCTCCGACGATCTGCCGCTGGTGGGCCGCACGCCGCTCATGCAGACGCTCTACCGGCTCGTCGCGCGGGTGATGAACACGGATCTTCCGGTGCTCGTCACCGGCGAGAGCGGCACCGGCAAATCGTTGATCGCGCGTGCTATTCACGATTTCTCCGACCGGCGGACGCTGCCGTTCGTGACCGTCTCGGCCGCCGATCTCGAAGGGATGGACGGGCCTTCGCAGATCCTCGCGCGCGTCCGCGGGGGATCGCTGCTGTTCGATGAGGTCGGCGATCTCGATCTGGAGGCCCAGGGCCGCATCGTGCGGATGCTCGATGCCCTCGGCGAAAGCGCGCCGAGGGTGATGGCCACGTCGCAGGCCGATCTCATGCACCGGATGGAACAGGGCGCCTTCCGCCAGGATCTGTTCTACCGCCTCGGCGGAGTGAACATATCGGTTCCCAGCCTGCGCGAGCGGGTGGACGACATTCCGCTGCTGGCGGACCATTTCCTCGCCCGCGCCGAGCGCGAGGGAGCGCCTGTCCGGCGGCTGTCGGACGACGCGATCGAGCTGGTGCGGGCGTATTCCTGGCCCGGCAACGTGCGCCAGCTGGAGAACACGATCAGGCGGCTGGTGGTGACATCCGCCGAAGAGCTCATCGGCCGCGTCGAGGTGGAGGCGGTGCTCGGCAACCAGCCGGCGATGGAGCCGCTTTCGGGGGGCGGCGAGGGGGAGAAGCTCTCGGCGTCGGTCGCCAAGCACCTGCGGCGCTATTTCGACCTGCACGGCGGCGTCCTGCCGCCGCCGGGGCTCTACCAGCGGATCCTGCGGGAAGTCGAACTGCCGCTCATCGAGATCGCGCTCGACGCAACGGGCGGAAACCAGGCCAAATGCGCGGATCTGCTGGGCATCAACCGCAATACCCTCCGCAAGAAGATCACCGATCTCGATATTCGCGTGACAAGACGCCGAAAGCTGATGTAAAACCGCAACAGGGCAGTGGCACGGTAAGCGCAACTCCGGTTCGCTTGCCGAAAGAACCACAAGATATGGCGGTAGCCGCACGGGCGGCGCACATGCGAAGGACGGCAGGCGTGCAACGAGCGGCTCGGCGGCTCAGTGTTGGCATCGCGCTGGACAGGCTGGCACGGTGGGTGCGGCTGCGGCGCGTCAGGAACGGTGCCGCCATCGGCCTCGTGATCCTCGGCCCGCTGCTCGCGGTGGCGACATTCGCCGTGCTCGGGCCCTTCGATCTCGGGGCCAACGCGTTCTCCCTGCGCGTCGTCCTGCTCGCCGACCTCGTCTACATCCTTGCGCTGGCCGCGCTGGTTCTGCAACGCGTGGCGCAGATGATCGAGGCGCGCCGGGCCCGTTCGGCCGGCTCGCGCCTGCACATGCGGCTCACCGGGGCCTTCGCCTTCCTCGCGCTGCTGCCGGCGGTGCTGGTGGCGGTCTTTGCCGGCCTCACCATAAACGTCGGCCTCGAGGGGTGGTTCTCCGACAGGGTGCGCGAGGTGGTGGGCTCCTCGCTCGCGGCGGCGGAGGCCTACGAGGAGGAGCACCGCCGCGATCTGGCGACCGATGCCGGCGCCCTTGCGCGGTACCTCGGTGACGCCCGCGCGCAGACCTTCTTCATGTCCGACGGCGAGTTGCGCCAGGAACTTAACCGCGTTCAGCCGCAGATCCAGCGCGGCCTCAAGGAAGCCTATGTGATCGACGGCGACGGCGAGATCCGGGCGCGGGGTGAGCGCAGTTACCTTTTCGACTACGAACGCCCCTCGCCGGATCTGTTCGCGCGCGCGAACGAGGAAGGGATCGCCATCGTCGAGGACTGGGACATGAACGAGTTCCGGGCCCTTGTCCCCCTTGCCGGTTTCCCCGACCGCTACCTCTACATCTCGCGCACGGTGGACGGCGAAATCCTGAGCCTGCTCGACGAAACGCAGGAAACGGTGGTGCTCTACCAGCAGCTCGAAAGCGAGCGGGGGCGCCTGCTCTTCGAGTTCGGGCTGATCTACCTCGGGTTCGCGGTGATCCTGATCCTCGCGGCCACCTGGCTGGGGCTGTGGTTCGCCGAACGCCTCGCCCGGCCCGTGGGCCGCCTTGCGGGGGCGGCCCAGCGCGTGGGGGCGGGAGATCTCGACGTGCGCGTGCCCGAGGAACAGGGCGATGACGAGATCGCCATGCTGGGGCGCTACTTCAACCAGATGACGCGCCAGTTGAAGGGGCAGCGCGAGGCGCTGCTGGAGAACACCCGGCAGATCGAGGGCCGGCGGCGGCTCTTCGATTCCGTGCTCTCCTCGGTGACATCGGGCGTGGTCGGGCTGGACGTGTCGGGCCGCGTCACCTTCGTGAACCGCTCCGCCGAGCGGCTGCTCGCCCTCGCCGAAGGCCCCGGGGCGACGCCGCTCGAGGTGGCGGTGCCGGAGTTCGGCCCGCTCTTCGGCCGCCTGCGCCAGGGCCCGGGCGAGGTGGCGCAGGAAGAGGTGCGCATCACCCGCGGGAACCAGCACGAGAACCTGCTGGTGCGCATGTCGGTGCGGCGCGGTGCGGAGGGGGCGCCGGAGGGCTACGTGGTGGCCTTCGACGACGTGACCGATCTCGTCGCCGCCCAGCGCATGGCGGCCTGGGGCGACGTGGCCCGCCGCATCGCCCACGAGATCAAGAACCCGCTCACGCCGATCCAGCTTTCCGCCGAGCGCATCCGGCGCAAGTTTCGCAGCCGCGTGGGCGACGAGAGCGACGCGCTGGAGCAGATGACGGACGTGATCGTCCGGCAGACCGACGATCTGCGGCGGATCGTGGACGAGTTCTCCAAGTTCGCCCGGATGCCGGAGCCCGACCGGCGGACCCATGACGTGATCGCGCTGTTGCGCGGGGCGGTGCTGCTCCAGGAGGGCGGGCAGCCCGACGTGCATTTCAAGGTGGATCTGCCGCCTGCGCCCGTGGTGGCGCAGATCGACGATACGCTCTTCTCCCAGGCGCTGACGAACCTGATCAAGAACGCCGGAGAAGCGATTGAAAGCAAGCTTGAAAAGGGTGAGACGGAAGAGGGCTTTCAGCCGCAGATCCGGATTTCCGCCCAGGTGCGCGACGATGCGCTGCACATCGCCATCGACGACAACGGCATCGGCCTGCCGCCGGATCGCGCGCGCCTCTTCGAGCCCTATGTGACCACCCGTGCCAAGGGCACCGGCCTCGGCCTGCCCATCGTCAAGAAGATCATCGAGGAGCATGGCGGCCAGCTCGTTCTGGCCGATGCGCCGCCCTTTGCCGCCGGTGCCCGCGCCGGCGCCCGCGCCGAGATCATCCTGCCGCTAGACGAGGGCGCGCCGCTGCAGCGCGCCGAAACGACCGCCGCTGCCGCCACTGCCGACATCGCATAGAGGACACCATGGGCGACATCCTGATCGTAGACGACGAGCGCGACATCCGCGAACTGATCGGAGACATCCTTTCCGACGAGGGCTATGCCACCCGCCTGGCCGGCAGCTCCGACGAGGCCATGGCAGAGATCAACGCCGCGCCGCCCTCCCTCATCATCCTCGACATCTGGCTGAAGGACAGCCGGATGGACGGGATCGACATCCTCAAATGCGTTCGTCGCGACAACCCGGGCATCCCCGTGGTCATCATCTCCGGGCACGGCAACATCGAGATCGCCGTCGCTGCCATCAAGCAGGGCGCCTACGACTTCATCGAGAAGCCGTTCAACATCGACCAGCTGCTCGTCGTGATCCGGCGCGCCATGGAAACCGCGCGCCTGCGCCGCGAGAACATGGAACTGCGCCGCAAGGACATCTCCGCCGCCGAGATGGTGGGCGCCTCCGCCGCCTTCCGGGCGCTGCGCGGCCAACTCGAGAAGGTCACCCGCTCCAACGGCCGCGTGATGCTCACCGGCCCGTCCGGCGCCGGCAAGGAGGTCGCCGCGCGCTTCATCCACCAGAACTCCGCCCGGGCCGGGGCGCCTTTCGTCACCGTCAACTCGGCATCGATCGCGCCGGAGCGCATGGAGGAGGTGCTCTTCGGGCGCGAGACGTCCGAGCGAGGGATCGAGCCGGGGCTGCTCGAGGAGGCCCATGGCGGGGTGATCTACTTCGACGAGGTCGCCGACATGCCGCCGGGGACGCAATCGAAGATCCTGCGCGTGCTCGTGGACCAGCAGTTCCAGCGCGTCGGCGGCAGCGACAAGGTGCGCGTGGACCTCAGGGTGATTTCCTCCACCTCGCGCGATCTCGAGGCCGAGGCGGCCGCCGGGCGCTTCCGGCAGGAGCTCTTCCACCGGCTCAACGTGGTGCCCATCGCGATCCCCGCGCTCGCCGAACGCCGCGAGGACATCCCGCTGCTGGCCGAGCATTTCGTCGCCCAGTTCAACACCGAGCAGGGGCTGCCGCGCCGGGCGCTCTCGGAAGAGGCCGCTGCGCTGCTGCAGACCATGGCCTGGCCGGGCAACGTGCGCCAGCTGCGCAACGTGATCGAGCGGGTGCTGATCCTCGGCGAGGGCGGCGGCCCGATCGAGGCGCGCGAGCTGCCCGCCGGCGAGGAGGACCCCGCGGGGGAGGACAGGGTGGTGCTGTCGGGCGGGCTGGCCACGCTGCCGCTGCGCGAGGCGCGCGAGCTCTTCGAGCGCGAATACCTGCTCACCCAGATCAACCGGTTCGGCGGCAACATCAGCCGCACCGCAAGTTTCGTGGGCATGGAGCGCTCGGCGCTGCACCGCAAGCTGAAATCGCTGGGGGTGGTGACCTCCTCGAAGGCCGGCAGCCGCGTGGCCCATATCGAGGAGGCCCGCGCCGCCCGCGAGGCGGGCTGAGGTTTCGCGCGGTTCCCGCCGTGGCGGAGCGAGGGGCGCTGCCCCTCGCGCTCCCCGAGGTATTTCGGGGCCAAAGTGGAGGCCGGGGGCAGGGCGGCGCGGCGGCGGCCCGACGCGCCGCGCGGACGGCCGGGACGCGAACCCGGTCGCGGCGGGCGATTGACGCGCGCGGGGCAAGCTGCCACTTGAGGGGCCGGGCATCCCGGAGGGCGCCATGAAGGTGATCATCTGCGGCGCCGGACAGGTGGGCTGGCAGATTGCCCGTCATCTTTCGGGCGAGCGCAACGACGTGACGGTGGTGGACAACAACGCCGATCTC
>Ga0076929_101075_pt1 | contig 10802 bp, 10 predicted proteins | sample HotLakConUCCSL28_FD_87104 | JGI IMG/M metagenome (GOLD analysis project Ga0076929, IMG submission 87104) | Hypersaline microbial mat communities from Hot Lake, Washington, USA - Hot Lake Consortium UCC-SL28 (version 3) (version 3) | ecosystem: Environmental > Aquatic > Thermal springs > Hot...
GCGTGCCGTGATCTCGTGGTTCTCGGTCCATCAGGCCGCGAATGGCCTCCGAAACGGGCTGTCGCGGAAGGCGAGGCTCGCCGCGAGCAATCCGTCGGGGTTTCCGCAGTCGTACCGCGCGCCGTCGACGCGGAACGCCGAGACGCCACCGTGCCCTATCGCCGCCGCGATGGCGTCGGTCAGCTGGATCTCGCCGCCCGCCCCGGGCCTCGTGCGCTCGAGTTCGCCGAAGATCGAGGTGTCGAGAATGTAGCGCCCGATGACCCCCTGCCGGGAGGGGGCCTCGCCGACGGCGGGCTTTTCCACCAGCCCCTCGACCAGCACCTGCCGTCCCGGCGCCGGCTCTTCGCATACGGCGATCCCGTAGCTCGACACCGCCTCGGCCGGCACCTTTTCGGTGGCGATCATGTGACAGGCGAAGCCCGGGTCGTAGGCGCGCGCCATTTGGCCGAGGGTGGGCTCGGCCGACAGGATCACGTCGTCGGGCAGGATGACGCCGACCGGCCCCGGCTCGACGACATCGCGCGCGCAGAGGATCGCGTGCCCGAGACCGAGGGGCTCTGTCTGGTGGACGAATACCAGCTCCATCTCGCCGGTCGGGTCGAGTGCGTCGAGGGCCCGCGAAAGACGGGTCTTGCCGTTGTCATGCAGTACCCGGCGCAGCTCGTCGTCGCGTTGGAAATAGTCTTGCAGGGCCTTCTTCGACGGGTGGCTGACGAGCACCAGGCGCCGGATTCCGCTGGCGAGCGCCTCGTCCACCGCGACCTGTATGAGCGGGCGGTCATAGATCGGCATCAACTCCTTCGGCACGCTCTTCGTCGCGGGCAGAAGGCGGGTGCCATTGCCCGCCACGGGCAGGATGGCGGTGGTCAGTCCGCTGGACATGTCCGGGGAACCCTCGTTTCGATGGATGATGCCGACGAACGCCCGGCTGGCACGCCGGGTTCCACCGGACCGCCCCGGTCAGCGCATCTCGGACGCGCCCGTCCGAGCGCCGAGAAACCGCGCCGCAAGGGTCGCGACGATGGCGAGAAAGAGCGCGCCGCCGCCCACCCACATCAGCGCGCCGGCGAGCTGCTGGTCGGCGAGCGCGGTGAGCCCGTAGGGTGCGGCCGTCAGGTCGTGCCAGCGGTGCCAAGGCTCCGGGGAAAGCACCACGAGTGCCGCGTAGACCGTCATCTGGCCGGCCGTGACGGCGGCGGCGACGACACCGCGCTCCGGAGCGGCGCGGAGCGTCGAGAAGAGCGCGGTGGCCGCGGCGAAGAGACTGAGATGCATCGCCCAGTAGCCGAGATCGCTCTGCAAGGTCGCACCGTATGGACCGGGCGCGTGCCAGCCCCAGAACAATGCGGCGAAGACAACGGCGAAAGGAAGCGCCGGCAGTCTCGAGGCGGGCAGCGCTGTGGCCAGAAGCGGTGCGGCGAGCAGCGTCAGGAGGATGTGCTGGCCGACGCGTGCGGAGAAGAGCGCCATCGAGGCCGCGCAGAGCGGCGAGACGAAGAGCAGCGAGACGAGGGACCAGGCGACGAGGAAGCGGCGCCGGTCGGTCGCGAGCCGCAGACCGGACGCGAGAAACACGGCGAGCCCGACGAGAAGCCAGGGGTCGAAGGTCCAGCGCGACCAGAGCTCCGCCGGCAGCGGGGGCGGTCCGCAGAAGGGAACGTAGGCGTCCATGACGGTCTCCTTTCGGGTCAGCCGGTGCAGGTGGTCAGGAACGCGACCGGCCAGGCGTCGACGACGATCGCGAGAAGCGAGATCCCCGCCGACCAGGCGGCGGCCACCGCGAGCGGGCGGTCTGGCGCGTCGGCGGCAAGACGCGTCATCCTGCGTCGCGCCGTGACGAGCCATACGAGGGCGAGGAGGCCGGCGGCGAGGGTCAGAAGCGCCGCCGCCACGCGCATCGTGTCGGTGTCGAGAAGGGCGCGCGGCGCGCAGGCCGCCGAGATCAGCGCGTAGATGGCGATGAAATGCAGCGCCCAGAGGGTGATCGGCCGGGCGACGTGAAGGACAAGCGGGTTCATTGCGGGCTCCCCGCGACGAGGAAGGCCGCCGAGGTCAGCACGGCCATGAACGCGGTGCCCTTGCCGAAACTGCCCAGAAGAAGGTCCGGCAGGCCCTGCCCGAGCTTCACCGCGCCCACCGCCTTGCGCAGCGCGTTGAAGAGCGCCCAGTAGAGAACGACCGCCATGAGAGCGGCGACGAACACGCCCATGGCCCAGCCGACCGCGGCGAACGCGGTGCTCCAGGGGTCCACGGGCAGAAGGGCGAACCCGAGCGCTCCGCCCGCCGCGAGGGTGAGGAACGCGAGAAGAAGATCGGCGAGCAGCGGCAGCCGCAGGGCAGGAGCATATTGCGCGCTTCTCGACGTCATCCACGACACCGCGAACATCGCCAGCGAGAGCGCGAAGGCGATGAGCGCGTAGAGGCGCCGGGGGCGCTGGGTCGCCTCGGCGAAGGCGGGCTGGGTGTTCCAGAGATAGAGCCCCGCGAAAAGAAGCGAGGCGAAGAGCGCGTAGAGGATGAGCATCGTGCCGACGGTGCCGACATTCAGATGGCTCTTGCGGTCGACCGCGTTGACCGGAAGTTCGAGCCCCCCGCGGATGCCGCTGTCGCGGACCACGCCGCTGTCGGAAGGCTCCCAGACCCAGCCGGTGAACCCCGAAAGCGCGATGACGCCGCCGATCGCGGTGAGCCAGTAGAGCGAGGCCAGCGTGGCGGCGAAGACCACGGCGAGCCCGAACGCGGCGACGAGCGGCCACCATGTAGGATGCGGCAGGCGCAGGATCTGAAAGGGCTCTCCGGTCACCGGGTCGCAGCCGATGGTCTCGCGGCGGTGATCGTGAAACTGCCGGAGCGCGCCGTCGATGTCCTCGGGCGGGCGGTCGAGGAGTTCCGGCTGGTCCCAGAGCGGCTCGCGGGAGCGGATTTCGGGGATGGCGCGGAAATTGTAGCCCGGGGTCACCGGGCGGTAGAGCCACTCGAGCGTCGCCCCGCCCCAGGGGTCGCGCTCGGCCTTCGGGCCCACCCGCCGATGGCGGAAGAAGTCGAGCAGGAACAGCGCGATCCCGGCGGCGAGAATGAAGGCGCCGATGGTCGAGAGCATGTTGAGCCGGTCCCAGCCGATGCCCTCGGGATAGGTGGCGACGCGGCGCGGCATGCCCCTGAGACCGGTGAGGTGCATCATGAAGAAGGCGAGATTGAAGCCCGCGAACATGAGCCAGAAGGCCCAGCGACCGAGCGTGTCGGACATCATGCGCCCGGTGAAATGGGGCACCCAGTAGTAGAGGGCGCCGAACATCGGGAAGACGAAGCCGCCGATCAGCACGTAATGCAGGTGCGCGACCACGAAATAGCTGTCATGGGCCTGAAAGTTGAACGGCACCGACGCCAGCATCACGCCGGTCAATCCGCCGAGCACGAAGATGAAGAGAAACCCGAGGATGAAGAGCATCGGCACCGTCAGGCGGGGCCGGCCGAGGGTGAGTGTGGCGATGAAGCAGAAGATCTGAACGCCCGTAGGGATCGCGACCATGGTCGATGCCGCTGAAAAGAGCGTGAGCGACATGTTGGGCAGGCCGGTGGCGAACATGTGGTGCGCCCAGAGCCCGAAGCTGAGAAACCCCATGGTGACGATCGCGGCCACCACGAAACCGTAGCCGAAAAGCGGTCGCCCGACGAAGACCGGAAGCATCGTCGCGACCACGCCCGCGCCGGGCAGGAAGATGATGTAGACCTCCGGATGGCCGAAGAGCCAGAAGAGATGCTGCCAGAGAAGCGGGTCGCCGCCGAGGGTCGGGTCGAAGAACGGCAGACCCAGAAGTCGCTCGGATTCCAGCAGGATCGAACCGATGATGAGCGGCGGGAACCCGACCGCGATCATGAAGGCGGTCACGAGGAAATACCACATCAGGATCGGCATCTTCGTCAGGCTCATGCCCGGCGCGCGCGAGCACAGGATCGCGGCGATGATCTCGACGGCCGCGGTCACGCTCGCGATCTCGGCCAGCGTGATCCCGATGAGCCAGAAATCGGCCGACATTCCCGCTGTGTATTCCCGGGTGGAGAGCGGGACGTACATGAACCAGCCCCCCGCCGGGGCGGCGTCGAAGAGAAACGACGACAAGACGATGAGGCCGCCGAAGAGGTAGCACCAGTAGCCGAAGGCCCCGAGCCGCGGAAACACGAGGTCGCGCGCGCCGGTCATCAGCGGGATGAGATAGATCGCGAAGCCCTCGAGCATGGGGATCGCGAAGAGGAACATCATGATCGTCCCGTGCATCGTGAAGACCTGGTTGTAGGTCTCGCTGTCGAGAAAGGTGTTCTCGGGGACGATGAGCTGGGTGCGCACGAGGAGCGCCAGAACCCCCGCGATCAGGAAGAAGATGAAGCCGGTGACGAGAAACCGCCTGCCCACCGCCCGGTGGGAGACCGCCGAAAACGACCGGAAACCCGACGGCTGTTTCCAGATGGCGTCGAAATCCTTCGCCGTTTCGCCCTTCGGGGCCATGTCGTAGGCGTCTGTCCGCTGCGGGATATCGGTCATCGGAGACTCGCGAGCCAGGCCGAGACCGCCCGCAGTTCGGGGCCCGACATCTGGTTGTAGCTCGGCATCTGCGCGCCGGGCTTCATGTCGCCGACATCGGCGATCCAGCCCGCGAGGTTGCCCTGGTTCATCCGCCACATGCCCGCCCCGAGGCTGCCGCGGGCGCCGACGCGGGTGAGGTCGGGGCCGAGGCGGCCACCCTCCGCGACGCCCCGGACCTCGTGGCAGGCCGGGCAGCCGTAATCGATGAAGACCTCGCGGCCGCCGACGAGTTCGGGGCGGGCCGCATCCCTCGCCTCGCCCTGCACCTCGGCCAGCCAGAGGTCGAAGGCGCCCGGTTCGAGGACCACCACCTCGAAGGCCATCATCGGGTGCGAAAGCCCGCAGAACTCGGCGCACTGGCCGCGAAAGCGGCCGGCCTCGGTCGCGGTGACGGTAAGGGTGTTCACTCGCCCCGGAACCATGTCCATCTTGCCGGCGACCGACGGCACCCAGAACGAATGGATGACGTCCGCCGAGGCGAGCGTCAGCGTCACCGGCCGGCCCCTCGGCAGAACGAGTTCGTTGGCGTCGCGAAGGGCGATGCCCTCGGGGTCGTAGACGATGTCCCACCAGAACTGGTGCCCCGTCACCTCGACGACCATGGCCTCGGGCGCGGGCCGGGTGCTGACCACGAGCACCGCCGTCGACCCCGCCATGAGGACGAGGATCGACACCAGCGGCAGAACGACGCCCCCCGACCAGATCCACCACTGCCCCGCCGGTCGCTCCCGTCGCCAGGCGATCCAGACGAGCGCCATGACCCCGACGAAGACGACGCCGAAGACCGCGACCATCGCCACGGTGAGGTCGAAGACCTCGAGGGCCCCCTGCCCTGCCGGCCGAAGCGTCGACTGCGCGCCGAAGATATCGAGGGCGCTTTCCATCAGCCGCCCCGCAGCGTGTAGAGATAGGCCGCCATGTCGCGCGCCTGCGCCTCGGTGACGCCGAGGTTTGGCATCGCCGTTTGCGGCGAATGGGCCGGCGGGTCGACGAGCCAGCGCACGAGCCCGCCCGGCTCGTTCGGCAGGATGCCCGCGACATAGGCGCGGTCGGCGAAGCCAGAGAGATGCGGGCCGACCGTGCCGCGCGCTCCGGTCACACCGGGGATAACGTGACAGGCCCCGCAGCCATGGGCGACCATCAGAGCCGGCCCCCGCGCGGCATCGCCGCCGAAGACCTCTCGCGACGCGGCGTCCCAGTCGGGCTCACCGCCGGCCGGACCACCGCGGAACCAGCCGCCGACACTGTCGAGGGCGGTCCCGGTCCAGGCGAATACGGGCGCAAAGGCCCCCGCCCCCGGCCGGACCGCCGCCCATGCCATGGCCAGAACCGCCGCCAGGGTCAGGAGAATGGCCGCCCCGTATGTCGCGCGCCGGGCCATGCGCGTCACTCCGACAGGGTGACGTCTTCGACCTCGACCTCCACCGAAACGGCCGAGCGTTCGGGCGGCCGCACCCTGGCGTAGTATTCCGAGACCGCGCGCATGTCTTCTTCGGTCATCTTCGAGGCGATCGCCGACATCACGCCCAGCGCATCGTTTTCGCGGATGCCGCGCTTCCAGAGATCGAGCTGGTGGGTCATGTAGCTGGCGTACTGCCCCGCGATGTAGGGGACGGTCGGCGGGTTGCCCGTTCCCGAGGGCCCATGACAGTTCACGCAGGCCGGAATGCCTCTTTCGGCAGAACCGACCGCGCCGAGCTGCCCGCCCCATTGCAGGAGACTGTGGTCGACCTCGCCGACCACCGGACGGAACGGCGCGTCGACCGCGGCGTAGTAGGCGGCGACCGCCTCCATTTCGCGCTCGGTGAGGCGGCTTGCGATCGGACTCATCACGTCGTTGGGACGATCCTCCGAGGCGTAGTCGACAAGCTGCTTGTACATGTACCATCCCGACTGCCCCGCAAGGCGCGGAAAGGCGCCCGTCCCGTCACCGAGCCCTTCCGCACCGTGGCAGGTCATGCAGGCCATGTCCGCGCCGCCCGCCTCCGCTCCGCCCATCGCGACGAGGCGGCCGAGTTCGAGAAGGTCGTCGTCGATGTCGCTCTCGACACGGGCGTTGAAGCGGGCGCGGTCATCGGAGAGGTTGGCCTCCAGTTCCCGGATGCCCGGTTGCTCGGTCCGGTCCTGCGCCTCGAGCGACGCCGCGTAGACCCCAATGGCGGCGAGGCTCGCGGCGACGAAGGCGGGCGGCGTGATGCGCGGCATTTGCAGGCGCTCCTTTCTCAGGCGTCCATCAGGGGGCGCGGGTTCTCGAGGTAGTCGGACTTCATGTGCTCGAGCGTCCAGTACGCGAGCCCCATGAGCGGGCCGGTGGGGTTGTAGCCGAGGTTCTGCGGGAAGAGGCAGGCACCGAAGACGAACACGTTGTGGTGGTCCCACATCTGCCCGTAGCGGTTGACGACCGAGGTCGCCGGGTCGGTCCCGATCACCGCGCCGCCGGTGTTGTGGGTCGTCTGGTAAGGGACGATCGAATAGTTCGACCCCTCCCCGGCGCGGTTCCACGTCGAATGGCTGCGCACGTGGTCCATCGACCGGACGATCTCGAGTGCCTTCTGCTGCCCGAAGGCGGCCATGCGCCGGTCGTTCTCGGGAAAGTCGAACGTCATCCGGAGGAGCGGCCTGCCGTAGGCGTCCGTCCATGTCGGATCGAGGTCGAGGAAGTTCCCGGGCGACGCGACCGATGAGCCGTGCAGCAACACCCCGGTCGAATGCATGTAGTTCTCCCGCACCGCCCGCTTCCATTCCCTGCCCCAGGACGGCGTGCCCTCGGGAACCGGCTGGTAACTGATCGGCCGGCCATTGGTCTGCGTGCAGGCGATGTAGCCGCCGCCCACGAAGCCGAGATCGGCCGCATCGAAGTTGCCGGTGTTGAAATCGTCGATCGCCATGCCGAGCGCGCCGGCCCCCATGAACGGGTTCGTCACCACCTCGTCGTCGAAGAACACCTCGACCCCCGACAGCGTCTGGTAGGCGTAGTTGCGCCCGACCGTGCCGGTATGCGCCGCGGGGTCGTAGGGCTGCCCGAGGCCCGAGACGAGCATCAGGTGCACGTTCCAGAGCCCGTAGGCGCTGAGGCAGACGGTGTCGGCGGGCTGGAAGGTCTCGACCCCGTCCTCGTCGAGATAGACCACCCCCGTCGCCGTCCGGCCGTCGCGGCTCTTCTCCACCCTGACGACCTGCGCGCCGAAGCGGATCTCGAAATTGTCGTGGTCCCTGATCCGGTCGTAGACGCAGATGATCGGATCGGCCTTGGCGTAGTAGCCGCAGCCGAACCGCTCGCAGAAACCGCAATAGGTGCAGGGGTGAAGCTGGGCGCCGTAGGCGTTCTCGTAGGCCCGGGTGACATTGGCCGAAGGGATCGGGAAGGGCGAGAAGCCCGCCCGCGCCGCGCCTTCGGCGAAGAGCGTGGGGGCGATCGGCTGGCGCATCGGCGGGTTGGGAAATTCGGCGCTTCGCGGCCCCTCGAAGGGGTTGCCGCCCTCCCGGATCTCGCCGCCGACGTTGCCGGCGGTTCCGCTGAGCCCGGTGACACGGTCGAACATGTCGAGATGCGGCTCGAGTTCGTCGTAGGTCACGCCCCAGTCCTGGACGGTGATGTCGTCGGAAATGAAGCCCGGACCGTAGCGCTCCTCGTAATGCGTGCGCATCTCGAGATCGGCCGGCAGCGGGCGCCAGGACTGGCCGTTCCAGTGAATGCCGGCACCGCCGAGGCCGGAGCCCGGCAGGAACGACCCCATGCGCCGCATCGGCAGGGCCTGCTGGTCGCGGTTGTTGCGGATGGTCAGCGTTTCCTTGCTGAGGTCCACCATGTGCCGGTGACGTATCGCGTATTTCAGCTCGTCATGTTCCCCGGGCCCGGCGAAGGATGTGGCGGTATGGCGGTACTGCCCCCGTTCCAGCACCACGCAGCGCTGTCCGGCGTTCGCCAGCTCGTATGCCGCCGTCAGCCCCGTCCAGCCGGCGCCGACGATGACCACGTCCGTTCGCGGAAGCTCGCGATACGCCATGGGTCAGCCCCTTCCGCCGATGAGGCGCGGCGGGCTGTCGCTCCGGGCGTCGGTATGGGCGATGCCCATCGGCGGCTGCACCTGGCGATACCCGTGGTCGTCGACCCGCTCCGTGTAATAGGCATGCGCGCCGGGAAAGCCGACCATCCGCCAGCCGGCGTAGTCGTGGTTTCCGAGATAGATCGGGTCGGCGAAATACCCTTCGTTGGTCAGGCTGTGAACCTCGTCGAAGAACGTGCCCGCGGGCACGTCGCCGAGCGGTTCCTCGTATTCCGAGAGCGCCTGCACCCAGCGTTCGCGCCCGGCTTCGTCGAGGGCCGTCACGTCGTTGCCCTCGCGGAGTGCGGTGAGCCCGGTGCGGATCAGGCTTGCCGGGGTTCCGACCTGCCAGCCCTGCTCGCCCGCCCCCTCGAAGAAGGGAGGGCGCATGTAGAGCCGTTCGCCCCTGCCGTAGTCGCCGGCGAGCGCGAAATCGATGTAGTCGACGACGCCGGCCTGGGTGGCGCTCGGAAAGTCGTCCTCCGGAATCAGCACGTCGGTGATCGCGGCGAGCCAGCGGGCCTCGTCGTCGGTGAGGAAATACCAGGGGATCGCGTCGGCCTGCGCGAAGGCGTGCCGCAAGGGAGTGGTGGCACCGGCGGCGGCGGCAGCACCGCCGAGGCCGATCCGGGCAAGGACGGCGCGGCGCGAATAGGTCTGGCTCATCTGGGCTCTCCCTGCAGAACTCGCCGGGCAAACGCGATCCGCAAGGTGCAGGTTCCGGAGCGGGAGGTCTGAACCGGCGCGGGGCGGGGCGCGTTGGGCGGCCATGTTTTCGGAAACGTCCCTTCTCGCTCTGGCCGCCATCGGGCTCGGCGCGGCGGTTGTCATCCTCTTCGCCGGTCTCCGGATGACCGGCCTCGCGGACCGCATCGCCGACCGCACCGGCTTCGGCGAGGCGGTGGTGGGGGGCGTGTTTCTCGGCGCGGCGACGTCGATCTCGGGCACCATCGTGTCGCTGACCGCGGCACTCGACGGGCGCGCCTCGCTCGCGTTCTCGAACGGTATCGGCGGGATCGCCGCCCAGACGGCATTTCTCGCCATCGCCGACATGCTCCATCGCCAGGCCAATCTCGAACATGCCGCGGCCGAGCTTGCCAACGTCTTCCAATGCGGCGTTCTTCTCTTGCTGCTGACCGTTCCGCTCGCCGCCTATGCCGCGCCCGAGGTGGCGGTCTTCGGCGTGCACCCCGCTTCGGTCGTGCTCGTCGCGGTCTATGTCATGGGCGTCGTTGCCAGTTCGCGTCTCAGGAAAAGCCCGATGTGGAAGCCGGTGGACACCCGCGAGACACGCGCCGACACCCCCGACGAGGGCGACACCCCAGACAAGCCCGCGCGCTGGCTGATCGCGAAGTTTCTCGGTCTCATGCTTGTGCTCGGCACCGCCGGGTTCTTCATCGCCCAGGTCGGAGCCGCCGTCACCGACCGGCTCGGGCTCTCGGCATCGCTGGTGGGCGCGCTGATGACGGCCGTCATCACGTCCCTTCCCGAACTCGTCACCACCATCGCCGCCGTGCGCCGGGGCGCGCTGCAACTCGCGGTGGGCGGGATCATCGGTGGCAACACGTTCGACACGCTGTTTCTCACCATCGCCGACATCGGATACCGCGATGGGTCGGTCTACCATGCCATCGGGCGCGGCGATCTCTTCTGGCTCGGAACCGGCATGCTGATGACGGCGGTGCTGATGCTCGGCCTTCTCTACCGCGAAAAGCAGGGTCCGGCGGGCATCGGCCGGGAGAGCGTCACGCTTCTGGGCCTCTACTTCGGGGCCGTAGCCATTCAGGCGATTTCGGGCTGAGGCAACGCCGGCGCCTTGCCCCCGGTTCCCGGGCTTATTTTCGCAGCGCCGGCAACCAATCCCCGCCTCCGCCGTTTTCATGACACCGGGGAGCTTCCCCGACCCGAACGCAACTCTCAAAGGGAGACCGCTATGAAAACCCTTCTGACAACCACGGCCCTGGCCGTGACGCTGGCGATGCCGGTATCGGCCCAGACCAACGACACGACCACCACTCAATCGCAGACCAGCGACGCCCAGCAGACGCAGGAAATGGACATCATGGCGTCCGACCTCATCGGCCACCGCCTCTACATCCAGAGCAGCGAAAGCGAGGCTGGCGCATCGATGCAGGGCGGCCCGGACGAAACGGCCGATGCGCAGGACGGCA
>Ga0076929_101077_pt1 | contig 10793 bp, 8 predicted proteins | sample HotLakConUCCSL28_FD_87104 | JGI IMG/M metagenome (GOLD analysis project Ga0076929, IMG submission 87104) | Hypersaline microbial mat communities from Hot Lake, Washington, USA - Hot Lake Consortium UCC-SL28 (version 3) (version 3) | ecosystem: Environmental > Aquatic > Thermal springs > Hot...
GAAGCCGAGCGTGCGCCGCCCCGCCCCGGCGAGCCGGGCCTGGAGCCCGCCCCAGGACGCGTGATCCGCGCCAAAGCCGTGCAGGAGCACCACCGGCGCGCCCGTGGCCGGCCCCGTCTCGAGGCAGGTCACGCCGGCCACCTTGCGGGCCCCGCCCGGCGCGACGGCCGCGGCGGCCTCGACATCGGCGCGCTCGATCCGCCCGCGCCGCCCGCTGCCCGCGAGCGCGGCCAGCTCGACGCCGCGCTCCCGCGCGAGCCGGCGCGCGAGCGGCGTGGCGCGCGGGCGCCCGGCGCCGCGCTCCGGCGCGGCCGCCCCGCCGCCCGGCGCCGGCTCGCCGGCGGCTGCGTCAGCCTCCGGCCCGGCCGCTTCGGCGGCGGACTCCTCCGGGGCGCCCGGAGCCTCCGCGGCGGCGTCCGCGGGGGCGGCATCGGCCGTCCAGTCCGGGCCGTCGCCCACGTCGATCCGCGCGATCGGGGTGCCGACCGAAACGGTATCGCCCGTCTCGACGAGGGTCTCCACGACGGTGCCGTCGCCGAGGGCGGGGAACTCGACGATGGTCTTGTCGGTTTCCACCTCCAGGATCTCCTGCCCGCGCCGGAACGCCTGCCCCGGCCGGACGAGCCAGTCCACGAGCCTGCCTTCCTCCATGGTCTCGCCCATGCGGGGCATCTTGAGGATACCGATGGTCATGCCACCATCCTGCGCGCGGTGTCGCGCACGAGCTCGGCGCCGGGCACCGAGTTCTTCTCCAGCTCGACCGACACCGAGATCGGGATGTCCTCGCCCGCGACCCGCACCACGGGGTCCTCGAGATAGTCGAAGCATTCCTCGCCGATCCGGGCCGCGAGCTCGGCGGCGACGCCGGCCGTCATCGCGCCCTCGGACACCACCATCGCCTTGCCGACCTTCTCGACCTCGGCGCGGACGGTATCGAAATCCAGCGGGTTGAGCGTTCGCAGATCGATCACGGTGACCTCGATGCCCGCGCGGGAAAGCTCGTCGGCGGCCTCGAGCACGTGGTGGAGCTGCCGGGAATAGGTGACGATCACGAGATCGGAGCCGCGCCGGCGCACCACCGCCTCGCCCCAGGCGGGCGGCGGCACCGCAAGGTCCACCTCCTCGGCCAGCGCGTAGAGGCTCTTGTGCTCGATGAAGACCACCGGATCGGGCTGCACGAGCGCCTGCCGCAACAGGTGGTAGGCGTCGTAGACCGTGCCGGGCATGGCGAGCCGCAGCCCGGGGGTGTGCATCACGTAGGCCTCGAGCGACTGGCTGTGCTGCGCGCCGGCCGAGCGCCCGGTGCCGCCCTGGGTGCGCAGCACCATGGGCACGCCGATCTGCCCGCCGAACATGTAGCGGATCTTGGCGGCCTGGTTGCACAGCTGATCCATCGTCATGCCGATGAAATCCACGTACATCAGCTCGGCCACGGGGCGCATCCCCGCCATGGCCGCGCCCACGGCGGTGCCGATGATCGCGGGCTCGGAGATCGGCGTATCCACCAGCCGTTCGGGGCCGAACTCGTCGATCATCCCCTTGGTGACGCCGTAGGCGCCGCCGTAGCGCCCCACCTCCTCGCCGATGACGAAGATGTCGGGGTCCTCGCGCATGGCATCGGTCAGCGCCTGCCTGAGCGCGTCGCGGTAGGCCAGTCTGGGCATCGCTCTCACTCCCTCGCCAGCACGCGGTCGATGCGGCGTCTCACGGGCTCGGGCTCGGGCTGGCCGGGCGCGAACACGTCGCGGAACATGGTGTCGAGCGCGGGCTCGCCGGACTCGACGGTGAAATCGATGGTGGCGTCCATCTCGGCGGCGATGCGCGCATCGATCGCGTCGAGATCCTCGCCGGACACGCCGCTGTCGGCGAGCCTGCGGCGCGCGTGCTCCACCGGGTCGCGGGCACGGCCCTCGGCCTCCTCGTCTTCGCTGCGATAGGGGCTCTTGTCCTTCCGGCCGTGCCCGAAGAAGCGGTAGCAATCCACCGCGAGAAAGCCCGGGGTGCCGGTGCGGGCGCCGTCAACAATCCTGCCGGCGGCCTCCGCGACGTCGAGCACGTCGAGCCCGTCCACCGTTTCGGCGTTCAGGCCGAAGGCGCGCGCGCGTTCGTGCAGCCGGGTGGACTTGGTCGCCTGGTCGATCCGGGTGCCCATGCCCCACTGGTTGTTGATGCACACGAACACCGCCGGAAGATCCCACAGCGCCGCCATGTTCATGCTTTCGTAGAGGATGCCCTGCTGCATCGCGCCGTCGCCGAAGAAGGCGATGGAGACCGCCCCCGTGCCGCGCCGCTTGGCGACCATCGCCGCGCCGACCACCGCCGGGATGCCCCCGCCGACGATGGCGTTCGCGCCGAGATGGCCAAGGCCCATGTCGGCGATGTGCATGGAGCCGCCCTTGCCGCGGCAGTAGCCCGTTTCCTTGCCTCCGATCTCTGCCATCATCCGGTTGGGATCGGCGCCGCGCGCAAGGGAGATGCCGTGCCCGCGGTGGTGGGTAGTGAACGTGTCGCCGTCGCGCATCGCGGCACTCACGCCCACGGCCGCGCTCTCCTCTCCGATCGAGAGGTGGAGCATCGAGCCGGCGCTGGCGCCGCGCAGGTAGAGCTCGCCGACGCGATCCTCGAAGGTCCTGATGCGCCGCATCTGGGTGTAGCGCTGCAGAAGGCCCGAGTTGGATTTCTGCGACGCCGCCATATCGGCCACGCGGGTCATGTTCGCTCTCCTCAAAGGATGTTCAGTTTCGTGGTGCGGGAGACGACCGCCACGGCAACGAGGATGATCACGCCCTTCACGATGTTCTGGACGAAGGTATCCATCCCCATCAGGTTGAGGCCGTTGTTGATCACCCCGATGAAGAGCGCGCCGCAGAAGGTGCCGATGATCGTCGCGGTGCCGGGGCGGAACATCGTCATGCCGATGAAGACGGTGGCCAGACCGTCGAGCAGGAACCGCTCGCCCACGTTGGGCTGCCCCGAGCCGAGCCGGGCGGCCAGGAGGAGCCCGGCCACCGAGGCGAAGACGGCGACGAGCACGAGCGCGGCGATGCGGTAGAAATCCACCCGGATCCCCGAAAGCTCGGCGGCCTTCTGGTTGCCGCCGACGGCGTAGATGTAGCGCCCGAAGACGGAACGCTCCATCGCCAGCCAGGCGATCGCCACGGCCCCCAGCATGAAGAAGGCCAGCACCGGAAGCTGCCAGAGGCGCCCCTGCCCCAGCCAGGTGTAGGCTTCCGGAAGGCCGCCGTAGATCGCGCGTCCGCCGGTGATCAGGAAGTTGATCCCGAAGAGGATGGACCCGGTGGCAAGGGTGGCGATCAGCGACGGGATGCCCACCTTCGTGACGAGTATCCCGTTCACCAGCCCCACGAGGAGCCCGGCCCCGAGGGCGGCCGAGAAGGCCGCGAGGAGGCTGTACTCGTTCACCAGCATCAGCGGCGTCAGGATGCCCGCAAGGCCGACGGTGAAGCCCACCGAGAGATCGATCTCGCGGGCGGCGAAGCCGAAGGTCAGCCCGGCACCGACGATCCCGAGGATCGAGATCTGCTGCAGGATGTTGGAGAGGTTGAAGACGGTGAAGAACCTGTCGACGAACAGCGAGAAGCCCACGAACATGAGCACCAGCACGATCAGCGTGGAGTAGCGCAGCCACCAGTCGCTGCGGGGTTTCGTGCCGTCCTGGCGCGCGGCGCCGGCTTTGGCGACGGTTTCGGTGTTCATTGTTCTTCTCCCGTCATGGCGGCGATGAACCGCGCTTCGGAATACTCTTCGGCCCGGATCTCCGGGCCGGGCCGGCCGCCCGCGAAGGGCACCACCCGATGGGCGATCTGCTCCACCTCCAGCAGGTCGGAAGATGCGACGAGAACGGCCACGCCGCCTTCCGCGAGGCGGCGGATGTGGCCGTAGATCTCCTGCTTGGCGCCGATGTCCACGCCCTCGGTGGGTTCGATGAAGATCATCACCCGGTATTTCTCGGCGGCGCCGTAGAGCCACTTGCCGAGGCTGACCTTCTGCTTGTTGCCGCCCGAAAGCGTCTTGACCACCTGCGCCGAGCCGCTCGCGCGCACCTGCAGCTCGTCCATCACCCGGCCGGACTCGGCCGCCTCCCGCGCCGGGCTGAGCAGGCCGCCGCGCGTGCCGGCCTCGGGGTGCACGACCGAGAGATTCTCGCGGATCGTGCCTTCGGGCATCAGCGCGTTCTCCATCCGGTGGTCGGGCACGAGGCCCACGCCGAGCCGCTGCATGCGCCGGGGCGAGGGCGCCTCGACGCGCGCGCCGCCCAGGCGCATCTCGCCCGAGAGATACCCGGCGCCGCTGAAGAGCGAGCGGGCGAAGCCGAAATGCCCCGCGCCCGTGAGCCCGATGAGGCCCACGACCTCGCCGGGGCGCAACGCGAACGCGGGCACCTGCACCGCGCCGACCCGCCAGTCGGACACCGTGAGGACCGGTGCGCCCTCTGCGGGCGGCCGCGCCCGGGCGGCGGCGCGCCCCTTCATCCCGCGCGCCAGCATGAGCGTGACCATGTCTTCCACATCGAGGCCTTCGGCAGGTTCGGTGGCCACCTTGCGCCCATCGCGCAGCACCGTGATCCTGTCGGACAGGGCTTTGACCTCGGTGAGGAAATGGCTGATCAGCACCACCCCGACCCCGCGTTCGGGCAGGCGGCGGATGATCTTCCAGAGCTGTTCCTTCTCGCGCGACTGGAGCGTCGCCGTGGGCTCGTCGAGGATCACGAGGCGCACGTCGCGGCGCAGGGCGCGCACGATCTCGATGACCTTCCTGTCGGCCATGTCGAGCGACTGGACCGGCGCCGCGAGATCGATCCGCGCGTCGGGGAACCATTCGTCCATCAGCGCCTGCGCGCGGGCGATCAACGCGCCGCGCCGCAGGAAGCCGGCAACCCGCGGCTCCTCGCCGAGCAGGATGTTCTCGGCGCCCGAGAGCGGCGGCACGAGGCTGCCCTCCTGGGTGACGAGCGCGATGCCCTGGGACAGCGCGTCGATCGAGGATTTGAGCACGATGGGCCGGCCATCGAGGGCGAGCGTGCCCGAGGTCGGCGCCTGGATGCCGGCGAGGATGCTCACGAGCGTGGACTTGCCGGCGCCGTTCTCGCCGATCAGCCCGTGCACCTCGTCCAGCCGGATCTCGCAGGACACCCCGTCGAGGGCGCGCGTCCCGGGAAATTCCATTACGATATCCCTGAGCTCGAAACTCATCGAGACCTGCTCCGGTGTTTCGCGAGACGTGAGCCGGGCCGGGCGGCGGCGTACCCGCCGCCCGGAAGGGGACCTAGAGGAAGTCCTGGCAGTTGCCCTTGGTGACCAGCGGGGCGTCCATGTAGACGGTCCGCGAGGGGATCACGTCTTCGGCGGGCGTGCCGTCCACCACGATTGCGGTGATCCAGTCGCCCACCTGCTGGCCCATGCCCTCGAAGGGCTGGGAGACGGTGGCGATCATCATCGAGTCGGGCTTGCAGACCTCGGCCACGGCCTGCGGATGGCCGTCGATGCCGATGACCTTCACGTCGGAGAGGCCGGCGGCGGTCATCACGTTGATGGCGGCCTGTGCCGGCTCGTCCCACGGCGCCCAGACGGCGTCGATATCCGGGCCGAAGCGGGCCACGTAATCCTGCATCACGTTCGTGGTGTCTTCGAAGAAGGCCGAGATGTCGATGTCATGCTCGGCGAGCACGTTGACGTCGCTGTACTCGCGCAGCACGTCCTCCATCACGTCGCTGCGCTTGCGGGTGCCGTGGTGGGACGCCATGCGCAGGAAGATGATGTTCCCTTCCGCGCCCATCTGGTCGAGCAGGTAGGGCGAGACGCTGGCCGACATGGCCCAGTTGTTCGTCGTGATGTCGACGACGGCGCCGTCGACGTAGCCCGAATCGACCGAGAAGATCGGGATGCCGGCCGCGGCCGCCTCGGCGATCGCCGCGGTGGACGCCCGCAGGTCGGCCATCGTGACGATGATGGCATCCACGCCGCGCGCCGCCGCATCCTGGATGTTCGAGGCGATGGCTTCGCCCGAACCGTTGGAATCGAGGTAGCTGACGTTCCAGTCCGAGCCGGACTCGGCCAGCCAGGCCTCGAACCCGGCCTTCACGCGCTGCTCGGACTGCGCCGCGGCGGTGGAATGAACCCAGGCGATGTCGAGCGCCAGGGCGGGCGCGGCGAGGCCCGTTCCGGCAACCGCCACGGCGGCTGCGAGGGTGTGTCTTCTCATAGTCGTCTCCTCCCTTGAACCAGAGCATGGACCCCCGTGTGCACCGTGGGTTCCGGCGACAAGCGTGACGCCGGCGAAATCAATTGTCAACGCCAATTACAAATGTCACGCACAACTGTTTGCCAAGCCGGATGGCGCCGGATAGACAGGCGAAATGAACGACTTGTCGGAAAGACAGCTGATGACCCGCGCGGCGTGGTTCTACTACGTCGCCGGGCTCAACCAGGAGGCCACCTCCCGGCGCATGGGCCTTACCCGCGCGCGGGTGAACAAGCTTCTCGGCCAGGCGCGGGATGCGGGAATCGTCTCGATCATCATCAACGACAGGGATCTCGGCCTGCTGCACGCCGAGGAGGCGATCCAGCGGGAGTTCGGGCTCGACTTCTGCTTCACGACCCCTGCCCTCGGGCTCGACGAGAGCCAGACCGCACGGAACGACGCCCTTGCCGCGCTGCCGCTGAAGGCCGCGGGCACCGCCGGCGCGCTCTACCTGCGCAGCTTCCTGGCCGATCATCCCCGCGCCATCGTGGGCGCGGGCTGGGGCCGCACCCTCGCGCATCTGAGCCGCCAGATGTCGGGCACGAACGCGCCCGAAGCGCGGTTCATCAGCCTCATGGGCAGCCTGACGGCGAATTCGGCGTTCAACCCGTTCGAGGTGGTCCAGGCGCTGGCCCAGGCGACCGGCGGCGAGGGGTATTTCCTGCCGGTGCCCTTCATCGCCGACAGCCCCGAAGACCGCAACGTGCTGATGGCCCAGCGCGCCGTCGCGCGGCGGATGGACCTCGCCAAGCGCGCCGATGTCGCCCTGCTTTCGGTGGGCGAGCTGACGGAATCCTCGCTGCTGCGCCAGCAGGGCATGATCTCGCGCGAGGAACTGCAGGAACTCCGCGACGCCGGCGCGGTGGGCGACACCAACGGGCTCTTCTTCGACCGGGACGGCAGGCCGGTGGAGCACAACCTGAAGCACCGGACGATCGGAACCGGGGTCGAGGACCTCGCCAAGATGCGCACCGTTCTGCTCTCGGGCGGACTGCAGAAGGTCGCGGCGACGGAGGCGATCCTGCGCGGCCGTTTCGTGCGCGGGCTCATCATCGATGGCGACGGCGCGCTCCGCCTCGCCGCGCGCATCGCCTAGCCGCCGGCCCCAACCTGCCTCGTTCCGCCCCGCGCGGGCCCGGGCGGGCCCGGGCGGGTCAGCCGGCGGCCGCTGCGCCGCCGCGGCGATGCACGCGCAGCTCGATGTCGCGGGGCACGCCGTCGCTGCCGTTGATGACGATGAGATCCTGGGGGCAGGCCGACACCGCGAAGAGGCAACCGGCTTCGGCGCGCAGGCGCACATGGGCGCCCGGCGGCGTCCGGCCCGGATTGTCCTGCAGCGTCATGTCGGGCCTCACCACCGTTTCCATGAAGAGGTTCCACGGTGTCGGCACGCGCGGAAGATCGAGCCCGCGCGCGGCGAAGAGGGCGGCGAGATTGTCGGAGCAGTTCTCGTGGTAGCCCTCGTGGCCGTAGAAGATGCGGTAGCTCGGCGCGCAGCAGGCCGGGCAGAGCGTGTCGTGCACGCCCGGAGAGGTGTCTTCGAGGAAATGCAGGATCGGGCGCCAGGTTTGCGTGCAGAGCGTGTCGCCGGGCCGGAAGCCGAGCCGGTAGTGAACGATCCGGCTGTGCTCCATGGACATGTACTCGGCCGGATCCTCGGCGAGAAAGGCCCAGGTATCGACGACCTGCCCGCCGTGAAGGTTGACCACGTCCACGGTATCGCCCGCGGAAAGCTCCACGAGGCGTGCCGTGCGGGCCGGAACGGGCAGCCGCTCCGGCGCGCGCCCCGCGCCGTCTGTTTTCGCGCCGGTCAATACTCGAAGCTTTCCTGCCAGGAGCGCCCGAAAACCTGCCGCTCGCCCTCGGAGGCCTCGTAGCGCGCCTCCAGCCGGAGCGCGCCGTCTTTCCAGGCAAGGCCCGTGCTGCTCTCCAGCCGCACGTTCCAGCCGGCGCGCGCGTAGGTCTGGACGGTCCGCAGATCGGCCCGCGCCGCGCCGCCGGGGCGCCCGCCCACGGCATAGGTTTCCGTCGCGTCGAGGCCGAAGCGCAGACCGTCGATCTCGGTGGTGGAGGCGCCGTTGTCCACCTCCATCACCACCTCGCCGGTGCCGAGATCCCAGCACTGGCGGCGCGCCACGTCCCGCTGCGTCTTCACCGTGGCGGGGATCGGGCAGGCATGGATGGCGGGGCCGAAATCGGGAAGCTCGGTGTGCACGTCCGCGGGCAGCCCGGGCAGCGAAAGGCGCAGGCTCGACATCTCGATGCCGAGATCCGTCGCCTCCGCCTCGGGCCATGCCATCGGCCAGTAACTCGTGGAAAGCGCCAGCCGGAGCGATCTGCCGGTGCCGAAGGCGTGGGCGACGGCCTTGAGCGGAATCGAGACCTCGAAGGGATCGTTCGGGCCCGCCGAGGCCGGCCGCCGCAGACGGCAGAGCCCGAAGGTGACCCGCGCCGAGGTCCCGCCCGGCGCGACCTCGTTGAGGCGGACGGCCAGAAGCGCCCTTTGCGTTGCGCAGGTCAGCTTCAGCGAGAGAACGGGCGTGCCGACGAGATGCAGCGGTTCCGCGAGGGGGGGAGTATCGAAACAGAGCGAGAGCGCGTCGTCGGTGCGCGCGTCGAGCGCGAACTCGGGGCCGGAGCCGCCGGAATCGAGCGGGCACCATTCGCCCGCGGCCGCGCCCACCCCCGGCGGGCTGGCCAGCCGGACGACCCCGGCGGCTTCCGGGCGGGCGGGCGTGAGGCTTCGGCCCCCGGCGTGCAGGGTGGTGCCGGCCGCCTCGGGCGGCCAGGCATCGAGCCCGATCCAGCCCCCCGCGATCACGGGGTCGGAGGCATCCGGCTTCGGGTCGCGGCCGAGCCAGAGGCGCAGCCGCGGCTCGTCCATGATCCCGGTCTCCTCGCCCATGAGCCAGTGGCGCCACCAGCGCACGCACTCCTGCAGGAAACCGATCCGCGGGCCCGGCTGGCCCCATGTGGGATACATGTGCGTCCACGGGCCGATCAGCGCCTTTCGGGGCACATCGAGGTGCTGCATCAGCCGCAGGATCGCGTCGCTGTAGCCGTCCACCCAGCCGCCCACGGCCCAGACCGCGCAGTCGATGGCCGCGTAATCCTCGCAGACCGATCCGTGTTGCCAGAACGCGTCGCGCTCCATGTGGCGCAGCCAGCGCGCGAGGGGCGGGCCAAGCGCCTCGAGCCGCTCCTGCCAGAGCGCGCGCCAGCCGTCGCCCGCATGAGCCGGGTCGGGCGGCCGGCCGAGCTGGGAGAACAGCCCGTGGCCCCACTGGATCCCGTCGTTCAGCAGCGCGCCGCCCATGAAGTGGACATCGTCGGAGTAGCGGTCGTCGGTGGAACAGGCGGTGATGATCGCCTTGAGCGCCGGCGGGCGGCGCGCGGCAAGCTGCAGCGCCGCGAAGCCGCCCCAGGAAATGCCGATCATGCCGACATTGCCGGTGCACCACTCCTGCCGGGCCAGCCAGGCGATGACTTCCAGCACATCGTCCTGCTCCTGCCGGAGGTATTCGTCGCCGAGCGTGCCCTCCGAATTGCCCGAGCCGCGCAGATCGAGCCGGCACCCGGCGATCCCGTTCTCTGCGAAGTAGCCGTGGACCATGCTGTCGCCGATCGCGGTGCCGTCGGACTGGCGGTAGGGGATCGACTCGAGAACGACGGGAACCGGCTTGCGGTCCCGCGTCTCCGGAAGCCAGAGCCGCGCGGTTAGCCGCGTGCCGTCCGACAGGGGGATGACGATCTGTTCGAACCGCGCCGGCACGTCGCGCGTGGACCGGACGAAATACTGCTGCATCGTTGCCGAGGCCCCTCTTGAGCAGGAAACGCACCGCCGAAGGCGGCGGGGAAGTGGATCGGCCCGCCCGGTGCCCGGGCGGGCGGGACGGCCCCGGAGGGCGCGCGGCGGCGCCCCCGGGGCCGCGGGTTGCCCGCCGTCAGACGGCCGCGAAATCGCGCAGGAAGGCCCACTGGCCGTCGGCGCTGTAGGCCGGCACGATCCCCGGTCGCGACACCCAGGCATTCACGCCATGGTAGAGGAAGACGTAGGCCCCCGTCTCTTCCAGCCGGTCCTGCAGGTCGCGGTAGAGCTGGCCGCGGGTCTCCGGGTCGGTCTCGGCGAGGGCGGCGGCGTTCAGCGCGTCCCACTCTTCCGAACAGGTGCGCTGCCAGTTCCAGTCGCCGACCTGCCCGCAGGTGAACCACTCGGTGACCCAGCTCGGATCGGGCGCCGTGGTGAACGGCTCGATGAAGAGCTCGAGGTTGGTGTGGTCGGTGTCGTCCTGGGCCATGGCCACGAGCGCCGCCACGTCCATCGTCCGGATCTGCAGGTCGACCCCGATCTGCGCGAGCTGCGCCTGCAGGACCTGGCCGACGATCAGCAGGTCGGGATCGGTCTTGAGCCGCAGCGTCAGCGACAGGTTTTCGGCGCCCGCCTCCTGCAGCAGGGCCCGCGCGCGCTCGGGATCGTGGCCGTAGAGATCACGCTCCCGGGCGCCGAGGAGCGGCGGCGGGATCATGCCGTG
>Ga0076929_101080_pt1 | contig 10769 bp, 13 predicted proteins | sample HotLakConUCCSL28_FD_87104 | JGI IMG/M metagenome (GOLD analysis project Ga0076929, IMG submission 87104) | Hypersaline microbial mat communities from Hot Lake, Washington, USA - Hot Lake Consortium UCC-SL28 (version 3) (version 3) | ecosystem: Environmental > Aquatic > Thermal springs > Hot...
GGTCCGGCGACGTCGCGCGGAGCCGCCGGACGGTTCACCGGTTCGACATTCCGAGGTTGCCCGTCGAAGGTCTTGCCGCCGACACGGATCCGGATGCCGGTTTCCGCCCGCACCGGTCCTCGCCCGCTGTCGAACGTGGCCGAGCGGCGCATCTCGCCCGCCTCGCCGGTTTCGAGCTTGCCGAGCATCTCCGAAAGCGTGCCGCCGAGCTTGCCGAGAAGGCCCTCGAGCGCCGCTTCGATATCCGACACCGCGTCCCGGCCCTTCGGCCCCTTCGGCCCGTTCACGACACCGCTCCCGCAAGGCTCTCGAGCCGGCTCTCCAGCGCGCCGAGACGGTCGCGAAGGGCCAGGTTCTCCGCATGGAGATCTTCGGCCGCCCGGCTGAGACGCGGGTCGGTCTCCCACCAGTTGATCCCCATCTCGCGGGCCTTGTCGACGGTGGCGATGAGCAGGCGGAGGCGGATCGTCAGAAGCTCGATGCCCACGAGCGACACCGAGACATCTCCGGCCACGACGATGCCCTTGTCGAGGATCCGCTCGAGCACGTCCGCGAGCGTGTCGGTGTGCCCGGGGGGTTGAAGTTGCAGGCTCATGGCGTGCCGTCCTCCCTGTGGTATCGCGCGATCCTTCTGAAACCGGTGATTTCGCCGTCGGCCGCGACCGAGACCTCGTAGGCGGCGAGCAGGTCGTTGTCGCCCATCCGCGCGGCGCCCTCGATGGTCTCGACGGTCACCTTCCAGCCGCCCGCGTCCGTCCGTTCGGTGCCGGCCACGCCGTCGATCGGCTGGTCGGTCATCAGCGAGACCGAGCGGCGTGCGACGGCCATGGCCTCCAGAAGCGTGACGGGACCGTCGGCGGCCGCCGGCCAGCCGCCTTCCGACGCGTTCTCGCGCATCGCCCCGGTCATGTGCCGTCCTTCGAAAGATGGTCGATCACCGCGGCCGCGCGTGCCTTCGTCGCCGCGCGTCCGCGCCGGGCGACCGCGCCGCGCGCCTCGACCTGTTCGAGTTCGCGGTCGAGCCGTGCGCCTTCGAATTCGAGGCGGACGAGTTCGACCGCCGCCTCGGTGCGGCTGCGCGGCGCGCGTTTCGTCACCGCGGAAGGCCGCCGATAGGTGGGAATGCCGGGTTTCTTCATCAGGCGACCTTTCGACCGGACGGAAGCGCGGCCTCGGCGATCCTGCTCGCGAGGTCGGCCGACCCCAGGCCGAGACGGCTGCCGAGCACGTCGGTGCAGATCTGCAGGAACGCGGGGTTCGCGGGGTCGGCGCGAAGCCCGGCGGCCGCGAGCAGCCGGGCGATCAGCATGGAGGTGCGCATCGACAGCGCCGCGGTGCCGGATGCTCCGGCGCGAAGGTTGCGCACCATGCCGACAAGCTGCGCAGCCTCGACGGCATCGAGCCCGGTGGCCGCCGCGACCGCGCCCGCCTCGGTCTCCATCGACACCCGGTCGAGCCGGAACGTCACGACCCGGTCGATCAGCGCGTCGGGGGCCGCGTTGACCCCGGCATAGTCGCCGGGGTTCGATGTGAGGATGACGCGAAACTCGGGATCGGCGGCAAGAAGGTCGCGGCCCGCGACGGGGTCGGTGAAGGCGAGCACCCGCTCTTCGAGCGCGGACAAGAGCATGGCGTTCGCCGCCGGCGACGCACGGGTGAATTCATCGTAGACGAGCGTGTGCCCTTCGCCCATGGCCCGGGCGAGAGGCGCATCCTCCCAGACGGCACTCACCCGGCGCTCGGTCCGCCGGACACGGGCGACATAGGTGTCGTGCACCGCGTTCTCGACCTCGCCAACCTCGCGACCGACGAGGTCCGCCCGCGTCATCCATTCATCGCCGGTGATGAAGGTGACCGGTCGTCCGAGCCGGGCGGCGATGCGCAGGGCAAGCGTCGTCTTGCCGGTTCCGGCGGGGCCGCGGAAATGCACCGGCACGCCTGCCCGAAGATAGCTCATCGCCCGGCTCTGCAGCGACGCCAGCGCGGCATCCTCGAAGAACGGTGTGCCGGCTCCAATGGCCGATCCGGCGTGGGGGCCGGTGCTGAAGCACTTGGGTTCGCTCAAGGGGATTCTCCGCCGCCTCACCTCTTTGTCGGGATCGGGCTAGCATGGCCTTGCTTAGCAGAGGGTTAATCCCGGCCCGTCAATTGACGCCGATCAAGTCCGGCGGCGCCCGGGTCTGCGATGGTCATGCCTGAAAGGGAGACCGATCATGCGCCTTGTCCTCATCGCCCTGATGCTTGCCGCCCCCGCCGCGGGCGCCGACGACATCGGCTCGCCCGCCCGGGGCGAAACCCTCGCCCGCGAGGTCTGCGCGGCCTGCCACGCGGTCGCGCGCGGCGAGGTCTCGCCCGACCCCGACGCCGCGGCCTTCGCCGATATCGCCGATCTCGTCTCGACCACCCGCCAGTCGCTCTTCGTGTTTCTCAACACGACCCATCCGACGATGCCCAACCTCATCCTCGAACCCGAGGAAAGCGACGATCTCATCGCCTACATCCTGTCGCTTCGGGAGAACTGAGCGAAGCGGCTCGACAAGCCGGGCGTTCAGTCCAATTGTCAGCGCATGAGCGTGAACATAGAGGCGATGCCCGCGGGCCGGGCGCTCGAGGCCCTCCGCGCGGGCTGGGCAGCGCAGGCGACCGGTGCACTGACGGTTTCGTGGATGCTTCACGGCCGCCCGGGCGTCGGCAAGACCGAGATCGTGGAAAAGCTCGCCGGCGAGATCGGCGCGCGGCTCTTCGACCTCCGGCTGACCACGATCGAGCCGCAGGATCTCCGGGGGCTGCCCTATTACGACCACGCAACCGGCAAGACGGTCTGGTACCGCCCCGAGGACCTGCCCGACGACCCCGACACGCCGTCGATCCTGTTTCTCGACGAACTGACCGCCGCGCCGCCGACCCTGCAACCCGTGGTCTACGGTCTCCTGCAGGAACGCCGCGTGGGCAGGCACCGGCTGCCCGCCTCGGTCCTGATCGTCGCCGCCGGCAACGCCGTCGAGGACGGGGCGGTGGCCCATGACCTCGGCACCGCGCTGTCGGACCGGCTCGTGCATCTCCGCATCGAGGCCGAGGCGACGGACTGGCTCGAGAACGTCGCCCTCGCGCGCGGGCTCGACCCGGCGGTGACGGCCTACATCCGCACCCGGCCCGACCTTCTGGAAACGACCGAAGCCGCGCTCAACCGGGGCGAAAGCGTCTTCGCGACACCGCGCTCCTGGGTGAGGGTCAGCGAGATCATCGGCGCGGTGCCCGACCGGCGTCTTCGCGCGGCGATGATCGAGGGCACGCTGGGCGCGGCGGTGGCCGCCGAGTTCCAGGTCGTCGCCGACGACATCGCCGCGAGCCTCGCCATCGACGACCTGATTGCCGCGCCGAAAGCCCGCCGCGCCGCGCTCTACCCGGCGTCGCTCCATGGCCTCCATGCGCTCGTCTACGCCCTCGCCGCGCGCCTCGACCGCCAAACCGTGCGACCGGCCGTCGAGATCCTCGCCGCTGTTCCTGGGCTCGCCGAGGCGCGCGCCGAACCGGTCTTCGCCGCGCTGCCGTTGCGCGAGCTCACCACCCACGGCTTCGAGGTGCTCATTCGCCGGGGGCTCGACCTCGGGCTCGGCGAGGCGATGCTCGAGGTGCCGGAAATGGCCGAGCACATGGGCCGGCGCGAGGCCGAGGGCGCCGCGTGAACGCCGCCCACAGCCGGCGCGCGGGCCCGGCGCTCAGGGCGCTCGCCGAGGCCGACCCGGCACTGGCCGCGCTCTCGCTCTGGTGCCGGCACCGCGACGGGCCGGGACCGGTCGCGCGCACATCGGGCGAAACCATCACCTACGGGCCGGGCTTCGCGGCACTCCCGCGCCAAGAGCAGGTCGGAATCGCCGCCCATCACGTCCTTCACGTCGCCTTCCGGCATTCCGCCCGCGCCCGGGTGATGGCCGCGCGCCACGGCCCCGGCTTTCAGGCGGACCTCTTCAACATCGCCGCCGACGCCATCGTCAACGAGACGGTGCTTCTTGCGGGCTACGTCCTGCCGCGCCCGCGCATCACCCTCACGCGACTTCTCGCAGAGGCGTTCGACGCCGGGGCGGGTGCCCCGGGCGCGGTGGCGGCGTGGGATGTCGAGCGGCTCTACCACCGGCTGACGGGGGGCGGGACGGGCAGCGGAACCCGCGCCGCGGAGGCCGCCCGCTCGCTCGCCCGCGCGGCGGAGTTCGGCGCGGACCTCGACCCGGGCGGGACGGGCCAGGGCGACGAAACCGATACTGCCTCGGACTGGCACGGCCGGCTCGCCCGCGCGCTCGCCGAGGGCCGCAGCGCGGGGCGCGGGCTTGGCCGCCTCGCCGGCCGGCTCGGCGATCTGCCCCGCACCGACACGCCGTGGGAGCGGCTGCTGCGAGGGGCTGTCACCCGCGCGGTCACGCGCGACGCCCTGCCGCAACCCTTCCGGCCCTCGCGCCGGTGGCTGGCCATGGACGCCGCCGCGCGCGCGTCGGGCGCGGCGACCCCGGGCTTCCTGCCGGCCACGGGACGGCTCCGGCCACAGGCGCGCATCGCGGTGCTGCTCGACGCATCGGGCTCGGTGCCCCGTTCCTTGCGCGACCGGTTCGCGGGCGAAGTCGCGGGCATCGCCGGGCGGACGGGGGCGGAGGTGCATCTCGTCGTCTTTGACACCGAGGTCCGCGCGGCGCGCATTCTGCCGGCACATGACGCGGGCCGGAGCCTGCGCGACCTCGACTGGCCCGAGGGCGGCGGGACCGACTTCGCCCCGGCGCTGGCCGCCGCCCGGACCGCGAACGCCTCGATCATCGTCGTCCTGACCGATCTCGAAGCCAACCCCGGCGATCCGCCCGGTCGAATTCCCGTCATCTGGGCCACGCCCCGCCCCGTCGCCGCCCCACCGCCCTGGGGGCGGGTGATCGCCCTCGACCGCTAGGCCGGGGCGGGTGCGGCATCGCCCTTCGCCGAGGACTTCGCGGCAAGGGCCGCGAGCCGCGCGTGGGCGCTGATCGTGGCCGGTTCGAGAGCGAAGCGACGGATCTGCTGGCCATCGGCGAGATTCGCACGGTGCAGCGCCCGCTCGGTTTCGCGATCACCGAAGAGGGCCTGTGCCAATGCCGCCCGCTCGGCCCGGTCGAGGTCGAGAAACCGTACCCGGTCGGTCTCGTGGAGCACCGAGACGAGCGTGAGCGGCGGCACCCGCGCATAGGCCGATTGCTCGATGACGAGATGGAGCGTGCCCGCGCCGAGGTTCCGCGCCGCCCCGAGCCGGGAGAGTGCCCCTTCGGCGGCCACGCGCAGGCCGTCGAGTACCCGGCCCGCCTCGTCTTCGGAGATGAGCGCCCGACGCTTCTTCGGGTCGGAGACCGACAGCACGTAGCGCTCGAAGAGCCAGATCGTGAGAAACATCAGAAGCGGCGCCTCGGCGATCGGAAACGCGAGTTCCGGCCAGACGAAGAGCGCGATCACGAAAGGCGAGAGCGCGACGGAATAGCGCGCGAGGGGGTGTTCGAGAACGGCCCGCCAGAACACCGCCCGCCAGGGCGCGGCGCGTGGCAGAACCAGCACCCCGAGCGACAGGACACGCCTCGGCACGGTCTTGGTGGACAGGAGCGACGGATTGAGGATGCCGCCCCGGGTCAGGAACACGATCATCCGTCTGAGCTAGACGCGGGGGCGTTCCGAGCAACCCTCCGGTGCCCCAAAAATGCCACAGGTCGCGGATAAGTTGTCCAACGCAGCTTTTCGCGGATGCGCCGGCGCGCTCCGGCACGTTACCGTTACGTAACCGCAGAGTGCAGGCGGTTCGCGAGAGTGCAGTGGGTTTGCCCCGACCGGAGGTGTCCGGCTGAGGGCCATGAGTTCCTCCCTGACTGGACGGCCGCGCTCAGGCGCGGCCATTTTTTTTCGTCAGGCGGATACCGGCTCGATCAATCCCGGCCCGCTCGCGCGGTTCGAATTCACCGCGGGGTCGACCCGGAAGGCTTCCAGAAGATCGTCCGGCGCGGGCTTCATGAGCGCCGCCGCCCCCTTGCCCGCCTCGCCGAGCCAGAGCGGCCAGTCCCGGGGCCCGACGATCACCGGCATCCGGTGATGGATCTCCGACATCGGCCGGTTCGCGGCACAGGTCACGATGGCGCAGGTCGAGAGCGACGTCTCCCCGCGCTCCCAGTCCTGCCAGACGGCGGCGAAGGCGATGACACCGCCAGCCGCCGGGCGGATGTACCACGGCAACCGCTTGCCGCCCGCGTCCTTCGTCCATTCGTAGAAGCCGCTCGCCGGCACGAGGCAGCGCCGTTCGCGGGCCGCGGCGCGGAAGGCGGGCTTCTCGGCGATGGTCTCGGCGCGGGCGTTGATCAGGAGCGGGCCGTCGCTCTCGGTCTTCGCCCAGTGCGGGATGAACCCCCAGCGCAGCGCCCGGAGCCGCCGCCGGCCATCCTCCAGCGTGACCGCATGGACCCGGTTCGTGGGGCAGATGTTGAAGTTCGGCACTTCCGGCAGATCGTTCGACGGCACCGCCTCGAAGAGGGCCGCCAGCGCGTCGGAGGGATGGGTGAGCGTGAAGCGGCCGCACATCAGTTGGCCACCTCCATGGCGGCGCGGAAGCGCTCCGGCGCTTCGGGACGCCAGATGTCGGAGCGGCGGTAATCCTCTTCGAAAACCGGAGCTCTATCGCCGAGGTCGAGCCAGGGCAGCCCGGAACGGGTGTAGTTGTGGGCGTCCGGCGGCAGCGCGGCGGGCGCGCCGGGCGTTCCGGCCCGCGCGAAGCGGAAGCCGGGCGCGCCGCAGACGCCCCGGAGGTCCGCGCCGCTATCCCCGCAACGCGCGAGCCGAAACGGCCCTCCCGACGGGGTCGGAACCTCGGCCTCCTCCGGCATCCCGGCGAGGAGCTCGACCCGGTCGCCCTCGATCCAGGCATTGAGCGCGAAGGCGCTACCCGACAAGCCCTGGCACCAGGTGCAGTGGCAGCAATGAACGACGAGCGGCGTGTCGGTGAGCCGGCAGCGGACAGCGCCGCAGGTGCAGCCGCCTTCCATGGCAACCTCCCGGGAGCCTGGCGCCCCGCCGGCGGACCGGCGGGGCGGAAGCGTCATTCGACGATGGTGATGCGGCCGTCGAGATAGGGCTCGACCGGGCCGATCTCGGCGAAGTATTCCGCCACCACGTCGGCGAGGTCGGGTCCGAAGTCGTAGGCGTTCTCGGCGTCGACGAACATTTCGTAGCCGTCGCCGCCGCGCCGCAGGAAGTCGTTGGCGGCCACGCCGTAGAGCTTGTCCATCTCGAGCGGCACGAACTCCCCGTCCTCCTCGACCATGATGTCGCTGATCCTCTCGCCGAACGCGTTCGACGGCGTGATCGTGTACTTCATGCCGGCCACCTGCGCGAAGCGTCCCGTGGCGTCGGGGTCGTCGTACTGGCGCACGCCGTTCTCCAGCGCCTCCTTCACCGCGCTTCCGGGGATGTAGAAGGTCGACAGGAGGTTCTGGAACGGCAGCACCGTCAGCACCTCGCCCTTGGTGATCTCGCCCTCGTCGATCGAGGCGCGGATGCCGCCGCCGTTCTGGAACACGATCTGGATGCCCTGGTCGCGGGTCCGGTCGAGTATCGCGTCGGCGATGAGGTTGCCCATCTCGCATTCCATCGCCCGGCAGAAGCTCTGATCGCCCTCGATGGGCGCGGTGGCCTCGGCGACGACCTCCTGGCGGACCTCCTCGAGGGGCGCCGCAAGCTCGGCGAGGCGCGCGACGACAGCCTCGTCCTCGGCGACCGAGGCGTCGAGGAGGATCGGCTGACCCGCCACCTCGGTCACGTTGCCGTCGTCGTCGAAGGTCAGTTCCACCTCGCCGAGATACTTGCCGTAGGCGAAGGCGGTGACGATCGGCACGCCGTTCGTCATCGTCGGGTAAGGCCCGGCAGCCCCCTCCATGTCACCGAGCAGCGTGTTCGAGTGCCCGCCGACGATGAGGTCGACGCCTTCGGTGTTCGTCGCGATGACGAGGTCGGTGGGATAGCCCGAGTGGCTGAGGAGAATGATCTTGTCGACACCTTCCGCCGTGAGCCGGTCGACCTCGGCCTGGATCGCCGGAGAGGGGTCGGTGAAGGTGATGTTGGGGCCCGGCGAGGACAATTCGGGGTTGTTGACCGGGGTGACGCCGATCAGCCCGATCCGCTCGCCGCCCTTCTCCAGCACCACCGTGCTCTGGATCATGTCGCTCAGCGCGGGTTCCGAGGCGATGTCGGCATTCGCCATCAGCACCGGAAACTCGACCTGCTCGACGAAGCGCGCAAGCCCCTCGGGGCCGTTGTTGAACTCGTGGTTGCCCACCGCCATCGCGTCGTAGCCGGCGAGGTTCATCATCTCCGCCTGCACGTCGCCGCCGTAGAACTGGAAGAACAGCGTGCCCTGGAACTGGTCGCCGGCATCGACCAGAAGCCAGTTGTCGTGCCGCGCCTTGGCATCCTCGATGGCGGTCATCACCCGCGCCATCCCGCCGAAGCACTTGCCCTCGGCGTTGTCCTCGGGCGAGCAGGCCGAGTTGAACCGGCTGATCGGCTCGAAGCGGTCGTGGAAGTCGTTGGTGTGCAGGACTGTGATCCTGTACTCCGCCGCCGCGGCGGTGGCCATCAGCGCGGCGGAGGCCGCGGTCAGGAGAAATCGAGCGAGCATGAGGAAACCCCCGAGGTGTGATGTTGCGTGGTTGAAGCTTGGCGCGTCGGCCCGGCGGTGTAAATGCCCGCCCATCATTGCAACTCCATGACATGTCCGCGGCCGGCTTGACGCAGCGCGCGCGGCGGTCCATCCCCTCGCCCATGCTGGTCTACAAGATCTTCCGCGCCGGGGAATTCGCCGCCTTCAAGGCCGCCGGCGTGTCGTCAGGCGCACCGGTCGACCTCGCCGACGGCTACATCCATCTCTCCACCGCCGAGCAGGCCCCCGAAACCCTCGCGAGACACTTCGCCGGGGAGACCGGCCTCGTGATGCTCGCCATCGAGACCGACCGTCTCGGCCCCGACCTCGTCTGGGAGCCCTCGCGCGGCGGGGCGCTCTTTCCCCACCTCTACCGCGCCCTAGGCGCCGCCGATGTCGTCTGGTCGGCGCCGATCCCGCTTCAGGGCGGCCGCCACCTGATGCCCGCTCCACCGGCATGAGCCTCGCCGAGCGCGCCGGCCTCGCCGTTCTGCACCGGCTCGACCCCGAGCGCGCGCATGACCTGTCGCTGAGGGCGCTCCGCTCCGGGCTCCTGCCGCTCCCCGCCCCGGTCACCTCGCCCCGTCTCGCCACCACGCTCGCGGGGCTCGCCCTGCCGAACCCGGTGGGCCTCGCGGCCGGCTACGACAAGAACGCCACGGCCCTCAGCCCCCTCATGCGCGCGGGCTTCGGCTTTCTCGAGGTCGGCGCGGCCACCCCGCGACCCCAGCCCGGCAACCCCCGCCCGCGCCTCTTCCGGCTCGCCGCGGACCGCGCGGTCATCAACCGCTTCGGCTTCAACAACGACGGGGCCGATACCATCGCCGCCCGCCTCGCGGCCCGGCCGCGCGGCATCCCCGTCGGCCTCAACCTCGGCGCCAACAAGGACAGCGCCGACCGCGCGGCGGACTTCGCCTCGGTCCTGCGCAAAGCGGGGCCGGTGGCGGATTTCGTCACCGTGAACGTCTCCTCGCCGAACACCGAGCGGCTCCGCGACCTCCAGGGCGCCGAGGCGCTCGCCGCGCTTCTCGCCGGTGTGCTCGCGGCCCGCGCCGAGGCCGGCCTCGCCCTTCCCGTGTTCCTCAAGGTCGCCCCCGACCTCTCGCCCGGCGAGATCGACGAGATCGCGTCGGTGATCCGCGACGCCGGCATCGACGGGCTGATCGCCACCAACACCACGCTTTCCCGCGACGGCCTCGCCTCCCCCGCCGCGGGCGAGGCGGGCGGGCTCTCGGGCGCGCCGCTCTTCGACCGTTCCACCCGCGTTCTCGCCCGCTTCTCCGCCGCCCTCGGTCCAAGCATGCCGATCCTCGGCGTCGGCGGCATCGCCTCGGCCGAAGACGCCTACGCGAAGATCCGCGCTGGCGCGACCGCCGTCCAGCTCTACACGGCCATGGTCTACGAGGGCCTCTCCCTCATCCCGCGCATCGCCCGCGGCCTCGACGCGCTTCTCGAACGCGACGGCATCGCCCGTGTGGCCGACGCGGTCGGGCGCGACCGCGACCGCTGGCTCTGAGACGGTCCGCCCGGCCTTCATCCTGGCGAAAATATCCCCGCCGGAGGCATCGAACCTCGCGGTCAATGCCTCAGGCGGCCGCCTCGCGCGGCCCGTCGGCATCCGCCTCTAGCGCGGGGTACTTCAGCCCCAGCGTCACCCCCCTGGCGACGAAGGACAGAAGCAGCGCCACCCAGAGACCGTGGTTGCCGACGAGCGGCACCAGCGTCAGCGCCGCGGCGATGTAGACCGCGAGGGCCACGGCCATCATGTTGCGCATCTCCCGCGTCCGGGTGGCGCCTATGAAGATGCCGTCGAGCATCCAGGCCGCCCAGCCGAGAACCGGGGCCGCCACCATCCAGACGAGGTAGACCCGGGCCTCGGCGCGGACGTCTTCCGCCGTGGTCAGAAGGTCGATGATCGCGCCCCCGAACACCGCGAACAGGGCCGCGAGGCCGATGACGGCGCCGGCGCCCCAGGCCGAGGTCAGCACCGCCGCGCGCCGCAGCCGCGCCCGGTCCCGCGCGCCGAAGGCCGAGCCGACGAGCGCCTCGGCGGCGAAGGCGAAGCCGTCGAGGGCGAAGGCGGTGA
>Ga0076929_101082_pt1 | contig 10740 bp, 10 predicted proteins | sample HotLakConUCCSL28_FD_87104 | JGI IMG/M metagenome (GOLD analysis project Ga0076929, IMG submission 87104) | Hypersaline microbial mat communities from Hot Lake, Washington, USA - Hot Lake Consortium UCC-SL28 (version 3) (version 3) | ecosystem: Environmental > Aquatic > Thermal springs > Hot...
TTCGTCGCCGCCTTCATCGGCGAAAACAACAAGCTCATGGGCAAGGTCGAGGCGATCGACGGGGATACCTGCAAGGTCGTGCTCGACAATGGCGACAAGGTTACCGCGCTCAGGGTCAATGTCGGCGCAGTGGGGGATCGCACGACGCTGTCGCTGCGTCCCGAGCGCGTGGTGATCGCGCCGGAGGGCAGCGCCGATCTCGACAACGTCTTCGAGGCCGAGGTGCGTGAGCTGATCTATCTCGGCGACCATATCCGCACCCGGGTGAAGGTCTGCGGCAATGACGAGTTCATCGTCAAGGTGCCGAATTCCTCGCACAGCCCCGATCTGGCGCGCGGTGCGAAGGTGCGTATCGGCTGGATCACACAGGATTGCCGCGCGCTGGATGCTTGATGCGCGCGCGGCGGATCAGGCGGGCCCGTCGGGTCCGCTCGGCAGGCGGCCCGCGTTTTCGCGTGGCCCCGCAAGGAAGGCCGGATGGCGGATGACTGCCGTTCCGGCGCGGAGTGCTCCTGAAGCGCTCCCCAACACAGGACTGGGAGAAACTGTATGTCCATGAAGAAACTTTCGATTCTTGCCGGCGGCGTCGCTGCGGCGGCGATCTCGGCGGGCGCTTATGCGCAGGAGCCGGTCAACCTCACCATCGTCTCCTGGGGCGGCGCCTATACCGAGAGCCAGGAGCGCGCCTATCACGAGCCCTATATGGAGGAAAATCCGCACGTCACGATCATCGGTGACGATGGTTCGGCCAACGCATTGGCGGGTCTTCGTGCCCAGTCCCAGGCCGGCAACGTGACCTGGGATCTCGTCGACATGCTGCCTTCCGACGCTCAGCTCGCCTGCGACGAAGGTATCATCCTGCCGATCGATCACGACGAAATGCTCGCCCCGGCACCGGACGGCACCCCTGCCAGCGAGGATTTCCTCCCGGGCTCGCTGGGTGAGTGCTTCATCCCGCAGATCGTGTATTCCACGATTCTCGCCTATAACACCGACCTGTTCCCTGAAGACGAGCAGCCCGATGCGATCGAGGCCCTGTTCGATGTCGAGAACTATCCGGGCCGCCGTGCGCTGCAGGACCGTCCGGGCACGAATCTCGAATGGGCACTCTATGCCGACGGCGTCGCGCCGGAGGACATCTACGACGTGCTCGCCACGCCGGAAGGTCAGGACCGCGCCTTCGCCAAGCTCGACACCATCAAGGACCACATCGTCTTCTGGACCGAGGGTGCCCAGGCTCCCCAGCTCCTCGCTGACGAGGAAGTCGTGATGGCGACCGGTTATAATGGTCGTATCTTCAATGCCGCGCAGGTCGAGGGCCAGCCTTTCGACATTATCTGGGACGGCCAGATCGTCGAGTGGGACGGCTGGGTGGTTCCGGCTGACGGCGAGAACATCGATGCCGTGATGGAGTATCTGTATTACGCCACCGACACGCAGCGTCTGGCGGATCAGGCCAAGTTCATCTCCTATGGTCCGGCGCGTGCGTCTTCCGCACCTCTCGTGGGCGAGCATGCCGATCTCGGGATCGACATGAACGAGCACATGCCGACCAATCCGGACAACTACTATTCGCCGATCGTTCTTGATAACGATTTCTGGACCGATTACGGCGATGAGCTGCGCGAGCGTTTCGCCAACTGGATGCTCCAGTAAGGCTTGTCGCCCGATCCGACCTTCAGGTGGGGGCGTTCGCGCGCCCCCACCCATCAAGAACAAGCGTGATCGCACGCATGAATGCGACCGGTGGAGACGAGATGCATGGCACAGGCTGATGCAGGAAATGCCGATCTGACGCAGGATGCTTCCGGCCAGATGGTCACGGCGGATGGCGTCCCTCTCAAGCTGAGCCTGAAACGGGCCGAGCGCCAGCGCAAGCTGATGGCCCTCGCTCTGGTCTTGCCGCTGCTGCTTTTCCTTCTCGTCGTCTTCATCTTCCCCATTGGTCAGATGATGTGGCGCAGCGTCGACAACCCGCAGGTCGTCAACGCGCTACCGCAGACGCTCGAGGCGCTTCAGGGGTGGGATGGCGAAGAGCTTCCCGGCGAAGAGGTCTATGCCGCCCTCGCCGCCGATTTTCGCCGTGACATGGAACGTCCGCGCCGCGATCAGTTTTCCGGGCCGCTCGGCGTGCGCCTGAATTATGAATTGTCCGCTGCCCGCGGCGCTGTCGCACGCACTGTGCGCAAGGTCCCCGATTTCGAACCGCCCTACAAGGAAGCCTTCCTCGATTCGCACCGGCTTTGGGGCGACGTCGCGCTCTGGCGCGTGATCGAGCGCGAGGGTCGACCGCTGACGAGCGCCTATTACGTCGCCGCGCTCGACCGTCAGTTCAACGACGAGGGCGAAATCGAGCTGCGCGACGAAAACCGGCGGATCTACACCGATCTCTATATTCGCACGCTGGGACTGTCGATCACGATCACGGTGCTGACGATTCTGCTCGGCTTTCCGATCGCCTATTACATGTCGATCCTGCCGATGCGCTATTCGAACCTCTTGATGATCTTCGTCCTGTTGCCGTTCTGGACCTCGTTGCTGGTGCGCACCACGGCCTGGATCGTGCTCCTGCAGCAGCAGGGAGTGATCAACGAATCGCTGATTGCCGTCGGCATCATTGGTGAGGACGGGCGATTCTCCCTGATGTACAACATGTTCGGCACCATCATCGCGATGACGCATATCCTGCTGCCGTTCATGGTGCTGCCGCTCTATTCGGTGATGCGCACGATCCCGCCCTCCTACATGCGCGCGGCCAAGAGCCTCGGGGCCACGCCATTCACGGCGTTCCGCAAGGTCTATCTGCCCCAGACGCTGCCGGGAATCGGTGCCGGCGCGGTGCTCGTCTTCATCATCTCGATCGGCTACTACATCACCCCCGCCCTCGTCGGCGGCCAGTCGGGCCGGATGATCTCGAACGAGATTGCGCGACACATGCAGCAATCACTGAACTGGGGCCTCGCGGCCGCACTCGGGACGATTCTGCTGCTCGGCGTTCTGGTGCTCTACTGGGCCTATAACCGCCTTGTCGGCGCCGACAACCTGAAACTCGGCTGAGGGGAGACGAAGCCATGGCACTGCCCTCCTACGCCACGCGCGGCGAGCGAATCTGGTACTACACGTTCCGGGTCATCTGCGGTCTGATCTTCTTCTTCCTGATCGCGCCGATCATCATCATGGTCCCGCTGAGTTTCAATTCGCAGCCCTATTTCACGTTCTCGCGCGAGATGCTGACCTTCGACCCGGCGGGCTATTCCCTGCGCTGGTACGAGGATCTGTTCACCTCGGAGAGCTGGATGCGCTCGATCCAGAACTCCTTCCTCATCGGCATCGCCTCCACCATTCTGGCGACGACGCTCGGCACCCTCGCCGCGCTGGGGCTCAGCCGTCCGCACATGCCCTACAAGGGGCTGATCATGGGGATCCTGATTTCCCCGATGATCGTGCCGCTGATCATTTCGGCTGCGGGGATGTTCTTCTTCTTCTCCTCGATCGGTCTGGCCCAGACCTTCCCCGGCGTGATCCTCGCCCATACAGCGCTGGGCACGCCCTTCGTGGTGATCACGGTGACGGCAACGCTGGTCGGTTTCGACAATTCCCTCACGCGGGCGGCTTCGAATCTCGGCGCCTCGCCGAGTTACACCTTCTTCAAGATCACCATGCCGCTGATCCTGCCAGGTGTGATCTCGGGCGCGCTGTTTGCCTTCATCACCTCTTTCGACGAGATCGTGATCGTGCTCTTCGTCGCCGGCGTCGAGCAGCGCACCATCCCGCGTGAGATGTGGTCGGGTATCCGCGAGCAGATCAGCCCGACGATTCTCGCCGTGGCGACAATCCTCGTGGCGCTGTCGATCGCGCTGCTCACCACGATCGAGCTGCTACGCCGCCGCTCGGAGCGGATTCGCGGGATGACGGCACAATAGGGAGTGTTGCGCTCTTGCTGACGCAGAGACGCGGTCGAGCAGTTTTGTCTCTGCCAATCCGTTTCTGCAATACCGCTCTCACGCTTTGCCACGAGGCACCCGCAACCATGCGAGCGCCACTGTGTCCGGCGATGACATGACCGATCCGTCGGATACAGTCGAAGATTGATTTTGCATGATCTGATTAAACGATTCATAGTTGCTTGAAAGATATTGATGCGCCATAAAATTGCTTTCACGGGAGCATCGCATGGCGCATTCCATCGAATCCGGGGCACTCGAAGGCGTCGTCGCCGACTTCGTTGATCACCAGCAATCTGACCTCATCGCGCGCTGGCGTGGACACCATGCCTGGTGGGAAAGCCGCAGCCGCAGTGGTGTCGATCCCTATTCCAAATTCACTGCGAGCCGGATCACCACACGCTGCGAGGCCGGCGCCCGGAACGGAGAGAGCTATGCCGGCGTCAACTTTGCCTCGCAGGATTACCTGAACCTGGCAGCCCATCCGGCAGTACACCAGGCGGCCAAGGACGCCATCGACAGGTTCGGCGTCCACAGCGCGGGCTCTGCGGCACTGATGGGCAATACCGTTCTGTCGCGACGCCTGGAAGAACGCCTCGCCGATTTTCTCGGCTACGCCGACTGCACCGTGTTCCCGACCGGCTGGGGTGCCGGATACGGGGTGATCAAGGCGCTGGTGCGCCCACATGATCACATCGTCATCGACGTCCTGGCCCATGCCTGCCTGCAGGAAGGCGCGCGGGCCGCCACGGAGAACGTCCATACCTTTCCCCATCTCTCCAACGCGGCCGTGAAGCGCCGGCTGGAACGCATCCGCCGGGAGCACCCGCAAGCCGGCATTCTCGTCGTGACAGAAACCGTCTTCTCGATGGATAGCGACGTGCCGGACCTCGCGGAATTGCGGGAAATTTGCACGCGCCATGGCGCCAATCTTCTGGTCGATGCCGCACATGATCTTGGCGCCATGGGGCCGACGGGGCGCGGTTGTCTCGAAGCGTGCGGGATGGTCGGCCAGCCGGATATCCTGATGGGCTCTTTCTCGAAGACCTTCGCCTCGAATGGCGGCTTCGTCGCCTGCCAGGACCCTGCATTGAAGCTGGCGCTGCGCTATAATTGCGGCCCCCTCACCTTCACCAATGCGCTCTCACCGGTGCAATGCGCCATCGTGCTGCAATGCATCGACATCATCGAGAGCGAAGAAGGAGCCGAGCTGCGCAGGCGGTTGATGGAGAACACACACCTCCTGCGCGACGGCCTCGAAGCGCGGGGATTTTCCGTGATGGGGCAACCCAGCGCGATCGTGCCCGTCGTCACCGGCGACTCCGCCCTTTCGCGGCTGATGACCCGGCACGCCCTGCAGAACGGCGCAATCGTCAATCTGGTGGAATATCCCGCCGTGTCGCGCAACAGCTGCCGCTGGCGGCTTCAGGTGATGGCCGGGCATCAGCTAGACGAGATAGACCAGATGGTGGAAACCGCCGTTGCCGCCCGCAGTCATGCCCGTGAGCTCGCAGGCGCGTTGGGGCTCAAGACCCCCGGCGGCATTGCGGTGGAGTGACGGCCCGGAGCCTAATCCGGGATCGGCTGCGCAGCATCGTCGCTGCCGCGATGGACGAGCAGGCGGTCGATCACGAACTGCGCCTCCTCGATCTCGCCCGAATCCGGGATCGCCCGCCCGCCCGAATTGAGGAAGGCCCCGGCCTGGGCGATCAGGCCGCGCAAGGCAGGTGACGTGACTTCGGCAACGAGCGCCGCGTCATCGGGATCACAGGGCGGGCGCAGGGCCCGGATCGCCGTCAGGGCGAGGCGGTCCATGGCATGGACGAGTTCTTCGAAGGCGGCACGATTTTCCTGCGTCAGGGAATCATAGGCTGCCCTCGCCTGCGGTGCGCGCCGCAATTGCGAGCAGGCGAAATAATCCGGATAGGAGATCGGTCGCCAATCCTTCAGATCCTCGACGATCTCGGGTGCATCAGCGGCGATTTCGACGAGCATCAGCACTTCGTTGAAATGGTTGAGATAATCATTCGACAGCCCGTCCGCCGCCCGCCGACCGGCAGCCGGGGCGTCGTCGAGGGCGCCGCCGGGCGGCGCATGCGCGGTATCGCTCAGGGTCGATGACGACATCGGGACTCGCTGGTTTCTCACATGGTTACTCTGGCCGTGAAAAACTGACAAAGCGTTGACAGGCGCATGGTGAGCGCAGCCGATCGCCATGTGATTGTATCGGGATGCCCCTGCGGCATTGACGATCGCGCCCGGCGCGGTTTTTCTCTGCCGACAGAATGCGCCATCGCGCGACCCCGGAGTCCACCATGTGCGGACGTTTCGCCGTCACCCTGCCACCGGAGACATTTCGCGAAGCCTATGGCTATGCGGAGACGCCAAACTTTCCACCACGCTACAATATCGCTCCGACCCAGCCTGTCGGCGTGGTCTTGCAGGAGGGGGAAGAACGTCATTTCCGGCTGATGCGCTGGGGCTTCCTGCCCGGCTGGGTGAAGGATGCGCAAGATTTTCCTCTCGTCATCAATGCCCGCCGGGAAAGCATCACGCAGAAACCCGCCTTCCGAGCGGCAATCCGCCGGCGCCGCTGCGTTTTCGTCGCCGATGCCTTCTACGAATGGCGCCGGGAGGGCAAGCAGAAGACACCCTTCGCAGCGCGCATGCAGAGCCTCGGGCCGATGCCGATGGCGGGGGTCTGGGAGACCTGGAGTGACCCGCAAGGCGGGGAGATCGATACGGCGGCGATCGTGACGACCGATGCCAACGGCCTGCTCGCCGCAATCCATCATCGCATGCCCGTGATCCTCGGTCGCGCCGGCCTCAAAGCCTGGCTCGACCCGCAGACGCCTCTCGACAAGGTCCAGGCCCTGACCGATCCCTGCCCCGATGACTGGCTGCGCCTCGACGAGGTCTCCCCGCGCGTCAACAAGGTCGCCAATGACGATGCCGCATTGCTGGAGCCGGTTGCGGGGGCCAGTGCCACAGCGGGCCCGCAGCCATCAGAAAACACGGTTGCGGATCAGGATGACGAGAAGAGCGACCCACCGCAAAGCTCGTTGTTCTGATCACCCACCTTGTACATGCGCCAGCGTGTCGATCAGGACCGGGATCAGCGGTTCGTCGGCGGGGGGCATGGGGTAGTCCCGCAGGCGGGTGGCGCGCACCCATTTCAGATCCTGATGCTCATGCGCCTGCACCACGCCCTGCCAGCGCCGGCAGATATAGAGCGGCATCAGCAGGTGGAAATCGGGATAGGCATGGCTGGCGAAGGTGAGCGGCGCGAGGCAGGCTTCCTGCGTCTCGATGCCAAGTTCCTCGCGCAATTCCCGGATCAGCGTCTCCTCGGGCCGCTCCCCCGCCTCGACCTTGCCGCCGGGAAACTCCCACAGGCCCGCCATCTGCTTGCCTTGCGGGCGCTGCGCGATGAGAACCCGCCCGTCCGCATCGACGAGCGCCACGGCGACGACGAGGAGGATCTTCATGAGGCGGCACTCCCGCGCGCAAGCTTGCGCGTCAGCGTATGCAGCGTGACGGCGGCGGCGTTGGAGACGTTGAGGCTCTTGATCACGCCGGGCATTTCGAGCCGCGCGACCACATCGCAGCAGGCGCGCGTGCGCTGGCGCAGGCCCTTGCCCTCGGCGCCAAGCACCAGGGCCAGCGGCATGCGGGGTGTGAGCGCATCGAAATCCTCCGCACCCTCCGAATCGAGGCCGATGCGGTAGAAACCGTGCTCGCCCAGCCGCTCCAGCGCATCGCCGAGATTGCGTACGGTGATGAAGGGAACGTGTTCGAGCCCGCCCGAGGCCGATTTCGCCAGCACACCTGTCGCGGCGGGGGAGTGGCGGGCGGTGGTGACGATGGCGGTGACGCCAAACGCAGCTGCGCTGCGCAGGATCGCGCCGACATTATGCGGATCGGTGATCTGGTCGAGCACCAGCACCAGCGCGTCCGCGCCCAGCCCGTCGATACCGCCGGGATGATCGAGCGGATCGGCTTCGATATAGATGCCCTGATGCACCGCATCAGGGGTCAGAAGCCTGTCAATCTCGCGCGGGGCGACGAGTTCGGGGGTGACCGGAAGCGTTCCGAGCTCCGCCGTCAGTCGGTTCACCGCGTTTTCGGTGGCCAGAAGCTTGCGTATCTTGCGCTGCGGATTGCGCAGGGCCTCGCAGCCCGGATGCCAGCCGTATATCACCGCGACGCCGTCCTCCGGCGCGTTGCGTGGATCGCGGCGCGGGGCGGGACCACGCCCACCGGGGCGATAGCCGGGCTTCTTGCCATAGCCAGGCCTGCCAAAGGAAGGCTTGCCGGAACCCGGTTTTCCGGGGCCTTTGCGCCAGGCCGCCTTCGGCTTCACGCCGTCGGCCCCGCCGCCACCCTGCTCGTCATCACCCGCCACTTTGCGCACTCCGCCGCAATCGTCGAAAAATATCAGCGATGCACGCCGATCATGGCGGTGAGCCCGCCATCGATCGGCAATACGGCGCCGGTGATATAACCTGCCGGCTCGCTCATCAGGAAGGCGGCAAGGCCCGCCACTTCCTCGGGGCGCGCGAAGCGTCCTGCCGGGATCTGCTTTTCCATGTTCTCGCGATAGGCCTCGTAACTCGCCATCATGTCGGTATCGATGAAGCCCGGCGCGATCACGTTGACGCTGACGCCGCGTTTGGCTGTCTCGATGGCGAGCGTGCGGGCATAGGAGATCAGCGCGCCCTTGGATGCAGCATAGGCGGCATTGCCGGCGGTGGCCTGGAGCGCGGCGACGGAACCGATGGCGACGATCCGCCCCTCCCGCGCACGCAGCATGGCGCGCATCAGCGCCTTGGCGAGGCGGGTGAAGGCCCAGAAATTCACCTGCATCGCCGCTTCGGCCTTGTCCTGCGCCATCATCGCGGTGAGCGCGTCATAGGGCTGGCCGGCATTATGCACGAAGCCGTAATAGCCCTCGCCTTCGATGCGCGCGCAAAACGCCTCGATTGCATCCTTGTCCGACAGATCGAGGGCAAACCCGTTCACCGAGATGCCTGGATGCGCATCGACGAGTTCCTGCGCCAGCGCCTGCGCGGCATCTGCCGAGGCGCGATAGGTGAAATCGACGTCGTAACCGGCCTGCGCGAGGCTGCGCACGATGGCCGCGCCGACGCCCTTGCCGCCGCCCGTTACGAGAATCCGCCTGCTCATGGTGAGAAGCCTCCCGGCATCATCGAGGACATGCCCGTTCAGACCGGCTCTGCGGCGAGGACGAGGCAGGTATTCTGGCCGCCGAAACCGAAGGAATTCGACAGGACCACGCGCACATCCGCATCGCGCGCTTCATTGGGTACGACATCGAGCGGGATGGCGGGATCAGGGACGTGATAATTGATCGTCGGCGGGATGCGCCCCTCGGCGATGGTCATCAGCGAGATCACCGCTTCCACCGCACCGGCGGCCGTGAGCGTGTGGCCGATCATCGACTTGTTGGAGGAAATCGGCACGTTCTGCATGCGCTCGCCGAGCACCTGCATCAGCCCGAGTGATTCCATCTTGTCATTCTCCGGCGTGCCGGTGCCATGGGCGTTGACATAGTCGATGGCATCCGGAGACAGGCCCGCATCATCGATCGCGCCCTGGATGGCGGCGATGATCGGCGCGCCGTCGGGGCTGGATCGGGTGCGGTGGAAGCCGTCGCCCTTCTCGCCGCAGCCGAGCACATAGCCGAGGATGGTCGCGCCGCGCGCATGCGCGTGTTCGGCATCCTCGAGAACGAGCGCTGCGCCGCCCTCGCCCATGACGAAACCGTCGCGATTTTTCGAGAACGGCTTGGCCGCCGCTTCCGGGGGGTCGTTCTGGGTGGAGAGCGCCGAGAGCAGCGAGAAACGGATCAGCGCCTCGGCATGGACCGAGCCGTCGGTGCCGATGCATAAAGCCGCCGGCGCTTCGCCGCGCCGGATTGCCTCGACGCCGAGCTGGATCGCCGTGGCGCCAGAGGAGCAGGCGGTGGAGAGCGAGATCGGCGAGCCGCGCGTGCCGAAGCGCTCCTGAAGCCGCTCGGCGACGGTGCCGAAGAGGAACAGATCATGCCAGGCGCGGTAATCGCCGTTACCGGCGGCTTTCAGGATATCCGCATAGGTCACGTCGCCGGTCTGCCCGGAGGCCTTGGCGAGGGCGATGCGCTGCGGCCATTCGATCTCGACGGGAGGAACCGCGATGAAGAGCGAGCCGGGAAATTCCGCGCCGATCCCCGCCTGTGCGATCGCCTCCTGCGCCGCGCGGCTGGCGAATTCCTGCGAGAGCAGCGGCGCGCAGAACGGATCGACATCAATGAAATCGACGGTGCCGGCAATGGTGGTGCGCAGGTTCTCGGTGGAGAAACGGCGGATGCGGTGGATGCCGGAATGCCCGGCGGTCAGCGCGCTCCAGTTATCGGCCTTGCCCTCGCCGAGCGACGTGACGAGGCCCATCCCGGTGACGGCGACGAGGGGGCGACCGAGGCGATCACGATAGGCGGACATGCTCAACCCTCCTGACCGGCACGCGCCGGTGCATCCGCCCGCGACAGGCGGATCACGCCCTCGCCACGCTGGTGGCCGACGCTGGTGACGACGGCTTCCGGAGTATCGCCACGCGCGATCGCAGCGGCGGCGAGCGCCACACCGACGGGCGCCTGCGCTTCCATCAGATGGCCAAACGCGTCCTGGACAGCGAGAACCCGGGCGCCGGGTGCGAGGCGATCGAGCGCGGCGCGCTCTTCCTCGGTGCGCCCCTTCACGCCCGTCGCGCCGGAAATCACCATGGCATCGGGGCCGGG
>Ga0076929_101087_pt1 | contig 10699 bp, 7 predicted proteins | sample HotLakConUCCSL28_FD_87104 | JGI IMG/M metagenome (GOLD analysis project Ga0076929, IMG submission 87104) | Hypersaline microbial mat communities from Hot Lake, Washington, USA - Hot Lake Consortium UCC-SL28 (version 3) (version 3) | ecosystem: Environmental > Aquatic > Thermal springs > Hot...
CTATTGAGTCAGAACTTCATCGATTTGGGAATCCCAAAACCGTCAGAAGAGTCAGATTTCGCGAGATTTGGTATAAGGTGCAGGGCTCCTCCCCGGTTTCAACGATCACAGCCGAGGAAGCGGCGCACCACGCAGGATACGGCTGCTCAGACCTACCTCGTATGCGTCCGGACTCGACGTGATCAGGTCGACAAGACATCCATAAGTGGCACCTTTGGGATTCAGCGGAGATGCCGTAACAGGGCGGGCCCCGACTGGCATCGTTGTGCGTTGAATGACCGTTCGATGTGAGGTGTCGTTGCCCTTGGCACGCTGTGCGGCGTGTCGACGGGATCGTGCCGAGAAGCGCGTCCCAAGATTTTGGACAACGAAAGGGCAACGACATGAAATTGTATATCGGACTGGATGTCTCTCTCGCAAGCACCGCGATCTGCGCGGTGTCTGGGCATGGTAAGATCGTGTTGGAAGCGACGGCGGACAGCGAACCGGAAGAGCTTGTGGCAGCACTGAAAACGATGCCGGGAGGGGTTGTGGCGGTGGGGCTGGAAGCAGGCCCGCTTTCGCAATGGCTTTATCGGTATTTGACCGATGCGGGCTTTGCCACGGTTCTGATGGAAACGCGGCAGGTGAAGGGCGCGCTGAAGGCAATGCCGATCAAGACGGACCGGCGGGACGCGGAAGGCATTGCGCGGCTTTTGCAGATGGGGTGGTACCGACCTGTTCACTGCAAATCGGTGTCGGCACAGGAAATGCGCGCGCTGCTGTCGGCGCGCAAGGCTATCCAGCAGGCGGCGATCAATCTTGAGCTGTCGATCCGAGGTGTGCTGCGCAATTTCGGGCTGAAGATGGGACGTGTTGCGAAGGGGCGCTTTGAGGCGCGCGTGCAAGAATTGACCGAGGGCAATCCCATGCTGGAGGCAGCCGCAAACCCGATCCTCGCCACACGGCGGGCGCTGCGCCAGGAGCTGGCTGGTCTGGAAAAAGCCCTGCGCGATCACGCCAAAGAGGACCCGGTCTGCCGCTCGCTCATGACAATGCCCGGGGTCGGCCCTGTCGTGGCACTGACCGTCAAGGCGGCCATTGATGACCCCGATCGGTTCCGATCGTCCAAGGACATCGGCCCCTGGGTCGGGTTGACGCCGAGGCGTGAGCAGTCGGGTGAGCGCGACATTGTGGGTCAGATCTCCCGGGCCGGCGATGTCGGGTTGCGCACGGCGCTGTACCAGGCGGCGACAACCATGATGCACCGCGGCCGCAAAAACTGGCTGACCGCATGGGCGCTGAGTGTAGCAAAGCGGCGCGGGAAGAAACGCGCCACCGTGGCGCTCGCCCGGCGGATCGGGGTTGTTCTGCACCGCATGTGGATGGACGGTACAGACTTCCGCTTCACCCGCAAGGACGCCGCGGCAGCGTAAGATCACTTCCCGAGGTACCCCTTGTCGTCAAACACGAACAAGAAGGAGTTTGGCCGCGCCCGATGGCGCTGGTTCACCGAGGTCCCAACCCGGGACGCGGTCCCCGATGATGCCGTGAAGCCGCTGGTTCCCAGACCCCCGTTCTGAGGACGTCGTCGGAGATAGGCACACGGGAACCGTTTCTGGACTTGGCATAATGTGGCGGCCGACGCGCCGACTACGGACGGAAGCATCACCCCGGTGCGGGACAACACTCGGTGGTCAAAGCAATCGGAAACGCAGTTTTTCCAAGAATACACCAATGACGCAGACCACACTTGCCAATCAAACAGGTGGGGCAGTGGCTTCGTTTTGCATTTTTCTCTTGACCACAAACGCCCTGTTACGGAAGCGGCTCTGTCGACTGTGTCCTCGTTTTTTGCGAGATGCCGATTCCTCGACGCCTCAGCAAGGCGCTCGAAGTGCGCCTTATCGCATGCGATGATCCACAGGTGCGCGCGGACAATGCCTTCAGCTCGTTTCCTAGCAACCGAGCGGCGGGCGTAGTTTGCGTGCTCGTCTCGCTCAGCCTTGGTGCGGCGTGTTTTCCCGGGGTCGGTCGGTGATGTCTGTTTAGGTGACATTTTCGTTTCTTCGAGATGCCGTCGTATCGTGCGCTAACCGCCAGAAAACACGAACGGGGTCCGCCTTCTGGGATGATCAACGTGTTGCGACGGTACTCGCAAGTCAGTGCCGAGCTCAGCGGTCAAGTGGGCGGTGACCTCAGCGCTGAGGTCGGCGCATGGATCGCGAGGAGGGGTATGATACGACTGGCACAGATTTTTCCCGAGGCCCTCGTCAACCATATGTCTGGCGCGAAAGAATGGAGTTTCATCGCTTCCAGAAAAATGGCGCGGATCAGAACCATCACTCTTTCATTCCGCCCATGTCGAGGAAGAGCGGGAAGTTCACTGTCGTTGACATCTTTATTGCCTGCGGTGCAGGGCCGGAACCCCTTGCATCACTCGGGTGAAGTGTCATCCATCAGCGGCTGATCAGGTCTATTTTAGCTGCACGCGCCGTGCTTGAAGTGTATTGAAATGTATTATTGTTACGCTACATATGATACGCTATGAAACGAAAAAGGTCATCACCATGCCCCGTGCGTCTATCCTCACTTCGGAAAATGTCGCGCGTGCGGCAAGCGAATTGCTCGCGCAGGGCAAGCCCGTGACAAATGCCGCCGTGCATGAGCTGGTCGGCGGTGGGTCCATGTCCACCCTCGCGCCGCTGCTGCGCGCCTGGCGCGAGGAACAAAGGAGGGTGACGCGTGAAGAGATCGAGGTTCCTGACGCCGTCATGGAACAGCTGCGCGACCTGGCAATGCGGCTATGGCGCGAAGCGACGGAGGAGGCTCAGACGGCAACCGACGCGCTGCGCCGCGACATGACTGACATGCGCACCGAGGCGGAGCGGCAGTACGCCGAGCTACTCGAAGACTTGAGGGGCGTGGAAGCGGAGCGCGACGCTGCCAACGACATGCTGGAACAGGTGAAGGCCAGCCTTGCCGAGCTTGAGGATGAGAAGTCCTCCCTGTCCGAGGAACTGAACAAACTCCGGGCTCAACAAAGCGCACTTCAAGAGAGATGCGGAATGCTGGAGGCGGCCAAGACCGAGGCTGATGATCGGGCTACGCGCGCTGACGACCGGCTCACCGAGTTCTTCCGCCGGATGAGGGCCGAGACCGGCGGGGCCGATCCGGACACCGTTGAGCCAGTCGGTTCGGGCGAGGGTAAGCGAAGCCCAAAAAGCCGCGGTTGACGCAAGGGGCGGGGAACGGCCTGACGGCACCGCAGTATGGCAGCCGCAGCAATACAGGCAAACCGGTCACTCAAGTAGGCGGCGGAATGTGCAAAGTCAGGCCTTGCGCGGACGGCCTGCGACTATCCAGCCAACCACGCTTCTATTGCCGTAGCCATGCGGACAGCGGCAGGTGTTTGATCCCACGGTTTGATGGTGCGATCCTTTCGAAGGAATGGAGGGAAGCACTATGGGACAAGTTCGTCACGGGAGCGCCACGACTACGCCCGACGGCATCGATGCCCACTTATTTTCGGCCGCCCTTAGTTTTCTGGACGGCCGTTGACGGCGGGTCCAGAAAGGCTTCGAACCGTGCTTTTACTACCGAGTAGCATTCACAGGTCTCCCCCTCCAGCCCAAGGCGATCCACTACCTGCATCATCCCACGGCGGTAATTAATCAGGCCCTTATTTTGCAATGATTGGGCCGCCAGCGTGATCGAAGTTCGGTTTGCGCCCATGATCCGCGCAAGAAATTCGTGGGTATAGGTCAGATTTTCTCCATCGGCCCGATCATGCATCATCAACAGCCAACGGCACAAACGCTCTTCGACCGAATGCAAGGAATTGCAGGCGACGGTCTGCATGACTTGTGCCAACAACGTCTCCGAATAGCTTACAAATAGATCCTGCATGTGCGCGCTGTTCTGAAACTCCACTTGCAGCGGTCTGATATCGCATCGGATCATCGGCCCTTGAAGCTGCACGGTGCATCTGTTGTAGGACACGCGACTAAACATGGCTGAGAACAGCCCGAATGCGCCTTCGCGGCCGATGTTGGCGCATTCGATCTCTGACCCATTTTCCAAGACCGTTAAGAGCGACAAAACGCATCCTTGCGGAAAATAGGCGTGGGTCAGCAACCCACCTGCCTCACAAACGGTCGTTCCGAGTTTGAGATCGACCTCTGTCATATGGGGCATTATTCTGTCGCGGGCCTCTTTTGTGAATGCGCCAAGTAGCTGGTTTGCATGGATTTTTGGAACTTTCATAAGCATGTTTATCCTGTGTAATGGGGCAACTGCCGCGAAGGGAGCACAATTCTTCTGTTCGGGCGCTGCCTTATGTTGTGCTGGCAACAGACAGTTGGCCCAAAAACGTGTTTTGCCTTCTGCCACGTCCCCACCGACTTTGTGTCCGAGCATGTGGTGTAACTTCTGCGCCGAAAACGGTGATGAAATTGCACCAGCTCTGCGGACGCCAGCCGAACGAAGGGGTTTCACTCCTTCGGGCAGGCACGAGGCAGTACATGTCAGAACGACGTCGCATCTCAACGCTCCGCCATGCCGCAGCGTTCCTGCCCGGGATTGCTTTCGCGCTGCTCGCCGTCCTGATCAACGCGTATCAGCAGGAGACGGGCCGGACGCAACGCGTGGCGGACCACGCCCGGCTCGCCGCGGCGAGCGTGGATCTGCGGCTTGGTGAGCTTCTTGATCTGACCGCCTTTTGCGCCAGCGCGCCTGCTCTCACGGAACGGGTCGACCTCGCCAGCGTGACTGAGAACTGCGGCCGCTTCGCGTCCCGGATCGGGGCCTGGGTCGTCCTCATCGAAACCGGGGGGACGCACCGGCAGATCCTGACCACCCGACCCGACGCGCCCGCCGTCCTGCCGAGCCACCCGCGCGCGGAGGAGCAGACGACCCTGCTCGCGCTCGAGGCACAAAGCCGCGCGTCCGGCGCGCCCGAGATCGCCGACGTCTTCACCGGCATCATCTATCCGGGTGGGGTAGTGAGCACCGGGCAGTACGTGCGCCTCGCGGACGGCCGGTCCGCCATGCTCTACGTCAGCATCCCGGCCCGGGCCATCTCCGATCAGCTCGCCGGGCTGACCGCGGAAGGTGGGCCGATCTTCTCGTTGGTGGACCCGTCGCAGCGCATGGTCGCGCGCAGCGTCGGGATCGACCAGGTGATGTTCGCTGCCGCGCCCGACTGGCTCCTCCCCTTCCTGGGGGCCGGTACGGCGGGCACCGCCCTGGGGGTGCCGGGGCCGGTGGTGGTTGGCGGAACCAGGGACGCCGGGTATCACCCGCTCACCGCTCCCCGCTGGATGGCCGCTGCCGTCCAGCCGACCCCGCTCGGCGCCAGGCTCTGGGCTCCGGTATCCTTTCCGTCCGCGCTGACCCTGGTCGGGCTCCTGCTGTCCGGCCTCCTCTTCTGGGTGATGGTGGACCGCGACCGGGCGGCATGCCGGGTGGTGGAGGCGGAGCGCCGGAACCTGGAGAAGTCACGCCTCCTCGCTTCTTTCGCCCATGACATCCGCAGCCCGCTGATCAGCCTGATCGGTTCTCTGGAGCTGATCAGGGAGGAACATGAGAACGTCCACAGCGCGCGCAGCTCTGCCGAGGCACTCCTTCAGTTAGTCGATGACATTCTGGAACTCTCCGTCCTCGGCTCCGACGCGCTAACCATTCACCCGTCCCCGGTCGACCTGCGCCAGATCGCGGCGGCGCTCTCCGACCAGACCCGGCCGCTCGCAGCCCGGAAGGGCCTCGCGCTGCGACTCGACCTCGATCCGAACCTCTCCGTGTCGGTCGAAGTGGACCGGCTCCGTCTCCAGCAGGTCCTGTCGAACCTGCTGACCAACGCGGTGAAGTATACTGACCAGGGATCGGTGACGCTGCGAATCCGCCAGGAAGGGGAGCAAGGCGGGCGCGTCACGCTCGATCTGGCCGTCATCGACACCGGGATTGGGCTGTCACCGACGGACGTCCCCCGCATCCTGCGCGAGTTCGGCCGCCTCGAGCGGGAGGCGGAGCGGCGGGAACACGGGGCCGGGCTGGGCCTCGCCATCGTCCAGCGGATCCTGACCGGGATGGGGACGTCCCTGAAGGTGGAGAGCGCACCCGGTCAGGGATCGACCTTCAGCTTCCGCCTTACCCTGCGGGTCGCGCCCCGCGGGGAGGACAGGGATGCCGCCCGGCCCCTGACCGGCGTAGTGATCCTTTATGCCGAGGATGAGCCGGTGATCCGGCAGGTGACGTCCCGTCGCCTCGAGGAGGCGGGGGCGAAGGTCATCTGCGCCGAGGACGGCGAGGAGGCGCTCCGCCAACTCGGGCCGGTGACGCCTGACCTGCTGCTGATTGATCTCCAGATGCCCGGGCTCGACGGGGTCGGGCTGATCCGTCGGCTGGAGGAAATCACCCCGGAACGGCCCTATCCGACGTTCCTCCTTACATCGCATATCTCCGGCCCGCAGGCGGCGGAAGCGAGAGCGGCCGGGGCGGACGCAGTCTTCACCAAGCCGGTCCAAGTGGCGGCACTCGCTGCAGCATTCCGGGCCAGACGCGGGGACGGGGAGCTCTCCAGCCCGCCGGTCGGCGGGGCGATGGAGGGGGCGGAGCAGCCCCTTCTGGACCCGGTCAAGTTCGGTGAGCTCGTGGAGATGCTCGGGCCGGAAAGGACGGCCGCCCTGATCAGCGCGTTCGACGCGAACGTGCGGGCGGACCTTTCCGCCCTGGACGTCGCGATCCGGGCCGGGGATCTCGATCAGGCGGGCAGGCTGGCACATCGCTCCCTCGGCCTCTGCCTCGTCATGGGGACCGAGGCCTTGGCGCTGCGGCTTCGGCGCACTGAAGAGGCGGCTGAGGCGGGGGATGCAGAGATCGCGCGTGGGCTTGCGACCGGAATAGATCCGATCCTGACGTCGACCCTCAGTGAGATGCGGTCAGCGCTTGAGCCTCCCGCATCGCAAGGGGTCTGAGCAGGCAGATGCGCAGGCCCGGACCATCAAGCCACACGGCGAATTCCTGAGGCCTCGGAAATAACTGGTCGCCCTCCAACGCCAGCCGGCCGCAAAATATCGATCAAGAAAATCCGTAAAAAAGCGATCAAGCGCACACCGGTAGGGTAGGGTGGCCCGGTCAAAAACAACGGTTTTTGTCCTGAACTGAAAGCGGCCTTGGGATTAAGATCGGGAAAGTCCGGGCTGCGGTCCTTCATCCTCCGAAAATGCTTATCCCCTTGAGCCCGGCTGCCCAAGATGTGGTAGATTGAGGTTGCAGCCCGCGTGATGTTCTTGTAATGTTCGCATATGCCTGCACGTTGGTCATCAGATCGTCCCATGTCGCGCCAAGAGTTCGAGGCGGTGTTCCCCGATGACGCGGCATGCGCTGAATATCTCGTCAATAAACGCTGGCCCGAAGGTTTCAGCTGTCCGGCGTGCGGCGGACAAAAGGCTTGGGCGCTGGACCGCGACCGACCGACATGGGAATGCGCAGAGTGTCGGCGGCAGACTTCAGTCACTGCAGGCACGATCATGCATCGCAGCCATCTGCCGCTCAAGACATGGTTTCTTGCCGCTCACATTGTCGCCACCCACTCGAACGGGATCTCCGCTCTTCAGTTGCAGGGCCAACTGGGCATCGGCAGCTACAAGACCGCCTGGCTCCTGCTCCAGAAGCTCCGGCGCGCCATGGTCGATTCTGGACGCAGCCCATTGCAAACCCTTGTCGAGATTGATGAGACGGAGATGCCGTTCCGCTCGAAGCAGGATCCCGTGGACAAAAAGAAAGGTGGGCGATCTCCGGTCGGCAAAATCTTCATCGTGGGCGCGGTCGAGCTGTCTGAAGACGGCCAGCCGCGTCGTATTCGCTTGGCACAAATTCCCGACGGATCCTCGAAGACGTTGCACGGGTTCATTGGAAATGTGGTGACCGCGGGAGCTCGGGTGATCACCGACGGCTGGCTGGGCTATGAGAACCCACCAGCCAACCCACATGAAGTGCGCGTTGTCGAGGGACAGAAGGCGCATGAACTGTTGAAGTGGGTCCACCGGGTCTTCTCGAACCTCAAGCGTTGGGCAAAGGGTGTCTATCACGGACTGCGCAAGGCGCATGCCCAACGCTACCTGGACGAATTCGTTTTCCGCTGGAACCGAAGACGCCACACCCGCGTCGCCTTTGATCGCCTCCTCGGCCTTGGCATGGGCCTGAAGCCTGCCACGTATCGTGATTTCGTAGATCAGCGCGCCTGATTTTGCCTGATCGCCCTGGCTAAAGAGCGCACACACTCCTCTGGCTGCCACTTATCCAGCAACAAACAAGGTGAAACCCCCTCTCGACCCGACTGGGGAGTCACAACCACCTATCTACCCGCATGCTGCAGTTGTGAAGGGATCACGTCCCTGTCGAGCAGGCCCTCCACAAGATGTAGCAGGACCGGCATCAAAGGGATAAGCCTTTCCTCCGAAAATGCTGCGAGACGCACGAATGGCAGCAATGCGGAAGCTGCGCCGAAGCGCGGAGACTGTCCGTGAACGGCAGGTCTGGGCCGATCACGTTCATGTTCATCCTGCGATCCCTAACCCTGGGCGCAGGTGGTCGGGCACCGGGACCGGCAAGCGCCAGGTCACCGTGATCGGTTTTTCGCCTTCCCAGCCAGCAAATCCCGGCTGACCACAATAGAGGAACGGTGCGGCTTTGCCGTTGCGCAACTTGCCGTTTCGGATGAACAGGTGGATCCGCGCCTGCTTGTCTGCCCCTGACAGCATGCGGCCGATCTGGCTGGCGCGGCGGGTCTTGGTCTGGCTTTGCCATTGCATGCGGTCGGGGCCGAGGAAATGGTCCTCGTAGTGGCTGCCCGCGGTCAGCCCGCCTTTCTTCAGGGTGGTCAGCAGGATCAGGGTGTTGTTCAGCCGAACGATGCCGGCGTTCCAGTTTCCGGGGCTGAACCGGGCTCCGAAGAGGGGCGGGATGTCCTCGCGCAGGTATTCCCGCCACAGGTGCGGTCCGGGGGCGGTGAAGAGTGCCGGGGCCTCGGCCGCCCGCTGTCCCGGCAGCGCAGTCAGCCGCCATTCAGCCAGTTCGGCCAGCATTCCGGCGGCCGCACCCTCCGGATCGGGCCGGGTCAGGCGCAGATGGTCGCCAACGGTGGACAGGAGCGGCTCGAACGCCCAGAAGGCGCGCCCGTCCTCGGGAGCCGGAGCGCTGTCGCGCAGGTGTCGCAACGCCTCCAGTGCGGGCGGGGTCAGGGACCGGTCCCGCTCCACCTGCCGCAGCAGGCCGCCCGTAGTCGCCAGCGCCCGGTCATCTACCGGATCGCCCATGTCGCGGACGAAGTCGAACCAGCCGCCGTGCCCGTTGCGTGCGGGGTCAAAGCCCATGCCCGCCATCTCGACCGCGCGGGGCCGCCGCCCGTGGCGCAGGCGGAAATCGCGATATTGCGCCTCCAGATCCTCCATCCCGGACTTCGGGCGCAGAATGTCGCGCAGTATCTCGACCACCCGGAGATCGTAGGTGACCGAACAGCCCGGCGGCAGGGCCATCTGCCCGGCGACCGCCTGTTCCAGGCGCAGCGCCAGCGACCGATCACCCGGCCCAGCGTCAAGCAGCGCGCGCAATTTCGTCAGGAACATCCGGTGATTTCCGATATAGTCTATGACGCGCAGAACCTTGCCCTCGACCCGGCGCAGACCGCGGCCTAGCTGTTGCAGCCACAGGATCACGCTTTCTGTCGGGCGCAGCATCATCACCGTGCCGATGGCGGGCACGTCCACGCCTTCGTTGAACATATCGACGGCAAAGAGAATGTCGATCTCGCCCTGGCCCAACTGGTTCAGCGATGTGGTGCGCGGGGCCGAGCCGGGCCCGGAATGCACCGCGACGGCGCGCAGGCCCCGGTTGCGGAAGAAGGCGGCCATGAATTCGGCATGGCGGACTGAACAGCAAAAGCCGATTGCCGGGCCGTCCCGGTGCCTGTGAAACTGGTCCAGCGCATTCTGCGCCCGCGCCTCGGTCGCCAGCGCCGCCTCCAGCGCTTCGGGGTCGAACTGGGTCGAGCGCCAGGGGATTTGCGCATAATCCACCTCGTCCGGCACACCCATGTAGCGGAAGGGCGACAGGAGCCCCGCCTCGATCCCGTCGAACAGGTCGCAGTGATAGACGAGGTTGTCGCCACACAGCGCCAGCAGGTCAGCCCCGTCCGACCGGTCCGGGGTCGCCGTCAACCCCAGCAGAAAGCGCGGGGTGAAGTGGTCGAGCAGCCCGCGATAGCTGGCGGCGCTGGCGTGGTGGAACTCGTCCACCACGATGTAGTCGAAGGCATCCGGGGCGAAGCGGCGCAGGTGACCGACCCGGCCGAGGGTCTGGATCGAGGCGAAGAGGATGTCGGCGCCTTCATCCTTCTCCGCGCCGTCGAACCGGCCGAAGCGCGCGCCGGGCCGGATCCGGCGGAAGGAGGCCATCGCCTGGGTCAGGATCTCCTCCCGATGGGCCACGAACAGCACCCGGGCAAAGGGACGGCTGTCGAAGGCGGCGAGCCATGTCTTGCCGAGGCCCGTCGCCAGAACGACCAGCCCGGCCCGGTACCCGGCGGTCCGCGTATTGGCGAGCGCCGTCAGGGCCGAGCGCTGGATCGCGTGCGGCTCTGGCGGCGGGAGATATGGGCAAAAGTTGGTGACGCTTGATCAGGCGGCGTTTTGAAGTTGGCGGATCCCGTCGCGGAACTCAA
>Ga0076929_101089_pt1 | contig 10686 bp, 8 predicted proteins | sample HotLakConUCCSL28_FD_87104 | JGI IMG/M metagenome (GOLD analysis project Ga0076929, IMG submission 87104) | Hypersaline microbial mat communities from Hot Lake, Washington, USA - Hot Lake Consortium UCC-SL28 (version 3) (version 3) | ecosystem: Environmental > Aquatic > Thermal springs > Hot...
TGGGGTGACGTCAAGGCCGGCATTGCGGATCTCGACGCGGCGATGAAGGCGCTCGGCTCGAACGCCGCGTCGCGTGCTGACTGGTGCGCGCAGGTGCCGGTCCGCATGGCGGCCTGGCGCGAGAGTGCACGCGAGCGGCTGGAGAGCGAGGAGACGCCGGTGGGTATGGGGCGTCTCATGGGCGAGTTGAACAAGATCCTCGCCGATGACGCGATCCTGATCGCCGATGGCGGGTTCGCCGCGCATTGGGGCGGTCTTCTCTACGATTCGAAGAAGCCCGGGCGCGGTTTCGTGCCTGATCGCGGTTTCGCGTCGATCGGCTATGGCCTGCCCGGCGCCATCGGCGCGAGCCTCGCCGCGCCCGATCGCCAGGTCGTGGCGCTGACGGGCGATGGCGGTTTCAACATGGTGCTGGGTGAGCTCGAGACGGCGCGCCGGATGGGGCTCTCACCGGTGATCATCGTCGTCAACAATGCCGCTTCCGGCTATGTGAAGGCGTTGCAGCATCTGATGTACGGGGAGGGCGCCTACCAATCCTCTGATCTCGCCGAGACGAATTACGCCGAAGCGGCGCAGGCGCTCGGCTGCCGGGGCATCCGCGTCGAGGAGCCGGGCCAGCTCGCCGGCGCCTTGCGAGAGGCCCTGGCCGAGGGTGGTCGCCCGACCGTGCTCGACGTGATCGTCACCCGCGATCCGGCGAAGATGCTGCCCGCTGCCGACAATCGCGCAGTGAAGGTGAAGAAGGGCGACCGCGTTGCGTGAGCGGGATGCAGTGATCCTCGCCGACAGCATCACCCGTCTCGCCCCCGAAACCGCCGGGGCGGTGGTGGTGACGGGGTCGCATGGCGGCGTTTATGCTGCCTGGCTCGCCCGCAAGGCGGGATGCCGCGCGGCGATCTTCAACGATGCCGGGGTGGGGCGCGACGAGGCCGGGATCGGCGGGCTCGCCTGGCTCGACGCGCATGGCATGGCAGCGGCGACCGTCGATCATCGCAGCGCCGATATCGGCGACGCGGCGACGATGGTGCAGCACGGCATCGTCTCGCATGTGAATGAACTCGCCGCTGGCTGCGGCGTGAAGGCCGGGCAAGGCTGCGCCGAGGCCGCCCGCCTGCTCGCCGCCGCATCGATCCCGCATGGAGCAGTCGAGACGGTGAGCGAGGCGCGAGAGGAGATCATGCCAGAGGGTGCGCATCGGCGCATCATCCTGATCGATTCGGCCTCGCTGGTCGCGCCGCGCGATGCGGGGCAGATCGTCATCACGGGCTCGCACGGGGCCCTGTTCGGCGATAATCCGATGAATGCGCTCAAATTCGACGCCGTTTTCGCCGCTTTCAACGATGCGGGCGGCGGTGTGGGCGTCTCCCGATTGCCGGCATTGCAAGGGCGCGGTATCGCCGCAGTGACGGTTTCCGCCGCATCGGCGCGAATCGGGGATGCCCGCTCCACATTCGAGAATGGCACCGTCTCTGCAGCCAATCCGGCAGCCCTGTCGCGTGGCGTGAGGATCGGCGAGAAACTACACGATTGCGTGATCCGGCTTGCCTCAATGCCGTAGCGGAAAGTGTGGTTACGGAACATAAACCATCCTGTTGCATTCTCATCACAGGATTAACGCTCACGCAGAAGTCAGCGGAAACGGCGCGACTTTGCCTCTATTGAGGCATTGAAGATTGAGCCGTTGTTGTCTTTCGCCAAAAGGATGTCATGTCCCATTACCGCGCTTCCCAACTCACCCGTCGTGTCTTTCTGGCGGGCCTGCCGCTGACACTCGGTGCCTGTGTCGCAGGCGGACGATCGGCCCAACCCGTGGTCGAGGCGGCGAATGTCGTTGATCCGTTCTATGTGTCCATGTACGGCGCGATTCATGACGAGCCGTTTCCGGTTCCCGCGATCGATGTATCGCAGGTTGATCAGCAGTTCCTGCGGCAGGAGGTTGGGTTCTCCGGGCCCGAGCAGCCCGGGCATATCGTCGTCGATCCCGCCCGCCGCTTTCTCTATCTCGTGCGTGAGAATGGCCGGGCGTTGCGCTATGGTTGTGGCGTCGGGCAGGCCGGCTTCGATTACGAGGGCGACGCCGTGATCGCGCGCAAGGCCGCATGGCCGCGCTGGACGCCGACGCAGAACATGATCCGTCGCGAGCCGGAGCGCTACGGCCCCTTTGCCGGTGGCCAGGAGGGCGGTCTCGACAATCCGCTGGGTGCCCGCGCGCTGTATCTGTTCAAGAACGGGCGCGATACGCTCTACCGGATTCACGGCACCAATGAACCCTGGTCCATCGGCCAATCCGTCTCTTCGGGCTGCATCCGCCTGTTCAATCAGGATATCATCGATCTGCACCGTCGTGTACCGACCGGCACGCAGGTCACCGTTCTGAGCCCGGGCGCCCGTCACCGGACACGGGAAGGCATGGTCTGATCGATGCGCGAGCCTGTGGGAAAGCAGGAAGGGCAAGGTTTGAGCGTGACTCGTCCACCGCGATCTGGTGTACCCTCGCAGCATGCGCTATCCGCCCGCCATACTCGACGAGATCCGCGCCCGGCTTCCCGTTTCGGAAGTCGTACGCAAGCGCGTGCAGATGAAGAAGGCGGGGCGGGAGTGGAAGGGGCTCTCGCCCTTCAACCAGGAGAAATCGCCATCCTTCTACGTGAATGACCAGAAGGGGTTCTATCACTGCTTCTCCTCGGGCAAACACGGCGATATCTTCGACTTTCTGATGGAGACGGAGGGGCTCAGCTTTCCCGAGACCGTCGAGCGCCTTGCGGGGGAGGCCGGTGTCACACTCCCCAAGGCGAGCGCCGAAAGCGTGCGTGATGAGAAGCGGCGCGCGAGTCTGTACGAGGTGATGGAACTCGCCGCCGGTTTTTTCGAGAAGGAACTGGCCGGGCGTCGCGGCACCAAGGCGCGCGAGTATATCGAGCGCCGCGGCGTGTCGAAGACCCTGCTGACGCAGTTCCGCATCGGCTATGCGCCCTCGGATCGATACGCCCTGCGTGAATATCTCGCCGGTAGGGGCGTGACGGTCGAGGCGATGATCGAGGCGGGGCTGCTGGTATCCGGCGATGATATCGCCGTTCCGTTCGACCGTTTCCGCGACCGGTTGATCTTCCCGATCTGCGATTCGCGTGGACGCGTCGTGGCATTCGGCGGCCGGGCGCTCTCGGCGGATGTGCCGGCAAAATATCTCAACTCGCCGGATACGCCGCTCTTCCACAAGGGGACCATGCTCTACAATGCCCACCAGGCCCGCAAGGCAGCGCACGAGAAAGGCGTGGTCATCGCGGTCGAGGGCTATATGGACGTGATCGCCATGGCGGGGATGGGCTTTGCCAATGCCGTCGCGCCGCTCGGCACCGCCCTTACCGAGGAACAGCTTTCCGTCCTGTGGCGGATGGCGGACGAGCCGATCCTGTGTTTTGACGGCGACAAGGCCGGGCGCCGGGCCGCATTCCGGGCCCTTGATGTCGCGATGGCGACCTTGCCTGTGGGCAAGTCCCTGCGTTTTGCCATGCTGCCACAGGGCCAGGATCCGGACGATCTCGCCAGAGAGGGTGGGGCGCAGGCCATGACGCGGGTGCTGGATGCCGCGCTTCCGCTGATCGACGTGCTGTGGGCGCGGGAGACGGAGGCCGGGCCCCTGGAGACGCCCGAGCAGCGGGCCGGTTTCGAGCGCCGCCTGCGGCAGGCCTTGCGGATCATCAAGGACGAAACCCTGCAGCGGCATTACCGCGATGCGATCGATGCGCGTCTGTCGGAGCTGTTTCGCGGGGGGCGCCAACGCGGAGGCGGGCGTCAGGCTTCGCGCAGCGGTGGATATGGTGCGGCACAGGGTGGTCGCGGCTTCGGTTCCGGCGGGTTTGCAGGGCGCGAAACGCCGGGCATGCGGTTGCCGAACGGCTATCGACCGAGTCCCGCACTTCTGAGCTCGGGATTGTTCACCCGCAAGGAGGGCGATGCACCGGGCGGCGCCGCGCCGCGGGAGGCGACCATCATTGCCGGCTTCATCGCGCATCCCCATCTGCTCGAAGAGCAGGCGGAGATCCTGGCAGAACTTGATTTCGCCAGCGCAGAGGCCGGGGCGATCCGGGCCTTTTTGCTGGATTATGCCGCACAGGACAATGCGCTCGAGCACGATCTCGTTGCCGGCGCCCTGGCACGGGCGGGCTTGGCGCGCGATTGCGAATCGCTGTATTCCCGGATGGTGCCGAGCCTGCGATGGATTCTCGATCCGCATGCCGATGGACTGCGTGTCGAGGACGCCTTAAGACAGGCTATCATCTTGCATCGGCGCGCATACACGCTACATAGCGAGTTGCGGGCAGCCGCGCGCGCTCTGGCGGAAGACGACAGCGAAGCCAACCTCGCCTGGTTACGCGAGGTCCAGGTTCAGTTGTCGTCACTGGAGGGCGCCGAGGCCGACCGAGAGGATTGATGGGTGACAACGAAGGCAGTTGGAGGCGAAGGGCGTATCCGGCAGCAGCAGACAGAAACCCTGATGTGGCACAGACGGCGGACGGCATGTCCGGCGTCTTTTCGTGCTTCGATCGGATCTGCAATGCGCGGATGCTTAACGCTTCGACAAGTGCATTCGTGTAACGAGTGAGGCGATTCGCGCTTCGGCTGATGATTCTGCCCGGACGCCGATCGGGTCAGGCGGGGGGCCGTCAGGAGCGCCAGGCCTTCATGCAGTGCGTGGCTTCGGCGTGATCGTGCGGAGCGAACCATTCGGACGGCGGTGTCCGGGCGAAATGTGTGGGAATTCTTGAATGGCGACCAAGGCAACCGAGACGACAGAGACGGCTCCCGAGCAGCAGACCGATGGTCCCCTGCTTGATCTGACCGATGCCGCGGTCAAGAAGATGATCAAGTCCGCGCGCAAGCGCGGCTACGTCACCTATGACGAACTGAACGACGTTCTGCCGTCCGAAGAGTTTTCCTCCGAACAGATCGAAGACGTGCTCGGCCAGCTGAGCGAGATGGGGATCAACGTCGTCGAGGCGGAAGAGGTCGAGGAGGCGCAGGCCGATCCGGAAGCCGGCGAGGAGGAGGCCGAGGGTACTGATCTCGTGGCCGCTTCGACGAGCCGCGCCGTGGCGACCAAGCCCGAGACGACCAAGGAGCCTACCGACCGTACCGACGATCCCGTGCGCATGTATCTGCGCGAGATGGGCTCTGTCGAGCTGCTGTCGCGAGAGGGCGAGATCGCCATTGCCAAGCGAATCGAGGCCGGTCGCGAAGCGATGATCGCGGGGCTTTGCGAAAACCCGCTGACGTTCCAGGCCATCATCATCTGGCGCGATGAACTGGTCGAGGGGCGGGTGCTGCTGCGTGACATCATCGACCTCGAAGCCACCTATGCCGATCCGGAAGGCAAGGGCGCTGCCGGCAAGGATGATGGCGACGCCTCACAGGACAGCACCAGCGAAGTCACAGCGGCTGCCTCGCCCGCCGCCTCGCCGGCGACACCGGCCTCCGGCGAGGAAGGGGCATCCGGTCGCGAAGCCGGCGCCGAAGCAGAAGGCGATGCCGACGGCGATGCCGATGACGACGATATGGACAACAATGTCTCCCTCTCCGCCATGGAGTCGGAGCTGAAGCCGCGCGTGCTCGAAACCTTCGACCGGATCGCGGACAACTACAAGAAACTCCGCCGCCTGCAGGTCGAGCATGTCGAGCAGCGCATGCAGAATTCGCAGCTCACGCCTTCCCAGGAGCGCAAATACAAGAAGCTCAAGGAAGAGATCGTCACTGACGTGAAGTCGCTCTCGCTCAACCAGAACCGCATCGATGCACTGGTCGAGCAGCTCTACGACATCAACAAGCGCCTGCTCTCGCATGAGGGCCGGCTGATGCGCTATGCCGAGAGCTTCGGTGTCGGGCGCGAGGATTTCCTGCGCAATTATCAGGGCTACGAGCTCGATCCGAAATGGCTGTTGCGCGTCTCCAAGCTGGGCGGCAAGGGCTGGAAGAACTTCGTCGCCGACGGCAAGGATCAGATCCACGACCTGCGCGACCAGATCCACACCCTCGCCTCCGAAACCGGTCTCGAGATCTCGGAATTCCGCAAGATCGTGCACATGGTGCAAAAGGGCGAGCGCGAGGCGCGCCAGGCCAAGAAGGAGATGATCGAGGCCAATCTGCGTCTCGTGATCTCGATCGCCAAGAAATATACGAATCGCGGCCTGCAATTCCTGGATCTGATTCAGGAAGGCAATATCGGCCTGATGAAGGCGGTCGACAAATTCGAGTATCGTCGCGGCTACAAGTTCTCGACCTACGCCACCTGGTGGATCAGGCAGGCGATCACCCGCTCCATCGCCGACCAGGCCCGCACCATCCGCATCCCGGTCCACATGATCGAGACGATCAACAAGATCGTGCGCACCTCGCGCCAGATGCTGCACGAGATCGGGCGTGAGCCGACGCCGGAGGAACTGGCCGAGAAGCTCGCCATGCCGCTGGAGAAAGTGCGCAAGGTGCTCAAGATCGCCAAGGAGCCGATCTCTCTCGAGACGCCGATCGGCGACGAGGAAGATTCGCATCTGGGCGATTTCATCGAGGACAAGAACGCGGTCTTGCCGATCGATTCCGCTATCCAGTCGAACCTGCGCGAGACCACGACCCGGGTGCTCGCTTCGCTTACACCTCGCGAAGAGCGTGTGCTGCGCATGCGCTTCGGCATCGGCATGAATACCGATCACACGCTGGAGGAAGTCGGCCAGCAGTTTTCGGTGACCCGCGAGCGCATTCGCCAGATCGAGGCGAAGGCCCTGCGCAAGCTCAAGCATCCGTCGCGCTCGCGCAAGCTGCGCAGCTTCCTCGACAACTGATCCGGGGGAGGGCGCGGCGATGGCGGCTGCATCCGGGGATGAAGCGAACGAACCGCGCGGTGAACTCACGGTGCGCACCATCGCCATGCCGGCCGATACCAACGCCAATGGCGATATCTTCGGTGGCTGGGTTCTCTCGCAGATGGACCAGGCCGGCGGCATTGCCGGGGTCGAGCGCGCACGCGGGCGTGTCGTCACCATCGCCGTCGAGGCGATGACCTTCATCCGCCCGGTCCGCGTCGGGGACGTCCTTTGCGTCTATACAGAGATCGAATCGGTGGGGCGGACCTCGATGAAGATCCACATCGAGGCATGGGCTCGGCGCTTCCAGAGCAATGCTCGCGAGAAGGTGACGGATGCCACGTTCACCTTCGTCGCCATTGATGATGAGGGGCGCCCGCGCCCGATCCCGCCGCTTCCGGCAGAGTGAGGCTTTTTTGCCTCAGTTTCCGGATTCCGGATCCTGATAGGTGTAGGGCAACAGCCGTTCGAAGGTGTTGCGCATGAGCTCGTAGCATTCGCAGGACGCCTCCTTGAGCCCGGCGACATCCGTACACTCGATCACCCCGCGACGATAGCGAATGAACCCGCGTGATTGCAGGCTGCGGGCGGCTGCCGTGACGGTGGTTCGCTGCACCCCGAGCATCTCGGCGAGCGCTTCCTGCGTCAGCGGAATGATTTCGCTCGCGGTGCGGTCGCGGCAGATCAGCAGCCAGCGACACAGCCGTTGCTCGACCGAGTGCAGCGTGTTGCAGGCGAGCGTCTGCAGGATCTGCGAAATCAGGGCCTCGCCGTAGCGCGTCTTGATGTCCTGAAAGTTAGGCATGTCCGTGATCGCGTCACGCAGGTCCGCAGCCTTGATTCGCAGGGCGCGACCGGCAATCTGTACGACAACGCGGCTGAGCGAAATTCCGGATCCCGTCGCCGTGACGAGTCCCACTGCGCCTTCGCGACCAATCGTGCAGGTTTCGACAAACTGGTGTTCCTTGACCATCGTCAGGAGCGAGATCACGCCACTTTGTGGAAAGTAGACATAGTCGATGGCCTGATCGACATCGAGCAGGATTTCGCCCGGCAGCAGGGTGACCGGTTCGAGCAGAGCGCGCAGCCGCGCGCGTTCTTCGGGGCTGGTTGCGACCAGAAGCCGGTTCTGGTCATTGCCGAGTTCGAAAATTCGACGCTGTGGCTTGCGATCGGGCATTGTGCCTTCTTCGGATACGAAATTCCCTGCTTTCACGCGCATGTAACCGCCCCCTCGCCGACCCATGTCAGGTATCGTGCTTCTCGTTGATTGTTCGGCCTGAGCTACAACTTGATTATATACAATTTTCACTAGTGTCTTCAGTTGTCAATAATTGTTCAGACCTCTCAACCAATTCTTTCAGAGCGCCCTGTCAGGGTGCGCCTTTCATGCAAAAATATTAAGATATTGATTTAATTGATGAAATATAATAAGTAGTTTTTCGTAGTCGTGCGATTTCTCGATTGGCTATGTGATATTTTTCCAGGAATCCAGCGATCATGGCGTATAGCTCGATGCAGGGATGCGATTTTCAGGTCGATGCCAGTATATGTTTAAAGTGAATACTAAAAGCAGATTTTTGCCGGTGAGAAAAAAGTCGGGATCTTATACATTAGGAAAATATCAGTTGACATCGTGGCGTTGATATGCCTATATTCCTACACGCTTCAGGAGTACGGCTTTTGCAACCCAGTTTCCGGGCGTGCCCCTGATCAGTGATCCGAAGTCATGGAGGCCGCATGGGCCATGCCAGCCCGCCAGGCGCATCGCCGATGCGCCTGCTTGCGCGATTCGCTTATGAACATGGAATCGGTCGTGCTCGCGAAATCGCAGTCCTGCTTGGCATGAGCCAGGCGGAGTTCAACCGCCTGCGGCGTCATGAAGGCTGGCGCAAGCGCGGCAGCGTCGCGCCGGCCTGGCGGCTCGGGCCGTTCCTTGCCTCCTATGACGCGCGTTCTGCGGAAGGTGGTCCGGACTCCGAAGATGTCTCGTCGGATACGGCGGGCATTGCCGGGTCGTTGCGCCGTTTCGTGGCCCACCGTTTAATCGAGCTTTCCACCACACAGGCCAATGCGCGCGATCTCACCGATCTGACGCGATGCTTGAAGGAGTTGTCGAACCTCGAAGAAAAACTCGCACGCCGTGCGCAGGAAGACGACAAGGCGAGGCGAGACCGGGAGAGCGGCGATGAAACGGCTTTGGCCACCGGAACGGCATCTGATCTGGCTGAGATCGTTGCGCTCGAGGTGGAACGCCTGCACGAGCGACATGGAGCGGGAAGCGCTCTGGAGGCTCTGTACCCCGCAGATGCGCCGGATGCTGGAGACGAGCTGGGCGCTGGCGGCACGTGACGACCAGTTGCCGCCGACTTATGCGCGCAACGCCTCGCCCTGGACGATCTGGCTGGTTCTGGGCGGGCGCGGCGCCGGCAAGACGCGCACCGGCGCGGAATGGATCAAGGGCATGGTCCATGGCCTGCCCTGGCTGACGCGCCAGCCGATCGGCAAGATCGCGCTGGTGGGCGAGACCTTTGCGGATGTGCGCGACGTGATGATAGACGGGCCGTCGGGCCTGCTCTCCATCCATGCCCGGCACGAGCGCCCGGTCTGGACGGCGACGCGGCGGCGGCTCGAATGGCCCAACGGAGCGGTGGCGCTGGCTTTCTCGGCCGATGATCCGGAAAGCCTGCGTGGCCCGCAATTCGAAGCCGCCTGGGCGGATGAACTGGGCAAATGGCGTTATGCGGATGCGGCCTGGGACCAGCTGCAATTCGGCTTGCGGTTGGGAGCCCAGCCGCGTGAGGTGGTGACGACGACACCGCGTGCAATTCCGCTGTTGAAGCGGATGCTCGCCGATGAGCGCATCGCGCTGACCCGGGCGCGCACACAGGACAATGCCGACAATCTCGCCCCCGCCTTTCTGGATGCGGTGGTGGGGCGCTATGCGGGGACGCGGCTGGGGCGTCAGGAACTCGACGGCGATCTGATCGAGGATCGCGCCGATGCGCTCTGGACGCGCGATCTGCTCGAACGCGCCCGGCGTGAGGTTGCGCCGGATCTGCGGCGTATCGTGGTCGCGGTCGATCCGCCGGCTTCGTCGCGGGCGGGGGCGGATGCCTGCGGGATCGTCGGGGTCGGGATCGATTCGGAGGGGATCTGCCATGTGCTGGCCGATGAAAGCGCCTCCGGGCTCAAGCCCAATGCCTGGGCGGCGAAGGCGACGATGCTCTACCGGCGGCTCGAGGCAGATGCCCTCGTCGTCGAGGTCAACCAGGGCGGCGAGATGGCGACGACAGTCATTCACGAAATCGACCCGGCCTGCCCGGTCGTGCCGGTGCGTGCGTCGCGGGGAAAGCGCCTGCGCGCCGAGCCGGTCTCGGTGCTCTACGCGCAGGATCGTGTACGCCATATCGGGGTGTTTCCCGAGCTCGAAGACGAGATGTGCGACTTCGGGCTCGACGGGTTGTCCAACGGTCGCTCGCCGGACTGCCTCGACGCCCTGGTCTGGGCGGTGACGCATCTCGCGCTGGGCCCGAAGGGTGGCGACCCGCGACTGCGGTTGGTTTGAGGGTAATGCAGTGTGCGCCTGGCCTCCCTCTCCGGCGGGGAGGGAACGAGGCTGGGGAGATCGCCGAGTGAAGATGGTTGGCGTCGATGTTTTTGCAGGCGGGTTCACCCCACCCTTAATCCCGCCCCTGAGGGGAGGGAGATATGGCGAGTGCTTCATGCAACTGATGCGCTAGCGAAAAGAGGATCTCAGAGCCCGACCCGAAAAGAGTTGAGTGATTTCAGTCAGTTGTGATTCTGTTCGGTTGCGACACTGAACGAGGATCAC
>Ga0076929_101090_pt1 | contig 10662 bp, 15 predicted proteins | sample HotLakConUCCSL28_FD_87104 | JGI IMG/M metagenome (GOLD analysis project Ga0076929, IMG submission 87104) | Hypersaline microbial mat communities from Hot Lake, Washington, USA - Hot Lake Consortium UCC-SL28 (version 3) (version 3) | ecosystem: Environmental > Aquatic > Thermal springs > Hot...
CCGACGCGCTCCCCCCGAGCTTGCAAATCGCTCGCTTCCTCCCGATCCCGTAAACGCCAACGGTTTTGCCGCCGCCCGGAGATGCATGCGCAGAAGGCGGCCGCCCCAACCTGAAAGCCAGTTCGCGCGCTGCTCCGATCGGGATGCCGCCGCAGTTGTCGACCAACGAGAATTCTTCTTTCGAGAAGGAGAGCTCTGCGGAATAGCCGAAGTACTCCTTTCCTGCCGGTGCTTCGGGTTTGGGCCCAGACCTGACGGCGCCATCAATGCAATTGTCGAGAAGGTCAAGAATTGCGTCTTGGAGGTCGATATCGCGCGTCAGCATCGAGACGAAAAACGCCTTCGAGGGGGTCGTTTGAGCTTCTCGTGTCGCCATATCATCCGTCATTACAATTCTCCCGGGCATCAGAAATAGCTGCCGTTAAAATTTCGCGCACCAGCTGTTCATTTCTCGCCTCGCACTCCCAAATCCGGCTGACCTTCCAACCTCGCGACTCAAGCGCCAGATTGTTTTGGGCGTCACGCTCAACGTTCCGGCGAAACTTCTCCTCCCAGAAAGCCACATTTGACTTTGGCATGGAGGCCTTTCGGCACTCCGGATGCCTATGCCAGAAGCAGCCATCGACGAACACCGCAAGCCTCCGTCGCGGCATAACGAGATCAGGCGTGCCGGGTAAATCACGCCGATGGATGCGGAACCGCAGCCCCATAGAGTGTGCAGTTCGACGTACGGTCATTTCCGGGCTGGTGTCTTTGGACTTTACTCGGGACATCAGTCGCGACCGTCGTTCGGGGGAAAGTCGATCTACCACAACCTACTCCGCGGCAACAGAATGCGTGCGTGCGTCTACAGTGCCGCAGATCTCGGTCATAATCGCCGCGGCCAAAATGGGCGGCACGCTATTGCCTATCATCCTGAAACTGTGCCAGATTGTCGGATGGAACACATGGCAATCAGGAAACCCCTGCAGACGAGCGGCCTCTCTTACTGTTATCACACGAGGCTGATCTGGGTGGATGGGACGAACGGACTGATACGAACCCAAATCACTACCTGTGCCGGCGCGAAGCGTCGGGCACTGCCCATCCCATGCAAGTTTCGGGTGACGCCCGATGCGATCGACCTTGCCGGGCGCGAGCTCGGCGAACCGTCTGCGCACCGCGTCGCTATGCTCTGTCTTCCGATGACCGGTAAACTCGCGAGAGGCTCCCCGCAGCCGCTCTGCGTAAAGCGAAACCTTTCTACGCGCGTCGGCCGCCCAGACGTCGAACCCTTCCTCGGTTACTCCCGTGGGCCTTGCGTCGCATAAATCCCAAATGGCGTCGCGAACCGTAGCGGCGGCTTGGTTTGTCGGGGAAAAAGGATTCGGGCGCGTCATACGTTCCGGATCATATCCGATGACGAAGACCCTTCGCCGCCGCGTTGCGCACCCATAGTCAGCCGCGTCGATCACGGTAGGTGGTAGTATCTCATACCGTCCAGCCAAGGATGACAGGGCTGCAGGGATCACGTGGGCGTTTGATCGGTCGATCAGACCGGCCACATTCTCCATTATAAAGAATGCTGGCGATATCTCTGAAACGAGGCGAAAGAACTCACTCAACAACTCTCGCCGAGGGTCGTCGTGCGCCCGCCTGCCGATCGAACTAAAGCCTTGGCATGGTGGTCCGCCCACAACTCCATCCGGGACTCCGTACTCGCTGGTCAGCGCTTTGCCCGACAGTTCCCGTACGTCGGCAAGAAGGTGAGCTGATGCGGGAAAGTTCCTCTCATGAGCAGAAGATAGAATTGGGTCTATGTCTACGGCCAGCACAACTTGTCCGCCGGCGTCGGATACGCCGCGCGAAAAGCCCCCTCCACCGCAGAATAGATCGAAAACTTTCATTGGTAGCGCCGACTCCCTGCTGCGCCGCGGCCAGCAGCAACCCGGACACACTTCTCTTCAGAAAACAGGATTATTTGAAGAAGATCAAGGCAGAGCATCTGCTTTTTGCGGTGATCGAGCGTGGCCCGAACGGTTCCCAGCTCCATCTCGTGAATGTAGCATCCCTTGCCGTTCCCAAGCCATCGGAAAGGGCCCCAAGACCCGCGCCAGCGTCACCTCCGGCCCCTGCTTCCCGTCCAGGATTGCCTCGACGATGTCGGGCGCGAGCAGCGTGAGCCGCAGGACGCGGGTCATGTAGGACGGTGCGATCCCCTCGCGCTCGGCCAGCTCGGCGATGGTGGCAAACTCACCCGACTCCAGCATCCGTTTCCAGCGGAATGCGCGGGCCAGCGCCTTGACGAGAGTGTTGTCGGTCCGGCGCGGCTGCACGGCGCCGTCCGGCAGCTGCATCTCCTTTCGCCCACCGCGCTTCACGATGCGGAACGGGACGCGGAGTGTCACGGTTTCGGGGGCTGGCGCGCCGCGTGTCATGCAGCTTCTCCGATTCCACTGGCCAGCATCTCGCGCGCGAGGCCGCCGAGGCCGTCGACGCGGAGCCTGACGTTCAGGTTCTCAATCCCGATGTCCACCCGCTCGACCAACAGCGCCACGATGCGGGCCTGCTCGGCGGGGAAGAGTTCGTCCCACAGCGGGTCAAGCTGCTGAAGCGCCGCGCGGGCGTCGGCCTCGGTGATGTCGTCGGCGTGGGCGCGCGCGGCCTTCCATGTCCCCGCCACGATCTCCGGCTGGCGGAATACGGCGCGCACCTGATCGATGACGGCCGCCTCGATCTCGGCGGCGGGGACTCGGCCGACCGGACAGGCCCCCGCGCCGTGCTTCAGCACCGTCTGGCTGACGTAGTAGCGGTAGAGCCGGTCGCCCTTGCGGGTATGCGTCGGCGAGAAGGCGGCGCCGTCCGGCCCGAACAGCAGCCGCTTCAGCAGTGCGGGCGTCTCGGCGCGGGTGCGGGCTGCACGCTTGCGCGGGCTCTCCTGCAGGATGGCGTGAACCTTGGGCGAAGCTGAGCAGGATGTTCAGCGTCAGCCGCCCCATCGACGTGGTGGTGTTGAAGGACTGGGTGACCGAGACGAAGGTGACGCCGTGACGGTCGAAGATCTCTACCAGCTTCGAGAAGTCCATCAGCGCCCGGCTGAGGCGGTCGATCTTGTAGACCACGACCACGTCGATCAGCCCGGCCTCGATGTCGGCGATCAGCTGTTGGAGCGCAGGCCGGTCCAGCGTGCCGCCGGAGAAGCCGCCGTCGTCGTAGCGGTCGCGGAGCGCCACCCATCCCTCGGCGCGCTGGCTGGCGATGTAGGCCTCGCAGGCTTCGCGCTGGGCGTCAAGGCTGTTGAACTCCATGTCGAGCCCTTCCTCGCTCGACTTTCGGGTGTAGATCGCGCAGCGCAGGCGGCGGACGGCTTCGGGCTTGGTGCGGCTCATGGGCGCGCCTCCGCACCATGGGCGAGGCCAAAGAACTTCCACCCGTTCCAGTGACTGCCGGTGATCGCCCGCACCGCGGCCGAGAGCGACTTGAAGCGCCGCCCCTGCCATTCGAAGCCGTCGGTCAGGACGGTGACGACCTGCTCCTCACCCTGCCATTCCCGCACCAACTTGGTGCCGGGGATCGGGCGGCGGGGGTCCGCTATGAGAGGGCCCGGCGTGCCGGATGCGACCTCGGCCGCCAGCGCGTCCAGCGTGCGCCGCGTCGCGGGCTTGATCCCGCCATGGGCCAGTTCCTGGATGCGGTAGCCGATCCGCAGCTCCAGATTCCCGCGGCTGGCGTTCGGTGCGGGCTCGCCGAACATGACCCGCCATTTGGCCTGCAGTTCGGGCACCGTCATCGCCTTCAACGCCGCCAGTTCTGCCAGGACGTCGATCCCTTCCGCCTGGCGGGCGAGCGCTGCCATTGCGGCTGATTTCCTTGTGGTTTTCCTCATGCCTCGTCTCCAACTCGGTTTTGCACCTGTCTCCGACGACGGCGTCTGAGGGCGAGAATGTCCAGCGAACTGTCTCCGTCGAGCGGAGAATTCTCATTCATTTCCCGTGGGTTGGTGCGCGCGATGGCACCGGCGAGGATGGCTGCCAGTTCCGCCAGCCGCTCATCAGTGGTGAGCGTCTCGGCGGGCGGAGCGAAGGTGATGTCGTCTGGCATGGGGAGCGAACCTCCTGAGGCGGTTTGCTCCGTGTTCGCCGGTCATCACGAGGGATTTCAAGTTAAAACAATAGGTTGTCGTAGTGGCGCGAAGCTGATCGAAGTTCTCTGCTGATGACTGTGATGAACCGAGGTTGCTTATGCTGCATCGCATGTCGGCCTCAGTAGGCACCCTCTAGTTGAATGATTGCGCAAGCCTGACAAGTTTGGAGGGAGCGCACCGATTGCCACAGCATTCTCCTGCGGCTAGCGTACGGACGCTTTACCTTGCAGTAAGAGTCTGTTGATATATATGGCAACACTGGCAGAGCTTTGCGATTCGGGTGTCCTAGATACCATTGACCCCTTGGAGCCCGATGAGCTGCCATGGAGAACGCTGTATGGAACAATGGACTTTCTCGGGTGGCTTGATCAGGTCCTGCCGACCTTGGCACACAATCCGCTGTACGCGGAACTTACGCCGCTCGAACAAGTCTTTGCGCTGTTCGCGGAGTACGTTTCCGGCGATGATTTCTTCTCAGATCGGCGGTTCAAGAAGCTCAGTTGGACGCCAGACCGATATGTTTGGGAGCTCAAGACAGAGGAGGTGCGGATCTTTGGTTGGGCGCCGCAAAGAGACGCATTCATCTGCTGTTATGGCGATTCAAAGGACAGAATTGTCCTCGACAATAGCTACGGGCGCTACATAGCTCAGACAGTTTATGTCCGTAATCAAATTGCTCTGGACGAGCCAAAATGCGTGACGGGAGGGAGCTACGCAGATGTCATATCAAATAAAGCTTGATCCAAAATCGCGCAAGGCTGCGCGATTCATCTCGCTTCTACAGAAGAAAATCCAGAAGGCTTTTGTTGCGACCGGAAAGACGCAGCAAGAGGTTGCGACTATTCTTGGCGTTGATCGTTCTGTGATCAACAGGAGATTGACAGGGAGCGCCAACCTTACAGCTCGTTCTATTGCGGAATTTGCATATGCTTTCGACAAAGATGTTTACATCGAGTTCGTTGATCGCCCCCGGGTAAAGCAGTCCAACGTTACGAGGTCTTCTGATCATGTCCTGAAGCTGCCGGGCCAATCCACTGGCGCCGCGAGCGGAACAATCAACCCCACTTCTAAATTCAACCTTGAAAAGATTGCCTCATGACGGAAGAGGCTTACGGAATTACGGTCTTCTGTGATGACATCAGACATGAAATAAATGGCAAAATTACACTAATTGGCTGTTATGCTTCAGAGTTGAATTTTAGTGGCCCTCCTCCTGGAGTGTTGCCGACATTTGCTGCACTCGTGAATCTTCGATTTCCCCGCGGGAATACGTTCGAGACTTTAAGTTTGAGCGTTACGAAAGTTGAGGACGGAGAGGCCTCCGAGATATTTGCGGCGGAGACAAGGATCGCGCCGGAAGCATTCTTAGAGAACTCTGACTCTGCGGCGGAAAATGCAGGTGAGAAAGTTCTATCAGTTGTAGTTCCAATACAATGGACTCCACTGGTATTCTCCGCCCCAGCTTTGCTCAGAGTTCGTGCGAAGCTTGATTCCGGAAAGGAAGTGCGCGCAGGGTCTCTGGTAATAAATTTTCCCGCCGAGGGTGGCGAAGAAGAACAAGCCACGTCTTGATTTTGGTAAATCTGGAGTAGAAGACGAAATCGTACCAGCGGTGAATGCACCAGCGCCGGATCGGCATCGTCCATCTCCCGCAGCGCGATCACCTCAGATCTCCCGCGCGAACCAGCGGATGCGGCCGACGATGTAGATCTCGTCGGCCGTTCGCTCATATTCGGGATAGTGCTTGTTGTCGGAGATGACGCGCACCGCGGGCGGGTCGCTGTTCGGGATGTGCTCGAGCCGCTTGGCGACCAGCCCCATCCCGTCATCCAGCACAAAGATGCCGGGCGGGTTGGGCGCGCGGCGTGTCATGTCGACCAGCACGGCGTCGCCGCTCAGGAGCGTTGGCGCCATGCTGTCGCCCTCCACATGCATGATGCGCAGCTGTGACGGGCTGGCCTTGAGGCTGTTCCGGATCCAGGAGCGGCGGAAGTGATAGACGCGGCCGGGCGTGTCGCCGTCCTCGGTCACGACCGCGCCGCCGCCCATTGAGGGCCGAGGCGTGGCGTGCCCGAGCGCGCCTATGCCGCCTGGCCCGAAGCGATCCGCCAGGGCTTCGAGCCCGCCCGCACGGTGAAGACCGGCGCGCTGAAGATCGCGATCCTGCCCCAGGAGGACGGCCGAGCGCGCCGGTTCGCGCAGGCCGCAGGCTACACCGAGGCCGCCGTCACCGGTTGGCGGGCGGTCACAACGGCGCTCTCGGACTACGCCAGCAAGGCGCGCGAGATCGGCGGCGATATCGGCCAGAGCCTCGTTGGCGCCTTCCAGTCTGCCGAGAGCGCCGTCGGCAACTTCGTTCGGACTGGCAAGCTGAACTTCCGCGATCTCGTCACCTCGCTGCTCGCCGATCTCGCTCAGCTCGCGGCGCGGCGGTTCATCCTGGGGCCGATCGCCAATGCGCTCTCCGGCGTGTTCTCCGGCGCGGGCGGGATCTTCGCCAACGTCCTGCATGCGGGCGGGATGGTTGGATCGGCCGGACCCTCGCGCATGGTCCCGGCCATGGCTTTCGCCGCCGCGCCGCGGATGCATGGCGGCGGCATGGCCGGACTTCGCCATGACGAGGTGCCCGCGATCCTGCAGCGCGGCGAGCGGGTGCTGTCGCGGCGCGAGGCGCAGGCCTACGGCGCGGGCGGCGGGGTCAACGTCACCATCATGGCCCGCGACGCCGAGAGCTTCCGCCAGTCGCGCACGCAGGTCGCGGCCGACATTGCCCGCGCCGTGTCACTCGGGCGGAGGGGCATGTGAGTGCGCCCCCGCAAGTGGGAACCGGTTGCGGGGGCCAGAGCACGAACCAGGGAGAAACTTGATGGCGTTTCACGAGGTCCGATTTCCCGACAACATCAGCCGCGGCGCGCGCGGCGGGCCCGAGCGGCGGACGCAGATCGTCGAGCTCGCCTCGGGCGATGAGGAGCGCAATGCGAGCTGGGCCAACTCGCGCCGCCGCTACGATGTCGCCTATGGCATCCGCCGCGCCGATGATCTCGCCGCCGTCGTCGCCTTCTTCGAGGCACGGAATGGGCGGCTGCATGGTTTCCGGTTCAAGGACTGGGGCGATCACAAGTCCTGCCTGCCGTCCCAGACGCCAGCGCCGACCGATCAGGCGATCGGCACCGGCGACGGCACGACGAGCGCCTTCCAGCTGGTGAAGCGCTACGCCTCCGGCGCGCAATCCTGGACGCGCGCCATTGCCAAGCCGGTGGCGGGCAGCGTGCGCATCGCGCTCGGCGGGGTCGAACAGCCCTCCGGCTGGTCGGTCGACACCGCCACTGGCTTCGTCACCTTTAGCGGCGCGCCGGGCGCTGGCGTCGCGATCACCGCGGGCTTCGAGTTCGACGTGCCGGTCCGTTTCGACACCGACGTGCTCGATGTGACGCTCGACCTCGAACGGCTCGGCTCGATCACCTCCATTCCGCTGCTGGAGCTGCGCCGATGAAGACCTTCGCTCCTGCCTTCCAGGCCCATCTCGACGAAGGCACGACCACGCTCGCGTGGTGCTGGCGGATTACCCGGGCCGATCCCGACACCGCCGAGGGGCTGACCCGCGCTGTCACCATGATCCCGGCCTCCGGCGAATTCACCTACGCGACGCAGGCGATCCGCAAGACCGACGGAGGCGCGACGGTGCCGGAGAACCTGAACGCGCTGGCAGACTCCACCGACATGGTCGAAGCGCTGGACCGGCTGCAGGCGATGGCCCCGGCGGTCGAGAGCGTCAGCCTCGTGGTGGCGTGGTTCGGCAACGATCTGCGCGCAGGCTCCTGCAAGGTGCGGCCGGGCGTCGCCGCCCTCGCGATCGCGACGAGCTTGCTGAGCGGCTGCGCGACGGACGGTTCTGACGGGCGCACCGTCGGGACATGCCCGCCCGTGGTCGAGTACAGCCGGGAGTTCCAGGCGCGGGCGGCCGAGGAACTCAACTCGTTGCCGGATGGTTCGGCCATTGCCGAAATGCAGAGCGACTATGCCGTACTGCGAGACCAGGCGAGAGCATGCGGATCCCTTCCGATTCCCAATTAGCGGTCGCCGTTCAGCTCGAACTGCGGAGGACACGGCCTACTGCGGTCCGGATAAATCGACCTCCTCTCAGCTTGGCGGCTGCGATCACACACCGTCTTCGGCTTCCAGTGCCCGTCGCAATCGACGGATCAGGACGCCGCGGGCCCGTTCATCCGGGCTGGCCCTCAGAGCGTCGTTGATTTCGAGAATCAGCCGCGACACATCGTTGTGCCAATCCATCCGCGCCACTTTTTCCGGGGGAAGCCTTCGTGGCGTGGTTTCGGCGAGCCTCTGGCTCCCCATTGCTGTCAACTCGAACCCTTCATCCAGTGCCGGTCGCAGCACATGGGCGGGATCGACGATACCCGTCAGCCGCGCGGCAAGCCCCTCCATCGCGGCCTCCTCGCCATGAACCAGAAAGACATCGTGCCTGATCGGCAGTCGGGCCCTGATCCAGTCCCGCAACTCGGTGCCGTCCGCATGGCCGGAATACAGATCGAGCGACCTGATCCTCGCCCGGACAGCAAATTCCTCGCCTTGTACCCGCACCGATGTCGCACCGTCCTTTAGAATGCGACCCAGCGTGCCCACGGCCTGAAAGCCGGTGAAGAGCACCGTGCCCTCGTCGCGCCATAGCCAGTTCTTCAGCCGGTGCCGAATGCGTCCGGCATCGCACATTCCGGAGGCGGCAATCACGATGTGAAAGCCCTTGATCCGGTCCAGCGCGATGCTTTGTTCCCGCGTTTCGGTGAAGTGCAGGTGCCGCGATTTCAGCCCCTTCATCAGCACCGCCCCTTCCTCCAGCTCTCGATGGTGTTTGGCGAAAACGCGCGTGGCCTTGGTTGCAAGCGGACTGTCGACATAGATCGGGATCGCTGGCAACGCGCCTTCGGCGATCAGGCGACCCAGATCGCTGATCAATTCCTGAGCCCGCTCGACTGCAAAGGATGGGATCAAGAGCGCCCCGTTCGGATGCATGGCGGCTCGAACCTCATCGGCCAGCAGCTTGCGGCGGCGATCAGCCGTTGCATCAATCCGGTCACGATCGCCATAGGTTGACTCGCAGATCAGGTAGTCAATACCGCTGGGGCCTTCGGGGTCGGGGTGCATCAGCTTGTAGTCGGGGCCGATGTCGGCCGAGAACAGGATTCGCATCGGGGCCGTCTCTGCTTGCGCCACTTCGATCTCGATCGAAGCCGAGCCCAGAAGATGCCCTGCGTTCCAGAACCGGGCCCGCAGTCCCGGAATGACGGAAAACCAGGTGTCATAGGGCTGCAGGCGAAACAGTGCGATGCAGGTATCCGCATCCTGACGTGTGTAAATGGGGGTGACTTTGCCACGATCCCGCCGCGCAGCGCGGCGGTTGAACTGTTCCACCTCAATCTCCTGGATATGCGCACTGTCTGGCAGCATCACTCCGGCCAGATCGGCAGTAGCAGGTGTCGCATGGATCGGACCGGTAAATCCGTGGCGGACCAGTTTCGGCAGCAGACCCGAGTGGTCGATATGGGCGTGACTGAGGATCACGGCAGCAATGGTGTCTGGCGCGAATGGAAAAGGTCGGTAGTTCAACTCCTTCTCGGTCTTCGAGCCTTGGAACAGGCCGCAATCGATCAGGATCTGCCCGTGATCTGTTTCAAGTCGAAAGCAGGAACCGGTGACTGCCCTGGCGGCTCCGTGAAACGTCAGGCGGGCGTGAGACATGGGTCGGTCCTTTCGATGGCAACGTACGTCACCGCCGGAGATGCCTGCTGTGTGGGTGATTTCATGACCGCGTCCGCTTGAAGCTTCCGCACAACCTATACAATTTGTCTCTCCAGCCCCAATCTGATTTGCTTTTCGATCTCGATGATCGCGAAAAAGACCGCACCGACGGCGACGATCAGAAGACCGTCGACCAGAGGCACCGGCTCGGTTCCGATGATCGCCTGGAGCGGCGACAGATAGGTAACGGCAAACTGCGCTGCGGTGACGGCGATGACCACGATCCAGACCACGCGCGTCCCCTTCACCGCATCCCAGGTCAACGAGGTACGATGAATGTTGCGGATGAAGAACAGCTGGAAGATCTCGAGCACTACCAGCGTGTTCATCGCCATCGTCTGGGCGAGCGCCAGGGAATGCCCCTTGTCGATGGCGTAGGTGAAGACCCCGAAGACGGCCGCGAGAAAGAGCAGTGCCACCAGGATCACGTGCCAGACGAGTTGCCCTGACAGGATCGGTGCATCACGGCGGCGTGGCGGGCGGGCCATGGTCCCGGGTTCGGTCGGCTCAAAGGCCAGTGCGAGCGCGAGAGTGATCCCCGTTATAAGGTTGATCCAGAGGATCTGGACCGCCGTCACCGGCAAGGCAAAGCCAACCAGGAGTGCCAGCACGATGGTCATCGACTCGCCTGCATTCGTTGGCAACGTCCAGCTGATGACCTTCCTGAGGTTGTCGTAGACCGTTCGCCCCTCGCGCACGGCGGCCGCGATGGAGGCGAAATT
>Ga0076929_101096_pt1 | contig 10578 bp, 11 predicted proteins | sample HotLakConUCCSL28_FD_87104 | JGI IMG/M metagenome (GOLD analysis project Ga0076929, IMG submission 87104) | Hypersaline microbial mat communities from Hot Lake, Washington, USA - Hot Lake Consortium UCC-SL28 (version 3) (version 3) | ecosystem: Environmental > Aquatic > Thermal springs > Hot...
CCTACACGACGCTCTTCCGATCTCAGCTCATCGGATTTTCCACCTCCGCTGGAACGGGCGAGCTGATCGCCGAGGGGATCGCCGGCGCCGCCATGCCGAGCTGGGCCGCGCCCTTCGCGCCGGCGCGTTTCGGGCTCTAGGCCGCTTGCCTCAGAGGAGGGAAAGCCCGCCGTCCACGCGCAGGATCTGACCGGTCACGTGGCAGGCTTCGCGCGACAGCAGGAAGCCGACGGCGGCCGCGATGTCCGAGGGCTCGGCGATCCGACCCGAGGGCGTTGCCCTGGCGGCGGCCTCCCAGGCGGCAGGGGGCAGAGCGGCGTGCCCGCCGATCTTGCGCGTGTAGCCAGGAGCAACGCAGTTCACCGTGCAGCCCGTCGGAGCCAGCTGGAAGGCGAGGGTTTTCGCGAGCGCCTCGAGGGCAGCCTTCGAAGCTGCGGTGACGGGAAAGATCGTCCCGTTGATGCCGATATCGTTGGTCACGAAACTGCTTATCGCCACCACGCGGCCCCAGTTCGAGGCTTCGAGATCCGCGCGGGTGGCCGTCACCAGCTCGACGAAGGGCAGGGTGTTGATGTCCATCGCCTGTGCGATCTCGGCACGTCCGAAATCGCCGAACTGGGATTTCAGCGCCCGTCCCGCATTGCACACGATCTGGTCGATCCGCCCGAAACGCGCCCGGGCCTGCGCGACGAGCGCCTCGACCGAGTCCGTTTCGGCGAGATCGAAAAGCGCCGTTTCGGTCGCCGCCCCGGCCTCGCGCGCGGCGGCTGCGGTGTTTTCCAGCCCGTCGGAGTTGGCGCGGGTCGTGAGGACCAGCGCGGTGCCGGGGGCCGCAAGCTTCAGCGCCGTCGCCGCGCCGATGCCGCTGGCCGCGCCCGTGATGAGGACGACGCGATCCATGCGGCCTACTCGGCTGCCAGGGCGAGGTCGGTGCGGTAGCCGTAGCGCGCATCGAGGCCGAGTTCGCGCACGATCTGCAACCCGCGGGCAAGGCCCTCCCGGTCGAGCCCGCTCAGGGGCCGCCGCAGCGGGCCCGCCGGCAGGCCCACCGCGCGCATCAGGCTCTTCACCGGCACCGGGTTGATGGCCGAGTAGACGAAGTGCAGCATCGGAAGGTTGGCGAGATAGGCCTCGCGGAAGCGGAGGGCCTGGGCGCCGTCGTCGCCCCACGGGGTCGAGATCTCGGCCATCTCGCGGGGGATGATGTTGCCCGTCATGTTCGCCGTGCCGTGCCCGCCGAGCGCCATGGTGGGCACCACGAGCCCGAGGTTGGGCGAGCAACAGCACATCACCGCCACCGGCGCCCTTGCCGCGCAGACGCGCCCCACCTGGCCCACGCGGGAGGTGCTTTCCTTCAGGACCGCAACGTTGGGGTGGGCGGTCAGCTCAAGCATCGCCTCCACGCCGAGATCCGTCTTCACGCGCGGGGGATTGTTGTAGATCCCGATCGGGATGGGCGAGGCATCGGCCACGTCGAGAAAGAAGCGCAGGATGTCGGCCTCGGGGGCGCAGATGTAGCTCGGCGCCGCGATCACCGCGCCGTCGGCGCCCTCGGCGGCGGCCTGCTTCACATAGGCGATCGTCGCCTCCGTGGTGGGGCCGGTGCAGCCGTACCAGTGCTGCATGCCGCTCTTCCTGGCGGCCATGGTGCGCCGGACGATCTCGTGCCGCTCCTCGGGGTCGAGCATGGTCACCTCGCCGGAAGAGCCCATGATCAGCACGGCCGAGGTGCCCGCCTCGCGCTGGAAGTCGAGCAAGGTGAGGAACCCTTCGAAATCCACGCTGTAATCGCCGTTCATCGGCGTGATGAGGGCGACGAAGCTGCCGGTGACGACAGGGGTGAAATCGGTCATGGCCTGCGGGATCCTTTCGAGACGATCGTCGACGGGGATATGGCGGAGACGGCGCCGGGCGGCGCTGGGCGATCTGCGCGGCGCCCGCCGCCCGCAGCTCGGCGGCCCGGTTGCCGTGAAGCGGCGTGCGCGGCACAGGGGCCGGCCGGCATCTGCTTGCTTGCTCTCACGCGCGGTTCCAGCAGGCCGCGAAATGCCCGTCGCCCTTGAGCTCCAGCGGCGGCGCGGCTTCGCGGCATTGCGAGGTCGCCAGCGGGCAGCGGCCTTGGAACCTGCAGCCCGGAGGCGGGTCCATCGGGTTGGGAACCTCGCCCTGGTAGACGATGCGCTTGCGCTTGCGCTCCACGGCGGGGTCGGGCACCGGAACGGCGGACAGCAGCGCCTCGGTGTAGGGGTGCTTCGGATCGCCGTAGATCGCCGCCGTCGGGCCGATCTCCACGAGGCAGCCGGCATACATGATCGCGATGCGGTCGGAGATGTGCTGCACGACCGAAAGATCGTGGGCGATGAAGAGATAGGTGAGCCCCAGCTCGGCCTGCAAATCCTGAAGGAGATTCACCACCTGCGCGCGCACGCTCACGTCGAGCGCCGAGACCGGCTCGTCGGCCACGATGAAATTCGGGCGCAGCGCCAGGGCGCGCGCGATCACGATCCGCTGGCGCTGCCCGCCGGAAAAGGCGTGGGCGTAGCGGTCGAGCGTGTCGGTGGGCAGGCCCACGAGGTCCAGCAGTTCGCGCACCTGTTCGGCGGCCTCGCGGCGGTTGCGCACCAGCCCGTGCACCATCAGCGGCTCGGCGACGAGATCGAGCACGCGCATCCGCGGATTGAGGCTCGCGTAGGGGTCCTGGAAGATGAGCTGCATGTGTCGGCGCAGGGTCCGAAGCTCCTGCCCCGTCGTTTCGGTGATGTCGTTCCCCTCGAAGCGGATGCGCCCCGAGTGAACCGGCACGCGCCGCAAGATCGCCCGTCCAAGCGTCGTCTTGCCCGAGCCGCTTTCGCCCACGAGCCCGAGGGTTTCGCCCGGCGCAATGGAGAGGTTCACGTTCTCGACGGCGTGAACCTGCAGCGCTTGCTGGCCCCAGAATCCGGCGCGCCCGCCGGGAAAACGGATCGTCAGCCCATCCACCTCGACGAGCGGATCGGCCGTCTGTGCGGCGGGGGCGATGGCCTCACTCAGCGCCATATGCCAGCCTCCGTGCCTCGCCTTCGGCTGCCCAGGGGCCGGTGAAGGGATGGTGGCAGGCCGCGCGGCGGCCGGGCGCGACGCTGGCCATGGCCGGCTCGCGCGCGCAATCGGCCTGCTGGGCGGGGCAGCGCGGCGCGAAGGCGCAGCCCGGCGGCGGGAAGGCGAGGTCGGGCGGGCGGCCGTCGATGGCGAGCATCCGCGTTGCGCCCCCGTCGAGCCGCGGCGTGGAGCGCAGAAGCCCCATGGTGTAGGGATGCGCGGGGTTGGCAAAGAGCGCGTCGGCATCGCCTTCCTCGACGATCTGCCCGCCGTACATCACCGAAACCCTCCGGCAGAGCCCGGCGACCACGCCGAGATCGTGGGTAATCATGATGATCGAGAGGCCGAGCTTCTGCTGCAGGTCTTCCAGCAGTTCGAGGATCTGGGCCTGGATCGTCACGTCAAGCGCGGTGGTGGGCTCGTCGGCGATCAGCAGCTCGGGCTCGCAGGCCAGCGACATTGCGATCATCACCCGTTGCCGCATCCCGCCGGACATCTCGAACGGGTACTGGTCGAGGCGCTTGTCGGGCGCGTTGATGCCCACGAGATCGAGCAGGTCGCGGGCGCGGGCACGGGCCGCCGCCTTCGACAGCCCCATGTGGCGCCGGAGCACCTCGACGATCTGGGCGCCGCAGGTGAACAGCGGGTTGAGCGAGGTCATCGCGTCCTGGAAGATCATCGACATCTGGCAGCCGCGCACCGCGCGGGCGTAGGTGCGGCCCTCCTCGCCGAGCAGCGAGCGGCCTTTCCAGCGGATGTCTCCGCCCACGATCTGGCCGGGCACGTGAACGAGCCCCATGGCCGCCTGGCTGGTGACCGACTTGCCCGAGCCGCTTTCGCCGACGAGCCCGAGCGTTTCGCCCTTGCCGATGCTGAGCGAAACGCCGCGCACCGCCTGGACGGTTCCGCGCCGGGTAGTGAAGTGAACGCTGAGGTTGTCGATCTCGAGGAGGGGCTGATCGGTCATTCTGCGGGCGCGGGCGCGGGGGCCTCGCTCTCCTTGGCTGGCTTGCGGCGACGCAGGCGGGCGGCGACGGCGCGGGCAAAACGCTTCTCGCGCTCCTGCGGGTCGGAGGTGACGCGCGCCCAGGAGGCCACGAGATTGATGGCGAGCACGGTGACGGCGATGGCGAGGCCCGGCAGTGTCACGAGCCACCAGGCGATGAAGAGGTAGTCCTTCCCGTTGGCCACATCGAGCCCCCAGGAGGTTGCCGGCGGCTGGATGCCGAGGCCGAGGAAGCTGAGCGCCGCTTCCGCCAGCACGATGCGCGCGAATTCGAGAATGCCGAGGGTCAGCAGCGGCGAGGCGAGGTTGGGCAGGATGTGCCGCGCCATCACCCGCGCGAACCCCATGCCCACCATCTCGGCGGCGTCCACGTAAGGAAGCTGGCGCACGGAAAGCACGATGCCGCGGGTCATCCGCGCGTAGACCATCCAGCCGTTGAGGGCGAGCACGACGATGACCGTGGTCATCGAGGGGCCGATCACGGCGAGGATGACGAGCGCGAGCAGAAGGCCGGGAAAGGCGATGAGCGTGTCGACGATGCGCATGCAGACAGCATCGATGCGCCCGCCGAAATACCCCGAGATCATCCCGAACGTGACGCCGAAGCCGCCGGCGAGAAGCACCACCGAAACGCCGACGATGAGCGAGATGCGGCTGCCGTGGATGATCCGGCTCAGCATGTCGCGGCCGAGATGGTCGGTGCCGAGGATATGTTCCCAGCTTCCGCCGTCCTGCCAGACAGGCGGCTTCAGGCGGTCGATCAGCGATTGCGCCGCGGGGTCGTAGGGGGCGAGCAGCGGTGCGAAGATCGCCATCAACACGAGAAGCCCGAGAATCGCCAGCCCGAAGAAGGCCGGCTTGTCGGCCCAGAGTTCTCCCAGAAGCATCGCGTTCCGGCCGGCGTTCCGGCCGGGCGTGCCGGCGAGTGCCGCGGCATCGGCGGGGCCTGTGACGTCAGCGGATGCGCCTGGTTCGGATTGGCTCTCGGTCAAGGCCTCACTCCAGCTTGATGCGCGGATCGATCGCCTTGTAGGCGAGATCGACGACGAGGTTGAAGGCCACCACCATCACCGCGATCACGAAGACGATGGCCTGCAGGAGAACGAGGTCCTGCCGCTCGATGGCCTGGAGGGTGACGAGGCCGAGCCCCGGCCAGGCGAAGACCGTCTCGACGACGACGGTGTAGCCGGACAGGATCCGGATGAATTCCCACGAAACGAGGGTCAGCACCGGGACGGCGGCGTTGCGCAGGGCATGCACGCCGACGATCCGGAAACTCGACAGGCCTTTCGCTTCGGTGGTCTTGATGTATTGCGCGTTCAACTCGTCGATCATCTGCGACCGCACGACCATGACGATGCGCGTCATCGCCGGCAGGGCCAGCGTCACGGCGGGCAGGATTAGGTGCGCGAAACTGCCGGTGCCGCCGGTGGGCAGCACGCCGAGCGTTACCGAGAAGAGCACGATCAGCAGAAGCCCCAGCCAGAACTGCGGCAGCGAGAGCGCCACGAGGCTCAGGATCACCGTGACCCGGTCGACGATGCTGCCGGGGTTCAGCGCGGCGACGATCCCGAGCGGAATCGCGACGATCGTGGCAAGAAAGATCGACGCGAACACCAGAAGCAGCGTGATCGGCATCCGCTCGAAGACGATCTCGAGCGCGGGACGGTCGAGCCACAGCGAATTGCCGAAGTCGAACCGCATCAGGTCGGCCACGTAATTGACGAACTGCACGAGGATCGGGCGGTCGAGGCCCAGTTGCCGCTCGAAAGCGGCCCGCTGGTCGGGCGTCGCCTCCAGAGGCAGCATCATGGCAACGGGGTCGCCGATCATGCGGGTGACGACGAAGACGACGATCACCACCCCGAAGATGACGATCAGCCCGTCGATCGTCCGTTTTATCGCAAGGCGCCCCATGTGTGGCGGTCCTTCATGCTCGATTTCGTGTTGCGAGGCCCATGGCCATGACGGCTGCGCCTCGAGGTCGGTGCAGGGCCGGTCATGCGCCGGCCCCGCGCCATCAGCTTACTCGACCGACATCGTTTTCACGAGCAGCTTCGCATCAACCCTCGGCTCCCAGTTCAGGCGGTCCGAAGTGCCGTAGATGTCGTTGATGTTCAGCAGGAACGTGAAGTAGGCGCCCTCGAAGGCCGTGTTCAGCACGTCGTGGTAGAGCGCTTCACGGGCGGCCTCGTCGGTCTCGGTGCGCGCCTCAACGATCATTTCGGCCATTTCCGCGTCGGTGTTCGACGCACCGACGCCGTCGAGGTGGTAATAGCCCGACAGCGGCCGGTCGGCGTCGAGAAGCTCGTTCGAGGAAACCACGAAGATCGCGTCGGCCCGCGTCTCGCGGTCGAAGAGCCGGTTAAGGTATTCGCCGAACTCGAAGATCCTCACGTTCGGCGTCACCCCGATCTCTTCCCAGTAGGCGGCGACGACCTCGATGATCTCGCGGTCCTTCAGCCAGCGGCCCGCGGTGCCCACGAGTTCTATCTCGACCCCCTCGGCGCCGGCTTCCGCAATGAGTTCGCGGGCCCGTTCGGGGTCGTAGCCATAGCCCTCGATGTCGGGATTGAAGCCGAAGTAGCTCGGCGCCATCAACTGGCCCTTCTGCACGTCGGCATAGCCTGCGAAGAGCGACTGCGCGAGCGCCTCCTTGTCGACGGCGAGATTGAGCGCCTGTCGCACGCGCAGGTCCGCGGTCGGCCCGTCATCGACATCGAGAATGATGATCGGCAGTTCGAGACCGCTCACCGACATGGCGTTCGGCACGCTGTCGACGAACTCGGGCAGAAGGTTGGTGATGAGATCGGTCTCGCCGGACAGAAGGCTCGACAGCCGGGTGCCGAACTCGCCGATGAAGCGGAACTCGGCCTCCTGGATCTCGGGCGCGTCGCCCCAGTAGTCGGGGTTGGCGACGAGGTCGATGGACGTGCCGCGGTTCCACGCGTCGAGCATGTAGGGTCCGGTGCCCACCGGATTCGAGGCGAAGTCCTCGTTCTGGCTCGCCTCGGGTGGGACCATCTTCATCCAGTAGAGCCGCGACGGAAGGATCGGGTCGGGGCCTTCGGTCGTGATGCGGACGGTATCCTCGTCCACGGCCTCGGCTCCGGTGATCGAAGCGAAGAACGATGCCTGTTCGGAATTGAATTCCGGATCGATGATTCGGTTCACCGAATGGGCCACGGCTTCGGCATCGAACGGTTCGCCGTTCGTGAAGGTGATGCCGGACTTCAGGTCGATTTCCCAGGTCGTGTCGTCGACCTGGCTGGGCATGTCGGCGGCGAGAAGCGGCGACAGAGCGCCCTGCGCGTCACGCTGCATCAGCGTTTCATAAATGTTGTCGGTAATGGCGCGTTCGCCGCCGTCGTCGCGCAGTTGCGGGTCGAGCGTCGTGGGCTCCGACCCGATCGCGATCGAGACCGACTGCGCCCATGCCGGCGCCGAGACCCCGAGCGCGGCGGCGACGGCAACGGCGGTGAAAGTCTGCTTTATCAGCATCTGGCGATGCCCCCCTGTTTGCAAGCGTTGGCCGCGGGCGCGGGCATTGCCCGCAGCGACCGGAAAAGACTGGTATACCGAAGCGGAAGGTGTCAAGCGCCACCTTTCGAGAGCACCTGCGCAGATGGCCAGCCGAAACGCCGCTCCCCGACCGGGACAGTGACCGTCACGGCTCCGATTTCCGGTATAATTAACAGTGCCTTGTGCCCTGAAAGGGCAACCTGCAAGATGCCGCTTCGGGACCGCACGAGCCGCGTCGCAGAAAGCCGCCCCGCAATGCGATGGACAGCGCGCCGGTGAAAAAGTATACAATCTTCAGGTTTCTGATCTGCCGGTGCAGAGCATGCTCTCACAGGCCATTCCTGATTTGTTCGACGCGGGCTGAGAGGACGCGGATTTCTGCGATGACCGACCTGTTTGCGCCCCTCATGGTCATCGACTGGACCGTCTTCACCGTTGCATTTCTCGTCATCATCCTCGCGGCGATCGCCCAGGGGTCGATCGGTGTCGGCTTCGGCATCGTCTCCGCCCCGATCCTCGCGATCATCGACCCGAGCCTCGTTCCCGGTCCTCTGCTCGTTCTCGCCGTCACCACCTCGGCCATCGTCGCGGTGCGCGACCGGCGCGATTTCCGTCTGGGCAACCTCGCCTATGCGCTGGCGGGACGCCTGCCGGCATCGGTTCTCGGCGGCCTGACCGCGAGCCTGCTCTCGCCCAGGATGTTCCTTCTGGTCTTCGGCAGCCTCATCCTGCTCGCGGTGCTGCTGAGCCTCAGCGGCCTGCGCTTCGCCCCGACGAAGCGGAGCCTCTTCGGCGCGGGGCTCGCTTCGGGCTACATGGGCACGATCACCTCGGTCGGCACGCCGCCGATGGCGATCGTCTATCAGCATTCCCCGGGCGCCGAGGTGCGCGCCAACATGTCGGCGTTTCTGGTGGTCGGCGGCCTCGCCTCCATCCTGTCTCTCGCGGTTTTCGGGGCCTTCGACTGGGCCGACCTCATGCTCAGCCTGAAGCTCCTGCCGGCCCTCCTGATCGGCACCCTGCTTTCCAAGCCGCTCAGTCTCTACATGGACGCCGGCTGGATGCGCCCGGCCATGCTCGTGCTCTGCGCCGCCGCCTCCGCCCTCTTGCTCATCCGCGCCCTCTCGGGCGACACGGGGGCGACCGAAGCCGCCCTGGCATGGGCCGCAGCCACTTCCGTCTGAATTCGAAGGAGACCGCATGATGTCCGACCGCTCCGACGCTCCCGTCGCAATCGTCACCGCATCCGGGAAGGGAATGGGGGCCGCCATCGCCCGCAAGCTTGCCGCCGACGGCTACAGACTGTGCACGCTTTCGCCCTCGGGCGGGGCCGAGGCGCTCGCGAAGGAGCTGGGCGGGTTCGGCGTGACCGGCTCGCTCACCGAAATCGCCGACACCGACGCCCTCATCGACGGAGCGCTGTCGCGCTGGGGCCGGCTCGACGCGCTCGTCATCAACGCGGGCCATCCCCCGAAGGGCACGCTTCTCGAACTCACCGACGACGAGTGGACCCAGGCCTACGAACTGATGTTTCTCTCGGCGGTGCGGATGCTGCGCAAGGTCGTGCCCGTCATGCGCGAAGCCGGGCGGGGCTCGGTGGTGGTGATGTCGTCCTTCGCGGCGCTCGAGCCCGACGACACCTTCGCCACCTCCGCCGTCGTCCGCGCGGGTCTTCTGGGCTACATCAAGATGCTCGCCGATCAGGAAGCGCCGCATGGCATACGCATGAACACGGTGATTCCGGGGTTCATCGACAGCCTGCCGGAGAAGCCCGGCCGCCGCGAGCGCATCCCCATGGGTCGCTACGGCACGGCCGACGAGGTGGCCGTGGCGGTCGCGTTCCTCTGCTCAGACGCGGCGAGCTACCTCACCGGCAACGTGCTGAAACTCGATGGCGGAATGATCCGCGCCGCCTGAGCGGCCTCACTTCTTGCGATCTTTCAGCGGCACCCAGCTCACCTTCACCGGGCCGGTGATGGTGGTCTGGCAGGCCAGCCTGTGCCCCTCGGCAGCCTCCTCGGCGCTGATGTGCTTGCCTTCCTTCTTCGTGGGGGGCTTCGTGTTCTCGAGCCCCTCCTCGATGAAGCATCGGCAGGTCCCGCAGATCCCGCCGCAGCACCTGAACGGAATGCCGCCGTCGGCGCGCATCGAGCCCCGCAGCAGGATCGAGCCTACGGGGATCTGCGCGGTCTTGCCGCCATTGGTGACGAAGGTGACCTCGACGGTTTCGACCGGTTCGTCGTCGTAATCCATCCTGACGCGCCTCGCTATTTCTTGATGTCGGCGGCCACCAGCACCTCGTGGCTGTCGCCCAGCCGGTCGGCCAGCGCCTGAAGTGCGGCGAGGCCGGCGGCGGTATCTTGCTCGCCATTTCCGCCCGACAGTCCGACGCCGCCGATCACCTCGCCATCGACGACGACCGGGAAGCCGCCCACGAAGACCGTGAACCTGCCCTCGAATGAAAGCTGGATGCCGAACGCCTCGTTGCCCGGCAGCGCCGGCCCGTTGGGCGGGGTGTTGAAAAGATGCGTCGAGCGCTTGTGGCCGGCCGCGGTGAAGGCCTTGTTCCAGGCGATCTGGGGCCCGGTCACGCGGGCGCCGTCCATCCGCTCGAGCGCCAGCGGGTAACCGCCGTCGTCGCAGATGCAGATCGTTTCCAGCACCCCGATCTCGGCGGATTTGGCCTTGGCGGCCTCCAGCATCGCGCGGGCGTCGTCGAGTTCCAGCTTGAGGGCGGTTTTCATGGGTCTCTCCCCTTTGAGCGCGGCCTCAGCGGCCGAGATAGACGGTCTTGATCTGGGTGAAGAAGTCGAGCCCCGCGCGCCCGCTCTCGCGGAAGGTCGCGGTGGAAGAGGCCTTCACCCCCCCGAACGGCGCGTTGACGAGGTTGCCCGTCGTCGTGCGGTTCACCTTGACGGTGCCGGCCTCGATATCCGCCGGGAACCGCTGGATATAGTCGAAATTCTTCGTCG
>Ga0076929_101098_pt1 | contig 10568 bp, 11 predicted proteins | sample HotLakConUCCSL28_FD_87104 | JGI IMG/M metagenome (GOLD analysis project Ga0076929, IMG submission 87104) | Hypersaline microbial mat communities from Hot Lake, Washington, USA - Hot Lake Consortium UCC-SL28 (version 3) (version 3) | ecosystem: Environmental > Aquatic > Thermal springs > Hot...
GACAGCCCGACATTTGCCCATCTCGCGGTTCGCTCGGCGCTCGACCGGCACGAGATCGTCGATCCCGGCACCGCCGAAGGCTGGGTCACACGCATACGCCACCGCGGCCCCTTCGACTGCGTGGAGGCCCGGCTCGAGAACCGACTCCCCGTCGAAGCGCTCGATCCCGCGATGCAGCGCGGCTACGCGCAGGGCATGAAGGTCGAGACCTGGCGAGCGATCTTCGGTCTCGAGCGAGGTGCCCCTGTCAACGGATCGGCCCGGCATTTCGGGCGAGATACTCGCGCAGCAGCGCGGCCCGGCGCGGACGGAAGCTGTGGCCGGTCGTCTCGAGATGACGGATGCGGTCGAGCCGGAAGGCGCGGAAGTCCTGCCGGAGCGTGCAGTAGGCCAGCACGATGAGCGCGCGCTCGAAAAACACGATCGAGAGCGGCCAGATGCGGCGGTGGGTCGTTTGGCCCTCGGCGTCGGAGTAGCCGATATCGACCGCACGCTCCTCCCACATCGCGTTCCGGACGGCGCCGGGGTCGATCGCGAGCGGCGGCTTGGGATCGACGCGCGCCGCGCGCAGGCCGGCATGCCGTGCGTGGTGCCGCGCCTGTTCGGGCAGGGAGGCCGTGATCTTGGCCAGCGCGTCCGCCGCTGCCGCCGCAAGCTCCGGGTCGCCCCCCGCGCGTACCGCCGACAGGCCGAGGATGACCGCTTCGGTCTCCAGCCGCGTCAGCATATGCGGCGGCAGGGCCGCGTCCTCGGTCAAGGTGTAGCCGAACCCGGCCTGCCCGTCGATCAGCGCGCCCGCTGCCCGGAGCGCCGCGATGTCCCGGTAGATCGCGCGGTCCGACACGCCGGTCAGCTCCGCCAGCCGCGCCGCGGTGACCGGCGCGGGTTCGGTGCGCATGTATTGCAGCAGACGAAGCAGGCGATCGCTGCGTGCCATGAGCCCTCCTGCCGTATTCTGTCAGGATCGCTTGTCTAGAAGGGGGGATCAACACGCGAGGAGGCACACATGCTGACATTCTACCATGCCCCCCGGTCCCGCTCGGGCCGGATCCACTGGCTCCTGCACGAACTCGACGTGCCGTTCGAGCTCTGCCGCATGGACATCCCGCGTCAGGACGGAAGCGGTGCGCGCGACCCGGCCAATCCCCATCCGGAGGGCAAGGTGCCGGCGCTGGAGCATGACGGGCAACTCGTGACCGAAAGCGGGGCGATCCTGCTCTACCTGACCGATCTTTTTCCGGACCGGCGCATGGGGATCGCCGCCGGAGAGGCCGGCCGCGGGGCCTACCTGACCTGGCTCTTCTGGTACGGCGCCGTGGTCGAGCCGGTCTATATCGCCGAGGTTCTGGGCGTGGCCGGGCACCCGGTGGCGCTGGCCAGCTTTCGCAGCCGGGCCGAGGTGGCCGACCGGCTGATCGCCAGGCTGCAGGCCGGGCCCTGGCTGATGGGCAGGCGCTTCACGGCGGCCGACATCCTGCTCTGCGCGCCCTATCTCTGGTTCCCCGAGGCCACGCCCGACCACCCGGCGGTCCGGGACTGGCTGGACCGCTGCACCGCGCGACCGGCGTTCGTCGCGGCGCAGGACGCGGACTGAGCCCTCGCGCACCGGCTCGGCCTCTGCCGCGGCCCGAGCCAGAACTGCCCGGACACCGCAAGACCTGCAAAGACCGGGAACCACCGCGGGGCTATTTCAGGCTCTGCAGATCCGCCAGGACCCGACCGACATGACACGATCCATAGCACAGGCGGCCCTCTGGGTCATCGAGACCAACCTGCGGGACGATCTCGATCTCGACGCGATCGCCGCGGCAACCGGCGTGTCGAGCACCCATGCCTGCCGCGCGTTCTCAGCCTGCTTCGGGATTTCCGCGATGCAGTATGCACGCCGCTGGCGCATCTCCGAAGCCGCCGTTCTTCTCCGGAGCGGTCGGCACGCGATCGCCGCGGCGTCCGCGCCGGACTTCGAGCTCTACCCTGCCGGTTACGATCCGCTCGACGCCTCGGGCGCCGTCGAGGTTTGGGTGCCGATCGATCCCGAGGCGAGCGGGACCGACGACCTCCGGCGGCTGGACGCGAGGTCGGGCACATGACCCGCATCCCTCGCCGGTCGCGGCACAGGGCGCTACGTAGCGTAATGCACCGGCAGATTGTTTCGCGACATCCCGCCGGAGAAACATGAGCCGACGGATGCTTTTCAAGACGCACATTCTGAACGCCATCGAACTGGGCGAGGTGACGACAGCCTTCCGCGTCTGGCGTCGCCCGACGGTCAAGCCGCAGGGCCGCCTGCGCACCGCGGTCGGAGAGCTTGTCATCGAAGACCTGCGCGAGGTGTCTCGTGACGATATTTCGGAGGCCGACGCGCGCGCGGCCGGGGCGCGGGATCGCGCGGCGTTGCTCGCGGAGTTGGGCGACCGGCCCGGCCGCCTCTACCGGATCGACTTCCGCCTCGACAGACCGGACGGCCGGCGGGCGCTGGCGGCTGACGACGATCTCGATACCGAGGCGCTCGCGGCGATCGCTTCCGCGCTCGACCGGCTCGATCGCCGCAGCCGGAACGGCGCGTGGACACGCGGCGTCCTCGATCTGATCGGCGGGCACCCTGGTCGCCCTGCCGGAGAGCTTGCAGACGCGACAGGCATGGACAAGCCGGCGTTCAAGCGTCGCGTGCGCAGCTTGAAAGAGCTGGGGCTGACCGAGAGTCTCGAGATCGGCTATCGCCTGAGCCCGCGCGGGCGGCGCTATCTTCGAGAGGTCGCCGGATGCGACGGCCGGCAGCCGGAAAAGACGATCGACGGGGACGATGTCGCGATCGCGCCCTTCGGCCCGGGCGACCGTCAGGCGGTGATCGACCTTGCCATCGCCGCCTGGACGCCGGTCTTCGCCAAGACCCGGCACGACGTGCCGGGCTTCGTCTACGACACGTTCTACCCGGACGGATGGGAGGCGCGGCAGAGAGCCGATGTCGCGACGCTCCTGGACACCGAGCCAGAGAACATCTGGCTCGCCCGCCGTGGCGCGGACCCTGTCGGGTTCGTCGGTATCCGGATCCACGCCGACGACAGGATGGGCGAGATCTGCATCCTCGCCGTATCGCCCGAGCACCAGCGCAAGGGCATCGGGCGGCGGCTTATGAGGTTTTCGGAGCAGCACATCCGCGCGGCCGGAATGCGGATGATCATGGTCGAGACCATCGGCGATTCCGGGCACGCACCCGCCCGACGCGCCTATGAGAACTTCGGGTTCCAGAAGTGGCCAGTGGCGCGTTACTTCAAGAAGTTGTGACGCGCTCGCGGCTTCGTCCAGCGGCGGGCGCATTGCAGAATTCGTGCTGCCGGTCCCGTTCTCTTCGCCGCCGTTCGCGACCGGGATCGAGCCATTCTTCGCCCCTTGCATCCCTCGCGCCCCTTGCATCCCTCGAGGTGCAAGCCGGGATCGATCACACGTTGCGCGCCGGACAGGCTGCAGGGTCATCTTCCGGCGTGCCACAGCGCGCATGCAGCACCTTGGCGAAATGGTCCGCGAGGTGGCGGGTGCCGTAGGGGTGCGCGACCATGTCGAGCCCTAGGGCGGTCAGGAAGAACCTGGCGGGGCCTGCGGGCAAGACCGGAGCGGAGAGTGCCAGGGTGCGGAGCGCGATGCGCCGCAGCGCGTCGGGCAGGCAGGTGATCCGGGCAGGACGCCCGATCGCGGCGAAGGCCAGTTCGGCAAGAGCGCGCTGGCTGAGGATGTCCGGCCCGCCGATGTCGAGCCTGTCGCGCCCATCGTCGATCGCATCCGCCATGGCCGAGGCGAGGTCCGCACCGTGGATCGGGTTGAGGTGCCGGCCCCCGTCGCCGAAAAGCCAGACCCGACCGGAGTCCGCCATGTCGAGAACGGCCTCAACGTCGGAAAAGAGGCCCGAGGGGCAGACCACCGTCGCGGGGATCGGAGCGCGCGCGAGGCGCTCGACGAAGGCGCGCTTCGCCTCGACGAGCGGCACGCCGGCCATCGCCTCAGCGTTGAGCACGTGCACGTAAGCGAAGCGCTTCACGCCCGCGGCCAGCGCCTCGTCGAGAAGGTTCGCGTTCGCGCGGAAATCGACGGCGCGGTAGCTCGGCCCGTCGCGCTGCCGCGTGATCCCGAGCGCCGACACGACAAGGTCGACGCCGGCCATCACGCCGCTGAGACGCAAGGGGTCGGTTGCGGGGGCGAGGAGCACGTCATCCGGGTCGAGGTCCGCCCGCCGCGCCGCCTCCCTGCTTCGGACCAGGGCACGCAGCCGCCAGCCGCGCGCCTTGTACTCGGCGACAAGGTGGCGGCCGAGATAGCCGCTGGCCCCCGCGACCAGAACCGTGGGCCTGCCCTGTGTGCCCCGCATCCCGCCCGCCACGCATGCGCGGCTCATCGGGAAGACATGGCCAGTTGCGACGGCGCGGCATAGGGTTCCTCCCGCACGGCATGGGCGAGGACCAGCTTCACGAACAGCGCCGGGACCACCCAGCCGAGCCCGGCCCCCAGCGGCAGGACCAGCGGCGCGCCGATGATGGCGAGCATCGACACCGCCGTCGCGACCGCGCGCCGCAGGTAGAGCGGGGTGGCCAGCACCGCCCACACCGCGATTTGCAGCAGCAAGTACCATATCGCCGCATGGGCGAACGATCCGCCGAACGCCCAGACGATCAGCAAGGGGTGGACGTGCAGGAGGGTAAAGAGCCTCGGGTTCTTCAGCGCGCGCAGAACCGCGCCGTCGTCCGGCCGCGGCGGCGAATGGTAGAGGCGCTTGCAGGAGTTCAGCATGTTCGCCACCGCGCCGCCGGCGATGTCGAAGGCGAAAAGCGCCAGCAGCGCGACCTGCCATCCCGCCAGCGCGACCGGCTCGGCCCGCGCGAGGTCGGCCCCCACGATCACCAGCGTCAGAACCGACGCGCCGCCGTAGCCGAGCGCGCGTTCCGCCCCGGTCGCACCGGTGCCGACGAGGCCGTCGGCGCGGCCGGAATAGTGCCAGGTGACCTGTCCGTCGGAGCGAGGGGTGCCGCGACACCGCGGCTCGGCTGTGGGGGACATCGTCGGGACCCTCGTCCGGCGGATAATTATGGCTGACCGGTCAGTCATAATCCCGTTCATGACTGGACGTCCAGTCATTTTCGGGGCATCCCGCGGGAACGGGTCGATGAAGGGGGCCGGGATGCCGAAGATTGTCGATCGCGATGTGATGCGGACCGCGATACTCGACGCCGCCGTGAAGACCTTCGCGGCAAAGGGCTATCATTCCGCGACGATCGCCGATCTTGCCGCGGCCGCCGGGCTGGGCAAGGGCACGCTCTATCTTTATTTCACCAACAAGGAGGCCGTCGCCGAGGCGATGGTCGACCGGTATTTCCGGCGCATGGCCGAGCGCCTGCGGGCCGAAGCGCGGCCGCCGTCGCTCCGGGCTTTTCTGGACGGCTTGAGCAGCGCGATGGAGGTTCCCGAGGACGAGGCGGGGCTCATCCGGGTGTTCTTCGAGGTCTATGGTCCGGGTCTCGCGAGCGGCGATGTCGCCCGGACGTTGTCGGGGCATTTCGACGACCTCGGCGAGCAGTATGCCGCTGCGCTCGCGCATCTCGTGGCCGCGGGCGAGGTACGCCCCGATCTCGACACGCGCTCGGCCGGGCGGGCGCTGGCAAGCCTCGTCGACGGCATGGTCCTGCACGGCGCGCTGTTCGGCGCCTCGCCGCGCGTCGGGTCGGGCCTGCGATCCGAAGCCATCGACATCTTCCTGCGCGGCCTCAGGCCCGGGGGTTCTTGACCGTTGGCGTGGCCCTTGTGCCATGTCTCGACTGTTCCTGGAGTGCCGCACGCTTGGCAACGGCACCAGCCCAGACACTCAGATTGCCACTGGTGGAGATGCGGTGAATGCCGCCCAAACGCTCGAGAAGTTCGACAACTTAACCATAACAAAGACTAAGGGTGGAGAACGTCCGATCCCGGTCGTTCCATCCGCCACCAAGGACCTCTAAGTATCGTTGATTACAAAATTTTTTGGTCCTCTCGGATACCATCCCCCACGATACACACCACACATGCGGCGTGTGCGGGCGAATTCGCGCCATGCCATGCGCTCGCGATACCCCGGCAAGGGGTAGGCTTCGGACAGATCGCTTCCGGCTGCGCGCGCATTCCTCTCGGCATCTTGGCATCGGCCGTTCGGTTATCCGGGGCAGTCGCGGGCCAAGCCGGCTTCAACCTGGGCGCGGCCCACGTCGCGCCCGCCGACGAAGCAGCCGGCAACCGGGCGCCTCGATCTGCCCGCCGCGGTCCCGTCCAGGTGGCACAAAAACCACTTTCCCGCCAGCAAGGCGCAACAGACCGGCCCGGCTTTCCGCCCCCATTGGCCTGTCAAGCTCCGGTGCCGCGATACCCTGCAAGCGCACCTACACCCGGCCGAACAAGAGCCCGTCGCCATCGGCAACGGTCGACCACGGCCAGTGGCAATTGGGGGATCGCGCGGCGCGATGGGCGTGGCGGCCGCAACGGATTCCCGATCGCGTCCGCTGCGCCGCGACGCCGCGGGGCGGCGGGCCGGCCGCGGGGCTGGCGGGCCTTCGAGATCGCGTCGAAGAGCAACCCGGCCATTACCGAGGACGCCTTGAGAGACGGATGAACCCGGTCCGCATCGTAGTACCAGCCGTCCGCCGGATCGATCGCCTGGTGCACGGGGACGTGGATCACCCCCGGCAGCGCCTTCACCCTGTCGTCGAGAGCGCGGATGCAGGGCATGCAGCCGGAGAACTCGTTGCCCCCTACCGGCGGGTCGGCGTAGCCGAGAACGCAGACCTGCGTGCCATCCGCAACAACCTCCCGCAGAAAGTCGCCCAACTCGCCCTGCCCGTTCCGGCCCAGCAGCTTCTCGACCTCCGCGCCGCGGTTCTCCGCGCAGCCACATGCGTCGCCGGGATCGTTGCCGCCGCCCGTCATGACGAGGATATCCGGACGGTCTTCGCCGGGTTGGGCCCGGATATCGAGGCCTTGCATGCGGCCCAGAAGCCCGCGCTGATCCGCGCGCCGGCAACCGACCGATCATCGACGGGCAGGCCCAGTTCCCGCGACAGCCGGGCGGGGATCGACCCCTGCCCGTTCCAGTCGATGATGCTGTCGCCGACGGCGACAACGCTCTGCGCATGCGACGGCGCGGCCGCCAGCAGCACGAGAAACACCAGGGCGGACCGAACGATCATGGGGCGCTCCGTGTGGCTCGTTGGCCGGCTGCATCACCTGTCATGATCGTCAAGGCCCATGACGGGAGAGTGTCGATGTCGGCAGCCGCGCGATCCGCGGCAGGCCACAGGGCCCGCGCGGGAGCGTTGTCGGCACCCGGCATCCTAGGCATCCACGACGGGCCGCTGGCGGGGGCCGTCGCCCACCAAGCCGACACCGCAGTCCCGGGCAGGCCGCAGGCAGTTCGCGACGATGGCGTCAATAATGTCCGCAATGTCCGCGTCCCAGCCATTCATCCGGTCGGCGTGCAGGCTCGCCCCTGGCGCGGTTACATCGGGCCGGTCGGAGGAGAAGCGCCAGGTCGACGTGGACCCGGTCTCGGACGTGACGTGGACGGCGAAATCGTACGAAGTTTCCGGGATCGCCACCGGGTGCGACACCGGGCAGGTTCCGGTTCCTGCCGCGGACGGTTCGGCGTCACTCGGATACGCCATGTGGCTCCGGTTGTCCGGCGCGGACAGGTTCTGCCCGTCCCGGCACTGCGGAAGCACGACGCGCGCCTCCAGCGGATCCTCCTTCGAGCGGTCCGGCAGGAAATCGACATGGTCTAGCGGATCTCCGGGATCGAACCACGCGCGCTCCGATTTCCCTCTCGCGCAGCGAAACGCGACGACGTGGGTTCCCTGCGGTGCCAGCGCATGGGCATCGCCGGCGATCGTCTGGAGGCCCTCGGGCGGCGACAGCATCGATGATGCCGGGAGGTCATAGCCGGTCTTGTAGCAGAACAGCGGCTCGACACACTCGATCCGCTCACCGCGTTGGCCGCAGAGCGCCGGCACCCGGTAGGCCGGGCGGTTCGGCGTGCCACCATCGCAGGTCGTGCGGCTGGCCCCGTTGAGGTCCGCGATCGTGGTGCGTGCGTCCACGTCCGGGTTGCCGAAGAAGACGTGATGGTGCGCGGCGCCCGGTTGCCCGGGATAAACCAGCGGGTCGTCATGGCTGGCATGGGCTTGCAGGCAATGCGTGCGAAACGCGCCGCTCCCGTCTTCCCGTTCGTCCACAACGTCGTTCGCGCGCACCAGCCCGTTCTGCGCGGCCGCCGCAGGAACGGGCGCAAGCGCGACGCTTGCGCAGGCCGGCGCGCCCAGAACACGGGCATCCATCACTAGGCGACGCAATATTCCGGGCCGTTTCATGGGGCAAGCGCCACAAGTCCCCTGCCGGTGACGCGTGCCCGAACGGCACGTCGACCGACCTTCCTGCAACCACAGGCCGAGAAATGCCGCGGTTCCAGTCGGCCGGGTCCTCGCGGCGCGCGCGGCGCTTCGGGACGGGCCGGCGCGAAAGGTTCGGACAACCTGAAGCTCCCGGTCTTCGCCGGCGAGCCGGCGTGCCGGTCGTTGTGCCCGGGCAAACTTCGAACTCCCCTGGCCCTCCGCCTCGGCGGTGGCGGCTTTCATCCCGGGCCGGTTCGGCATAGGTAGGTGTCAGAGGGGCTCGGCATGTGCGGATTTGTCTGTCTTTGGCGCGTGGGCGACGAGGAACTCGCGGAGCGCATGATCCAACAGATCGCCCACCGCGGCCCCGATGCGCTCGCCGTCGCGAGGCTCCCCGGCGCCCCGGTGGTCATGGCGCACTGCCGCCTGTCGATCATCGGGACCGAAGACGGCGCCCAGCCGATTCACCAGACCGACGATCTGCTCGTCGTGAACGGCGAGATCTACAACCACGAAGACCTGCGCGCGATCCTTGGCGAAAGCGCCTTCGAGACGGCAAGCGACAGCGAGACGATCCTGCACCTGTTCCGCTCCGGAGCGAGCCGCTGGATCAGCCGGCTCGACGGGATGTTCGCCTTCGTTCTGGCCACCCGGGACAGGATCATCGCCGCGCGCGACCCTCTCGGCATCAAGCCGCTCTACATGGCGAGGCTCGGGGAAGGCATCGCCTTCGCCTCGGAGCTGAAGGCGTTCGACGGCGTCCCCGTCCGCTCCGTCGAATTCGTGCCCCCCGGCGGCCTCTACGATTCGCGCGACGGCTGGCGACAGTGGTATCGCACGCCGCACGGCGCGGCGGAGGCCGAAGAGGGCCTCGACATCGAGCACACCGCGAAGGAGTTGCGGCTCGTGCTCGAGGAGGCGGTGGCCAAGTGGATGGTCGCCGATGTCGAGGTGGGCTCGTTTCTCTCCGGCGGGCTCGACAGCTCGATCATCGCGGCGATCGCGCAGAAGGTGAGGCAGGACACCGGCCGTTCCCCCCTGCGCACCTTTGCGGTTGGCGTCAAGGGCGCGCCCGATCTCGAAGCGGCGCGCGCGGTGGCCGAGCACATCGGCTCGACCCACAGGGAACACGTCTTCACCGCCGATGATCTCGCCGAGGCGCTGCCGCACGTCATCTATCATCTCGAATCGGCGGACGTGGATCTCGTGCGCAGCGCGATCCCGACCCTCTTCGCCGCCAGGCTTGCGCGTGAAGACGTGAAGGCCGTGCTGACAGGCGAGGGCGCGGACGAGCTCTTCGCCGGCTACACCTATCATCACGACTACGTGGACGCCCCCCGGGCACTGGCGGATGAACTGACCCGGGCGCTCGGAACCATGCACAACATCAACCTGCAGCGCGTGGACCGGGTGACGATGTCGGAAAGCCTCGAGGCGCGCACGCCCTTCCTCGACCGCGAGCTGATCGACTTCGCGCAGGCGATCCCGGCGGAGCTCAAGCTTCGCCGGACCGATCCGGAGGCCATGGAGTTTACGGGGCCCACTACCGAAAAGTGGATCCTGCGCAAGGCCTGCGCCGACCTGCTCCCGGCAGACCTCGTCTGGCGCAAGAAAGCGCAGTTCGACGAGGGCTCGGGGACCGTGGCGGCACTTCAGGCCGCGCTGCGCAAGCTGCTTGGAACCAGCGCGCCGGTCAGCCGCGAGGAGGAGGCCGCGCTCTACGAACGCATCCTGCGGCAGCGCTTCATCGATGCCGACCGGATTCTCCAGAACGCGGGCAGCTGGACCGCGAGGCGCGTCGCCGTCTGACCCCGCGCGGGCCGGCGCCACGTTGGGGGTTCCGCACTCCGCGCCGCGGAGCGAAAGCCCGGCGAGACGGCGCCTCGCCGCGGTCCCCGCCCGCCACGGCCGTGCCGGTGCCCGGGGGGATCCTGCGCGCGGTCTTCCGGCCTTGCCGCAGCGCGCCCTAGGAGGTCAGGCAGGCCGTCTGCGCGATGAAGTTGCGCCAGCCGCCATGCTCGGAGATGTCCCGCGCACGCTCGAGCCCCGCCGGCTCGACCAGAAATCCCTTTACGGCGCTGCCGTCCGAAAGCTCGAGATCGGAAGAGCGTCGTGTGGGGAAAGAGTGTAGATCTCGGTGGTCGCCGTATCATTCAAAAAAAGATTGCCAAA
>Ga0076929_101099_pt1 | contig 10557 bp, 10 predicted proteins | sample HotLakConUCCSL28_FD_87104 | JGI IMG/M metagenome (GOLD analysis project Ga0076929, IMG submission 87104) | Hypersaline microbial mat communities from Hot Lake, Washington, USA - Hot Lake Consortium UCC-SL28 (version 3) (version 3) | ecosystem: Environmental > Aquatic > Thermal springs > Hot...
GGTGTCGAGGAAGTGGAGGTCCTGCGGGCCGGCGTCCACGACGAACCCGCTGTAGCCGCCCGCGGCCACCTGCTCGGCGCCCTCGCCCTTCATCAGGCTGACAAGCTGCACCCCCGCGATCTCCGCGAACGGAAGGAACCGCTCGAAGCGCAGCTCTTGCGCTCGGCGAATGTGGAGGTGGGCGACGTGCCCCAGACCACGCCGATCCGGAAGAGACCCTCGGTGCCGGCAAGTGCCTGCGCCGCATGTGCCCGCGCATCGGCATCGGGCCGCGGAACGAGCGGCGGCGGCGGCGTGTCATCCTCGGGCCAGAGATGTGCCGCGAGGTCGAAGGCGTTGCACCAGGTATCGAAGCTGCCCGGATCCAGAGTGGCCAGCTCGCCGCGCGCATGAACCGCCGCACAGACCCCATAGCTCTCGAAGAGCGGGGCAAGCGGCCGGCGCACGATGACCGAGACCTCGCCGGCCCCCGCGGCCAGCGCCAGCGGCAGGAAGCGCGCGAGGTAGATCATGTCGCCGAGCCCCTGCTCGCCGGCCACGAGAAGGCGCCGCCCCGCAAGCGGCTCGCCCTGCCACTCGGGCGCGGGGATCGAGGGCTTGGAAAGCTGCTTGGCGTTCCACCGCGAGCCGTAGAGCGCCCAGCCCTCGCGGAACCGTCCCGCGCGCAGGTTGGCGATGGCGTATTCCGTGACCAGCGTGGGGTTGAGCGTGCCGGCCTCGTGGGCCTCTCGATACCAGCGCAGGGCCCGCCGGTTGCGCCCCAGCTCGCTGAGCGTGCGCGCACGCCACTCCGGCCCGAGCTCTTCGGGCGCCAGCTCCCCGGCGGGATCGATCAGGTCGAGATCGAAGGGCGCGGCGATACGGTGGGCCGACACGAGCGCGTTGAGCAGGTTGCGCCGTGCGCCCGCGCCGCCGCCCAGCTGCACCGCGCGCCGCTGGATCGCCGAAGCCGCCAGCGCGTGCCCCTGGGTGCGGCGCAGGATCCCGAAGTTCGACCAGAGCGGCGCGTGGTCCCGCCGTTCGGCGAGCAGGGCGAGATAGGCCGCCTCGGCGCCCTCGAGATCGCCGGACTGGTGACGCTCCACCGCGGCGCGGAAGCGCGCCTCGAAAGGGGGCTGGTCGCTCATGCCTTCATCCGGGTGCCGCGGCGGAAGAGCTGCCAGGTCGTCAGCAGCACCAGGGCGGTGGCCGCCGAGGCGACCGCCAGCCCCAGCCAGGGCGAGCTGTCGGAGACGCCGATGATCCCGTAGCGCGTCCCGTCGACGAGGTAGAACACGGGGTTGACGTGGCTGAGCCACCACATCGCCGCCGGCAGGCCCTCGAGGGCGTAGAAGGTGCCGGAAAGGAAGGCGAGCGGAGTGATGATGAAATTCGTGATCGCTGCCATCTGGTCGAACTTCTGCGCGTAGATGCCGGCAATCACGCCGAGCCCGCCAAGGAACGCCGCGCCGAGAACGACGAAGACGAATGCCCAGAGCGGGTGGGCCATGCCGACCCCGAGGGTGAGCGCCATCACCGTCCAGACGGCGGCGGCCACCAGCAGGCCCCGGGCGATGCCGCCGGCAATGAAGCCCACCGTGAGTTCGGCCGCCGAGAGCGGCGGCATCAGCGTATCCACGATGTTGCCCTGAACCTTGGCGGCCATCAGCGAGGAGGAGGTGTTGGCGAAGGCGTTCTGGATCACCGTCATCATCAGGATGCCGGGCGCCAGGAACTCCACGAAGGGCACGCCCATCACCTCGCCGCGCCTGGGGCCGATGGCGAGGGTGAAGATCGCGAGAAAGAGGCCCGCCGTCATCAGCGGCGCGAGGATCGTCTGCGACCAGACGCCGAGAAAGCGCCGCACCTCGCGGCTGGTGAGCGTGTAGAGGCCCAGCCAGTTGACCCGGCCGAAGCGCCGGACGCCCATCCCGGCGCCGCGCGCGCCGGGGCCGCCCGCGGCGGGGGCGGCCTGGGGGTGAGGCTGGGCGGCGGCTCGGCTCATCGGGCGCTCCTCGTCTCGTCCTGCCGGCACGTCCGGCCGGCGCATGCAGCGGCTCGCGGCGCCGGGGGCGGTGCCGCCGCCCGGTGCCAATTTCCGCGCGCCGCTTGTAACGCGGAGCGCAGGGATTAGAATAGGGCCTCGCTTGGTTTTCCGGGGCGGCCCCTTGGGGTCGCCCCTCGCATTGAGGTTGGCGGATGTCCTGGACCGACGAACGTGTCGAACTATTGAAGAAGATGTGGGGCGAAGGCCAGTCCGCAAGCCAGATCGCGAAGGAGCTTGGCGGGGTCACCCGCAACGCGGTGATCGGCAAGGTTCACCGGCTGGGCCTGTCGAACCGCGCGGGCTCCACGGCGGCCAAGCCCGCCGGCAAGGAAAAGCCCGATGCCGCGGCCCCCGCGCCCCAGGCGGAGGCCGAGGCGCCGCAGGCCCCTGCCCCCGAGCCCGAGAATGCCGAGGCCGAGGAGGCGCCCGCCGCCGCCCCCGCGCCCGCGCGCCGGCCCATCGTGCCCGCCGGCCAGCCCCTGCCGCCGCAGCCCGCGGCCAACGAGATCAGCCCCGAGGCGCTCGCCTCCGTGCGGCAGGTGGAGAAGAAGGCGCTCAAGATCAGCCTGATGGAGCTGACGGAGCGCACCTGCAAATGGCCCATCGGCGATCCGGCGACGGAGGATTTCTGGTTCTGCGGCCTGCCGGTGCAGGCGGGCAAGCCCTACTGCGAGGCCCATGTCGGCGTGGCCTTCCAGCCTATGTCGAGCCGCCGCGACCGGCGCAGGTAGGGGCCGGCTAGAGGTCGAGCGCGCCCTGTGCGCCCCTGTCCTCCTCCCGCGCGGCGCGCTTGAAGGCGTCGTCGCGGCGGGCGGGCAGGCGCACGGCGCGGTCACGCAGCTCCAGCGCCTCCTCGATGGTCACGATCTGGATGCGCGGAACGGGGCTGAACCCCTCCATCTCGAACTGGCCTGCGGCGGCGGCCTCGGCGATCATGGTTTTCTTCGGCGGCGTGAGGGTAAGGAAGATGCCGATCTCGGCCCGTTCCCGCTCTATCACGCCGCGCAGGTCGCGGATCATGGCAACGGAAACGTTCTCGCCCGCCTTCACGCTCACGATCGCGCGGCTCGTCTTGCCGAAGTAGATGTTGCCGTCGATCCCCTTGTCTGCCCCCTTCCTGGAGAGATTGCCGGGCTGGGCGGCGATGAGGCTGAGGGCCCATTTCTCGAACTCGAAGTAGTAGTTGGAATCCTCGCGCCCCCGGCGGGCGAGGTCGCGCGCGCCGGAGATATCCTGCGGCACGCCGTGGGTGGTGAATTCGACCTTGGGGAAGGCATCGCGCAGCCGCTTCTCGATCAGTCCGATGGCAAGGTGGGTGACGTCGATGCCGATCCACTGGCGACCCAGCTTCTCGGCGGCATGAACGGTGGTGCCGCAACCGCAGAACGGATCGAGCACCACGTCGCCCTCGTTCGATGAGGCTGCGACGATGCGTTCGAGCAGGGCGACGGGTTTTTGGGTGGGGTAGCCGAGGCGCTCTTTGGCTTGGGAGTTAAGGGGCGGGATGTCGGTCCAGATGTCTCCGATGACACCGCCTTCCATTTCTGCCAAGTATCGTTTCAATCGCGGCCTTCTTGAAACGTCTAACTCACCGTCAGAGGTCTTTGGATACCAAATCCGACCTTCTGCATCGAGTTGTGCCATCGTTTCCTTTTGATAGCGCCAACCCTTCTCGGGAAAGGGAAATCCCTTCCAATCATACATCATGTTGGGGCGAGGACTTGGGCTCGTCATGTTGTCGAGTTGATATGGCCCTCGTCCATCGCCGTCGTCGTTACCATACTTCGACTTAATGTATTCTTGTGAATGCGGTTCCCGTGGGGTGTTCCAAGTGAACCCCTTTTCCCTTTTCGTAAAAAAAAGGATGCAATCCGCGTTGTTGCTCCACGTCTTGCTGTCACTGTGCGTGGTTGTGCGCTTCCAATCAATCTCGTTCTTGAAACATCGCGCCCCGAACACCGCATCCAGCAGGATCTTCAGGTAATGGCTCGCCGTCGGGTCGCAGTGGAGATAGAGTGAGCCCGTGGGCTTGAGCACCCGGTGCAGTTCCAACAGCCGCACGGCCATCATCGCCAGATAGGCCATCATATCGTTCTCACCGAGAAAGCTGCGCATCGCGCGCAGCATTTCGGCCGCCGCGCCGTTACCCGAGCGCAGCACCTCGCCGAAGGCTTCCTCGGCGCTGTCCGTCCAGTGCCAGGTATCGTCGAACGCCTCGATCTGCGCGGCGCTCTCGTTGCCCTGCGGCCCCTTGAACAGCACGTTGTATGAGGCGTTCGAGTTGAACGGGGGGTCGAGGTAGATCAGGTCCACGCTCTCGTCGGCGATGCTGTTTCTGAGCACCGCGAGATTGTCGCCGTAGTAGAGGTGGTTCGCCATGGCTCCAGCCCTGCCCGATCGAGGTTAACCCGACCTTACGAAGCCCGGACTCCCGAAGGCAATCGCGAATGCCAAAGCAAATTGCGCCGCACCCGCCGGCGGGCTATCAGCGCCCCATGGCCACCAACCCGCCCGATCTGCGCCCCGACATCGCCCCTGCCCCGCGGCTCGAAAGCTCCGCGCGGCCGGGCCAGCCGCGGATCGGGATGGTCTCCCTCGGTTGCCCCAAGGCGCTGGTGGACAGCGAGCGCATCCTCACCCGCCTGCGCGCCGAGGGCTATGCCATCAGCCCCGATTACGCCGGCGCCGAGGCCGTGATCGTCAACACCTGCGGCTTTCTCGACAGCGCCAAGGCCGAGAGCCTCGAGGCCATCGGCGAGGCGCTCCGCGAGAACGGGCGCGTCATCGTCACCGGCTGCCTCGGCGCCGAGCCGGCCTACATCACCGGCGCCCATCCGAAGGTGCTCGCCGTCACCGGCCCGCAGCAGTACGAGGCGGTGCTCGATGCCGTTCACGCCGCCGTGCCGCCCGCGCCCGACCCCTTCGTGGATCTCTTGCCGGCCACGGGCGTGAGCCTCACGCCGCGCCACTACAGCTACCTGAAGATCTCCGAGGGCTGTAACCACAAGTGCCGCTTCTGCATCATCCCCGACATGCGCGGCCGCCTCGCCTCCCGCCCCGCCCACGCGGTGGTGCGCGAGGCCGAGCGGCTGGTCGCCGCGGGGGTGCGGGAACTGCTCGTCATCAGCCAGGACACCTCCGCCTACGGCACCGACATCCGCCATGCCGAGGCGCGCGGCCACCGCGCCCACATCACCGATCTCGCCCGCGATCTCGGCAGCCTCGGTGCCTGGGTGCGGCTGCACTACGTCTACCCCTACCCCCATGTGCGGGAGCTGATCCCGCTCATGGCCGAGGGGCTGGTGCTGCCCTATCTCGATATCCCTTTCCAGCACGCCCACCCGGACGTGCTGAAGCGCATGGCCCGCCCCGCCGCCGCCGAGCGCACGCTGGAGCGCATCGCCGAGTGGCGCGCGATCTGCCCCGAGATCGCCCTGCGCTCCACCTTCATCGTCGGCTACCCCGGCGAGACGGAGGCGGAATTCCAGGTGCTGCTCGACTGGCTCGAGGAGGCGCAGCTCGACCGGGTGGGCTGCTTCCGCTACGAGAACGTGGCCGGCGCGCGCTCGAACGCCCTGCCCGGCCATGTGCCCGAGGAGGTGAAGGACGAGCGCTGGCACCGCTTCATGGAGGCCGCCCAGCGCATCTCCGCGGCGAAGCTCGCCGCGAAGGTGGGCCGGCGCCTCGAGGTGATCGTGGATGCGGTCGACGCCGAGGCCGCCACCTGCCGCACGAAGGCCGACGCGCCCGAGATCGACGGCACGCTCTTCATCGACGAGGGCTTCGAGGGCCTCGCCCCGGGCGACATCGTGACCGTGGAGGTCGAGGAGGCCGGAGACTACGATCTCTGGGGGCGGCGGATCTGACCGCAGCCCGCGACACCGCATCAAGAGGAGGCCGCATGTACCTGACGATGAACCGCTTTCACGTGAAGCTCGGACAGGAGGAGGCCTTCGAGGAGGTCTGGCAGAACCGCGACAGCCATCTGAAGACGGTGCCCGGCTTCGTGGCCTTTCACCTTCTCAAGGGCGAGGTGCGGGGCGGCCACCGGCTCTACGCGAGCCACACGATGTGGGCATCGGAAGAGGCGTTCCGGGACTGGACGCGATCGGAGGCGTTCCGCGCCGCCCACAAGGGAGCGAAATCGAACGCCGAGCTCTATGAGGGTCCGCCCGAGCTGGAGGTCTTCGAGGCCGTCCAGGCGCTCGGCTGAGCCCGAAGCGAACGGGGCCCCGCGCTGCGGGGCCCCGGCGCTCGGATAGAAGGGCTGCCTATTCCCCGGATGCCTCGGTTTCTTCGGCCTCGGCGGCATCCTCGGAGGACCGCAGGCCCGAGGGCGCCGAGATGTTGGCGATCACGAAATCGCGGTCGATGGTCGGCACCGCGCCCTCAGGCAGCGTGACCGAGGAAATCGTGATGGTGTCGCCGATCTTCAGGCCCGCGAGGTTGACGGTGATCTTCTCGGGAATGTCGCCCGCGGTCACCACGAGTTCCACCTCGGGGCGCACCACCGTCAGCACGCCGCCGCGCTTGATGCCAGGCGCCTCGTCCTCGCCGATGAACTCCACCGGGATGAAGAGGTTGATCTTCGAGGTGCGCTTGAGGCGCATGAAATCGACGTGGGTCGGAAGATCCTTCACCACATCGCGCTCCACCGCGCGGCAGATCACGCGCACGTCGTCGTGGCCCTCGACCTTGAGGTTGAAGAGCGTCGACAGGAAGCGACCCGACTTGAGGCGCTTCAAGAGCACGTTGAACGGCAGCGAGATGGGCAGCGGATCGATTCCGCCCCCGTAGACGACGCCTGGTACGTTGCCCGCCATGCGGGTCTGACGGGCGGCCCCCTTGCCTGTCCCCGTGCGAACCTCGGCGTGAAGATCCGGAATTGCTCCAGCCATGGATTGTCTCCTTGCGTGTTTCGGGCATCCTCCAAGGGTGTGTGCCCGGGTGAAGGCGCTCCCATAGCCGCAGCGCGACGGCTTGAAAAGGGCAAAGGCGCCGAAGCGAACACGCCATCTTGCCGGCCCTGCCCCGCCGTGCCATGCGGCGGCCATGACAGGTGCCCGCGCGCTTCTTTCCGATTTCCACCTGGCGCGCCGCCCCGGCGCGGCCTTCGCGGCGATGGGGCTGGGCTGGGGCAGCTTCGCGGCCCAGGTGCCGGTGCTGAAGGCGCAGATCGGTGCGGGCGACGCGCTCTTCGGGCTGATCCTGTCGTCCGCGGCTTTCGGCCTGGCCTGCGCCATGGCGCTCGCGCCGGCGCTCGACAGGCGCATCGGGGGCGCCGCGCTCTCCGGCGCGACGCTGGTTCTGGCGGTTTCGTTCCTGCTGCCGGGCGCGGCGGTGCTGCCCCTCGTCTTCGCGGCCGGCATCTTCCTGTGCTCGCTCTGTTCCGGCGTCATGGACGTTCTGATGAACGCGCGCGTCGCGGAACTCGAGGCACGGCACAAGCGCGAGCTGATGAACCTCGCGCATGCCATTTTCTCCTTCTGCTATGCGAGTTCGGCGGTGCTGACGGGCTTCCTGCGCGAAGCGGGGGCGGCGCCGCTCGCGATCTTTGCCGTCATCGGCGCCATCGCCGCCCTGCTAGCATTCTCGCTGCGGGGGCTGCCCGGGGAGACCCAGGCCTCGGGTCCGGCCGGAGCCGCCGCACCGCTCGCGATCATCGTGCCGGGCGGGCTGATCGTTCTCGTTGCATTCCTTGCCGAAAGCAGCACCGAAAGCTGGGCCGCGCTGCACGTGGAGCGAACGCTCGGGGGCGAGGCCATCGAGGGGGCGCTCGGGCCGGCCATGCTCGGGCTCACCATGGGGTTCGGGCGCATCGGCGGGCAGATCGTGGCCGCGCGGATCAACGGTGCCGGGCTCATCGCGGCGGCCTGCAGCCTCGCCGCGGCGGGCGCACTGGTGACGGCGACGGCCGGCAGCCCCGCGGGTGCCTACGCCGGGCTTGCCGCGCTCGGGCTCGGGATCTCCGTGGTCGCGCCGACGGCGCTGGCCATGGTGGGCCGCCGCGCGACCCCAGGCACGCGCACCCGCACCATGGCGCGGGTGGCGGTGATCGGCTTTTCAGGCTTCTTCTTCGGCCCGCCGCTTATGGGTTTCCTGGCCGAAGGCTTCGGGCTGCGGCTGGCCTTCGCCGCCATCGCCGCGAGCTGCCTCGCTGCGCTCTTGCCGCTATGGGCGCTCAGGCGGGTGCCGCGCCGCTGACCGGCGAGACCGGCGGCCGGCGGCGGGGTCAGTTCTTGGTCCAGGCGCCCTCGAACCCCTCGGGGATCAGCAGGATGTCGCGGTCGACGTCCGAGACACGCACGCGCCCGCAGAGCGCCATGGTGGTTTCCATCTCCTTCTGGATCACCTCGAGCGCGCGGGTGACGCCCTTCTGGCCCATGGCGCCCAGACCGTAGACGAAGGCTCGCCCGATCATGGTGCCCTTGGCGCCGAGCGCAATGGCCTTGAGCACGTCCTGACCCGAGCGGATGCCGCTGTCGAAATGCACCTCGACCTCGTCGCCCACCGCCTCGACGATCGAAGGGAGCATCCGGATGGAGCTGAGCGCCCCGTCGAGCTGGCGGCCGCCGTGGTTCGACACCACGATGGCATCGGGCCCGAGGCTCGCCGCGATCCGCGCGTCCTCCACGTCGAGGATTCCCTTCAGGATCACCTTGCCGCCCCACATCTCCATCAGCCGCTCGATCTTCTTCCAGTCGAGCGAAGGGTCGAACTGCTCGGCCGTCCACGCCGAGAGCGAGGACGGGTCCGACACATCCTTGGCATGGCCGACGATGTTGCCGAAGAACCGGTTCTTCGTGCCGAGCATCCCGAGGCCCCAGCCCCACTTGGTGGAGAGGTTGACGATGGATTTCGGCGTGAGCTTGGGGGGAGCCGAAAGCCCGTTCTTGATGTCGCGGTGGCGCTGGCCGAGCACCTGGAGATCCACCGTTATGACGAGCGCCGAGCATCCCGCGGCCTTCGCGCGTTCCAGCAGGCGGCGGTTGAAGTCCTCGTCCTTCAGCACGTAGATCTGCATCCAGAACGGCTTCTGCGTTTTGCGAGCCACCTCCTCGATCGAACAGATCGACATGGTCGAAAGCGTGAAGGGCACGCCGAACTTCTCGGCCGCCCGCGCTGCAAGGATCTCGCCGTCGGCGTGCTGCATCCCGGTGAGCCCGACGGGCGCGAGCGCCACCGGCATGGTGACCTCCTCGCCCAGCATCGTGCTCGCGGTGCTGCGGCCGGACATGTCGATGGCGATGCGCTGACGAAAATAGAGATCGTCGAAATCCGACATGTTCTCGCGGAAGGTCTGTTCCGTCCAGCTACCGGATTCGCAGTAGTCGTAGAACATGCGCGGCACGCGCTGGCGGTAGAGACGCTTGAGGTCTTCGATCTCGGTGATCACCGGCATGGCAGGCTCCTGATAAGGCCTCAAGCAGGTAGCAAGTCGCGCTGCGCCCCGCAATTGCGCAGCACGCCGCGCTACCGCCTGCTCCGGGCCGGTCCTAGGCGGCGTGCACGCCGTCGGCGAGCGCCGCCACGCTCGCCAGCACCTCTTCCACCGGGCGCCCCTCGGCGATGAGCGAGACGATGGCCGAGCCCACGACCGTGCCGTCGGCGATCTCGGCGATGGCGCGGGCTGACTCGGGGGTGCGCACGCCGAAGCCAACGATCACGGGCAGATCGGTCCGGGCCTTGATGCGGGCGACCTCCGGAGCCACGTCGGCGGCCTGCGCCTCGGCCGAACCGGTGATCCCGGTGATCGAGACGTAGTAGACGAAGCCGGAGGTGTTGCGCAGCACCCGTGGCAGACGGGCGTCGTCGGTGGTGGGGGTGGCGAGCCGGATGAAATTCAGCCCGGCGGCCTGCGCGGGCAGGCACAGCTCGGCGTCTTCCTCCGGAGGCAGATCCACGACGATCAGCCCGTCGATGCCCGCCTCGCGCGCCTGGCGCAGGAAGAGGTCCACGCCGCGGGAGTAGATCGGGTTGTAGTACCCCATCATCACGATCGGGGTCTCGTCATCCGTCTCGCGCAGCGCCCGCGCGATCTGCAGGGTCCTGTCGAGCGTCTGCCCACCCTCTAGCGCCCGCTGGCCGGCGAGCTGGATCGTGGGGCCGTCTGCCATCGGGTCGGTGAAGGGCATGCCGAGTTCGATCACGTCGACCCCGGCGCCGGGCAGGCCCTTCACGATGCGCAACGACGTTTCATAGTCCGGGTCGCCCGCCATCACGTAGGCAACGAAAGCCTTGCGCCCCTCTGCGCGGAGTTTCGCGAAGCGTGCATCGATGCGTGTCATGTCTCGTCCCCAGCGTTTCGGGCGGTTTGGCCGAAGCCGCGGCGAAAGGCAATGGGCGGGGCGGCCGCCCGATGGGGCCGGCGTGGCCCGGCCCTAAACGCGGGTCCAGGACGAGAAGGTCGCCGCCTGCGCAACCCGCGAGTCCTCGCCGGGCGCAAAGGTCCATACCACCGCCTGCTCGATTCGAAACCGCCGGCCGGTGACCGAGACCCGCACCCCCGAGTAGTCGTCGATATAGCCCAT
>Ga0076929_101100_pt1 | contig 10539 bp, 9 predicted proteins | sample HotLakConUCCSL28_FD_87104 | JGI IMG/M metagenome (GOLD analysis project Ga0076929, IMG submission 87104) | Hypersaline microbial mat communities from Hot Lake, Washington, USA - Hot Lake Consortium UCC-SL28 (version 3) (version 3) | ecosystem: Environmental > Aquatic > Thermal springs > Hot...
CCGAGGAGTTCGCGCAGGCCACGCGGCGCCCCGGGCAACGCCCCCTCCCCGCGCGCGAGTACGAGACGGGCATCGGCATGCTGCTGCGCCGGGAGCGGAAGCGAGGCGAAGGTATAGCTCGGCGTGGGCAGCGCCATCGCCCATTCCAGGGTCGGCGCTTGCCAGGGATTGCGCGACCTGCGCCGCCCCATCAGCGCCTGCAGGATCAGATCAAGCGCAAACAGCGCGAAACCGATCGTCATCACGAAGCCGAAGATCGACGAAGTCAGATTGAGCCAAGTCCATTCCGGATTGCCGGGATAGACGTCGATACGGCGCGGCATGCCCATGAGACCGGTCAGATGCATGATGAAGAAGGTGCCATGAAAACCGATCAGGATCACGCAGAAAGCGGCGGCGCCGAGCCCCTTGATCGGCGCACGCCCGGTGATCTGCGGCATCCAGTAAGTGGCCGCTGCCATCATCGGAAAGACGAAGCCGCCGATCAGCACATAATGCAGATGCGCCGTGACGAAGGCGGTGTCATGCACCTGCCAGTTGAACGGCACGATCGCGAGCATCACGCCCGTCAGCCCGCCCATGACGAAGGTCAGGAAGAAGCCGATCACATGCAGCATCGGCAGGCGCAGCTGCGGCTGCCCCTTCCACATCGTCCCGATCCAGGCGAAGACCTGCACTGCCGTCGGCACCGCGACCAGAACCGAGGCGGCGGAGAAGAAAGCCAGCGCCATATGCGGGATCCCCACGGTGAACATGTGGTGCACCCAGAGCCCGAAGGAGAGGAAGACCAGTGCCACGATCGCCGCCACGATCGCGCCATAGCCGAGAATCGGGGTGCGCGACAGTACCGGTATGATCGTCGACAGCACCCCCGCTGCCGGAAGGAAGATGATGTAGACCTCGGGATGGCCAAACAGCCAGAACAGGTGCTGCCACAAGAGCGGATCGCCCCCGCGCGCCACATCGAAGAACGGCCAGTCGAAGGCGCGTTCGATCTCGAGCAGGATCGAGCCGAGGATCAGCGGCGGGAAGCCGACCAGCATCATCACCGAAGTGCCCAGAAGATACCAGGCGAGCAGTGGCATCTGCGTGAGTTTCATGCCCGGCGCGCGCTGGCGCAGAATGGTCACGGTGATCTCCGCCGCCGCGCAGATCGCCGAGATTTCCACGAAGGTGATGCCGAGCAGCCAGATATCGGCGTTGATGCCGGGCGAGTAGGTTGCGCCCGAGAGTGGCGTATACATGAACCAGCCGCCATCCGGCGCAACGCCGGCAAGCAAGGCGAAGAGCAGGATCAGCCCGCCGAAGAGATAGCACCAGTAACCCAGCGCCGTGAGGCGGGGAAACGCCATGTCGCGCGTGCCCAGAATCTTCGGCAGCATGTAGATCGCCAGCCCTTCCAGCATGGGGATGGCGAAGAGGAACATCATGATGCTGCCATGCATCGTGAAGATCTGGTTATAGAGCTCCGAATCGAGGAACGCCCCTTCCGGCGTCGCGAGCTGCGCGCGGATCAGCATCGCCAGAATGCCGCCGATGGCGAAGCAGACCAGCGCCGTCCCCATGAAGCGCAGACCCAGCGTCGTATGGTTGACGGCGGTAATCTGCCCCCACAGCCCCCGGTCGTTGCGCCAGACCCGGTCAAGCCCGCGATGCAGGGCGAGCGCGCGTTGCGGGGCATTGGGCGTGATGTCGGGCATGGTTTTCGCCTCACTCATCGGAATCACTCGCGCTTGCGGGAAGCGCGTCCGGCCAATTCTCGCCGGCATGGACGATCACCTCGAAACGCATGCCCGCATGCCCGATGCCGCAGAACTCGGCACAGATCCCCGACAATGTACCCGGCGTATCAGCTTCCAGCCGTAACCTGTTGGTGCGCCCCGGTATTGCGTCGATCTTGCCCGCAAGCCGCGGCACCCAGAATGCGTGGATGACATCCTCCGTGGTGACCAGAACATCGACCGGACGGTTCGCCGGAATATGCAGCACGCCCTCGGTCTCGACCGGGCCATCCGCCCCCGGCTGGGTGAAGCGCCAGCCCCATTGATAGGCGTGGGCATGCACTTCGATCGCGCCATCATCGCGCGGCAGGATACGCTCACCACCCACAGGCCGGTGGCGAGCACGGCTGTCAGCACGCCGAGCGATAATCCCAGGCCCAGCCCGTGCGTCCAGCGCCGCTCGGAAACCGCGCGCGGCGGGCCGAATGCCATCAGCAGGAGCGCCAGAACGAAGAGCGTCAGAAGCGTGGCGCCGGCGAGCAGAGCCCACCACAGCCAGGCGATCTCGGCGGCGTTCGGCCCCGCCGGGGCGAGCGCGGAGAGGCCGCCATCGCATCCCGCGAGCCCGAGCGGAACCGTGAGCGGGGCCAAACGCTTGACCGGATGAGGCAGCACATCAAGGAGCATACGCATATGGCTGAAGAGCATGGCGAAACCGCACATCAGATGCTGGTCGATCCGATCGAGGAGCGGCGCGCGCTCTACGACACGGAATCCCGGATCGCCATAGCCGGCCACCCGCTCCATGCCATGCTCGTCGCCTTCCCGATCGCCCTGACCATGAGCGTTCTGGGCGCGGATCTCATCTATTGGTGGACGGCGGACGTGTTCTGGACACGGGTCGCCGGCTGGGCCGCTTTCGGCGCCTTCCTGATGGGGGTGATCGCCGGCGTGACCGGGACGGTCGAACTGCTGATCGTCCCCGCCATCCGCAACCGCTCCGCGAGCTGGACGCATTTCATCCTCGCGGTGATGCTGCTTTCGATCCTCGCCGCCAACTGGTTGCTGCGCGTCGGTGATCCCGAGGGCGCGGTGCTGCCCTGGGGGCTTTTGTTGTCGCTCGTCGCAGCAGGAATGACGGGAATTACCGGTTGGCATGGCGGAAAGCTCGTTTTTGATTATCAGATCGGCGTCAGGATTCCGGGCAAGTCGCGGCCCTGAGGTTCGCGCAGAAAACCTGGTAGCAGGGCGGTCAGACCGGTCAGATCGGGCTTTGCGAGAACCAGCCAGAGCACCGTCAGCATCAGTGGAGCGCCGATCATGAGGGCAATCAGGGGCGGTGGCATGCGATAATCGCCCGCGCCCTCCCCGCTCCGCACGATCAGATGCCCGAGCCAGGCGTGGACGAGTACCATCCCGCATACGGCGACGAGCTTGGCCAGCAGCCACGGCGCGACCAGATCGATCACCAGAATGAGCGTAGTTCCGGCCACGACGGCGATGATGGCGGCGGGGGTGATCACCATCGTGTAGCCGAAATGGCTGATCCGCCGGAACTGCGTGTAGCCTTCCTGGTGGCGAACCGCTTCGCCGCGGCCGTTGAACTGCATCAGAACGGGGAGCAGAACGAGCCCCGCGCACCAGATCGACAAAGCCGCGATATGGAACGCCTTGAGAAACGCGATCATGCGGCGAATCCCCGGCTCCAGCCGCGCCGCAGCAGGAAGGCCGTCAGCACCGCCATCGGCAGCATGCCCGGCACCCACATGATCAGCCCGGCGAGTTGCTGATCGGCCAGCGGCGTCAGGCCGAACGGGGCGGTGAGCGGAAGATGTTCGGGATAGAGGACTTGCGGCGCGAAGGTCAGCACCGCGCCGATCAGCCCCATCTGCCCCGCGAGACCGGCCACTGCGGCGCTTGCGGAAAGCGTCTCCAGTGCATCATCACGGGTGTCGAAGACGGCACTCCAGAAGGCCCATGCGGTTGCGATCAACGCAATCTGCATGAGCCAGTAGAACGCATCATGGCTCCACGCGGCGGCATAGACCGCAGGCACATGCCATGCCCAGAGGGCGCCCGATACGGCCAGAAAACTCGCCGCAGGCGCGCGCCAGCGGAACGGGAACGCGATCGCGAGCGCTGGCGCGACGAAACCGAGCAGAACCAGATGATGCAAGGTGCGCGCGGAAAACAGGGCCACCGTCAATGCACAGAGCGGCGCCACGAAGGCGATGAAGGTCGCTGCGCCAGCCAGTATGAGGGCGCCCCGGCGCATACCCGTATCGGCGCAATGCGCCTTTCGCAGCCGCCACATCCCCGCAAGGGCGATCGTGGCGAGTGCAACGAGCAGAAAAGGATCGAGATTCCAGCCCAAGGAAAGCGTATCCGGCGTCGGCGCGGGACCACAATACGGTTCGTATCCAGTCATCATGTCCGCCCCCCGAATGCGCGTTGACACGGCACCGACCCTCGCACGTTCAGGCTACTGCCATGCGCCCAACGCAGTGGGCGCGGATCGTGTTCCAACGCCTGCCGCGATCCTCGCCCGCATCCGGTCTTTGATCACCTGATCATGGGATCACGGGATCCTGTGCTTTTGTTGATGGCGACCGGAACACTCACGCTGCACGCTCGTTTCACCCGCAATGCACAGTGAAAACAACGCCGATGGCGCCGCAGCCGCGCCCCTTCCTCCCATACGCGACCGCACCTTTACGGTGAACTTGTGGGCGGCGAGCCTGATCGCGCTCGCCATGTTCGCCCTCGCCCTGCCCTTCATCGTCCTGCTGACGGGCGAACGACCACCGGCGAGCGAATTCCTCTGGGCCTTCTCAATGGGGCTCGGTTTTGGCGCGTTGGCACTCGCGGCGCTGCAATTCGCGCTGACCGGGCGGCTGCGCTGGATCACGCATCCCTTCGGCGCTGATATCGTCTATCTGTGCCATCGTTATCTGAGCTGGGCCGCACTCGGGCTCATGCTGGCGCATTTCGGCATTCTGTATATCTGGTATCAGCCGACGCTGGGCGTGCTCAACCCGCTCGAGGCCCGCTGGGAGCTGACCTCCGGGCGCATCGCGCTGACCTGCTTCATCGCTTTGGTGATCAGTTCGCAATTCCGCAAATGGCTGAGATTGCCGTATGAATGGTGGCGCTATCTGCATGTCGCGCTCGCGGTGATCGGCTTTGCCGCCGCCGTCGCGCATGCCCTCGGCGTGGGCACCTATACAGCTGCCGCCGACAAACGCGCTCTCTGGATTGGCGTAACCATCGGCTGGGTCGGGCTGCTCGCATGGTCGCGGATCGGGCGACCATGGCTGCAGGCCCGCAATCCCTGGATCGTCACCGACAACGCGGCCGAGCGCGGTGGCGTCCATACCCTGAAGCTGGCCCCGCAGCGGCGCGGCCTGAAACACTGGAAGCCCGGCCAGTTTGCCTGGCTGTCGGTCGGGCGTTCCCCCTGGGCGCTGAAGGAGCACCCCTTCACAATCTCGTCGCCGCCGGAGACGGGCCCCGGTCTGTCTTTTTCAATCAAGCCGCTCGGAGACGATACGGCCCGCCTGGCGGAGCTCCCCGCCGGCACGCGCGCCTATGTCGACGGCCCCTATGGCGCCTTCTCGATCGATCGCGAACAGGCTGCGTCGGGATTCGTGATGATCGCGGGTGGCATCGGCATCACGCCGATCTTTGCCAATCTGAAGGCGATGGAGCTGCGGGGTGATCCGCGGCCCGTCATCCTTTTCCACGCCAACAAGGAGCTGTCCGATGCGAGCTTTCGCGAAGAGATCGAAGCCATGCGCGCGCGGCTCGATCTCAGCATCGTCCACGTGCCGGAGGATCCGCCAGAAGGCTGGGAGGGCGAGGCCGGGTTCATCGACGAACAGGTCCTTGCCCGCCACCTACCCCGGCACAGCCGCAACTGGCCGCATCTGATATGCGGCCCCGCCCCCATGCTCGCGGCGGTCTATAAGGCGCTGCAGGCGCGTGGCGTGCCGCGGCGGAAAATCGATACCGAGGTCTTCGACCTTGTTTGAACGGGACCGGAACGAACCATGCGACAATCCCATGCCCTTGCACTCGCCGTGCTCCTGACCGCCTTCACCCTGGCCCTGGCGCTCGGTTTTGCGCAGCTGTCGAGCATGAGACTTGCGACAATACCAGCCAGCCATGACGATATTGCAGCCTGGAAAGTCAGCGCCTGCGCATGCACCGCCGGCAGCGCACATTTCTGCTGACGCGCCAGCATGTGGCTATGTGTACATGCCTGCATGCAGGCATGCCTTTATCTTCGCAGCGACGTGCGAATGCGCGCCACCGGCTGCACGCCGCAATGCGCCCATCAGCCAGCCGCACAATCCGCGCACCGGCAATCTCCGACGGCATGCTCACAAGTCCACAGGCATGCGCGACTGCATGCCCACATGCCAGCCTGCCCGCAATAGAGGGGCGGCAGCCAGGACTGGAGGGCGCTTCGCCAGCGGTGCAGGCTTGTGCGCCATCATTCCCGGATCTTCCATCCCTCGCCACGGGTTGGCCTGATTATTGTCATCACATGTCCCACCGAAGTTTTCCGCCGGCAATCCACCTCCGCGATCTGAAAAGGCATCCGAGCGCGTGCCGCAGGCGCGGCGACGCCCGGTGTTTGGCGAAGATCAAAAGCCTGAACCCATGGCATCACGACCTTGAAGACCATGCGCCCTGCATGTCTGCGCGCCGGCATATGTGCATGTCTGCATGACTTCATTTGCCGGGCTTCATGCGTCTTCAGGCCCGGGCGAAAGACCCGAGCGCGCCGAAGATGCGCCGAAACGGCCTGACGGAAATCGTGCGCGTTGAACGAACGGCGCGCAATTGGCCCTCCGGCATGGTTGCGCCAGTACGGCTGGGACCAGGCGGCGGACCCGTCATTGCGGAGTGCGCCACGAACGCAGCGCCGGTTATCGCTGGTGCCGGCAAGCACTGCGCCCCCCGAGACGCGAGACCCGGTTCCGGCGCCGGCAAAGAAAATCCGCCAAGATGTCCTTGGATATGGCTGTAAAGACACTGCGCGTATTTCGCCGCAATACGTGAATGGAAACGCAGTCGGTGGCTGCAATAAGCGAAAACAGCCCCGCGCCCCCTATACCCGCGGGAGGCCCATGTGCGGGAACGCTCATCACGGTGCAGTCCGATGATCAGATTTCTTCATCCCGACACGTCCGCAAGCCTTCATGCCGGCATGCCGGCATGCCGGCAAGCCTTCGTGCCAGCGCGCCCGCATGGCGACGCGCCCTCTTGCCGGCGCGGCTTTTTGCCAATCCGAAAGCACGGGAGTGTCGCGGTCCGCCCGGTCTTCTTGTCTGCGGCACGCGACATCGACCCGGCGGGCTCTCGGGCAGGCCATCTGCCCTGACGATATAGCCCCACCCTCTCGATCGTTCTGGGAACGTCGCGGGCGGACGCGCATGCCGATATGCGCGCAACCGGCGTTTCTGGCGTATCATTCGTTCAGCCGGGTGCCGGCCAACGTATTGATTGATGCGCCAGAACACGGTCATGGAGCCCGCGATCCGGCTTCGCCAGATTCATCGACGTGCCAAATCATGCAGCTCAGGGGCTTCAGCCAATGGCAACAATCCGGAGAAGCGCCGCTTCGGGATTGACCGGATTCCGACGCAATCATTGATACCCAGACAAGGCTATATGTCCACACGCCCTCATGCCGACACGCCCTCATGCCAACACGCAGTCGTGCCGGTATGCAGGCATGCTTGCGTGACCTGCTTTTGAAAATAACCCAACGACTTCCAGCAAAGCAGGCCGAGGCTACTGCTTACGAGGTGGATCAGCATTCCAAGGTTTCATTGCCGGGAATGGATGAACTTCAATCGCGACCTTGCGTTATCATGTCAGAGTGCAAGCCGCCCCGGCAACGCGGGAGCGGGCGCTTCGGAGTGATCGTTGGGCACATCATCCTGACCGTCGAGTGGTGTCCGGCTGCCGCGACGACCCTCCCAACACATTGTCGCACCATCATGAGGCGCAGGGCGCGCCCGACACGGAGGCATCAGACTGATCATGGCACCGAACAGCCCCGACGAAAAACGCGACCGGAACACCCATTCGGCACAGGATGTGAGCCAGGGAGAAATCATCCTGCGCACGCCGCTGCGCAAGGCGGTTTTTCTTGGTGCACTCGTGCTCATGGTCTTGCTGATTGTCATTCTGGGGATCATGGCCGTCGCTTTCTGATGTCCGGGTCCGGGCCCGGCGGAAGGGAAATCGATCCCGCGCATTCAGGCATGGCGGCGCGCCGACGTGCCGACTTGTGGGCGCGTATACGGATATGCAGCGTTTACACGTGCAGACATGTGGGCTTGCAGGCCTGAAGGCTCGCGGCCTGAAGGCTCGCGGCTTGAAGGCTCGCGGCTTGAAGGCTCGCGGCTTGGAGGTTCGCGGCTTGGAGATTTGGAACTTTGGATGCTTGCGCTCTCGAATGCAAGCCCACATGCTGGCCTGCCCACATGTGGGCGTGTTTGGATGCGTATTGATCTCGCCATGCTGTTCGTCCACCATCAGGAAACGTATCCCCTGCCCCGGCTTGACCAGGGCGACGATTCCAAAGCCTTTCCGGGGCTGGGCAGCCGGCGACGCAGTCCCGCTTCAGGCGGTCGATGGCTCCCGGAAGAGCGGCGCTGTGCCCGCCGAATGCGCGCGCCGATCGAATCCGGGCACAGACATTGGCATCTGCACAATTCCTATGAAGGCTGAGCCGGCGGACCCGATGTCATCTCCGTCGGCCAAATCCGGCCAGATCCGGCCCACGCGGCCTGCCTGCTCATCGGGGCCATCAGGTTCGATCAAGCCAGAATGCCGACAGGCCGCCACGCTGTCGCGCACTCACGCCGTCATGCCCTCAAGCTGCCATGCCTTCAAGCTGCCATGCCTTCAAGCTGCCATGCCTTCACGCAGGCAAGCCCTCATGTGGGCATGCCCTTATGCAGGCAAGCCCTCATACGTACGCCTGCGGACGCGCCACCATGCGGGCATGACGGCATGACCACGTATCCCATGCCGCCCCGCATCCGCCCGGTCATCAAAGATGGCTGGACAAACGGCTGGTCTTGCGTGTGAATCGGACGCTCATTCCCCAAGGGGAGCCAGCTGGTGACATAGAGTGGCAACCCTGTGCGGCAGTTCGCGGGCGCCCGAAGGAAACGACGATGCAAAACGACGCTCTGCCGCTTGACGGCATCACCGTGGTCGATCTCTCGACGCTGCTGCCCGGCCCGCTGGCATCGCTGATGCTCGCCGAGGCCGGCGCGCGCGTGATCAAGGTCGAGCGGCCCGGCGGCGAGGATATGCGTCATTTTCCGCCCAAGCTCGGGCCCTGGTCCGCGCCCTTCGCCGTACTCAATGCGGGCAAGGAATGCATCACCCTCGACCTGAAACAGGAGCCCGATCGCGACCGCCTCGCGGCCTTGATCGCGCAGGCCGATATCGTGATCGAGCAGTTCCGCCCCGGCGTGATGGCGCGCCTCGGCCTCGATCCGGCGGCGCTGACCGAACGCCATCCGGGTCTGATCTATTGTGCTGTGACCGGTTATGGCCAGGACGGGCCGCGCAGCGCCGAGGCGGGGCATGATCTGAATTACCAGGCGCTGACCGGGCTTCTCTCACTTTCGCCGGGAATGTCTGATGCGCCCACAATCCCGCCCGCCCTGACGGCCGATATCGCTGGCGGAGCCATGCCGGCAGTGATCAACATCCTGCTTGCCCTGCGCCGGCGCGATCTGACCGGGCGCGGCTGCCGCATCGATATCGCCATGGCCGACGCGATGTTCACCTTCGCCTGGCTCGCCCTCGCGCAGGGGCATGCGCATGCCGCAGGCGCTGTCGAGGAAGGCGGCGAAGCACAGGATCACGGCTTCCCCGGATCACGCGATACCATGCTCACGGGCGCGAGCCCGCGCTACCAGCTCTATCCAACGGCGGATGATGCCTTCCTCGCCGTCGGCGCGCTGGAGCAGAAATTCTGGGATTCGTTCTGCGACGCCATCGCCCTGCCCGCCCCCCTGCGCAGCGATGCGGAGGACCCGGTGGCCACCCGCCTTGCGGTTCACAGGATCATCCGATCCCGTGATGCGGCGCATTGGCGCGCGCTACTGGAGCCGCGCGATTGCTGCTGTACGATCGTGCGCTCGCTGGCCGAAGCGCGCGCGGATCCGCATTTCGTCGCGCGCGGTCTGTTCGACGTGGCGGCGCAGATGCCGGAAGCGGGCACGGGGCGCACGATACCCATTGCGACCCTGCCGATCGCCCCCGGATTGCGCCGCGCGAAAGATCTCCCGCGCCGGGTCATGCGACCGGGAGAGGCCAACGACGAGCCCGGATAATTACGGCTTCGACGGAACCGCGACGCTTGCCTTACGTTTGGTGCGTGTGCACATCGCGAACCGGCATGCGAAGCTGGCTGCGACGTCACGCAGGCAAGCAAACCGCATCGACCGCACCACGCTGCTGATGACAGGCGCGTTCGTCGAGGGGGAAGCGGGACGGATGCGGCGATCGAGGGAGTGATCGCCATTGAAACGATCCTGTCCAGATGTCTCGACCGGCTCAGCTGCAAGGGCCGCCTCACCCTGACCATGCCATCGGGAACGGTTCACGGTTTCGGCGATGGCGGCGCGCCGGAGGTCGCAGCACGGCTCACCGATGCCGAGGCCGTGCGCCAGCTCCTCACGAGGCCGGCGCTGCGGCTGGGAGAATTGTATATGGACGGGCGCTTCGTCATCGAAAGCGGCTCGATCTACGATATGCTGGCGCTTGTGATGGACAGCGC
>Ga0076929_101103_pt1 | contig 10527 bp, 8 predicted proteins | sample HotLakConUCCSL28_FD_87104 | JGI IMG/M metagenome (GOLD analysis project Ga0076929, IMG submission 87104) | Hypersaline microbial mat communities from Hot Lake, Washington, USA - Hot Lake Consortium UCC-SL28 (version 3) (version 3) | ecosystem: Environmental > Aquatic > Thermal springs > Hot...
ACTGGAGTTCAGACGTGTGCTCTTCCGATCTCCACATCGCGGGTGATCCTCTCCGCCCGCGGCCACCTGCGGAGGCGGATGTCGCGAAACCCGCGGGCACCCTGTCCACCCGCGCGCGCAGCCCCTATATGCCAGCCGGAGCAACGCGGGGGACGCCATGTCCGGAGACCAGATCGCCAATCTTGCCTATCTCGGCCTCCTTGGCACCGTGATCGCCGTGATGTTCTTCGTCTCGAATTCCGAACGGATCGGCAAGAAGCTGCAGCAGGCCGCAACCTGGGCGCTGATCTTCATCGGAACGATCGCCGCCGCGGGGCTCTGGAGCGACATCCGCTCCCAGAACGGCTTCGCCCCGCCGCAGGGGGTGGTCGTGGCCGAGGGCGTCTACGAGGTGCCGCGGCGGGCGGACGGCCATTTCCACCTGACCGCACAGGTCAACGGAACCCCGGTGGACTTCATCGTCGACACCGGCGCGACCGACATCGTGCTGACGCTGGAGGATGCCGCCCGCGTCGGCATCGAGGTGGAGGAACTCGCCTTCCTGGGCCGCGCCCGGACCGCGAACGGCACGGTGGGCATCGCCCGCGTCCGGCTCGACGAGGTGCGGCTCGGCGACATGCGCGATACCGCGGTGCCGGCTTCGGTGAACGAGGCGGAGATGTTCGGCTCGCTGCTCGGCATGAGCTACCTGTCGCGCTTTGCCCGCATCGAGATCGCGGGCGACACGCTCATCCTCACCCGCTAGCGGCAGCGGGCGGCCGGACCCGGTGGCCTAGAGGCGGGCCTGGCCGGCGCCGAAGCGCGCGCCGAGGGCCGCGGCCACGGGCGGCGTGACGAATTTCGAGACGTCCCCGCCAAGCCGCGCGATTTCCTTGACGAGCCTTGAGGAGATTGCCTGCCGCTCGGCGTCGGCCATGAGAAACACCGTCTCGATGCTGTCGTCGAGCTGCCGGTTCATGCCCACCATCTGGTACTCGTATTCGAAGTCGGCCACCGCGCGCAGCCCGCGCACGATGATGCCCGCGCCCACGTCGCGCGCGCAGTCGATCAGCAGGTTGTCGAAGGGATGAACGGCGACGGCGATGCCCCGCTCGCGGGCGATCTCCGCCGTGGCTTCCTCGATCATCGCCACCCGCTCGTCGAGATCGAAGAGCGGGCCCTTGTCGCGGTTGATCGCCACCCCGACCACCAGACGGTCGACGAGGGCGGCGGCCCGCCCGATGATATCGATATGGCCGAGCGTGATTGGATCGAATGTGCCCGGGTAGAGGCCGATGCGCATTGGGATGGGTCCGCCGTGGATGTCGTGCCGGCGCAGGCAAGCCCGAAACGCGGCGGGAATTCAAGGGGATTGCGGCACGGCGTTGCAGCAGCGTGCCTTCCGGTCAACCCAGCCGGACCCGCGGCGCGCCCCGCGCGCCGGACCATGCGCAGGCGGCCCGGCCGGGGAAGCAGGTGGGCGCTCAGTAGCCCATGATCATGCCCTGAAGGGCACCCTTCTCCATCTCGAGTTCCTCGAGGCGGTATTTCACCACGTCGCCGAGCGTGATGAGCCCCACCATCACGCCTTCCTCCACCACCGGCATGTGCCGGAAGCGGCCGCTCGTCATGGTCGCCAGCACGTCGTCGGCCTTGTCGGCCCGGGTGCAGGTCACCAGCCGCGTCGTCATCATCTGCTCCACCCGTTCGGAGAGGCAGCCCGGCCCGCGGCGGCCGAGTTCGCGCACGATATCCCGCTCCGAGAGAATGCCCAGCGGCAGCTTCCCATCGTCGGAGACAACGAGGGAGCCGATGCGCTTTTCGGCGAGCATCTGCGCAGCTTCCGTCACCGACCGCTCGGCCGAGATCGTGACGACCTCGTCATTTCCCTTCGATTTCAAGATTTTGGCGACTGTCACGGTGCGGCCCTCCCTTGCCTTGCCGGATCGCACCAGCGTGGCGCTCCGCGGGTCGCGCTGTCAAGCGCCGCGCACGCTGCCGCGCGGCGCGCCCACGCGCCGGCGCGGGCGGGCGGGCGGGGGATGGCGATGCCAGGGGCGCAAGCGAGGAAGGCCGTCGATCCGCCAGGCGCGCCGGCGCGCCGTTCGGGGCGGCCTTCGCGCGCCCTCACCGGTTCGGAGGCCACGCCCGGGGCGGCGACGTCAGCCCTCCAGCTCCTCGACGACCATCAGGTCGCGCTCGCTGGCATCGCGCGCGAACCCGAGCGCCTTCTGGTATCCGGGCGAGTGGTAGCAGGCCTCCGCCGCCTCCACCGAGGGAAACCGGATCACCACGTTGCGGGCCCGGGGCGTGCCCTCCATCCAGATGTTGCGGCCGCCACGGGCAAGGAACGCGCCGCCGTGGGCCAGGATGGCCTCGGTCGCGAGCCTTGCATATTTCATGTAGTTTTCCTCGTCCGTCACGGTGACGTGGGCGATCCAGAGTGCGCTCATGCTTTTCCCTCCAAGTAGGCCTGCGCGGCGGCGAAGGCGTCGTTCGCGCGCCCGGCATCCGGGCCGCCTCCCTGGGCGAAGGCCGGACGGCCGCCGCCGCCCTTTCCGCCGAGCGCCTGCACCGCCGCCCGCACCAAGTCCACAGCCGAGAACCGTTCGAGGAGATCGTCGGTCACGCCCGCGGCCACGGCGGCCTTGCCGCCGGTGTCTGCCACCAGAAGCACGACGCCGGTGCCGAGCCGGTCCTTGTGCTCGTCCACGAGAGCGGCGAGATCCTTGCCCGTTACCCCCTCCAGCGCCTGCGCGACGAAGGACGTGCCGGCAACGTCGCGTGCCGCCGGCCCGGCCTCGCCCCCGGCCGCCGCGCCGCCCGACAGCGCAAGTTGCCGCCGCAGGGTGGCGACCTCCCCCTGCAGGGCGCGGCGTTCCTCTAGAAGCGCTCGCACGCGCTCGGGCACTTCGGCAGGAGCCGTCCGAAGGGCCGAGGCTGCATCGGCCAGTGCCCGCTGCTGGCGCGCCATGTGGTCCAGCGCCGCCGCGCCCGTGAGCGCCTCCACGCGACGCACCCCCGCGGAGGAGGCGCTTTCGCCGAGCGCCACGAAGGCGCCGATGTCGCCGGTGCGCCGCACATGGGTGCCGCCACAGAGCTCGATCGAGTAGGTCTTGCCGGCGGTGCCCTTGCCCGTGGGGGCCTCGCCCATGGAGACCACGCGTACCTCCTCGCCGTACTTCTCCCCGAAGAGCGCCTGTGCCCCGATCGCGCGGGCGTCGTCCGGCGTCATGATGCGGGTCTCCACCGGGCTGTTCTGGCGGATGTAGGCATTCACCTCGGCCTCGATGGCCGCAAGCTCCTCGGCGGAGAGCGCGCTTGAGTGCGAGAAGTCGAAGCGCAGCCGGTCGGGCGCGTTGAGCGAGCCGCGCTGCGCCACATGGGCGCCGAGCGCCTGCCGCAGCGCCTCGTGGAGCAGGTGCGTCGCCGAGTGGTTGGCGCGGATCGCCGTTCGGCGGGCTTGGTCGACGCGCAACTCGGCCCCCTCGCCCACCGCGAGCGTTCCCCGCGTGACCCGGGCGAAGTGGATGAAAAGCCCCTCCACCTTGCGGGTGTCGGTGATCTCCGCCTCGCCGCCCTCGGTGGCAACCGTCCCGGTATCGCCCACCTGCCCGCCGGCCTCGGCGTAGAACGGCGTCTGGTTCAGCACGAGTTGCACCTCCTCGCCCTGCGCCGCCTTCGGACGGCTCGCGCCGTCGGCCACGATGGCGAGAATCTGCCCCTCCGCGCTCTCGGTATCGTAGCCGAGGAAATCCGTGGCGCCATGGGCATCGAGCAGATCGAACCAGATCGCGGCATCGGCGGTCTCGCCGCTGCCCGACCACGCCGCCCGTGCCTTCGCCTTCTGGCGCTCCATGGCGTGGGCGAAGCCTTCGAGATCCACGCTCCGCCCCTTCTCGCGCAGCGCGTCCTGGGTCAGATCGAGGGGGAAACCGAAGGTGTCGTAGAGCTTGAAGGCAGCCTCTCCGGGAAGGTCGGAGCCCTCCGGCAGATGCGCAAGCTCCTCGTCGAGCAGGCGCAGCCCCCGGTCGAGCGTGGTCTGGAACCGGCTTTCCTCCAGCCGCAGCGTCTCCTCGATGAGCGCCTGCGCCTGCACCAGCTCGGGGTAGGCCTGGCCCATCTGCCGCACGAGGGCCGGAACCAGGCGGTGCATCAACGGATCCTGCGCGCCCGCCAGATGCGCATGGCGCATGGCGCGCCGCATGATCCGGCGCAGCACGTAGCCGCGCCCGTCGTTGCCGGGCATCACCCCGTCGGCGATCAGGAAGGAGGTCGAGCGCAGGTGGTCCGCGATCACGCGGTGATGGGTGCGGGCCGGCCCGTCGGGCTCGGTCCCCGTGGCCTGGGCGCTGGCCTCGATGAGTGCGCGCATCAGGTCCGTGGCGTAGTTGTCGTTGGTGCCCTGCAGCAGCGCCGCCACCCGCTCGATCCCCATCCCGGTATCGATGGACGGCTTGGGCAAGTTGCGGCGCGTGCCGTCCTCGAACTGCTCGAACTGCATGAAGACGAGGTTCCAGATCTCCACGAACCTGTCGCCGTCTTCCTCCGGCGAGCCCGGGGGGCCGCCCCAGTAGGCATCCCCGTGATCGAAGAAGATCTCCGAGCAGGGTCCGCAAGGGCCGGTCGGCCCCATCATCCAGAAATTGTCCGAGGTGGCGATCCGGATGATCCGTTCGTCGGGCAGGCCGGCGACCTTCTTCCAGATCGCGGCCGCCTCCTCGTCCTCGTGAAAGACCGTCACCAGCAGCCGGCCGGCGGGGATGTCGAGCTCCCGCGTCACCAGTTCCCAGGCGAACGGAATCGCCTCTTCCTTGAAGTAATCGCCGAAGGAGAAGTTGCCGAGCATCTCGAAGAAGGTGTGGTGCCGCGCGGTGTAGCCCACGTTGTCGAGATCGTTGTGCTTGCCGCCCGCCCGCACGCATTTCTGCGCGGTGGTCGCTCGGGTGTAATCGCGCGTCTCGACCCCGGTGAAGAGGTTCTTGAACTGGACCATTCCCGAATTCGCGAACATCAGCGTCGGGTCGTTGCGCGGAACCAGCGGGGAAGAGGGCACTTCCGCGTGCCCGCGGCCGGCAAAGTAGCGCAGGAAGGCAGATCGGATATCGGCAAGGCTGGACATGGGGCGATCCCGGAGGCTGGGGCAACGCCGCCGTTTACCGTCCCGCCCGCGCAGTGTCTACCGGATGGCGCGGCCGTACGCCGGGGCCCGCTGCCGGTGCGCCCCGATACCGGTCCGTCCTTGCGGCCGGACGACGCGCCGCCCGCCTGCCGCCCGGAAGCACCGCTCGGCCGGCTGGCAGAGCCCGCGAGCGGCCCGCGCGCGCCGAAGGCGCCCGCGGCGGGCCGGGCCGGCCTGCGCGCCGCCGCTCCACGCGCGCCGGAGGCGGCGGCGGCCGAGCCGCTGCCGCGCAGAGGCGCGCCCAACCGGGCCGGCTCAGGCTTCGAGGATCTCCTCGCCGTCGCCGCCCGGCATGTCGAAATCGAGCCCGTGGGCGGCACGGATCTTGTCCTCGATCGCTAGGGCGATGCCCGTGTTGTCCTTCAGGAACTGCTTGGCGTTCTCCCGGCCCTGGCCGATGCGCTCATCGCCGTAGGAGAACCAGGCGCCCGACTTCTCCACCACCCCGGCCTTCACGCCGAGATCGAGAAGCTCGCCCATCTTCGAGATGCCCTCGCCGTACATGATGTCGAATTCGACCTGCTTGAACGGCGGGGCGACCTTGTTCTTGACCACCTTCACGCGGGTGGCGTTGCCCACCACCTCGTCGCGGTCCTTGATGGCTCCGATCCGGCGGATGTCGAGCCGGACGGAAGAATAGAATTTCAACGCGTTGCCGCCCGTCGTTGTTTCCGGGGAGCCGAACATGACGCCGATCTTCATCCGGATCTGGTTGATGAAGATCACCATGCAGTTCGAGCGGCTGATCGATGCCGTGAGCTTGCGCATCGCCTGGCTCATCAGGCGCGCCTGTGCGCCCACCTGCGCATCGCCCATGTCCCCTTCGAGCTCCGACTTGGGGGTGAGCGCGGCAACCGAATCCACCACCACCATGCTGACCGCGCCCGACCGGACCAGCGTGTCGGTGATCTCGAGCGCCTGCTCGCCGGTATCGGGCTGCGAGATCAGAAGCTCCTCGAGGTTCACGCCGAGCTTGCGTGCATAGGTCGGGTCGAGCGCGTGTTCGGCATCGACGAAGGCGCATACGCCGCCCTTCTTCTGTTCCTCGGCGACGCAATGCAGCGTCAGCGTCGTCTTGCCCGAGCTCTCGGGGCCGTAGATCTCGATGATCCGGCCCTTGGGCAGCCCGCCGATGCCCAGCGCGATGTCGAGGCCGAGCGAGCCCGTGGAAACGGCTTCGATCTCCTTCAGCGGGCTGTCGCCGCCGAGCTTCATGATGGAGCCCTTGCCGAATTGCCGCTCGATCTGTGCCAGGGCGCTGTCGAGCGCCTTCTGGCGGTCTGCCGATTTCTTGGGATCCATGGTCAGAAGATCTGCCGTTGCCATTGCCTGTTGTCCTTATTCCACATGCGCCATCGGGCAGCAATCACAGCCTGTGTTCGCCTCTTGTTCCGCCATGTGTGGGGGAAAAAGGAGAACATTTCAATCGAATTCTTCACGGCGTCGAGTTTCTGGGCAAAGCCTTGCGGAAGGGTTAATCAGGCCGCTACGCCGCCGGCGCGGGCATGGAAGTTCGGGCCGGAAAGGGAGGTGCGGGGCATGCTGGTGTTCTGGCGCGAACGACTCGTCCTCTTCGCCGTCCCGAAAACGGGCACCACGGCGCTCGAGGGCGCGCTCGCGCCGCGGGCGGCCCTTGTCCTGCGCGATCCTCCGGAGCTGAAGCATGCGCCGATGTACCGCTACCACCGCTTCGTCCGGCCCATGCTCGAAGCCGCGGGCGGCAGCGCGTTCGAGACCATCGCCGTCGTCCGCGAGCCGGTGGACTGGCTGCGCAGCTGGTATCGGTACAGGGCCCGGGCGGACCTCGCGCAGCACCCGAATTCGACGCGCGGACTCAGCTTCGACGAATTCGTGACGGGCTATCTCAAGGGGAAGCCTCCCGCCTGCTCCAACGTCGGCTCGCAGGCGCGCTTCGTGGCGCCGCCGCCCGGCGCGGAGGGCATCACCCATCTCTTCCGCTACGAGGCGCAGGAGCGGTTACTGGCCTTCCTCGGGGAGCGGCTCGGCGAACCCATCGCGCTGCGTCGGCTCAACGCCTCACCGCAGGTGCCCGCGCCGCTCGATCCCGGTGTCGAGGCCAGGCTGCGCCGGAAGCGCGCGGAGGAGTTCGCCGTCTGGAGCGCTGCGCAGGGCTGAAGAGGCCCCTCGCCGCCCGCGCACGCCGCGCGGAGGCACGAGAACCCCGCGGCCGGGCCCTTGCAGGGCAGCTCCGGCTGGCCGGCCGCGGCCCGCCGCCACCGGCCCCCCTTCGCCCCGCGCCGTGGCCAGGGCGAGCGTCACGAGAGCTGACGGTGCACCGTTGCAGTCAGATCCGAGAGCGAGAACGGTTTTGGCAGGAAGACCGAGTTCGGGATGTCGCGGCGCATCTGAGCGAAACTCTCCTCGGCGTATCCCGACACGAAGATCACCTTGACATCCGGCCGGTCGCGCAGGGCCTCGCGCACCCAGGTGGGACCGTCCATCCCCGGCATGATCACGTCGGTCACGAAGAGATCGACCGTCAGCGTCGGATCGCTCAGCGTCTCCAGCGCGGCCTCCGCCGTTTCCGCTTCGATCACGGTGTAGCCCCGCAGCCGCAGGGCCCGGCTGGCGAAGGCGCGCACCGGCCCCTCGTCCTCCACCAGCAGCACGACTCCCTCGCCCGGGGCCTCGGCCGCGACGGGAGGGGCGTCGGGGGCGGGCCGGGGCGCGGGCCCGGGCTCGCGCGCGGGAAGGTAGAGCGTGAACGTCGTCCCGTGGCCGGGAACACTGTCGGCGAAGATGAATCCGCCCGACTGCTTTACGATGCCGTAGGCGGTTGAAAGCCCCAGCCCCGTGCCCTCGCCGGTGCGCTTGGTGGTGAAGAAGGGCTCGAAGATCTTCGGCAGGTCGTCGGCGGCGATCCCGCAGCCCTGATCGGTCACGCGGATGACGACGTATTCGCCCGCCGGGATCGTGGCGCGGTCGCGCCGGTGCGGCTCCGCGAGGCGGCGGTTCTCGGTGGCGATGTGCACCTCGCCGCCGTCGGGCATCGCGTCGCGCGCGTTCACGACGAGGTTCATCAGCACCTGTTCGAGCTGCCGCTTGTCGGCCCGCACGTGGGCAAGTGCCGGATCGTGGGAGAGCGTCAGTTCGATCCGCTCGCCCACGAGGCGGTTGAGCAGGTGCCCGAGATCGGAGAGCGTCTCGCGGATGTCGAGGTGCTCCAGCTCCATCGTCTGCTTGCGGGAAAAGGCCAGCAGCTGACCCACGAGGCTCGCCGCGCGGTTGGCGTTCTGGTGGATCTGGGTGAGATCGCCGTAGTCCTGGTCCCCGGGATCATGGCGCAGCAGCAGCAAGTCGCAGTGGCCGGAGATCGCCGTCAGCAGGTTGTTGAAATCATGGGCGACGCCCCCTGCCAGCTGGCCGACGGCCTGCATCTTCTGGCTCTGCACGAACTGCGCCTCGAGCGTCTTCAGCTCGGTGGCATCGCTGAGCACGGCAAGCAGATCCGACTCGTCGGTCGCCGTCGTGGGCGCGGGCTCGGCACGTTGCAGCGTGACCTGCACGAACACCTCCTGGTCGCGCCGCCGCGCGCGCAGCAACTCGGGCTTGCCCAGGCCCCGGCCCATGGAAGCATCCTCCAGCCACTGATCGATGGGGCGCCCGAGGCCCTGCAGCAGGTCCTCCAGCCGCGCGCCCTCGGCCTGCCTGCCCAGCAGGCTGCGGGCCTGCCGGTTGGCGAGACGCACCGCGCCATCGGGTGCGAGGCGCAGCAGCGGGACCGGCAGCGTATCGAAGAGCGTGGCGGCCTCGATCCTTTCTCCGGCGGCGATGCCGTTCTCGCTGGCGGCGGCCGGCGGGGCCGGGTGGCCCGGCCCTCCGTCACCGTCGGCCGCGCGAAGTGTGAAGCGCTCGGGGGCTCGCTCGGCCTGCCGCACGGGGCGCACCGGCGCGCGGGGTACGGCCGCACCGGGCATGTCGGGTTCCTGCAGCGTCGCCGCTTCGCCCTCCAGGGGCAGAAGCTGCAGGTCTCTGCGGCCGCCGGGACGCTCGCTCACGACGATCCGCATCTCCTTCGTGCCGGAGGCCGTGGCGAGGCGATGCACCTCGCCGGAACGGAGGGGCAGATCCTCCACGAACCGATCAAGCGACTTGACCCGCGTTCCGGCAAGCCTGCGTGCCGCATCGTTCATGTAGAGCACGGTGCCCGTGGGCCCCGTCGTCATGAGCGCGGCCTCTCCGCGCGGGCGCGGGGCGGCGCCGAGCTCCTCGAGTTGCCAGTAGAACCGGCCCCCCGGGAGCGCGTTGACCTCGAGCGCGAGATCGCCGCGCGCCGTCGCCACCTCCTCGCGCGCGCGCCCCGCAAGCGCCGCACGGTCCAGCAACCTGTAGACGAGCGGGCGCGGATCGGCGATCCGGCGCCCCAGAAGCCCGGTGCAGCTGAGCGTCGCGCCCGGCTCGCCGGCCCAGGCCCCGAGCGCGGCCTCCGCGGGAGCGTTGCGGTAGAGCACGTCGCCCTCGCCGTCGCTCAGAAACGCCGCGCGGTGCCCCGCCTCGGCATGGGCAATGACCGCGCGCACCACCGCGGCGCGGCGGCGCCGGGCAGCGGCCGCCAGCAGCGCGAGCGCAATGGAAAGCAGCAGGGCCGCTCCGCCGAGAATGCCGAGGGCCCAGGCAAGGCGCGAGGCAGGCAGGAGGATCGCCGCGGCAAGGCACGCGCCGCCCGCGCCGAGCACCCAGGGCGCCCGCCGCGCGTGATGATGTGCCAGTGCCCGCAGCGGAGGCTCCGGCGCCAAGTCGGGCAGCGGCATCGGGCCCGGGCACTCGGGGCCGCCGGCCTGGCTGCCCGCCGGCCCTTCATCCGCGGCGGGGCTCGGCGGCAGCGCAGACAGCATTGATCGCTGTACGCCGCCAGAACCTTCGTCTTCGGGATTGGCCGTCGCAAGCTCCGGCACCTGCTGTCCCCCGTTTTCGATTCGTTCGAGCCCAGTCACACCCCGTCACGGTTAATTGCCGCTGAACACATCCTCAGAAAGCCGCCTTCCGGCAGATGGAAAAGTCGGATCAATTCAAGGTTGAGTCAAATGCCGCCGGGCACGCGCTCAAGCAGTGCGACAAATAGCCCGTCGCCGCCCTCCGCAGGCGAGAAGCGCCGCGCCGTTCCCTGGTGCCAGCCGGAATGGCGTTCGAGGAAGCGCGCGACGGCGCCGTCGTTCTCCCGGTCCAGCACCGAGCAGGTAGCGTAGGCCAGCGTGCCGCCCCCGGCGACGAGCGGTGCGGCAGCGGCGAGGATCTGCTGTTGCAACTCGCACAGCGCGTCGAGACGTTCCGCCGTCAGGCGCCACTTGCCCTCGGGCGCGCGGCGCCAGGCGCCGCTGCCCGAACAGGGCACATCGCAGAGCACG
>Ga0076929_101105_pt1 | contig 10515 bp, 8 predicted proteins | sample HotLakConUCCSL28_FD_87104 | JGI IMG/M metagenome (GOLD analysis project Ga0076929, IMG submission 87104) | Hypersaline microbial mat communities from Hot Lake, Washington, USA - Hot Lake Consortium UCC-SL28 (version 3) (version 3) | ecosystem: Environmental > Aquatic > Thermal springs > Hot...
AGCGCGGGCCAGGCCAGCGACACGACATGGCCCGGCGGCACGATCTCGCGCAGGTTGAGGGCCTGCATCAGCGGCTCGTTGGTCTCGAAGACCGGGCCGTTGGTGGTCCAGCGCAGCGTCAGGGTGATCGAGGCGCCGTCGGCGACGCGGATGATGCTTTCGCGGGTCTCGAAGCCGGCCCATCCGTCGGGGGTGCGATACTGGCTGCTGTCGGCGGGGTTGACCTCTTCCAGGAACAGGTCCTGGTCGTCGAGATAGGACGAGGTGATCCCCCAGCCCAGGTCGGCGCTGCGCCCGGTCATCACCAGCGGCACGCCGGGGATGGTGCCGCCGATCACGCCGCCCGATGTCAGCTCCAGCCGGGCCAGATACCAGATCGAGGGCGCGGTCAGGCCCAGATGCGGATCATTGGCCATCAGCGTCGATCCGGTGGCCGAACGGGTCGGGCCGGCCGCCCAGGCATTGGAAGCCCCGGCGAAGGCGCGCGGCACCAGCGGTGACAGAGGATCCCAGGCATGATCGGTCGCGGGGCCCGCGCCGGGGCCCGGAATGCCGGGGACAAGCTGCGAATATTCGGGCAGGGCGGCGGTGCCGTTGCCGGGCGCGTCGGGCAGGATATCGGCCAGCCGGTCCTCGTTGGCCAGGGTGGCCGACACCCGGGCGCGCAGGATCTCGTCCTGCATCTGGCCGGACAGCTGCACCGCCATCAGCTTGACGATGGCGACGCTGTCGGCGGGCTCCCACGGGGCGATGGCATGGTTGAACAGCCACATTTCGGGCGCGCCGCGGCCGAGCGCGCCCTCGTTGACCTCGGCGATCCAGGCATTGACCCCGTCGGAATAGGCCTGCAGCGCGGCCTGGGTATCGGCGTCCAGCACCTCGACCGAGGCGATCGCGGCGGTGTAGATATCCAGCCGCCTGATATAGCGGTCGATATCCACGGTGCGCTCGCCGAACAGCTCCGACAGCCGGCCCTGGGCGGTGCGGCGCAGCATGGTCATCTGCCACAGCCGGTCCTGGGCATGGGCAAAGCCCAGGGCAAAGAACACGTCCTCGTCGGTTTCGCCGAAGATATGCGGGACATTGGCATTGTCGCGCACGATCTCGACCGGGGCGGTAAGCGCCGCGACCTGGTATTCCGCGTTGTAATCGGGCAGCGACCGCGAGGCGAAATAATAGACCAGCGCAATGGCGCCCACGAACAGCAGGATCAGCGCCGAAGCGATCCGGACGAGCCAGCGAAAGATCAGGGCCATGCATCGCCTCTGGTTGACGGGGGACTGCGCTTTCGGTTGGTATCCCCGCAACATGGGCAAAGGCAAGGGAGGCCGCGATGGCCAGGGTGGCGTTTCTGGGGCTGGGTGTGATGGGCTATCCGATGGCCGGGCATCTGGCAGCGGCGGGACATGACGTGACGGTCTGCAACCGGACCGCCACCAAGGCCGGGGCCTGGGCGGCGCAGCATGGCGGGCGGGCCGCGCCGACCCCGCGCGCGGCGGCCGAGGGGGCCGAATTCGTCATGGCCTGCGTCGGCAATGACGACGACCTGCGCAGCATCTGCCTGGGCGAGGACGGCGCCTTTTCCGGCATGGCGGCGGGCGCGGTGTTCGTCGATCACACCACGGTGTCGGCCAGGGTCACGCGCGCGTTGCACGCCATCGCTGCCGATAGCGGGGTCGGATTCGTCGATGCGCCCGTTTCCGGCGGGCAGGCGGGGGCCGAGAACGGCCAGCTGGTGGTGATGTGCGGCGGCGCGCAGGACGATTACGACCGCGCCGCGCCGGTGATCGACGCCTATGCCAAGACCTGCCGCCGGCTGGGCGACAGCGGCGCCGGGCAGCTGTGCAAGATGGTCAACCAGATCTGCATCGCCGGGCTGCTGCAGGGCCTTTCGGAGGCCCTGGCATTCGGCGAGAAGGCGGGTCTCGACGGGCGCGCCGTGGTGGAGGTGATCTCCCAGGGGGCCGCGGGCTCGTGGCAGATGGTCAACCGCCACGCCACCATGCTCGAGCGTCGTTTCGACCACGGATTCGCGGTGGACTGGATGCGCAAGGACCTCGCCATCTGCCTTGCCGCGGCCGACGAGCTCGGGGCCTCGCTGCCCGTCACCGCGCTGGTGGACCAGTTCTACAAGGACGTGCAGGGCATGGGCGGCGGGCGCTGGGACACCTCGAGCCTCATCGCCCGGCTCGGCAAGCCCGGCTGAGGCCGCAGGCGCGGGCCCCGGGCATCTCTCGCGCCCAGTCTTTCCGGCCGGTGGTGCGCCGCGAGCCCGGTACGGCGGGCGGCACCGGGACGACGTGAGGGCGGGGCAGGGCGCGGCTCAGGCGCTGCGGCCGCGCCGGCCCCCGCGGCGGCCGCGCCGCCCGCTGCCCGCGGCGGCCGCTGCCTGCGCCTCCGCGAAGCTCGCGCCGGCCTTCATCGACTCGAGCACGCGGGCAAAGCCGATCCATGCCGCGCCGTTCGGATCGTGGTCCATCAGCAGGTTGGCGGCGTGGATGGCCTCCATCTCGCCGGCGCGGGTGGGGTTCATGATGGCCGAGGTCATGCCCGCGCCGATCGCCATCGGCAGGAAGGCCATGCTCACCCCGTGCCGGTGCGGAAGCCCGAACGAGATGTTCGACGCACCGCAGGTGGTGTTCACGCCCAGCTCCGTACGCAGCTTGCGCACGAGCGCGAAGACCTGCCTCCCGGCGGTGGCCATGGCGCCGACCGGCATGACAAGAGGGTCCACGACGATGTCGTGCGCCGGGATGCCGTGGTCGGCGGCCCGCTCCACGATCTTCCTCGCGACCGCGAAGCGCACCTCGGGATCCTCGCTGATCCCGGTATCGTCGTTGGAGATCGCCACGACCGGCACGTTGTACTTCCTGACCAGCGGCAGGATCGCCTCCAGCCGCTCCTCCTCGCCGGTGACGGAGTTGAGCAGCGGGCGCCCCTCCGCCGCATCGAGCCCGGCCTCGAGCGCGCCGGGCACCGAGCTGTCGATGCACAGCGGCACGTCGACGAGCCCCTGAACGAGCTCGATCATCCGCCGCATGAGGGGCGGTTCGGTTTCGTTGGGATCGGGATTGGAGTTGTAGACGACGCCAGCGTTCACATCGAGCACCATCGCCCCGCAGGCCACCTGTTCCAGCGCGTCGGCCTCCACGGTGGAGAAATCCCCCGCCTCCAGCTCGGCAGCGAGGCGCTTGCGCCCGGTCGGGTTGATGCGCTCGCCGATTACGCAGAACGGCTCGTCGAAGCCGATCACGACGGTCTTCGACTTCGATTCGATCACGGTGCGGGCCACGGGCAGGCTCCTCTCATGGGTTGGGGGCGGCGGGCTCGCCCGTCATGCCCGGCCGCCGGCGCGGGCGAGGGCGGCAAGGCGATCGCGGTCGTAGGCGGCGTCGAGCCGCGCGGCCTCCGCCTCGGCGAGCGCGTCGGGATCTCCCTCGGCCGGGCCCACCGGCGCGCGGCGCCACTCGGCGAGATACGCATCCGTCCCCGATGCGCCGGAGACCATCGCGGCACGGTCGATCGCCTGCTCGAAACGCTCCGGAAGCACGCGCTTGACGGCGCGTCGGCCCTTGCCGACGATCACCTGTGCCGGGATGTCCCGCCAGAAGACGATGGTCACCTCGTGCATTCTACCCCGATCTCCCGTTCAGCGGCCGCGCGGCGCGGCGAGGGGGCGGCGAGGCGGCACGTTCGTCTATCCCGCGGCCGCGCCCGGAGAAAGCCCGTTGTTTTCCCGAAATTCTCAACACCATCTTGAGCCGTGCCCCATGCACGGCGCTTGCGCCGGGGCGGGCGGGCGCCTAGATTGCCCGGCAACTCGATTTGGAGGGCGTTTCCCATGGCGCCCAGGCGCTCCGAAGGTGCGGGCGCGCTTCCCGATGCGGTCGAACCCCCCGCGCCGCCCCTGCCAGATCCGGCCGAGCTCTACGCGGCACTGGATCTCGGCACGAACAGTTGTCGTATGCTCGTCGCGCAGCCGCGCGGTGCGCAGTTTCATGTTGTGGACAGTTTTTCCAAGGCCGTGAAGCTCGGCGCGGGGCTCGAACGCTCCGGGCTTCTCTCGCGTGCCTCCATGGCGCGCACGGTGCAGGCGATGCGGATCTGCCGGCAGAAGCTCGCGCGTCACAAGGTGCGGCGGATGCGGCTGGTGGCGACGGAGGCCTGCCGCCGCGCGCGCAACGGGGCCGAGCTGATCGCCGCGGTGCGCCGCGAAACCGGGCTGGAACTCGAGATCATCAAGCCCGAGGAGGAGGCGCGCCTCGCCGTCGTCTCCTGTGCGCCGCTCGTTTCGCCGAAAACCGAACAGCTTCTCGTCGTCGATATCGGGGGCGGATCGACGGAGCTGGTGTGGATCGATCTGCGGCATGTGCCGAGCGCCGAGCGTTCGCGGGCCATCATGCGGTTGCACGCGGGGTTCGCGCCGGAGCCCAGCGCGCTCCACGCCGCCCATGTGGTGGACTGGATCTCGGTGCCCCTGGGCGTGGCCACCCTGCGCGACCAGTTCCAGGACGTGGACGACGACGCGGCACAGTTCGCGCTCATGAGCTGGTACTTCGAGGAACAGCTCGCCGATTTCTCCCCCTATGCCTCCGAGCAGGCCCGGGAGGGCTTCCAGATCATCGGCACATCGGGCACCGTGACCACGCTGGCGGCCTCGCATCTCGGCCTGCGCCGCTACGACAGGGCGAAGGTGGACGGCTTGCGCATGACCTCCGATCAGATCGACAGGGTGATCCGCGATTATCTCGCCCTCGGCCCCGACGGGCGCCGGACCGACCCGCGCATCGGGCGGGACAGGCAGGCGCTCATCATGTCGGGCTCTGCGATCCTGCAGGCGCTGCTCCGCCTGTGGCCGACCGACAGGCTCTCCGTGGCCGACCGCGGCCTGCGCGAGGGGCTTCTCTACGCGCAGATGAGCGCCGACGGCGTGCTTTCGGAAGGGGGCGCCTGATGCCGCGGCAGGGTCCGGGTTCGGGGCGCGGCCAGCGCGACCTTCGGGTGAAGGTCAAGACGGCGAGGGGGCGCAAGCTCTCGTCCACCCGTTGGCTGGAGCGCCAGCTCAACGACCCTTACGTGAAACGCGCCAAGGCGGAGGGCTACCGCGGGCGCGCGGCCTACAAGATCCTGGAACTCGACGATCGCTTCGGCTTTCTCGTTCCCGGCGCGCGGGTGGTGGATCTTGGCTGCGCGCCGGGCGGTTGGAGCCAGGTCGCGGTTGCGCGGGTCAATGCCCTCGGCGAGCGGGCGGGGCAGCCCGCGGGGCGCGTGCTGGGGCTCGATCTCAAGCCCGTCGAGCCGATCCCCGGCGCGGAGCTGCACGTGCTCGACTTTCTCGCCGACGATGCCGACGCGCAGGTCAAGGCGTGGCTCGACGGGCCCGCCGACGTCGTCATGTCGGACATGGCGGCCAGCGCTTCGGGCCACAAGCAGACCGATCACCTGCGCATCGTCGCCCTGTGCGAGGCGGCGGCGCAGCTGGCCTTCGAGATTCTGAGCCCCGGAGGCACTTTTGTTGCAAAAGTGCTAGCGGGAGGCGCAGAATCCTCACTGCAAACCTCTCTGAAGCAGAAATTCGACAAGGTCGTGAATGTGAAACCCGACGCCAGCCGGGCCGACAGCTCGGAAAAATTCGTTGTCGCCCTCGGGTTTCGGGGTTAGCGCTACCAGGATTTTCCGCCCGCGGCCCGCGGCGGGGTTGATCGCGCCGTCCCGGCACGCCAGACAGGGGCGAACCCAGGTGGCGGAGCCATGACAGAAGCACCCGACTACGATCTTTTCGTCATCGGCGGCGGCATCAACGGATGCGGCATCGCGCGCGACGCAGCGGGGCGTGGCCTCAGGGTGGCGCTGGCCGAGAAGGGGGATCTTGCCGAGGCGACCTCTTCGGCTTCCACCAAGCTGTTCCACGGCGGATTGCGCTACCTCGAGTATTTCGAGGTGCGGCTGGTGCGCGAAAGCCTGCGCGAGCGGGAGGTGCTGCTGCGGGCGATGCCCCATATCTCCTGGCCCATGCGTTTCGTGCTTCCCCTCAGCCGCGACATGCGCTTCGACAGCACGACTCCCACCTCGCGTCTGCTCACGGCGGTGATGCCGTGGATGCGCGGCCGGCGCCCGGCCTGGCTCATCCGGCTCGGGCTCTTTCTCTACGATCACCTCGGCGGGCGAAAGATCCTGCCCGGCACCCGCGCGCTCGACCTGCGGCAGGATCCGGCCGGCGCGCCGCTGCAGAAACGCTTCACGCGGGCGTTCGAGTATTCCGACTGCTGGGTCGAGGACTCGCGGCTCGTGGTGCTCAACGCCCGGGACGCGGAGGCGCGCGGCGCCACGATCATGACCCGTGCCGAGGTGGTGGGCGCGCGGCGCGGTGCCGAGGGCTGGGAGGTGGAGATCGCCCGCGACGGCGGCGCGCGGCGCGAGACGGTGCGCGCCCGCGCTCTGGTGAATGCAGGCGGGCCGTGGGTGGCCTCCATCCTGAACCGGACGCTGGGGATAAACTCCACCGAAAGCATCCGCCTCGTGCGCGGCAGCCATATCGTGACGCGCAAGCTCTTCGAGCACGACCGGTGCTATTTCTTCCAGGGAGAGGACGGAAGAATAATTTTCGCAATACCTTACGAACAGGATTTCACGTTGATCGGAACCACGGACGCGGAGCACTCCGGTCTGGCCGACCGCCCCGTCGCCACGCCGGAGGAGCGCGCGTATCTTTGCGCCTTCGCCTCGAAATACTTCGAGACCCCGGTGACCGAGAACGATATCGTCTGGACCTATTCCGGCGTGCGGCCGCTCTACGACGATGGCGCCACCTCCGCGACGGCGGCCACGCGCGACTACGTGCTCACGCTCGATACGGCCGCGGCGCCCTTGCTGAACGTGTTCGGCGGCAAGATCACCACCTATCGCAAGCTCGCCCAAGCCGCGATGGAAAAGCTCGCGCCCCATGTGCCCGCGGCCACGGGGCCTTGGACGGCTGGGGTGGCGCTTCCGGGCGGCGATTTCCCGGTGGAAGGAGTCGAAGCGCTCCGCGCCGAGCTGCGGCGCGCCTATCCGTTCCTGACGGAGGCCTGGGCCGCGCGGCTGCAGCGCGCCTACGGCACCGATGCCGCCCTCATGCTGGGCGCGGCGCAGACGGCGGAGGATCTCGGCCCCGATTTCGGCGCCACGCTGACGGCGGCGGAGGTGCGCTGGCTGATGCGCCACGAATACGCGCGCACGGCCGAAGACGTCGTTTGGCGGCGCACGAAGCTCGGCCTCCGGCTCGATGCGGGCCAGATCGCGGCGCTGGACGATTGGATGGCCGGCGAACGGGCCACGCAGCCAGGCTAGCGCCCGAGGACCGGAGCACACCGGGGCGCGACACAGGGAGAGAGAGATGCACATTCTTGCCATCGACCAGGGTACGACCTCGAGCCGGGCCATCGTTTTCGATGCGCAGCTGCGCGTGCGCGCCATGGCGCAGGAGGAGTTCCCCCAGCATTTCCCGCGGTCGGGCTGGGTGGAACACGACCCCGCCGATATCTGGTCGTCCACGGCGGCAAGCTGCCGCGCCGCCATCGAACGTGCCGGGCTGGGGCCGGGGGATATCGCCGGTGTCGGCATCACCAACCAGCGGGAAACCGTTGTGGTATGGGAGAAATCCACAGGTTCGCCCATCCACAGGGCGATCGTCTGGCAGGATCGGCGGACGGCAGATCTCTGCAGCCGGCTGCGCGCCGAGGGGCTCGAGCCGATGCTCACCGAGCGGACCGGGCTGCTGGCCGATCCCTATTTCAGCGCCACCAAGCTCAAGTGGCTGCTCGACAACGTGGACGGCGCCCGCGCGAAGGCCGAGGCGGGCGAACTGTTGTTCGGCACGATCGACTGTTACCTGATCTGGAAGCTCACCGGCGGCGCGTCCCACGTGACCGAAGCCACCAACGCAGCCCGCACGCTTCTCTACAACATCCGCGAGGGCTGCTGGGACGCCGAGATCTGCAAGCTGCTCGACATTCCCATGGCGATGCTCCCGGAGGTGCGGGACTGCGCAGGCCATTTCGGGGAGACGCGGCCCGATCTCTTCGGTCGGCCCCTGCCCATTCTCGGCGTGGCCGGCGATCAGCAGGCCGCCACGCTGGGCCAGGCCTGTTTTCGGCCGGGCATGCTGAAATCCACCTATGGCACGGGCTGTTTCGCGCTGCTCAACACGGGCCCCGAGCTGGTGCAGAGCCGCAACCGGATGCTGGGCACCATCGCCTACCGGCTCAAGGGCCAGGTCACCTACGCGCTGGAAGGCTCCATCTTCATCGCCGGGGCGGTGGTCCAGTGGCTGCGTGACGGGCTGCGCATCGTGCGCGAAGCCGGGGAGACGCAGGCGCTGGCCGAGGCGGCCGACCCCGAACAGGCGCTCTATCTCGTCCCGGCCTTCACCGGGCTCGGCGCACCCTGGTGGGACGCCGAGGCGCGGGGGGCGGTGTTCGGGCTCACGCGGAACACGGGGCCGGCGGAGCTTGCGCGGGCCGCTCTGGAGAGCGTGGGCTTCCAGACCCGCGATCTCGTGGAGGCGATGCGGGCAGACTGGCAGGGCGCCGGCGCCGGGCAGGTGCTGCGGGTCGACGGCGGCATGACCGCCAGGGACTGGACCATGCAGTTCCTCGCCGACATCCTCGGCGCCCCGGTGGACCGTCCCGAGATCCGCGAGACCACGGCGCTCGGCGCCGCCTGGCTGGCGGGCATGGAGGCCGGGCTTTGCCACGGCATGGACGGCTTTGCCGAAAGCTGGGCGCTGGAGCGGCGCTTCGAGCCCGCCATGGACGAGTCGACCCGTGCCGCGCGCTACGCCGGCTGGAAGGACGCCGTGGCCCGCACGCTCACGCGGCAACACGAAGCGTAGACATGTTGCCGCGCCAGATGAACTATCGGTGAAAGCAGTTTTTCAGCAATGGCTTGAGTTGTGCCATTCGCACGCCGCGCAAGCTGGATCCAGCCGTCAGCGGAGGTGCCGGTGCCGGGAAAGGGTGCGCCCGCTTCCGGGCCCCCTGCCGCGAAGGCTCTCACGGCAGGGGCGCTCGGGTGGCATCGCAGAAGCGCGGGTGAACGCGCTGATCCGCCCGTGGAATGGCGTGCTCTTCGCGCAGTGGGTCAGCCGATGAGCGGGCCGCCGCGCCCGTGCTTCTCTTCGTAGTGCCGCGCAAGCCTCTGCAGCGCGATGCGCAGCACGATCTTTCCCGACCGTGCCGACCATCCCATCCGCCGTTCGGCGGTTTCGATGCCTTCGAGAAAGCAGCAGCAGCGCAACGCCACGTCGGCAAGCCCCGGCCCGAGGTCGCCCAGCGCATCCATCAGCCGCTGGCGCGCGGCGGATGAGCCGCCGCCGTCGCCGGATGTCCCGCCCTCGATCCGGCCGCCGGCGAGGAAACGGTCCCAGTTCTGGGTCACGCGCGGGCCCATCTGGGCCAGTTCGAAATCCTCGCGCAGCCGCTCACCCGCGCCGACAAGCTCGTCGGAGAGGAAGGGCCGGCCGTCCTTGTCGCGGCGCCGGGCGATGGCGAGCAGCGGACTTTCGGCGATATTGAAGCGCAGGCGCTGGCGGCGCCCGTTCTCGTCGGTGACGTCGCGGTCGCCCCAGGCCCTGTGCTGTTCGGCGTAGGGCGCTTTCCCTTCCGAGAAGCCCTGTGCCCGGTTCTCGGCCTCGGCGACGAGGCGCTTGAGCGCGGCGCGGCCCGCGGCGGTGATGCGGTAGCGTGCCACCCGGCCGGGGGTGCCGCAGGCGATCCAGTCCTTGAGCGCCATCGCCTGGGCGGCGGCACGGTCCACCACCGCCGTACGGGTGGTGCCGCCGCCGTCGGTTTCCCGGAGCACGGCGGCTTTCTCCAGCCCCTCGGCCACGGCAAGCACGGCGCCCGGCTCGCACAGGCGGCGCAGGATCCGGCGGGCCTCGCGCTCCACCGTTGCGGCGTCGGGCAGATCCTCGGATGCGTTGCTGTTCGGGACGGGCGCGGCGGGCGCCCTCGCGGTGTTCTCGACGGCGGCTGCGTTCGGTTTCATCGGTGTGCAATCTCCGGCTTGCGGCCCCGAAGGGGGCTGGAAGTGCGCCGCGCCCAGGGCGCGCAGCGCGGCATCGACAAGCGGATCGTCCCTGCGGGTTTCGGTCCGGCGCACCTGCCGGAGCACCGTGGAGGCATGGCACCCCGCCCTCCGGGCGACGGCGCGTATCGGCAGGCCGGCTTCCGTGTGCAACAGGTAGTGGCAGGCGGCCTCGGGAACCCATGAGGGCAGCCGTCCCTGCCAGGGGCGGGGCGGCGGCACACTGCAAAAGGCTTCGGCGGGCATCGTTTTCTCCCTCGAAACTATCCACAACCTATGAGGGTAAAACTTACCCAAGTGTTAACGATCCTTGTCGTGTCGCCAGCATTGTTTCGACAAGATAAACAATGGTCTCGCCGGCGCGCGCTGCTCGGGGCCTCGACGCAACACACGCTCAGGTTGTGATTGGCTGGCGCACGGAGCCTTTTTCCACAAGCTTTTCCACAATCC
>Ga0076929_101108_pt1 | contig 10511 bp, 7 predicted proteins | sample HotLakConUCCSL28_FD_87104 | JGI IMG/M metagenome (GOLD analysis project Ga0076929, IMG submission 87104) | Hypersaline microbial mat communities from Hot Lake, Washington, USA - Hot Lake Consortium UCC-SL28 (version 3) (version 3) | ecosystem: Environmental > Aquatic > Thermal springs > Hot...
GTGATGGGCTGGTGGTGGCTCTACAACGCCTTCGACCGGCCATCGGCGATGGATGAAAGCGGAGTGCTGTTTCTCTTCGTCGCACTCTATTTCGTGGGCGCGATCATCCATTTCGCGGTGATCCTGAAGTCGCTCGACCTGCCGCGGCCGCTCTTCGTGCTGCCGATTCTCGGCTCGCTTCTCATCTCGGCGGCGATCCACCTCGTCGGCTAGGGCCCGCAGTCGGGAGCGGGGAACCTGTCTCGTGGTTTTGGGGCACGTAAAATCAAAGGGTTGAAGCGGGTTCGCCCGGATACGGATGACCGCGACCGGCTTGCGGACTTCACGGCTGCGCGACATGGGCGCGCAGCGGCTTGGCGACCCCCTTCGCGCGCAATACACTCCGACCCATGATCGTAGAACTCGGCCATTTCGCCCTCGTCCTCGCTTTCGTCGTCGCCATTGCGCAGATGACAATTCCCATGATCGGCGCGGCGCGGGGATGGCGGGGCTGGATGGCGGTGGCCGAACCTGCGGCGACCGCGCAGCTTCTGCTCCTGGCGTTCTCCTTCACGGCGCTCACCTACGCCTTCGTCACTTCGGATTTCTCGCTGAGGCTCGTGACCCTCAACTCCCACACCGACAAGCCGATGCTCTACAAGGTAACCGGAGTCTGGGGGAACCACGAGGGCTCGATGCTGCTGTGGTGTCTGATCCTGGCGCTCTTCGGCGCGCTCGGGGCCTGGTTCGGCGGGGCGCTGCCCGAACGGCTGCGCGCCCGGGTGCTCGCGGTGCAGGGTTCGGTCGGCGTGGCCTTCCTCGCCTTCCTGATCTTCACCTCGAACCCCTTCCTGCGGCTCGAGGTGCCGCCTTTCAACGGGCAGGACCTGAACCCGCTTCTGCAGGACCCCGGCCTCGCCTTCCATCCGCCGTTTCTCTACATCGGCTATGTGGGTCTCTCGATGGCCTTCTCCTTCGCCGTCGCCGCCCTCATCGAGGGGAGGGTCGACGCCGCCTGGGGCCGGTGGGTGCGGCCATGGACGCTTCTGGCCTGGCTCAACCTCACCGTCGGTATCGCGCTCGGGTCGTGGTGGGCCTATTACGAACTCGGCTGGGGCGGGTTCTGGTTCTGGGATCCGGTCGAGAACGCCTCCTTCATGCCATGGCTCTTCGCCACCGCTCTCCTGCACTCGGCGATCGTCGTGGAAAAGCGCGAGGCTCTGAAGGCCTGGACGATCCTCCTCGCGATCCTCGCCTTCGGGTTCTCGCTTCTGGGCGCCTTCATCGTCCGCTCCGGCGTGCTGACGAGCGTGCACGCCTTCGCCAACGATCCCGATCGCGGGGTCTATCTGCTCGCCATCACCGGGGTGTTCATGGGCGGGGCGCTCCTGCTCTTCGCCCTGCGCTCGAGTGCCATGGAATCGACCGGCGTGTTCCGGCCGGTGTCGCGCGAGGGGGCTCTGGTGGCCAACAATGTCCTGCTGGCGGTCTCCTGCCTCGTCGTCTTCGTGGGCACGATGTGGCCGCTCATCGCCGAAATGATCTGGGGGCAGAAACTCTCGGTCGGCCCGCCCTTCTTCAACGCCGCCTTCACGCCCTTCTTCCTCGTGATCGGGGCGATCCTGCCGCTCGGTGCGATCCTGCCCTGGAAGCGTGCGAAGCTCGCGAAGTCGATGAAGCCTCTCTGGGGCGCTCTCGCCCTGGCGATTGCCGTGGGCGGGCTCGCCTACGCGCTGACCTCGGGGCGCTCGGCCCTCGCACCCTTCGGTATCGCGCTCGGCGCCTGGCTCGTCTTCGGAGCGGCCACCGACCTCTGGACCCGCACCGGCCGCGCCGGTCTCGGCTCGAAGCTGCGCCGGCTCGGCCGCCTGCCGCGCGCCGACTGGGGCAAGGCCGTCGCCCACGGCGGCCTCGGGATCACCTTCATCGGCGTCGCGGCGCTGACGGCCTGGACGGTCGAGGACATCCGCGTCGCGCAGGAGGGCGAGACCTACGAGGTGGCCGGCTATGAGGTGACCCTCGTCGATGTCCGGCGGGTGCAAGGCCCGAACTACGTCTCGATCATGGCCGAGATCACCCTCGACCGCGAGGGCGAAGAGGTCGCGCGCCTCTTTCCCGAAAAGCGCGTCTACCCCGTGGCGGGCATGCCGACGACCGAGGCGGCGATCGACAACGGCGTCTTCCGTGACCTCTATGTCGTGATCGGCGACCCCCAGGATAACGGCGGCTGGGCGGTGCGGACCTTCATCAAGCCCTATGCCAACTGGATCTGGGCTGGCTGCATCATCATGGCGCTCGGGGGCGTGCTTTCGCTCACCGACCGGCGGGTCCGGGTGGCCGGAAGCGCCCGCGGGCCGAATGCGGCCGGGGTGCCGGCGGACCCGGGGGTTCCGGCGGAATGATGAAGGCGATGACACGCCATGTGGTGCGCGCCGGGTTGCTCCTTGTTCTTCTTGCCCTGCCGGCGCTTGCGGTTGAGCCGGACGAGATGCTCGACGATCCGGTGCTCGAAGCCCGCGCCGATGCGCTCGACGATGAATTGCGCTGCGTGCAATGCCGTTCCGAGACGATCGCGTTCTCGAACGCCGACTGGTCGCGGGATGCGCGGATCATGGTGCGTGAACTCATCGCCGGCGGCGCGACCGATGACGAGGTGCTCGACTTCTTCGTCGAGCGGTACGGAGAGGTGGTGCTGATGCGGCCACGGGCGGAAGGTGCGAACCTCGTGCTCTGGCTCGCCGCCCCGGCGATGCTGCTGCTGGCGGGCGCGATCAGCTTCGGCTATCTCCGCGGCCGCTCGGCCACGCGCGCGCCGGATGAGGACCTCACGGCCGAGGAACAGGCCCGGCTCGACCAACTTCTCGGTCGCTGACACGGTTTCCCCTTTTCCGAACCGATCGGTTCACCTATCGGGAATGGGGATGGAGAAGGGACAGCCGATGGAGTACCAGACCTTGCGCCTCGTCATCGACGAGGACATCGCCACCATCACACTCGCGCGTCCCGAGGTGCGCAACGCACTCAACACCCAGATGCGCGCGGAGATCCTGCACGCAGTGAAGTCCGCCGAACGCTCCGCCCGGGTCCTCGTGCTGACGGGGGCGGGCGAGGCGTTCTGCTCGGGTCAGGATCTCGGTGACAGGACGACGGTCGGAGCGGGCGATCTCGAACGCACGGTGCGCGACGAATACATCCCCCTGCTGAGGGCGATCTACGAGGCCGGCGTGCCGGTGATCGCGGCCGTGAACGGCGCTGCGGCGGGCGCGGGCGCAAGCCTCGCGCTCGCCGCCGACGTGGTGATCGCGGCGGAAAGTGCCGTGTTTCTTCAGGCGTTCACCCGGATCGGGCTGATGCCCGACGCCGGCGGCACCTACTGGCTGCCGCGCCAGATCGGGTTCGCCAGGGCAATGGGGGCGGCGCTCTTCGCAGAGCCCGTCGGGGCGAGGCAGGCCGCCGAGTGGGGCATGATCTGGGAGGCGGTTCCCGATGCCGAGTTTGAGAGCCACTGGCGCGCCCGCGCACGCCATCTCGCCACCGGGCCGACCGAGGCCTATGCAAGCACCCGCGAGGCGCTGCGCCGGACATGGGAGAACGATCTCGACACCCAGCTGCTCCTCGAGGCGAGGCTTCAGGGACGCGTGGGCAAGACGCGGGATTTCCGCGAGGGTGTCATCGCATTTCTCGAAAAGCGCAAGGCAAGGTTCGAAGGCCGCTGAGGGAGAGGGGGCCTCGGCCCCCGCGATCCTTGCGGATCGCTCCCCCGAGGATGTTTGACGGCCAGTGATGATCCGATGCGACTGCCCCCGTCATCATCGGCCCGAAAATATCCTCGGGGGGCTTGCCGCAGGCAAGCGGGGGCGGACAGCCCCCTCCGCGGTCTCGTTTCTCAGCGGCCCTCGACGTCCACGTAGTCCCGGGCGGTCGCGCCGACGTAGAGCTGGCGCGGCCGGCCGATCTTGAGCTGCGGGTCGGCGATCATCTCCTTCCACTGGCTCACCCAGCCGACGGTGCGCGCGAGCGCGAAGATCGGGGTGAACATCGAGGTCGGAAAGCCCATCGCGTCGAGGATGATGCCGGAGTAGAAATCGACGTTCGGGTAGAGCTTCCGGTCGACGAAATAGGAATCCTCGAGAGCGATCTTCTCGAGTTCCTTGGCGACCTGCAGCGTCGGGTTGTTCTCGATGCCGAGAAGGTCGAGCACCTCGTCGGCGGACTGCTTCATCACCTTCGCGCGGGGGTCGAAGTTCTTGTAGACCCGGTGGCCGAAGCCCATCAGGCGGAACGGGTCGTCCTTGTCCTTGGCGCGCTCGATGAACTCGGGGATGCGGTTCGGCGAGCCGATCTCGCGCAGCATCTCGAGACAGGCCTGGTTGGCGCCGCCGTGCGCTGGCCCCCAGAGACAGGCGATGCCGGCGGCGATGCAGGCAAACGGGTTCGCACCCGACGACGAGGCGAGGCGCACCGTCGAGGTCGAGGCGTTCTGCTCGTGGTCGGCATGGAGCGTGAAGATCCGGTCCATCGCCCGGCTCAGGATCGGGTTGACGATGTATTCCTCGGCGGGCACCGCAAAGCACATCCGGAGGAAGTTCGACGCATAGTCCATTGAATTCAAGGGGTAAACGAAGGGCTGGCCGATCGAGTACTTGTAGGCCCAGGCCGCGATCGTCGGCATCTTCGCGATCAGTCTGATCGAGGCGACCTCGCGCTGCCAGGGGTCGTTGACGTCGGTCGAGTCGTGATAGAACGCGCTCATCGCGCCGACGACGCCGACCATGATCGCCATCGGGTGGGCGTCGCGCCGGAAGCCGCGGAAGAAATTCTGCATCTGCTCGTGGAGCATCGTGTGCATCGTCACGCGCTGCTCGAAATCCTCGAGCTGCTCGGCCGAGGGCAGTTCGCCGTAGAGCAGGAGATAGCAGACCTCCAGGAAGTGCGATTTCTCGGCGAGCTGGTCGATCGGGTAACCACGGTGCAGAAGCTCGCCCTTGTCGCCGTCGATGAAGGTGATCGTCGAGTCGCACGACGCCGTCGAGGTGAAGCCCGGGTCGTAGGTGAAGATGTCGCCTTGGGCGTAGAGCTTGCGGATGTCGATCACGTCGGGTCCCGCGGTGGGGCTCAGGACGGGCAGTTCGAGGCTCTTCCCGTCAAGGGTCAAGGTCGCGGTCTTCTTGGCGTCGGCCATGGCTGTCCTCCGGTCGGCGCCCGCACCTCCCTCGGGCGGGTCTGTTTCGATTGTTCAGGAGGCTGCATCCTCGAGCCGGGCGATTGTTTCATCGCGACCGAGAACCAGCATCATGTCGAACACGCTGGGCGTTACCGTTCGCCCGGCCAGCGCGGCCCTGAGCGGTCCCGCGAGTTTGCCCATCTTCGTGCCGTTCGTTGCGGCATGGGCGCTGACGATCCCTTCCAGCGTGTCGCGGTTCCAGCTAGCAGTTTGCAGGTGCGGCGTCAATTCGTCCAGTATACGACGGAATACCGGATTGAGCTGCTTTGCCGCGTCCGCATCCGGCTCGATGGGCCTTTGCGCCAGAACAAAATGCGCCTTTTCAAGAAGTTCTTCGAAAGTGCGTGCCCTGTCCTTGAGACAATACATCGCGGATTGCAGGGCATGTCCCTGGGCATCGGTCAGGTCGGGCCGGCCGCTGGCCTGCAGATATTCGAGCACTTCCGCTACGAGTGCAGCATCGTCCGAAACGGCGATGTGCTGGCCCGAGAGATTGGTCAGCTTGGTCATGTCGAACCGCGCCGGAGCGCGCTTGACCCCGCCCAAGTCGAACCACTCGACCGCCTGTTCGGTGGTGAAGAACTCGTCGTTGCCGTGGGACCAGCCGAGCCGCGCGAGATAGTTGCGCATGCCCGCCGCCGAGAAGCCGGCGGCCTGGTATTCCTGCACGCTGAGCGCGCCGTGGCGCTTCGAGAGCTTCTTGCCGTCCTCGCCGTGGATGAGCGGGATGTGTGCCCAGACCGGTTCGGGCCAGTCCATCAGCCGCCAGATCTGGATCTGGCGCGCGGCGTTCGTCAGGTGGTCGTCGCCGCGGATGATATGGGTGATCCCCATGTCGAAATCGTCGACCACCACGGCGAGCATGTAGGTGGGCGAGCCGTTCGAGCGCAGGAGAATCATGTCGTCAAGCTGCTCGTTCTTCACCCGCACCCGGCCCTGCACCGCGTCGTCGATCACCGTTTCCCCGCTGCGCGGCGCCTTCAGACGCACCACATAGGGTTTCTCGGGGTGCTTGTCGGGTGTCACGTCGCGCCAGGGCGAGCGAAAGAGCGTGGAACGCCCCTCGGCCTTCGCCGCCTCGCGGAAGGCCTCGATCTCGGCTTGCGTCGAGAAGCACTTGTAGGCGTAGCCGGCGTTCAGCATCACCTCGGCGACCTCGGCGTGGCGGCCCGCGCGGGCGAACTGGCTCACGGCGTCGCCGTCCCAGTCGAGCCCGAGCCAGGTCAGCCCCTCGAAGATCGCCTCCGTTGCCTCGGGGGTGGAGCGCTGGCGGTCGGTGTCCTCGATCCTGAGGAGGAAACGGCCCCCGTGGTGGCGGGCGAAGAGCCAGTTGAAGAGCGCCGTCCGCGCCCCGCCGATGTGAAGATATCCCGTGGGCGAGGGCGCAAATCGCGTCACCACGGGGCGGTCAGCTGGGCTATCTGCCATCTGGGGGGATTAACCTTTTGAAAACCATTGGGTCGGTAACAATGGAAGAAGTTTCTAGTCAAGCCGGGTACGGGAGACAAGGGTGCGCCCTTCGCGCCTTCACGCGGTCGTCGAGACCCAGCGCGGCCATCTCTTTCCCTGGGTCGCGGTCTTCTATGCCGGGGGTGTCGGGTGCTACTTCGCTCTGCCCGAAGAGCCCGGAGAGGTGACATGGGCAGGGCTCGCGGGCCTGGCCGCCTGCCTCCTTCTTCTTCTCGGCACCCGCTGGCGGGGGTCGCTCTGGCCGGTCCCGCTCCTCTTCGTCCTTCTCGGTCTGCTCGCGGCGGGCCAGCGGACGGCCGCCGTCGCCGAGCCCGTGCTCGGCTTTCGCTACTACGGCCCCGTCGAGGGCCGCATCGTCGGGGTCGACCGGTCGGCCTCGGACAAGCTGCGCCTCACGCTCGACCGGGTGGTCCTCGCCGACATCGCACCCGCGCGCACCCCGGCCCGCGTCCGCGTGTCGCTGCACGGCGAACAGGGATTTCTCGAGCCCGAGCCCGGGCGCATCGTGGGCCTCACCGCCCATCTCTCGCCGCCCCAGGGGCCGGTCGAGCCCGGCGGATTCGACTTTCGCCGTCACGCCTTCTTCCAGGGCCTCGGCGCGGTGGGCTACACCCGCACGCCCGCCGTCACCCTCGCGCCGGCCGAAGGCGGGGCTGCGCTCTGGCTCTGGCGGCTCCGGATGCGCATTTCGGCCGAAATCCGCGATGTGCTGCCGGGGGCGACCGGCGGGGTCGCGGCGGCCCTCACGGTCGGCGACCGCTCGGGCATTCCGGCCGATGCGCTCGAGGATCTGCGCGCGTCGAACCTCGCGCACCTCCTGGCGATCTCGGGACTTCACATGGGGCTTCTGACGGGCCTCGTCTTCGCCACCGTGCGGACCGGCCTCGCGCTGCGCCCGGCGATCGCGCTGAGGGTCGACGGCAAGAAGGTCGCCGCCGTCGTGGCGCTGGCCGCCGGCGCGGTCTATCTCGCGCTGTCGGGAGGCAACGTCGCGACCGAGCGGGCCTTCATCATGGTCGCGGTGATGCTCGTCGCGGTGCTTTTCGACCGGCGCGCGCTCACCCTCAGGTCGGTTGCGATGGCGGCGCTCGTCGTGCTCACGCTCCGGCCCGAGGCACTGACGGGCCCCGGATTCCAGATGTCCTTCGCGGCCACCACGGCGCTCGTGGCGGTCTTCGGCTGGCTGAGGCAGGCCGGGGACGCAGTGCCCCGCGCGCCCCGCTGGGCGCGCGGCGCGGTCGCGCTGGTGATCTCCTCGGCGGTGGCAGGGGCGGCGACCGCCCCTATCGCGGCGGCGCATTTCAACCAGGTGCCGCATTACGGGTTGATCGCGAACCTGCTGTCCGTACCGCTCATGGGCTCGATCATCATGCCGGGGGCGGTGCTGGCGGCGGTGCTCGCCCCGTTCGGTCTGCACTGGGTCGGGCTCTGGATCATGGACCCGCCGATCCGGTGGATTCTCTGGGTGGCCGACCGGGTGGCGGCGCTCGACGGTGCGCTCTCCTTCGTCCCCGCACCGCCGCCGGCCGCGCTGCCGCTTCTCGTCCTCGGCGCGCTCTTCGGGGTGCTCTGGCGGCATCGGTCGCGCGGGGCGGGTCTTCTGCCCATGGCCGCGGCGGCCTTCCTCTGGGCGGGGGCCGAGCGGCCGCCGGTTCTGGTGGCGGCCTCGGGTGGCCTCGTCGGAGTGATGGGCGCCGAGGGACGGGCGCTGTCGAAGCCCCGGGGTGACGGGTTTTCGGCGGATATCTGGCTCGAGAACGACGGCGACCCCGTCGACCAGGCCAAGGCCGCCGAACGGGTCGGTCTCGGGGGAGCGGTCGGAGCGCGGGAGTTCCGCGTCGGGCAGGCGAGGGGGGTGCATCTCACCGGGCGAGGCGGGCGCGAATGGCTGGCGGAGGCCTGCCGGTCTGCGGAGATCGTCGTGCTGTCGGTCGAGGCCGACGCACCCGAGGGCTGCCGGCTCTACGACAGCGCGCGGCTCAGGGACACCGGCGCGCTGGCGCTCTGGCCTGCAGCCGAAGGGATACGGGTCGTGAGTTCGGCGGACCGCGCAGGCAGACGGATCTGGAACGGCGGGGGAAGACCCCGGGACGCGTTCGGTCTCGCGCGGGCGAGCCCGTGAAGCAAAGGCGACCCGCCGACATGCGCCTCGGGCCACATGCGCATCACGCCATGCGCCTCAATAGGTGCGGATCAGCCCGACGAGGCGGCCCTGCACCTTGACCTGATCGTCGCGGAAAAGCCGGGTCTCGTAGGCCGGGTTCGCGGCTTCGAGCGCAATGGTCGCACCCTTGCGGCGAAACCGCTTCAGCGTCGCCTCGTGGCCCTCGACGAGCGCGACCACGATATCGCCGTTCTCGGCGGTGCTCGTCTCGCGGATCACGACGACGTCGCCATCGTTTATGCCTGCGTCGATCATCGAGTCGCCCTTGACCTCGAGGGCGTAATGGTGACCCTTCGAGGACAGCATCGAAGCCGGCACGGAGACGTTGTCCGCTTTTTCGCTGATCGCCTCGATCGGCACGCCCGCCGCGATCCGACCCATGAGCGGAAGGTCGACCGCGCCGCCGTCGAGAGCCATGGCGCCTGCCGGCCGCGACGGCCGGTCACCCTCGATGACCTTGGGCACGAAGCCCCTGCTCGCACTCTCGGGCATCTTCACGATCTCGATGGCGCGGGCGCGGTGGGCGAGACGGCGAATGAAGCCGCGTTCCTCGAGGGCGGTGATCAGCCGGTGGATGCCCGATTTCGAGCGCAGGTCGAGCGCGTCCTTCATTTCGTCGAAGGACGGCGGCACGCCGTCGCGCTTCACGCGCTTGTCGATGAACTCCAACAACTCGAGCTGCTTTCTGGTCAGCATGCTTCTCTCCTGCCACGCCTGGTGCGCGGAAACCGCACTTGTTCGCCGGTGTTCTACCTCCGTTCCCGTTTTGTGTCAACTTTGCAGGTCAGAGGGGCAGGATATCCACAATCTCCCCGGCTTCACGGGCCGGATCGCGGGGAGGCCGGACGATGAGGGCGTCGGCTGCGGCGAGAATGCCGAGGAGCGAACTGTCCTGGCGGTCGAAGGCGGTGACGCCGTCTTCGGAAAGCCGCGCGCGCATGTAGTGCTCGCGCGGGCCGTTGGGGCCGAGAGGCGCGGCGAGGGGCGCCTTTCGGCGGGCAGCGGGTTCGGCGGGCAGGCCAAGCATCGCGCGCAGCATGGGCAGGAGGAATACATGCCCGCAGACGAGGGACGAGACCGGGTTGCCGGGCAGGCCCAGCATTGCCGCCTCGCCGACGCGACCGGCCATCAGCGGTTTGCCGGGGCGCATGGCGACCTTGTAGAACGTGCGCGTCCCGTGCTCGCCCAGCACGGCGCCGACGAGGTCGTGGTCGCCGACCGAGGCCCCGCCGATGGTGACGACGAGGTCGGCGCCGGCGGCGAGGTCGAACGCCTGAGCCAGCGCCTCGCGGGTGTCCCGCGCGATGGGCAGAAGACGCGCGACGCCGCCTTCGGCTTCAACCATGGCGGCAAGGCCGTAGGTGTTCGAGGCGATGATCTGGTCGGGGCGCGGGGTCTCGCCCGGCTGGACGAGTTCGTCGCCGGTCGCGATGAGTGCCACGACCGGGCGGCGGTGGACGGGGACGCGCGCGATGTTCATCGCCGCGAGAAGCGACAGGTCGGCGGGGCCGAGACGGCGCGGCGCCTCGACGGTGGCGCCTTCGGCGAAATCACCGCCTTTCGGGCGGATGTGGGGGCCGGGGTCGGGACTGTCCGACAGCGTGATCGTGTCGCCCTCGCGGGTCACATCCTCCTGGATGACCACGCGCCTGCCGCCCTCGGGCACAGGCGCGC
>Ga0076929_101110_pt1 | contig 10494 bp, 9 predicted proteins | sample HotLakConUCCSL28_FD_87104 | JGI IMG/M metagenome (GOLD analysis project Ga0076929, IMG submission 87104) | Hypersaline microbial mat communities from Hot Lake, Washington, USA - Hot Lake Consortium UCC-SL28 (version 3) (version 3) | ecosystem: Environmental > Aquatic > Thermal springs > Hot...
GTTCCGGCGCTGGCGCCGGCGCTGGGAGCGGCCATCATCTGGGCCACCGGCTGGCGCGCGATCTTCGCGGCGTTCCTGCTCTTCGCCGCGGTGAGCGTGGTGTGGATGTCGCTGCGCCTCGACGAGCCGCTGGCGCGCGAGCGGCGGCGCCCCTTCGGGCTGGCGATGTATGCGCGCGGGCTGCGCGAGGTGTTCTCCCACGCAACGGTGGTGCTGCCGATCGGGGTGCTGAGCCTCGTCTTCGCGATGCTGTTCGCGCTGCTCTCCTCGATCCATTCGGTCATCGCGGAGACCTTCGGGCGCGGTGCGGGCTTTCCGCTCTGGTTCGGGCTGATCGCGGTGCTGGCCGCGACGGGCAGCATCCTGAACGCCCGGATCGTGATGCGGCTCGGGATGCGCCGGGTGATCCGCGCGGCGCTCCTGACGCAGATCCTCGTTTCCCTCGCGGTGGCGGGCCTCTATGCCAGCGGCGGCCTTCCGCCCGCATTGGGCTTCGCGCTCTTCATCGCCTGGGCGGTGGGCGTCTTCTTCATGATCGGGCTGACGACCGGCAACCTGAACGCGCTGGCCCTCGTGCCGCTGGGCCATATCGCAGGGCTCGCGGCCTCGGTGGTGACGGGCGTGTCCACGGTGGGGGCCGTTCTGGTTGCGGTGCCCATCGGGCTCGCGTTCGACGGCACGCCCCTGCCCCTCGTTCTGGGCGTGCTGGCCTGCGCGGCGCTGGGAGCCGCCCTCATGGCCCTGGTGCCGGGGAGCGACACGGGTCCGGGCGTGGCTCCGGGGGTGGCGCACCGGCCCTGACCCGGCGCTCGCCCGCGACGGCCTCCAGCACGCCCCTCAGCGCGGGGTGACGCGCCACAGCGTACCGGTGCCCACCGAGAGAAACCAGATCGCCCCGTCGGGCCCCTCGGCGATGTCGCGCACGCGCTCCGTTTCCGGGCCCTCGATCCGCTCGACCTCCTCGAACGTCGCGCCGTCGACCCGGCTGATGAGGCCGGAATTGAGCGAACCGGCGAAGAAGTCGCCCGCCCACTCGGGCCACAGCGCGCCGGAGTAGATCATCAGCCCCGAGGGTGCGATGGAGGGATCCCAGTAGTGCAGCGGCTGCTCCATGCCCTCCGCCTCGGTGCCCTCCCCGATGGGCAGGCCCGAATAATGCCTGCCATAGGAGATCACCGGCCAGCCGTAGTTGGCGCCGCGCTCGACGCGGTTCACCTCGTCGCCGCCGCGGGCGCCGTGCTCCACCGTCCAGAGCTGGCCCGACGCATCGAGCGCGGCGCCCTGCGGGTTGCGATGCCCGTAGGACCAGATCTCCGGGCGGGCGCGCTCGCGGCCCACGAACGGGTTGGAGGACGGCACGCTTCCGTCGCGCGCCACGCGCACCACGGTGCCGTTGTGATTGCCCAGATCCTGGGCCGAGCGGCGTTCTCCCCGGTCGCCGATGGTCACGTAGAGGTGGCCGTCCCGGCCTTCGACGACCCGCGAGCCGAAATGCCGGCCGCCGCTGAAGCCCTCGGCGGCCTCGAAGAGCACGCGAAGGCCTTCGAGGCGCTGTGCGTCCTCCGAAAGACGCGCAACGGCGAGCGCCGTCCCTGCGCCCCCGCGCGGCTGGGGGGCCGCGTAGGTGAGGAAGAGCTCGCGGCTGGCGGCGAAATCGGCGGCCACGGCGACATCGAGAAGCCCGCCCTGCCCCGACGCGAAAACCTCCGGCACGCCGTCGATGTCCGTCGCCCCGCCATCGGCGCCGATGTGCAGGAGCCGGCCGTCGCGCTCGGTGACGAGAAGCCCGGCGCCGGAAGGAAGGAAATCGAAGCCCCAGGGCTCGTCGAGCCCGGTGACGACGGGCTCCACGGCAAGACGCCCCTGCGAGGTTTCGAGCGCGAGTGCCGGCGGGGCCACCGAAAGCCACAGCGCGACGAGGCCACCGACCATGCCGCGTTCCGCCTGAGCGATCGTTCGTTTCATGCCGTGTGCCTCCTGCCGCTTCACTGGGGAAAGCTAGGCAGGCGGCGGGCGTCATCAAGCGGCCTGGTGCCGGCAAGATGCGTAGAATCCGCCCTCAAATAGCCGATTTCGTGCCGTAATCGGCTGCAAGCGCCCTTTTCTTTGGTCCGAAACCGGGTACATTTCCCGAGCCTTCAACAAAACTACCAGGGAGATAACCATGAAAAAACTGACACTCGCGACAGCGCTTTGTGCCCTCGCGGCGTCCGGTGCGCTGGCGCAGGATGCCGACATCAAGATCGGGATCTCGCTCGGTTTCACCGGCCCGCTCGAATCCCTCGCCCCGCCGATGGAATCCGGCGCCCTGCTCGCGATCGCCGAGGTCAACGAGGCCGGCGGCGTTCTCGACGGGATGATGGTCGAGTCCGTCAGTGGCGACAGCACCTGCATCGACGCCAGCGCAGCCACGGCCACCGCCGAGCGCCTGATCACCTCCGACCGCGTCAACGGCATCATGGGCGCCATGTGCTCGGGCGCCACCGGCGCGATCCTGAGCAACGTCGCGGTTCCGAACGGGGTGGTGATGATCTCGCCCTCCGCCACCAGCCCCGCACTTTCCACCGCCGAGGACGACGGGCTCTTCTTCCGCACCGCGCCTTCGGACGCCCGGCAGGGCGTGGTGATGAGCGACATCCTTCAGGACCGCGGCTTCAGCACCGTCGCCGTCACCTACACCAACAACGACTACGGCAAGGGTCTTGCCGACAGCTTCCAGGCCGCCTTCGAGGCCGACGGGGGTACGGTGACGATCAACGCCGCCCATGAAGACAACAAGGCGGACTACTCGGCCGAGATCGGCGCGCTGGCTGCCGCGGGCGGCGAGGTGCTCGTCGTGGCCGGATATGTCGACTCGGGCGGCTCGGGCATCGTGCGCGCCGCGCTCGACACCGGCGCCTTCGACATCTTCATGTTCCCCGACGGCATGGTGAGCCAGGCGCTGGAAGACAACTTCGGCACCGAGATCGACGGCAGCTTCGGACAGAACCCTGCCGCCTCCGGCGAGGGCCGCGATACCTACGTGGAAATGGCCACGGCCGCGGGCTTCGACGGCACCTCGGCCTTCTCGGCCGAAGCCTACGACGCCGCGGCGCTCATTCTCCTCGCGATGCAGGCGGCCGGATCTTCCGACCCGGGCATCTACAAGGAGCACGTGATGAACGTGGCCAACGCCCCGGGCGAGCCGATCCTGCCCGGCGAACTGGGCCGCGCGCTGGAGATCCTCGCCGAGGGCGGTGAGGTCGATTACCAGGGCGCCACCGCGGTGGAGCTGATCGGCCCGGGCGAAAGCGCCGGCAACTACCGCGAGATCGAGATGGTTGACGGCAAGGTCACCGTGGTGGGCTTCCGCTGATCGATCGCGCGCGGCGGGGCGCCTCGTGCCCCCGCCGCGCGGACTCTCGGCCGGGGACGTTCCCCTTTTTTCCGGAGAGCCGATGCGCTGGATGCCGCCCCCCGGTCGCTGCGACGCCAAGGTGCATCCTGGCGATGGCGTGGCCGGTGCGGCGCGTCGCTCCCCGGCCGGTGCCGCAGCGGCGCAGGCCCAGGCTCGCATGAGGAGCGCAGCATGATCGAGGTGCAGAACCTGCATCGCCACTTCGGCGGCTTTCACGCGGTCGACGGGGCGTCTCTGAAGATCGCGGAACGCTCCATCACCGGCCTGATCGGGCCGAATGGTGCGGGAAAAACAACTCTTTTCAACGTGATCGCCGGCGTTCTTCCACCGACGTCCGGCAAGGTCACGATGGCGGGCGAGGATATCACCGGCCTGCCGCCGCACGAGCTGTTCCACAAGGGCCTGCTGCGCACGTTCCAGATCGCCCACGAGTTCTCCTCCATGACGGTGCGCGACAACCTGATGATGGTGCCCGGTGCCCAGTCGGGAGAGCGGCTGTGGAACACTTGGTTCGGCCGGCGGCGGATCGCCGAGGAGGAGCGCGCCCTCGCTCGCCGCGCGGACGAGGTGCTCGAGTTCCTCACGATCGATCACCTCGCGGACGAGCGCGCCGGAGCGCTCTCCGGCGGCCAGAAGAAGCTGCTCGAGCTCGGCCGCACGATGATGGTGGACGCACGCATCGTCTTTCTCGACGAGGTGGGCGCGGGTGTGAACCGCACCCTGCTGAACACCATCGCCGACGCCATCAAGCGGCTGCACGAGGAGCGCGGCTACACCTTCTGCGTGATCGAGCACGACATGGATTTCATCGGCAGGCTCTGCGACCCGGTGATCGTGATGGCCGAGGGCAAGGTGCTGGCCGAGGGCACGCTCGGCGAGGTGAAATCCAACGAGCAGGTGATCGAGGCCTATCTCGGCACCGGGCTCAAGAACAAGTCGCAGGCCGCCGCGCAATGAGCAAGACAACTCCCGCACAGGGACAGCCCCGGAGCGAATGGCCCGCAGCCTCGCAGCAAGCCGGGCCGCGCGCCCGCGAGGGCGGCGCATGGGTGGAATCGCGCGACGCCTTCCTGATCGGCGAGGGCATGACCGGCGGCTACGGCAAGGGCGCCGATATCCTGCACGATTGCACCATCGCCGTGAACGAGGGCGAGATCGCCGTCATCGTGGGGCCGAACGGCGCCGGGAAATCGACCGCGATGAAGGCGATGTTCGGCATGCTGAACATTCACACCGGGGCCGTGCGGCTCGCGGGCCGGGAGATCAGCTCGATGTCGCCCCAGGCCAGGGTGGCGCAGGGGATGGCGTTCGTTCCGCAGACGTCGAACATCTTCACCAGCATGACCGTCGAGGAGAACCTCGAGATGGGGGCGTTCCTGCGGCGCGACGACATTCGCGAGACGATGGAGGAGATCTACGAGCTTTTCCCGATCCTGAAGGAAAAGCGCCGCCAGCTCGCGGGCGAGCTTTCCGGCGGCCAGCGCCAGCAGGTGGCCGTGGGCCGCGCGCTGATGACGCAACCGAGCGTGCTGCTGCTCGACGAGCCCACGGCCGGCGTGAGCCCTATCGTGATGGACGAGCTTTTCGACCGTATCATCGAGATCGCGCGCACCGGCATCTCGATCCTCATGGTCGAGCAGAACGCACGCCAGGCGCTGGAGATCGCAGATCGGGGCTACGTGCTGGTGCAAGGCCGCAACCGGTACACCGACACGGGCGCCACTCTGCTGGCCGATCCCGAGGTGCGCAGGAGCTTTCTGGGAGGATGAAGCAGCGGGCAGCCAGAACCTGTCCCGCGAAGCGCCGCCCCCCGACCTCGGGAGCCGGGACGGGCTTTACGATATCGAACATTTGGCAATCGTCGCTGCCCTGCGGCCTGCCGGCGGCGGGAGATTGAGATGGACTTCATCAACGCATTGGTAGCGCTTACGAATTTCGTGATCATTCCGGCTACGGCCTATGGCGCTCAGCTTGCCCTCGGCGCCCTGGGGGTCACGCTGATCTTCAGTGTCTTGCGCTTTTCCAACTTCGCCCATGGAGACACCATGGCCTTCGGGGCAATGGTCACGATCCTCGTCACCTGGGGCCTTCAGGGCATGGGCGTCGGCTTCGGGCCGCTGCCCACCGCGCTGCTCGCGCTGCCCGTGGGCATCGCCGTGACCGCGGCGCTGCTGCTGCTCACCGACCGCGTGGTCTATCGCTTCTACCGCCAGCAACGCGCGGCGCCGGTGATCCTGATGATCGTGTCCATGGGCGTGATGTTCGTGATGAACGGCATCGTGCGCTTCATCATCGGGGTCGACGATCAGCGCTTCGCGGACGGCGAGCGCTTCGTGATCTCCGCGCGCACCTTCCGCGAGATGACGGGGCTGGCCGAAGGGCTCGCGTTCCGCACCACCCAGGCCGTGACGATCGTGACGGCGATCATCGCCGTGGCCCTGCTGTTCTGGTTCCTGAACCGGACGCGCACCGGCAAGTCCATGCGCGCCTTTTCCGACAACGAGGATCTGGCGCTGCTCTCGGGCATCAATCCCGACCGCGTGGTGCTGATCACCTGGCTCATCGTCGGCGCGCTGGCGACGACGGCGGGCGTGCTCTACGGGCTCGACAAGAGTTTCCAGCCCTTCACCTACTTCCAGCTGCTGCTGCCCGTCTTCGCCGCGGCGATCGTGGGCGGCTTCGGCAACCCGGTGGGCGCCATTGCGGGCGGCTTCGTGATCGCGTTCTCCGAGGTCACGGTGACCTATGCCTGGCGCAAGGTGCTGGGCTACCTCGGCCCGGCCGACTGGCAGCCGGACGGCCTCGTCCAGCTTCTGACAACCGACTACAAGTTCGCCGTTTCGTTCATCATTCTCGTGGTGGTTCTGATTTTCAGGCCCACCGGGCTGTTCCGCGGAGGCATGTCGTGATCGCTACTCCCTCCCCCCGGGCGCTGGGCCTGCTCGCGCTCGTCGTGGTGCTCGTGCTCGGCACCGGATTCCTGCAGAGCTGGAACTCGGCGCTGCTCATCGTGAACATGGGGCTCGTCTCGGCGATCATGGCGCTCGGGGTGAACCTGCAATGGGGCTTCGCGGGGCTCATCAACTTCGGGGTGATGGGCTTCGTGGCGCTCGGGGCGCTTGCCGCCGTGCTGGTAGGCATGGAGCCCGTGCCCGAGGCCTGGGCCGCCGGCGGGCCGCGGATCCTCCTTGCGCTCGTCGCGGGCGCAGGCACCATCGCGCTGGCCATACTGGTGCAGAACCGAACGCCGCCGGGGCGGCTGCGCGGCTTCGCGACGCTCGCGGTGATCGTTGCCGGCTTCGTGATCTACCGGACCATCTTCGACCCGGCCAAGCAAGCCGTGGAGGCGGTGAACCCGGCGGTGACCGGCTATCTCGGGGGGCTCGGCCTGCCGATCCTGCTGGCCTGGCCCGCGGGCGGATTCCTGGCCGCCGGCGCCGCCTGGGTGATCGGGAAGACCGCTCTCGGCCTGCGCTCGGATTACCTCGCCATCGCGACGCTCGGCATCTCGGAGATCGTGATCGCCATTCTCAAGAACGAGGATTGGCTCGCGCGCGGCGTGAAGAACGTGATCGGCATTCCCCGCCCCGTTCCCAACGAGATCGACCTGCAACGCGATCCGGAATTCGTGGAGCGCGCCCTGGGCTTTGGGCTCGATCCCGTCACGGCGTCTACCGTCTACGTCAAGCTCGAATACGCGCTGCTCTTCGCGGCGGTGCTGGTCGTCCTGCTGGTGCTGGCGCAGCTCGCGCTGAACTCGCCCTGGGGCCGGATGATGCGCGCGATCCGCGACAACGAGACAGCCGCCTCCGCCATGGGCAAGGACGTCAAGCGCCGGCACCTGCAGATCTTCATTCTCGGCTCGGCCATCTGCGGCATCGCCGGCGCCATGATGACTACGCTGGACGGGCAGCTCACGCCCGGCTCCTACCAGCCGCTGCGCTTCACCTTCCTGATCTGGGTGATGGTGATCCTGGGCGGATCGGGCAACAATTTCGGCGCCGTTCTCGGCGGCTTCATTGTCTGGTTCCTGTGGGTCCAGGTCGAACCGCTTGGCCAGGGCCTCATCTCAATCGTCACTTCCGGGATGGGCGAGGCGAGCCCGATCCGCCAGCACCTCCTGGACAGCGCGCCGCAGATGCGGCTGCTGACGATGGGCGTGATCCTGCTTCTGGTGATGCGGTTCAGCCCGCGGGGTCTGCTCCCCGAACGCTGATACCCCTGGCAAGGGACCGCCGGCCACCGGGGCGCGCCCCGGCATACCGCAAGAGCGCACGGCGGGCCCCGCGAGGCCCGCCGCGCATCGTGATCAGAAGTTCACCGATCCGCGCAGCGCCAGCCCGTCGACGCTCAGCTCGCCTGCACTGTCGAAGTCATCGGTGCGGTGGAACTGGGCCTCGGCCCCCACGCGGAAGCGGTCGGAAACCTGGAAGTCGGCGCCCAGGCCGAACATGCCCACGGTGTCTTCCAGCGAGCCCGCGCCGGGATCGATCGTCACGTTGGCCGCGCCGAGGGTGACGTAGGGGAGAACCTGGCCAGCATCGTAGCCTGCGCGCAGCTTGAGGCGCAGCGCATTGGCGCTGTCCACGCCAGCGGCATCCTCGAGATCAAGGATGTCGTACTCCAGCTCGCCGCCGAGCACGAAATCGCCGAGATCCTGCAGGTAGCCGAAGTGCACGCCGTAGGTGGTGGCGCTGTAGTCGTCCACGCCGTCATCCACCTGCGCGACGCCGATCTGGGCACCGGCGTAGGGGCCGGTCCAGTCCGCCATCGGGGCCGCCGGAACGAAGACAGGGGCCGGAGCCGGGGCCGGTTCGAAAACGGGAACCTCGGGGCCGCCGGCCGCGGCCATCGAGGGAAGCAGAACAAGGCCGGTGAGACCGGCCCACGATACTAGGGGTCGCATGATCCAAATCCTTTGGTTGCGACATCCCCCCGGAGCATCTATTGCCAGACCCCGATTCACCCGGCAATCCCGGCCGCGCCGGGCCACGGCGGCTGTTGTCCACCGGCCACAGGCAGGAATCACCGCGTTTCGGAGCGATGCGGGACGTTATGCGCGCCCGGCATGCCGACGCCCCAGCCAGAGCCGCCCGTCGATCAACGAAAGGCCCAGCCCGATCACGAGCAGCCCGGCACCATGGGACCACAGCAGCGTCTCGCCGAGAAAGACCACGCCGAGCGTCACCGCGGAGACCGGGATCAGCAGGGTGACGAGCAGAAAGTTCGTGGCGCCCGCACTCGCCAGCAGGCGGAACACGAGCACATAGGCCACCGCGGTGGACAACAGCGCCATCCCCGCCACCGCCGCCCAGACCTCCCAGCCCGGCATCGGCCCGTCGAGCGGACGCTCGAAGGTGAGCGCCACGGGGATCATCACCAGCGCCGCCATCGTCACCTGCCCCGCCGCCCCCATCGCCGGGTCCACGCCCATTCGCTTGAATCTGCGGCCGTAAACACCTGATACGGAGTAGGAAATCGCGGCGCCGACCACGGCGAGCTGCGGCAGGACATCGGCCCCGAGGCCGAAGATCGCCGCCGGGCCGATCACGAGCACCGCGCCGCACAGCCCGACGACCGCGCCGATCAGGCGCAGGGGCGTGAGTCGTTCGTCGCTCAGCACGGCCCCGGCGATGAGCACCGTGAAGACCGGGGTGGTGGCGTTGAGGATGGACGCGAGGCTGGCGGTGATCTGCTGCTGGCCCCAGAAGATCAGGCTCCACGGCAGCGCGTTGTTGAGCAGCGCCATCACGAGGAACGCGCCCCAGACACCCGCGGCCCGCGGAACCGTGCGCCCTGTCGCCAGCACGAAGCCCCAGAGTGCAAGGGAAGCGATGAGCACCCGCAGCGCCACGAGGCTGAGTGGCGGCAGCCCGGTGAGCCCGATCTCCACGAAGAAGAACGTCCCGCCCCAGAGCACCGAAAGCACCCAGAGGCTTGCCCACTGCCCCGCCGTCATCTGGCTGTTGATGCCGCTCATGCTCCACTCCGCTCCGGGCAAGCCCGATGGTTCTAGACGACCGTCCGGGCGGCCGCACTCCGAAACCTGCGCAAGCCTCGCGCCGCCGGGAACTGCAGGGCCTTGATCGGGGCAGGTCACGCCGTCGCCGGGGCATGAGATGTCGCTCACGGGCTTGCCGTGAGCGGTTCGGGCCGATCAACTCGGGCCACGGATGCAGGGAGAGCCCCATGAAGACAACAACCCGCGTCGCCATCGTCGGTGGCGGTGTCGTCGGCGCCTCGGTCGCCTACCATCTGACCAAGCTTGGCTGGTCGGACGTTCTGCTGCTGGAGCGTTCCGAGCTCACGTCCGGCTCCACCTGGCACGCGGCAGGGGGCTTTCACACGCTCAACGGCGATACCAACATGGCCGCCCTGCAGGGCTATACCATCGGGCTCTACCGGGAGCTCGAGGAGATCACCGGCATGTCCTGCGGATTGCACCACGTGGGCGGGCTCACGCTGGCCGACACGCCCGAGCGGCTCGACATGCTGAAGGCCGAGCGCGCCAAGCACCGCTTCATGGGACTGGAGACCGAGATCATCGGCCCGGCGGAGATCAAGGCGCTTGCGCCGATCACCAACATCGACGGCATCCTCGGCGCGCTCTACGACCCGCTCGACGGGCACCTCGACCCGTCCGGCACGACCCATGCCTATGCCAAGGCCGCGCGGATGGGCGGGGCCGAGATCGTGCTGCACACACGCGTGCTGGAAACGAACCCCCGCCCCGACGGCACCTGGGACGTGGTGACGGACACCGGCACGATCCACGCCGAGCATGTGGTGAACGCCGCCGGTCTCTGGGCGCGTGAAGTCGGCGCCATGGCGGGCGCGTATCTGCCGCTGCACCCGATGGAACACCAGTATATGGTGACCGAGGACACGCCCGAGATCTACGAGCTTGGCCGCGAGCATCCGCATGTGATGGACCCCGCGGGCGAAAGCTACCTTCGGCAGGAGGGGCGCGGGCTTTGCATCGGGTTCTACGAGCAGACCTGCAGGCCCTGGGCCGTCGACGGCACGCCGTAGGAGTTCGGGCACGAGCTGCTCCCCGACGATTTCGACAAGATCGAGGCCAGCATCGAGTTCGCCTA